>Ga0207644_10002932_pt1 | contig 10989 bp, 9 predicted proteins | sample KBSS73metaG_FD_184326 | JGI IMG/M metagenome (GOLD analysis project Ga0207644, IMG submission 184326) | Switchgrass rhizosphere microbial communities from Kellogg Biological Station, Michigan, USA - KBS S7-3 metaG (SPAdes) (version 2) | ecosystem: Host-associated > Plants > Roots > Rhizosphere >... | reverse complement strand
CGACGCGGCACTGGCGCGCGACCTCGAATACGGCGGCTGGTGTCCGCGCGGCGGCTGGGCCGAGGACTATCCGCACCCCCCGGGACTGCTGGCGCGCTATCCGAAACTTGCCGAGACCCCGCTTGCCGACCCGGCACAGCGGACGGAATGGAACGTGCGCGACGCCGACGCGTGCCTGATCATAATCGAGGCTCGGGGATTGGCGGTCTCGCACGGCACCATGCTGGCGCGCGAGCAAGCGGCGCGCTACGGCAAGCCGATCTTCATTGCTGAACTCCGCGCGGCGGACGTGACGGGACGCGCGGCGGCGTGGCTGCGCACGCAGCGCGAGCGTTTCGGCGAAAACTTTACACTCGCAATCGGCGGCCCGCGCGAGAGTGAAGCTGCGGGCATCTACGGGCGCGCCCTCGCCTTCATCGGCGCGTTGCTCGACTGCTGATCCGGGCAAGTTGCACGGAGCAATTCATCGCAAGTCCCTGGCGGGCATCGCGAAAGCCAGTCCGGCACGCTCATGCTCATTCCACGCGTATGCTCACCTCGCGCCAACCAGTCGGCAGAGTTCTCACGTCTTTAGCTCGGGTTTGTCGTTGATGATGCGCCGCAAACAGCGCCAGCAACAGAAAACGCGCGGCCCGGTTAAGGGCCGCGCGCTGTGTAGCGATACTGGTCTGTGTTTAGTTAGCGGTCGATTTCAACGCCGAACCCGGGACCTTCGACGTCAAGACCATGCCGCCGGTGATGGTAAGAGTCCCGATCGCGATAGTCCCCGCGATCATACATGTAGAGGCGGTCGCGGCTTTCCACGCAGCTACTGCGGCAGAACCCGTTGTCGCAAACCTTGCGGCAATAGCGGTCGGCATTGGCAGGCGCCGCCAGCAGTGTCGCCGTGGTCAGCGCCGCAACGGCGGTTCCAATCAGAGTCAAACGCATCGTGTCACCTCCTGTCCCACCCGTTGCAGCGTCAACAAAGGAACGCTGGGCTTGTTCCGGGGGAACCGGCATTGTTGGAACTTGCAGTGTTTCATTGAGTGCGGCGTTGCCGAATAAGCGGGCAAGTGCATCGCACGTCATCTTAATTGTGAGCCGGCCGCGTCTGGAAAAACACGCGCGTTCGCCCGCCCGATTGATATCCCTGCGGCTTCGCCGCATTCGCTGCGTCGGCTCTGGCAGCGATTTCGGACCAGCGCGAATAGAGCGGTAGTTCGAACGTCATTGCCGCGGAGGTGTCTTCGGTTTTCGGATTTGCAGCTTCGCCGAGTGATCGCGATCGGCGCAGCTTGATGATCAGGAGGACAATCGTGGCGCCCGACAGCAGGAGCATCCACGACATCGCCAGCAGAACGAGAGTTTGCCGGAAGCGCCCGCCCGAATCTTCATCGCCGGCCGCTTGCAGGGCGTCGCGGGTTTGCGGCAGGCGCGTTTCCGCCGCCGCACGGGTGGCTTCGGCTTCGGCAAGTACCCGATGCGTCGCCAGCTCAGCTGTCCGTGCCGCCTCCGCTGCCGCCGCGGCCTGCTCGCGAGCCGCCCGCGTCCTCTCGATTTCAGCGGCTGACTCGGGCTTCGCTGCTGACGCCGGTGCGGATGGCGCCGCAGCTTGCTTCGGCGCAGGCGCATTGTCGGCCACCACTGCGGGCGAGGTTGCTGCCGACGATGGCACAGGTGCCGCGGCAGCTTGCTTCTGCGCTGGTGCGTGATCCGTCACTGCCGCCGGCGGATTTGGCGCTGACGGCGGCGTTGGTGGGGCCGCAGCTTGCTTCTGCACGGGGACAAGCTCCGCAACTACAGCAGGCGGTTTTGGCGACGCAGTCTGCATCTCCCGTGACGGTGCTGGAGGCGCCGGCACCGGCGCAGCGCCTCGCTTATCGGTCTCGAGCGGCGGCTCGCTCCCAGGCGCCGTGGCCCTCGCCGCCCAGTTTGCATTCTTCAGCCTGAATTCCAGGACTTCGGTGAAGTACCCCTGGACGCGGCATTTGGCTCCGAACAGCGGCGCTTCCCCGGTGAGTACGACACGCTGGTCGTTGTCGAGGATCGGCCCGCTGACCGCGTAGGAAACCTGTCCGCAGCGGCGGTCGAACATGAACGCCGCGCCGGTGTACTGGCCGTTCGTCACCTTGCCGCGGAACAGCAAGGAACCCGGACGCGCTCCCGTCTCCAGTATTCCGGGACGAGGCTCCTTGTAATGAAACTCCCGCGCAGAGCCTTGCGCAATGAGGGACACGACCGAACCGTTCTGATCCCAGAGGCTGGGCTCGGGCGCCGCCGGCGTCCCTTTCGGCTGCGCAAAGGCGCTCGTGCTCACGACGAGCAACGCGCCAGACCATGCAAGCCATCTTGGCATCGCGCCCTCCCCGATACCGCAACAGGCGCGTGATGAGATATGGAAACAGCAGCCCGCGACCGCGTCAATGGGCGCGTGCAAACTGCACCGCTTCTATACCCGCTGAGTCAACGCTTTCTTTCCGGAACCGTCGGCCTTCGCGGCACTGCGCACCGCGGCAATCGATTTTTGCACCCGCCGGCGGATCAGTCGTCGAGCAGGATGTCAGGCAACTTGAACCGTTGCGGTTCGTTCGGGCGGGGGTCGAACATCTTGTACGTGCCGGAGCCGACGCATTTCATCTCCGCCGTGTAGTGCACGCGCAGCCGGGAGCCCTCGTACAGTGTGCGGGCGTGCCGGAACACGTGGCGCCGGCCAGCCTTGTCGACATGGAGCCGAACCATCTGCTTGCAGATGGGACACTGCGTAACTACCGGATGAAGCCGCTTCCCGCCAAGGAGCTTGATGAATTCCATAGCCCATACGGACAGGAGCCGCATGTGAGCCTCCTCGCGAATTCAGGCGCGACTACAGCACAGTCTCGTCGCGCAACGCAGCTTTTTTTGGGCCGCCTGCCGAAAAATCGGTGCAGTACGCAGGCTCTCCCGTGAAGCGCTCCGTGGCATGCATTGAGGCCCGCTGGCGCGCACCCCCTTGCGCGAGGCTCTGCCGGGTATTCCCCTGGCGACCGTCCGGCACCGGACAGCCCCTTGGAAAGCCAGTCGAACTCCCTTAAATCTGCCGAGGCTGGCACAAACTTGCATGCCTTGGCGGAGTAGCTCAGTTGGTTAGAGCAGCGGAATCATAATCCGTGTGTCGGCGGTTCAAATCCGTCCTCCGCTACCACCAATAACTCGTTCCGAAATGCGGCTGCGCAATCGAGCAGTGCTGCAGGCGGTCCGTCGACCGTGGCGTCATAACCGTGCACGATCGCCAGCGGCCAAAACGCTGAATATGAGTCGGCCGGATGCCGAGCTACCAGCGCCGACTCCAGCGCCCTCGGTTTCGGCCGATGAGGCGCAGAATCAGAAGCAGCACCACGGCACCGATGAACGCATTTATGATCAGAGCGACTATACCGGTGCCGAGGTGAATGCCGAGCCGCGGCAGCAACCAGTCGCCGATGAATGCGCCGATTAGGCCGACGATCAGATCGCCGATCAGCCCGAAGCCCCCGCCCTCCATGACGCGACCGGCCAGCCATCCCGCGACAATTCCGACAACAATGATGACCAGCAAACTCTGGTTGGACAGATACATTGGCCGATGCTCCGGCTGGGCGAGCTCATCGAAGCTCGGCGTGCTCACAGCTTCCGACAATCAGCGTAGCACGGGTGCGCCGGCCTTTCCATGATGAGCGTGCGCAACCGTTTCCGCGCTTCGCGCCCGCCGCGAGCGTTTCCGCCATGCGGCAGATGTCATTGTGACAACAACCAACGTCACAGTGATCGATTCCAACTTCGCATCGCGGCCCTGCCCTCACGCTGAATGTTGGAAGCAAAACGCGCCGGCAAATATCGCTCACCCCCAGCTCAATGTCATGCCCACGTCGCCGGGCATCCCGCCGGGGAAGTCGACGATTTGCACACGCATCTTGTAGCCGCGATCTCGCAGGTGCTTCCGCCAGAATTCGAGCAGCTCCTTCGGCAATCCGGTGAGCGTGTCCTCCCACCCCGGCTCCATCTGGTTGATCGCGCGTCCCCGGTCGGTGCAGAGCTGATTGGGGAACCGCACGACTTCCACTTCGGTGCGGCCGTTGCTGGCGGCGCGCTTGATGATGGCGGCGGCGCGAGCAAGGCGGTCCGTGTCGGACACTCCTGACGCCTTCGAGAAGCGTTCCAGCAGCGCCTGCTTCTCGGCCTCTGCCGCCGTTCGCTCGTGCGCGGCGGCGGATGCCTTCTCCGCCTCCCGCAGAGCGATTTGCTGCATCATTTCCTTGGCCGACGGCAGGTCGCTCAGTGGGTCTGTCATGCTCGTGCTCCTTCGTGAGTAGCCGCTTTTACCGGATGGTCGAGCCCGGCTCTTGATCTAGCGCAAAAGCCCCTTGATTTAGCGCAAAAGCCTTGCGTTGTGGCGGGCTATATTGACCGTTAGTATTCGCATCGCAGGACACGTCGCGGGGGTGCAGGTGTTTCGCATGATACTCAAATGCGAGTTGCCGCTCAAAGGTGAAACCAGGCCAGTGACATGCGGTCGCCGCCGCCCCAGGCGTGCCGGTGCGGTCAAGCGGCTCCTTTGTGTTGCCGCACTGCTGACGTCTTCGCTCGTCGTTGCTGCCAATGCGCAAAAGGCTGCCGCCCCCTCCGTGGGGACGGTCTATGCCGAGCGCAAATCGATCACCAAGACCCTGGATTTCATCGGACGAGTTGACGCGATTGAGCGCGTCGTGGTCCAGGCGCGGGTGAAGGGTTACCTGGAAAAGGTCATCTTCACGGAGGGCGCGGCCGTCAAAATAGGTGATCCTCTCTATCAGATCGAGAAGGGTACATTCCAAGCTGCGGTCGAGGACGCTCAAGGTGCACTCGAGCGTGCCAAGGCGGCCAAGACTCTCAGCGCGATTCAGCTGCAACGAAAGGAGGAATTGCTGGTCAAGCAAGCCGGGACGGAGGTCGCCCGCGATGAGGCACGGGCCGCAGACGAAGATGCGGCCGGGTCGATCCTGCAGGCGCAGGCAAAGCTCGATGACGCCCACATCAATCTCGGCTACACCGACATCACCTCGCCGATTGCTGGGAAGATCAGCCGAACCAGCGTGACGGCCGGCAACGTGGTCGGCCCTGAAAGCGGTCCGCTCACGCAGATCGTGAGCCAGGATCCGATGTACGTCACCTTTCCGGTCAGCCAGCGCGACCTGCTGCAGGCGCAGATGAACGGCCGCGCCGCCGAGATCAAGGACATCAAGGTGCACCTGCGCTTTCCCAACGGTACGATTTATCAGCAGGAAGGGACGATCAACTTCGTCGACGTCTCGGTGAATCGCGCGACTGACACCGTCATCGCCCGCGCGACATTGCCCAATCCGGACGGGATTTTGATCGACGGACAATTGGTCAGCGTGGTGTTGGAGGGCGGCCAGCCGGACGAGCGGGTGCTCGTCCCGCAGGCCGCGCTGATCGCCGACCAGGAAGGCCTCTATGTTTTCATCGTCGAGAACGGCAAGGCGGCGGTGCGGCGGGTGAAGACCGGCGGTGAAAGCGGCGCCGACATGGTCGTCCTCGAAGGGTTGAAAGGGGGCGAGCAGGTCATCGTCGAAGGGCTGCAGAGCGTCCGTGCAGGTCAGGACGTCATGGCGACGCCGCTGCCGGTCGCGCTCAATCGGAGCTAGCCATGCTCTCCGCCATCTTCGTCGATCGGCCGCGGCTCGCCATCGTCATCGCCATCGTCACCACGATCGCCGGCCTGGTGGCGCTGTATGCGATCCCGATCGCCCAATATCCGGATATCGTGCCGCCGCAGGTATCGATCACCACCCTGTATCCCGGCGCCGGTTCCGCCGTAGTCGAATCGACGGTCGCCCAGGTCATCGAGGCGCAGGTCGTCGGCGTCGACAAGATGATCTACATGAAGAGCACCAGCGGTGACGACGGCAGCTACGCACTCACCGCCTCCTTCGAGCTCGGCACCAACCCCGACATCAACACCGTCAACGTCAACAACCGCGTCCAGGTGGCGCTGGCGGCGCTGCCGCCGGAGGTCCAGCGCCAGGGCATCACCGTCAAGAAGAAGTCGTCGGCGCTTCTCGGCGTGATCGCGTTCTATTCGCCCAAGCACACCCATGATCCCCTGTTTCTGTCCAACTTCGTCACGATCAATCTGCTCGACCGGATAAAGAGCACGCCGGGCGTGGGCGATGCGACATTGTGGGGACCCCAGGACTACGCGATGCGGGTCTGGGTGCGCACCGATCTTCTGACCGGCCTCAACCTCACCACCAGCGACATCATCACCGCCATCCAGTCGCAGAACATCCAGGCCGCGGTCGGACGCGTCGGCGCCCGGCCGATCTCGGACGATCAGCGGCTGCAGCTCAACATTCAAACCAAGGGCCGGCTGACGACGAAGAAGGAGTTCGAGGACATCGTCATCCGCACCAATCCTGACGGGTCGGTGCTGCGGCTTCGCGACGTCGCGACGGTAGAGCTTGGCGCGGCGAATCTCGATCGCGACACGCAGTTCAACGGCGGTCCGGCCGCGGCGATCGCGATCTATCAGTCGCCGGGAGCAAATGCGATCGCCGCACTCAAGGCGGTGCGCGACAAGATCGAAGAGGTGCAGAAGACCTTTCCGGCCGACTTGGCCTGGAAGATCACCTACGACCCGACGATCTTCGTCAAGGACACCGTCCACGAGGTGCTGAAAACGCTGGCTGAGGCCTTCGTTCTGGTGGTGATCGTGGTCTTCCTCTTCCTCGGCAGCGTACGCGCGACGTTGATCCCGACGTTCGCCGTACCGGTGTCCCTGATCGGCGCCTTCGTCGCGCTGCTGGCGGTCGGCTACTCGGCCAACACCGTGTCGCTCCTTGCCGTGGTGCTGGCGATCGGCATCGTTGTCGACGATGCGATCGTGGTGGTGGAAAACGTCGAGCGGGTGATGGAGGAGCATCCCGAGCTGACGCCCGCCGAAGCCACCAAGCGCGCCATGGCGGAAATAACCGCGCCGATCCTGGCGATTACTCTGGTGTTGCTGTCGGTCTTCGTGCCGGTGGCGTTCATCCCGGGGATTTCCGGCGAACTGTTCCGGCAATTCGCGGTGACGGTCGCGGTGGCGATGGCGCTGTCGGCGATCAACGCCCTGACGCTTTCGCCGGCGCTCTGCGCCGTTCTCTTGCGGCCGCATCACGGGCCGCGCCGGGGCGTCATGGCGCATGTGATGCGATATATCGACCACACGCGCGATGCCTATGGTCGGGTCGTTGCCCTTATCGTGCAGTTTTCACTGATCGGCCTGGTGATGGCGGCGGTGGCGATGGCGGGAGTCGTCGGGCTCGCCAAGCTGACTCCCACCGGCTTCCTGCCTGAGGACGATCAGGGCGCCCTGTTCGTCGTCGTGCAATTGCCCGGCGGAGCTTCGGTGGCGCGAACCACCGAGGTCGTCAACCGCGCCCAGGAAATCGTCCGCAAGGACGAGGCGGTCGAGGACATCACCGCCGTGATCGGGCTGAATTTCATCGACAACTATTCGCAACCGAATTCCGCGTTCCTGGTGGTCACGCTCAAACCGTTCGAGGAGCGGAAGGCAGCCAAGCTTGGCGTGCGGGCGCTGATCGCGCGGCTCAAAGAGCAATTTCGCCACATCGCCGGCGCAACGGTGGTGCCCCTGGCCCCGCCGCCGATCATCGGCCTCGGTACCGGCGGCGGGTTTACCTATGTGCTGGAGGATTTGCGCGGCGGCGATCCCAAGGCGCTGGCCCAGGCGCTGCGCGGGCTTGTCGTCGCCGCCAACCAGAACCCGCAGCTCAACAACGTGTTCAGCACCTTCTCGGCGACGAATCCCTCGCTCTTTCTCAACATCGATCGCGACAAGGCGCAAATCCTGGATGTGCCGCTCAACGCGGTCTTCCAGGCGCTGCAAGCCTCCCTCGGCGGCTATTACGTCAACAACATGAATCTGTTCGGCCGCACGTGGCAGGTATGGGTACAGGCGGAAGCCGCCGACCGGTCGAGCGTCGACGACATCTATCGCATCAACGTTCGCAGCAACGACGGCAAGATGATTCCGCTTCGCAGCCTGGCCGAGGTCAAGGTCGTCGTCGGGCCGCCAGCGCTGATCCGCTACAACAATCTGCGGGCGGTGACGATTCAAGGCAGTCCCGCGGCCGGCATCTCGTCAGGCCAAGCCCTTGCGCAGATGGAAAAGGTCGCCGCTGCCACCTTGCCCGCGGGTTATGGCGGAGAATGGACCGATACTGCGTTCCAGGAGAAGCGGGCCGAAGGCAAGACCGCCATCATCCTCGGCTTTGCCATCCTGTTCGCGTACTTGTTCCTCGTCGCGCTCTACGAAAGCTGGACCATTCCGGTCCCGGTGCTGCTCTCGGTGTCGATCGGCATTCTCGGGTCGTTCCTGGCCATCGTCATGGCCGGCTTGACGCTCGATCTCTATGCCCAGATCGGAATGATCGTTCTCATCGGCCTCGCGGCAAAGAACGGTATCCTCATCGTCGAGTTCGCCAAGGAACAGCGGGAGAAAGGCATTCCGCTGCTGACAGCGGCGACCGAGGGTGCGCGGCTGCGCTTCCGGCCGGTGATGATGACGTCGTTTGCCTTCATTCTCGGCTTGTTGCCTCTGGTCGTTGCTTCGGGGGCATCGCAACTCGCGCGGCGCGACGTTGGCACACCCGTCTTCGGCGGCATGATCCTCGCCTCCTTCGTCGGCATATTTGCCATTCCACCCCTCTACGTGATGTTCCAGGCGATCCGTGAACGGCTGCGGCCGTCCGCAGCGCCGCAGAAGCAAGTCGCCCCTGAAGAAATCGGCAGCTAAACGGAGGGAAAGCCATGGCCCCGAAGCAGACGAAGGGCAAGGAACGCAAATCGGAGAAGATGAAGCGGAAAACCTACGAGGCGGAGCTGCACGACCTGCAGGTCAAATTGTGCCACCTGCAGGAGTGGGTCAAAGAAAAGGGCCTTCGTGTCATCATTGTCTTCGAAGGACGCGACGCCGCCGGCAAGGGCGGAACCATCAAGGCGATAGCCGAACGCGTCAGTCCTCGTGTCTTCCGCGTCACAGCGCTGCCCGCCCCTTCGGATCGCCAGAAGAGCCAGATGTTCATGCAGCGTTACCTCGAAAGATTCCCCGCCGCCGGCGAAGTCATCATATTCGATCGGAGCTGGTACAACCGGGCGGGCGTTGAACACGTCATGGGATTCGTAAGCGAGGCGGAATACAAGCGCTTTCTCGGACTGTGCCCACAAATCGAAAGGTACATCATTGACGCCGGCATTATCCTGATCAAGGTCTGGCTCGAGGTCGGACAAGAGGAGCAGGAAAAGCGGTTTTTGGCCCGCATCAACGATCCCCTGCGCCAATGGAAACTGAGCCCGATGGATACCGAGTCGTACAAGAGGTGGTATGAATATTCGCGGGCGCGCGACCTCATGCTCAAGGCCACGGATAGCAAGCACGCGCCCTGGTACATCGTGCGTTCTGACGACAAGCGCCGCGGCCGCTTGAACGCCATTTCGCACATTTTGTCCCAGATTCCGTACAAGAAGGTGAAACAAGACAAGATAAAGCTGCCGGAGCGGTCAAAAAAGGACAAATACGACGACCTCGCGACCATAAAGAACCGGCGTTTTGTCGAAGAGAGATACTGATGGTTCGATAGCTCGCGTCCACTCAGGGCCGAGACCGCTGGTTCTCTCAAGCGTTCTTTCTCAGCCGTTTCCAACCAAACTCAGACGCGAACGGTACTGAAATCAACCGACTGAACCGCGCCAATTCGTATCCTGTGGCCGCATCACGGACAAATTCAGGATGGCGGTAGCACGAACGCCTTGGTGGGCATACGCATGGCCTGCGTTGGCTTGGGCGGTTCTGCTGATGACGCCCTGTGTCAGAGGCGGGCTCATCGACGCCATTGCTGCCGTAGCTTTGGTCTTGACCGTTTTCGCTGCGGTTTATCACGCCGAGGTGGTCGCCCTTCGAACCGGCGAACCGTTCGGCACGCTTGTACTCGCCATCGCCGTCACGATCATCGAGGTCGCACTGATAGTCGCCGTAATGATTGGAGCGCCGGCGGAAAAGGCGGGTTTGGCCCGCGACACGGTTTTCGCCGCGGTCATGATCGTATGCAACGGCATCGTCGGCCTGTGCCTGCTCTGGGGCGGCGCCCGTCACCACGAACAGGGCTTTCAGGTTCATGGAGCAAGCGCTGCATTGGCGGTGTTGGCAGCGCTCACGATCCTCACCCTGGTTCTGCCCAATCTGACCACCAGCACACCCGGTCCTCAACTCGCTCAATCGCAACTGATTTTCGAGGGGATCGTCTCGCTGGTGCTCTATGCCTCCTTCGTTTTCGTCCAAACCGTGCGGCACCGGGACTATTTCCTGCCTGGCAGCACCTCCGCTGAAGAAGCGCATGCGCCGTCTCCCTCGAATATCACGGCTATCGTCAGCGCCGGACTCCTGCTTGCCTCCCTCGTGGCCATAGTGGCCCTCGCGAAATCTCTCACACCGACAATAGAAACAGGTGTGGCGCGCTTTGAGATTCCAAAAGCTGTGGTAGGAATTTTGATTGCCGCACTGGTGCTTCTGCCCGAAGGTCTGGCAGCGGTCCGAGCGGCCCGATCCAATCGGCTGCAAACCAGCTTGAACCTTGCACTCGGATCCGCGCTCGCAAGTATTGGTCTGACAATCCCAGCCGTCGCTGTCGTCTCGATCGCGCTGCAACAGCCCCTCGAACTAGGACCGGGCAGCAAGGACCAGCTTCTTTTAGCTTTAACACTCTTTGTAGGCGTGATTACGTTGGGCACAGGCCGAACCACGGTGCTGCAAGGCGTGGTACACTTGGTTATCTTTGCAGTCTTTTTATTCTTTGCCGTGGTCCCGTGATGCAACCGAACGGCGGCCGCCTGATTTCGATCTTGCGCGAAGCGACAGCTGAGCTAGGTCTCGAGCGCTTGCTTTCCGCTGATCAGATTTCGATCTTACGCGAAAAGGCAGCTGAGCTAGGT
>Ga0207644_10002925_pt1 | contig 10999 bp, 9 predicted proteins | sample KBSS73metaG_FD_184326 | JGI IMG/M metagenome (GOLD analysis project Ga0207644, IMG submission 184326) | Switchgrass rhizosphere microbial communities from Kellogg Biological Station, Michigan, USA - KBS S7-3 metaG (SPAdes) (version 2) | ecosystem: Host-associated > Plants > Roots > Rhizosphere >... | reverse complement strand
GGACCGCGCGGGGGTCGCGATTCGAGGCCTGCGCACGCCGTATGGAACCGTTTCGTATTCGCTCGTTCGCACCGATGAGCGCATTGCCGAGTTGACGTTGTCTGCGAGCGGGCGCGTTCCTCCGGGCGGCTTCGTACTGGCGGGCCCCTGGCGGCCCGTGCACGCGATCGTCAACGGCAAGTCGCTCGTGCTGCAGGGAGATGAACTGCGCATCGATGAGCTCGAAGCGAAGGTCGTGCTCCAGTTTTCCCGTTGATTGGCAAAGGCAGCGACATGACCGCCAAGAATGAATCGCGAAGGGAATTCCCGGCGTCGTTTCTCTGGGGCGCTGCAACTTCCGCCTACCAGGTGGAAGGATCGCCCCTTGCCGATGGTGCGGGCCCCAGCATCTGGCACCGGTTCGCGCATACGCCGGGCCGGGTGAGCGATGACGACAACGGCGACATCGCGTGCGACCAGTACCGTCGCTACGCCGAGGACGCAGCGCTGATGCAGCGTCTGGGGATCCGCGCCTATCGCTTCAGCGTTGCCTGGGGACGTGTGCTGCCCGAGGGCCGGGGAAAACTGAACGAGAATGGGCTCGGCTATTACGATCGTCTCGTGGACGCGCTGCTCGCGCGCGGCATTTCGCCCGCCGTGACGCTGTTCCACTGGGACCTACCCGCCGCGCTCGATGATCGGGGTGGATGGCTGAATCCCGATATCGCCCATTGGTTCGCCGACTATGCGTCGGTCGTGATTCGCAGGCTCGACGATCGCGTCAAGCTCTGGGCGACGCTGAACGAGCCCTGGGTGGTCACGGACGGTGGCTATCTGCATGGCGTGCTCGCGCCCGGGCACCGCAACCGCTTCGAGGCCCCGATCGCGACGCACAATCTGCTGCGCGCGCATGGCGCGGCGGTGCAGGCGTACCGCACGCTCGGCAAGCACCAGGTTGGAATCGTCGTGAACCTCGAACCGAAGTACGCCGCGTCCGACACGGACGAGGACCGTGCGGCAACCGCGCGCGCCCACGCGTACATGAATCGGCAGTACCTCGATCCGGTGTTCCTCGGCCGTTACCCGCGTGCGCTGGAGGAGATCTTCGGCGACGCCTTCCCGCGCTGGCCGGCCGGCGATCTCGCACTGATCCGGCAGCCGATCGATTTCGTCGGCATCAACTACTACACGCGCAGCGTCACGCGTTTCGACGCGGACGCGTGGCCGCTTCGCGCGAGCATCGTGCCGCAGCGGCGGGCGACTTACACCGAGACCGGATGGGAGGTGTACCCGCGCGCGCTGACGGACACGTTGACATGGGTCAGCAGGCGATACGGCAATCCGCCGATCTATGTGACCGAGAACGGAGCGGCCTTCTTCGATCCGCCGGTGGTGCAAGGCGACCGGCTGCCCGATCCGCTGCGCGTCGATTATCTGCACACGCACCTGCGCGCCGTGCACGATGCGATCGCCGCCGGCGCCGACGTACGCGGCTATTTCGCATGGTCGCTCCTCGACAACTTGGAATGGTCGCTCGGCTATTCGAAGCGTTTCGGGCTCGTGCACGTGGACTTCCAGACGCAAAAGCGCACGCTCAAGGACAGCGCGCACTTCTACGCGCGCGTGATTGCGAGCCACGGCCGCGCGCTCGACGAGCCGTGCTGGGCGGAGGATTCCCCTCCGGCGATATAGCCGCCGCTGATTGCGGCTTACGGCCGCGCGCTCGACGACCCGTGCTGAGCTAAATTCCTCCCGGCGGTACAGCGGCGCTGCATTTGCTAGGCTTGCCGGCCTGGAAGCGCACCTTCAATCGCTGATCGATTATCTCTCGGCGCACGCTGAGCTCGCGCTCGCGGCCGTGTTCGTGGCGTCGTTGTTCGAGTCCCTGGCGATCGTTGGATCGGTCGTGCCCGGCAGCACGATCGTCTTCGTGGGCGGCATGCTCATCGGATTGAAGGCGCTCGATCCCTGGGTTGTCAGCGCGGTCGCCGTTGCGGGCGCCGTCCTGGGCGACGGATTGAGCTACGGGCTCGGGCATCGCTACAAGGACGCGATCCGTTCGATGTGGCCGATACGCGACCATCCCGCCGTGTTCGCGCGCGGGGAAGCGTATTTCGCGGCGCACGGCGGCAAGAGCGTCTTTCTTGGCCGCTTCTTCGGGCCGTTGCGCGCGATCGTTCCGCTGATCGCGGGCATGTCCGGCATGCCGGCGGGGCGGTTCTACCTGATGAACGTGCTGTCCGCAGTCGGGTGGGCGGCCACGCATCTGGTGCCAGGGGCACTCTTCGGCGCGTCGCTGACGCTCGCCGGCGCGGTGAGCGGGCGGCTCCTTGCCCTCATGGCGCTGATCGTTGGCGCAGTGTGGATCGTCGCCGTCGTCATCCGCGTCGCGATTCGCGTCGGCTGGCCCTACGTGCGCTGGCTGCAGGAACGAATCGTTCGTCGCGCGAAGCAGCGCCCGGGACGTGTGGCCAACCTCGTTTTCTCGCTGATCGATCCTGCGCGGCCGGAATCCACATCGCTGCTGGTCGCCGCGACGCTGCTGATCGGCGGTGCATGGCTGTTTCTCGGTGTCGTCGAAGACGTCGTCACCCGGAACACGCTCGTTACGACCGACCGCGCGATCTACGAAGCGCTGCAGGCGATCCGTACCGAGTGGGTCGACGACGTCATGATCATCCTCACCGAGGTCGGCAGCACTTATGTAACGGTGGCCGTCGTCGCAATCGTCGCGCTGTGGTTCGCGATCCTTCGGCGCTGGCGCACGCTCGCCTACTGGCTCGCGGCGACGACGTTCGCCGGCGTGCTCGTCATCGTGCTGAAGACCGGCTTCATGCGCGTTCGCCCGCAGACCGCATATGCGCTCGTCGATCCTTATTCGTTCCCGAGCGGGCACGCCGCGCTGGCGATCGTCGTATACGGGTTCCTCGCTTTCCTGAGCGCGCATGGCAAGCCCGGATGGCAGAAGGTCGCGATAGCGCTGCCCGCGGCGGGTGTCGCCGCGCTGATCGCGTTTTCACGCCTCTACCTCGGCGCGCACTGGTTCTCGGACGTTGCCGCGAGCATCGGGCTCGGTCTCGCCTGGATCGGGTTGCTGTGCATCGCTTACATCCATCATGTGCGCGAGCCGCCGCTTCGCGCGCTGCCACTGCTGTTCGTCGCCTTCACCACGCTCGGGTTCTTCGGCACCGCGTACGCGCACCGCTACCATGAGCGAGACGTCGAGCGCTACGGCAAGGCGGACACGCTGCGGATCCTCACGCTCGGCGCCTGGGAGGAGGACCAGTGGCGCAGCTTCCCCATCGCGCGCTCCGAGGTTCGCGGGCAACGTGAGGAGCCGTTTTCGGTGCAATGGGTCGCGACGGCGGCGGAGGTTTCGGATGTACTCGAAGCGGCGCAATGGCGGCGTCCCGCTCCGTGGAAGTCGAACGCAACGCTGCTGTGGCTCGTCCCCGCGACGCCGATCGCCGAACTGCCCGTCCTGCCGAAGTTCCACCAGGGACGGGCGCCCGCAGTCACTTTCGTGCGTCCCATCGATCAGACGAAGCGCGTCGTGCTCCGGTTGTGGCACGTTGCGGACGTCATTGACATGATCGATCCGTCGCAACGACGACCGTTGTGGCAAGGGACCGCGACCCTCGAGCTTGCGCGAATGGAATTCGGCCTCGTCGGGACCGCGCGCACGACCGACGACACGTCGACGCCGCTCGAAGCGGTCGAGAACGCGTTACGCGCCGCGCGTTTGAACGTGGTTGCGCGCGCACAGGCAGGCACCCGCGTGCTGCTCGCGTGGTAGGGATCAGCACAATGCGATCAGGGCCTCGCAGCGCGAAGCGCGCCACCGACATGATCGAGGCGCATTCCCGTGAATGGAAGCGCATTGATGTGAGTCGAAGCGCGTTACTGTGAGTCCAAGCGAATTGCTGTGAGTCCTAGCGCGTTCCCTGAGTTCCAGTGCCGACGCCGGCGTGGTGCGTCGGTCGCGGGAACAGCCTACAATCGGCGCTGAAGACGAGGGTTCGAGCGGTGACAATTTCATCAGCCGCCGTATGCGCGATCCTGCTCGCGGGCGCGCTTGCCGCGCAGCCTGCGTGTGCGGACGTCTACACCTGGCTGGATTCCTCGGGACGCTTGAATGTCAGCAATACCGAGCCTCCTGATGGCGCCCGCGTGAAGAGCGTCGTGCGAACGAAGCCGCGACCGAAGGATGCCGCAAGCGATTCCGCGCGCCAGGCGGAGGTCGCGGCGCTTGCGCGACGGGTACGCGAGCTGGAAGACGAAGCAGAGGCTGCGCGACAGCAACCTCCAGTGCTGCCTCCGGCGCCTCCCATCGTGTATCAGATCTTTCAAGCGTCTCCGCCGCCGGTGGCGAGCGCGCAGGTGATCGTGTCGTATGGTGGCGTGGCTTATCCGTCGTCGAACTACGGCTGCGATCCATCCTGGGCGGGCTGTGCGCTGTGGTGGGGTCCGGCATTCGTGACCAGTACGTTCGTCAACCGGTCGCCCGCGTTTCGTCACAACGGATTCAACCGGCGCGACTTCGGTGCGCGACCTCCGATGCGTCCCCACCCGTTTGCCGCGAGGATGCGCTGACGCGCGGCGTAACGTCGGTCAGGCGCGCGACAATCGTTCGCCCGTGTCGACGATCTCGAATTCTTCGGTTTCCTCGTGATACTCGAGGCGGCGCTTGTCTTCGAGCTCGTAGCTATCCACAGTGTCCTGCTTGCTGCTCGAAGTCGCGTCGGACGTTTCATAGGGTTGACCCGACACCTTGTACGCAACGTAGATCTGCCCCTTGGAATCCTTCAGCTTGAATCGTCGTGACATGAGGGGTTCTCCGTAAGTGCACCGGAGCAAGCTCGGGCATGCAGCGGCAACGATGCAGGGATCGAGCGAACGCACGGGTTGCCTTCGGCTCAGTGCATGCGAGCTCGCGAACGTCCATTCTGAGCGCAACCCCGGCACAATCCAAATCGCCCGCGGGCGGCGGCCGATGCGACCGCCAATAACGGTAAGCTCGTGTCCGTTTCCGGTGCTTGTCACCCTCGGTGGTCGTACCCACGGGCCGCTTGCCGATGCCCGGTGGATTCGCTAGTGTCGCTTGACACGCGCCAGTCCCGGGCTCGACCGCGCCGGCGCCGCACTTCAGGCAGGACCCCTTATAGGACGTGACATGGGCCACCGGCTGTCGAAACCGCGCGCACGGCCGATCGGAACCTTGACGAGCGCCTGCACCGCGAGATGAGCGCGCACGTTTCGCCCATCAGGCTTGCGGAGCGAAGCGCGCTGCTCGCGACGCTGCTCGCGCGCGTGGCCCTGGCGGACCAGCGCGCATTCGAGGAGCTTTACCGGCACACGGCGTCGCATCTGTACGGCGTCGCCCTGCGTATCGTGCGCAATACGTCCATCGCCGAGGAGATCTTGCAGGAGGCATACGTCAACGTCTGGCATCACGCAGGGACCTACAACGCGAGCAAGAGCCAGCCCCTCACGTGGCTCACGTCGATCGTTCGCAATCGTGCACTCGACCAGATGCGGCGCCGCGAAGTGGATGCGGCCTCCTTGACGCGCGAAGACGACGACGGCGACGCCGAGTTCCCGATGGACGCGCCCACCGCGGTGGAGATGCTCATCGCCGCCGCTGATGCGAGGGAAGTGCGCGACTGCGTGGAGACGCTCGACGCCGCGACCAAGCAGGCCGTTGCGCTTGCGTTTTTCCACGGTCTGTCGCACGGAGAATTGGCCGGGCATCTGCGCGTTCCCCTCGGCACCGTCAAATCCTGGATCCGACGAGGCCTCGACAAGCTGCGGCGTTGTCTGGAGGCGGCACCGCCCGCGTCATGAACCTTTCCCGACCGGACCGGCAAGAGCGGCTCGTTCGCCTGGCTGCCGAGTTTGCGCTCGGCACGTCGCCGCCGCGCGTCCGGCGGAGACTGCAGGCCATCGCCCTCCATGACCGAGCGGTTGCGGATGCGTTAAGCGCATGGGAGCAGCGCCTCACGGTGCTTGCCGAGCAGGTCGCGCCGGTCACGCCGCCGCCCCGCGTCTGGGCACGCATCGTCTCGCGCCTCGGCATCGATACGAACGCGTCGCCCGCGGCCGGCACGACGCACTGGTGGGAGCGTCTCGCGGTGTGGCGCTCCATTGCCCTCGCGAGCGTAGCGCTGATCGTTGCGATTGGCATCTACGATCGCTCGCGTTCGCCGGTTCCGGCGGCGGGCCCCATCGTCGTCGTGCTTGCAGGCGCCGACGCCAAGCCGGCGCTCATTGCAACCGCTTCCCGCGACGAGCGTTTCATCACGCTGAAGTCGATCTCGAACACGGCGCCGGCGCCGGGCCGCGTGTTCGAGCTCTGGGCGCTTCCGCCGGGCAATCCCCCGCGCTCGCTGGGCGTCATTCCTCCCGGCGACATCGTCACCGTCCCCTTGTCGTTGCCCGCCCGAGAAGCGTTGACCAACGTACCTTCGCTCGCCGTCAGCCTGGAGCCGCCCGGAGGATCGACGACGGGTCAGCCGACAGGCCCGGTCCTGTATTCCGGCACCGTCGAGCGGATGTACTGACCCGGTTCGGCTGCGGCACTCGCTCGCGGTCACCGCAGCACTGACAAGCGGCTCGATCGCGCCGCTGCAGCTTGACGCCGAAGACATCACGGGCGGCTGGTAGCAGCTTGTCGCCGCGATGCGCACGCACATCGCGCTTTCAGTTGCAGCCACCTGCTGCATCCGTAACCCAAGGATTTACGTATAGACCGTCTTTGGGGAACCTGAAGATGGCGCGCTGGGCTTGCGCATTGACGATTGCGGTGGTCGTGCTACTCGCGGGCGAAAGCAGCGCCAAGCCCTACGTGCCTGGCGGCGATGGAGTCGTCCTGGAGCGCCTTCCGGAGAAGGGCGACCCTTCGCTCATCCAGTTGAAGCGAATGCGCGCGGCACTGGCCGCGAACCCGCGCGACCTCCAAATCGCGGTGGCTGTCGCCCGGCGGGCGCTCGAAGCCGCGCGAACGCTCGGCGATCCGCGCTTTCTCGGGCAGGCGCAGGCGGCGCTTTCGCCTTGGTGGGATGCCACCGACATTCCGCGTACGGTGCTGCTGCTTCGCGCGTCGCTGAAGCAGAGCCAGCACGATTTCGAAGGGTCGCTCGCCGATCTCGATCGGTTGCTGACCAGCGATCCGATGTCGGCGCAAGCGCGCCTCGCGCGGGCAACGGTGCTGGCCGTTCGCGGTCGCCACGGCGAGGCGCGTCGCGATTGCGAAGAACTGCGTGGTCACGCCGCACCGATCGTCGTTGCGGGCTGCGACGCGGGACCGGCAAGCCTCTCGGGTGATGCGAACCACGCATACGCTGCGCTTGTCGTCGAGCTCACGCACGGGTCGGGTAACGACGAACTGCGGGAGTGGGTGCTCACCCTGGCCGCCGAAATCGCGGCCCGCCAAGGCACCTTCGACGCAGCGGAGCGGCATTTTCTCGCGGCGCTCGCGCTCGATCCACGCGACCCGTACCTCAAGGGCGCCTATGCGGACTTCCTGCTCGACCGCAGCCGCCCTGCGGAGGTCCATTCCCTCCTGCGCGACGAGACCAAGAACGATGGATTGCTGTTGCGGCTAGCGCTCGCGGAGCAGCGATTGCCGGAAGCGCACGAGGCATTCGTTGCGCATCGCGCCGACCTGGCCGAGCGCTTCGAGGCGGCACGCCGGCGCGGCGACCGCACGCATCGCCGTGAAGAAGCACGCTTTCGTCTTGCGATAGAGAGCGACGCCGGTGCGGCGCGGAAGCTTGCGCGAGACAACTGGGCTGTGCAGCGCGAGCCGGCCGACCTGCGGATCCTGATCGAGGCTGCGCGCGCGGCGGGCGACCAGGACGCACTGCGGATCGCCGCCGATTGGATCGCTGCGACGCGTCTCGAGGATGCAGCAATCGCCGCACTGATGCAGGCATCGCGATGAGGCGCCTCCTGCTCGCACTGCTGCTCTTCGTGCCGGCGGCGCCGGCGCTGGCGCACAAGGCAAGCGACGCGTATCTGACGTTGGAGCGCGACGGTACGGCGTTGCGCGGCCAGTGGGACATCGCGCTCCGCGATCTCGACAACGCGCTCGATCTCGATGCCAACGGCGACGGCGACATCACGTGGGGCGAGGTGCGCGCGCGCGCCTCCGACATCGCCGGGTACGCGCTGCACCGTTTGCAGATTTCGTCCGATGGCGAGCGATGTGCGCTCGCGTCCACTTCGCAGCTGATCGACGTGCATACGGACGGCGCGTACGCCGTGCTGACGCTCGCAGGCAGCTGTCCCCAGAGCGGGCCCACGCTCGCGATCGATTACCGACTCTTCGAAGGCCTCGATCCGCAGCATCGCGGCTTGCTGAATTTCGTCGAGCACGGCGACAGCCGCAGCGTCGTTTTCAGTACAGAGACTCCGCATCGCATCGTCGGCGGCGACGCGGCGGGGCCGTGGGCGCAGCTTGCGACATATCTGAACGAAGGCGTCTGGCACATCTGGACCGGCTTCGATCACATCCTGTTCCTGCTTTCGTTGTTGCTGCCGGCGGTGCTCGTTCGCGATCGCCTCGCCTGGCGTCCGAGTCCGTCGTTCCATTGCTCGTTCGTCGACGTCGCGAAGGTCGTCACGGCATTCACGCTTGCGCATTCGATCACGCTCTCGCTCGCGGCGCTGTCGATCGTCGTGCTGCCGTCGCGGCTGGTCGAATCAGGCATCGCGATGTCTGTGGTGGTGGCGGCGCTGAACAATCTGTTTCCGATGGTCGCGAACGGTCGCTGGATCGCGGCCTTCGGCTTCGGCCTGTTGCACGGCTTCGGATTCGCCGGGGCGCTGCAGGATCTCGGGCTGCCGACCGGTTCGCTCGCGCTTTCGCTGTTCGGCTTCAACCTCGGCGTCGAGGCGGGGCAGCTCGCCATCGTCGCCGTCTTTCTTCCGCTGGCGTTCGCGCTGCGGTCGACCTGGGCGTATCGGCGGGTGATGTTCGCCGGCGGTTCGGTCGCGATCGCAGCGGTCGCCACGGTTTGGCTCGTCGAGCGCGCATTCGATCTTGCATTGTTCAGTGCGCTCGCATCACGCGGTTGACATCGAGGAGACTGTATGAAACGCATCACGCACATCATCGGCAGCGTCGCCCTTTGCACGGCTGCGCTACTGAGCGGCGGAACGATGGCCGCGAGCCATCGCGAAGCGCCGCTCATCGCAAACGATCCGACGGCCGACAACACCGACTTCTACATGTTCAGAAGCTGGGTCAATCCGGCGAACGTCGTGTTCATCCTGAACGTCATCCCGGTCCAGGAACCGAGCGGCGGGCCGAACTATTTCAACTTCGGCGACGACGTTCTCTACAAGATCAACGTCGATACGAATGCCGACGGCAAGGAGGATCTCACCTACGAGATCCGCTTCACCACCGAGATTCGAGACCCGCTGCAGTTGCCGTTGGGGTACGTGGCGCTGCCGCCGATTACGGCGCTGACAGGTCCGGGCTCCGAAGGGATCCTCCTGCGCCAGAGCTACAAGGTCACGCAGGTGCGTGGCCACAGCCGCATCGATCTCGGCACCCAGACGATGTACGCGGTGCCCTCGCGCGTCGGTCCGCTGACGATGCCGAATTACGAGGCGCTCGCCGCGCAGGGAATCTACGCGCTGGCGAATGGCGGCAAGGTTTTCGCCGGACAGCGCGACGAATCGTTCTACATCGATCTCGGCGGAGCCTTCGATACGCTCAATCTGCGGCGCACGCCGCCGATCCTCAGCGCGGCGGAAGATGCCGACGACAGCGTCAATCCGTTCGGGAACGACACGCTATCGGGATTCAACATCAGCACCATCGCGATCGAGGTGCCGATCACCACGATCACCGGAGACGTGAACAGCGTGATCGGCGCCTACGTGTCGACCGAACGGCAGAAGGTGCGCATCGATCGCAGTCAGCAGAACAGGCCCGCCGTAAACGCGGGACCGGGCGTGCAACTGTCCCGGATGGGCAATCCGCTGGTGAACGAGCTGATCATCGGCACGAACCGCAAGGATGAATGGAACTCGGTTGATCCGAGCGATGAAGCCCGGTTCCTCGACTTCTATCTCAATTCGCGGTTAGCGCTCGCGATGAACGTGCGGTTCGGAACGAATTTCCCGACGACCAATCGCACCGACCTCGTGAACGCGCTGCTCAAGTACCCGTCGCAACCTCAATCGGGCACGTGCGGCCGTGACGATTGCGCCGAACTTCTGCGCCTGAATCTCGGCGTCGCGCCAAAAATGCCGGGAACGGCAGGGTACAGCCGCCTGGGCCCGCTCGGTGGCGATAACGCCGGTTGGCCGAACGGCCGGCGGCCGAACGACGACGTGACCGACGTCGCATTGCGCGTGGTGGCCGGCTTCCTGCTGAACCCGGCGGGCACGCCGCGTCTCGGTGATGGCGTCAACTTCAACATCGGCGCACCCGGCGCGAATGTAACGGCGAACGGCATCTACACGGTGTTCCCGTATCTGCCGACACCGCACGACGGACGCAATCGACGCCACGTCGATTGTGGCGAACCGGCCGTCGCGGCACCGCCGGCTGCGGAGTCGACCCCGGCCGCGAATCCCTGCAACTGAGGACGTGCGAAGGAGGGCGCGCGGAGTCGCGGTCCGAAGACGTTGCCGCGTTATCCCGATAGGGCAAGGGCCTGCCGTAACAGCGGCAAGCCCTTGATCGGCCCGAGACATAGGTGACATAGCGTACGCCGAAGACATGGTTAACACTTTCCTCCTTCGAGCGAGGTGCCTATGCCGTGGAAGGAGTGTTCGGTAATGGACGAGCGTCTGCGGTTGTGCCCGGTCCTCGCGAGCCGGGACGTGGGAGGCCGCGGTCGATAAAGGATATCGCTTCGTTGACAGTTGACCGCGACGGAGCACGGGCAATCGGGCAATCGCCACCTCGCGATGGCCGCATGCATCGCCGGCGTAGATTCCATCAAAGGCTGCGCTACCGAATTTGGACAGACGCCGCGCACGCGGACGTCGAACCATGGAC
>Ga0207644_10002923_pt1 | contig 11007 bp, 7 predicted proteins | sample KBSS73metaG_FD_184326 | JGI IMG/M metagenome (GOLD analysis project Ga0207644, IMG submission 184326) | Switchgrass rhizosphere microbial communities from Kellogg Biological Station, Michigan, USA - KBS S7-3 metaG (SPAdes) (version 2) | ecosystem: Host-associated > Plants > Roots > Rhizosphere >... | reverse complement strand
AACAAAGACGATCTTCAAGGACTCGGCAAACTTCCATGTTGATCCGAAGGGACGCAATGTGTTCTTCGGCGTGCGCGAGTTCGGCATGTGCGCGATGGTGAACGGAATGGCAGCGCACGGCGGACTGATTCCGTTTGGGTCTACGTTCTTTGTCTTCTCGGACTATGCGCGCAATGCGATTCGCCTGGCCGCGCTTATGAGCGTCCATTCGCTGTTTATCTTCACGCATGACTCGGTGGGCCTGGGCGAGGATGGACCGACGCACCAGCCGATCGAGCAGCTGATGTCGCTGCGGTTGATTCCGCAACTGACAGACTTCCGTCCTGCGGACGCGAACGAGACAGCAGCGTGCTGGCAGATTGCGCTTGAGCGCAAGAGCGCGAGCTTTATGGCGCTTTCGCGGCAGGATCTGCCGGTGCTAGATCTTGCGAAGTACAAGGTCTTCGAGGGCGTACGCAAGGGCGCGTACGCGCTGGATGATTCGGGCAAGGACATCATTCTGATCGCGACAGGCTCCGAGGTCTCGCTGATTATGAAGGCGGCTGAGGAGCTGAAGGCTGCGGGTATCAACGCGAGCGTGGTCTCGATGCCGAGTTTCAAGCTGTTCGATGAGCAGGATGCGGCGTACAGGACGGCGCTGTTCCCGGAGAAAACGCCGAAGTTGGCGGTTGAGGCGGGCGCAACGATGGGTTGGTACAAGTACGTTGGCCACAATGGCGGCGTAATTGGCCTGGATCGCTTTGGGGCTTCGGCGCCGGGGCCGATTGCGCTAGAGAAGTTGGGAATCAGCGTTGCACATGTTGTGGAAGAGGCAAAGAAGCTGGTGAAGAAATAAGAGAGCGGGCGAGGGAGATGTCTTCCTCGCCAGTTGTTTTTGCCTGGAGAGCGCATCGAGCAGTAAGGGGTGCGCATCCAACGGAAGCGTACGAAAAGAGCGCCCTCGGCGCCGGAGTTCCATGGTGAGATTGGCCGCGCGGGATTCGTGACGGCCGGTGAAAATTTCTGCTGGGCCAAGTCTTGAAGGTCTTTGTGGCGTTGCCGTTCGTATTGGATTGAAGGCCGTTTGGGGGGCGCAGAACATTCAACACGGCATCGCCGTTTAGCACGAAAGGAAAGACGATGGAACTTGGAATTATTGGACTCGGCAAGATGGGCTTCAACATGGCGGAGCGTCTGAAGCTGGCAGGACATAAGGTCGTCGGGTTCGATTTCAACAAGGATGCGACTGCGAAGCTGACAGCGAATGGCGGCGTAGGCGTGAACTCACTCGAAGACCTGGTAAAGAATCTGCAGGCTCCGCGCGCGGTTTGGATCATGGTGCCTTCGGGTGATCCGGTAGACCACACGATTGCGAGCCTGGAGGGTCTGCTGTCGAGGGGCGACACGATTATTGATGGCGGCAACTCGAACTATAAGGACACGCAGCGGCGGCATGCGCAGTTGACCCCGACTGGGCTGGACTATGTAGACTGCGGAACGTCGGGCGGCGTGTGGGGCCTGAAGGAGGGCTACAGCCTGATGATTGGCGGCGATAAGGCCCCGGTGGAGCGGCTGACGCCGATCTTCCAGGCGCTGGCGCCTTCGCCAACTGAGGGGTGGGGCCATGTAGGTCCTTCTGGTGCTGGGCATTTTGTGAAGATGGTTCACAACGGCATTGAGTATGGCCTGATGCAGGCGTATGCCGAGGGCTTCTCGATCATGAAGGCGAAGGAGCCTCTGCATCTGGACCTGACGCAGATTGCGCACATCTGGCAGAAGGGTTCGGTGGTGCGGTCGTGGCTGCTGGACCTGACGGCTGGAGCGTTGGATAACAATCCGACGCTGGCCGGATTGGAGGCGTGGGTTCCGGATTCGGGTGAAGGGCGCTGGACGGTGACTGAGGCGATCGACCTGAACATCTCAGCGCCGGTGATTACGGAGTCGCTTATTCGACGGTTGCGGTCGCGCGAGGAGAACAACTTTACGGATCGCATGATCTCCATCATGCGCGGCGCCTTTGGCGGGCACGAAGTCAAGAAGGCTTAAATTTCAGAGGTTTGTCAGGAGCACGATATGGCCACTACTCAAGTTCAAGTTTCGCCGGATACAGCGGCTGCGGCGAGGAGTTCCGAGCGCACACCGGATCCATGCATTGTCGTTATCTTTGGCGCGTCGGGAGACCTTACGAAGCGCAAGCTGTTGCCTGCGCTTTATCACCTCGACCAGGGAGGTCTGCTGCCGAAAGACTTCGCCGTTGTGGGCGTTGCGCGGCGGCCGCTGGAGCAGAGTTTCGCTCCGGACATGAAGGAAGGAATCATTGCCGGCGGTGGCGTTGAAGACAACGATCCGAAGCTTGCGCCGTTTGTCGATCGCGTGCAGTATCACGCGATGAACTTCGACGACGCTTCGGGATACGACGCCTTGAAGAAGAAGCTAGCTGAGTTGGATGGAACGTTCAACACCAAAGGAAACCGGCTATTTTATCTGGCCACAGCGCCGGAGTACTTTTCCGACATCATCAACTTCCTCGGCAAGAACGGCATGGCGCAGCCCGAGCCCGATGCGAGCGGGAAGGCGCCGTGGGTCCGGACGATCATCGAGAAGCCATTCGGGCATGACCTGGAGTCGGCGCGTGCGCTGAATGATGAGGTGAACAAGGTCTTCAACGAAGACCAGATCTTCCGTATCGATCACTATCTGGGCAAGGAGACGGTGCAGAACATCCTCGTCTTCCGGTTTGCCAACGGCATCTTCGAGAACGTGTGGAATCGAAATTACATCGACCACGTCGAGATTACGGCGGCGGAGTCGATTGGCATTGAAGGCCGCGGACCGTTCTATGAGCAGGCAGGAGCGCTGCGCGACGTGGTGCAGAACCATGTGATGGAGTTGCTGAGCTTCGTGGCGATGGAGCCGCCGGTGTCGTTTCAGGCCGATGCGGTTCGTGCCGAGAAGGTGAAGGTGTGGAAGGCGATCTCGCCGATTCATCCTGCGGACACGGTGCGTGGACAGTACGGGCCGGGCATGGTGGACGGCAAGGCTGTTCCGGGTTATCGGCAGGAGGACCGCGTTCATCCACGCTCGCAGACAGAGACGTATGCGGCTCTGCGGCTGGAGATCGAGAACTGGCGTTGGGCGGGTGTGCCGTTCTACATTCGTGCGGGTAAGCGGCTGGCCAAGCGCGTGACCGAGATCACGGTGCAGTTCAAGCAGCCGCCGATGCTGCTCTTCAAGGGAAGCGAGTGCCATGACTCGAGCGCGATCAAACCGAACCTGATCTCGATGCGCATTCAGCCGGACGAGGGAATCTCGCTGCGGTTCGGTGCGAAGCTGCCGGGGCCGAGCATGGATATTGCTCCAGTGCAGATGAACTTCAGCTACGAGAGTGCGTTTGGGAAGTCATCGGCGAATGGCTACGAGCGGTTGTTGCTGGATGCCATGCTAGGCGATGGAACGCTGTTTGCGCATCGCGATGGCGTGGAGGCGACGTGGGCGCTGATGACGCCGATTCTGAAGGCATGGGCGGAGAGTCCGGTGAAGGACTTCCCAAACTATGCTGCAGGCACGTGGGGGCCTTCGGCAGCGGATGCGCTGCTGGAGTCTGAAGGTCGCAAGTGGCGTAAACTGTAACTAAATTGAGAGGCTCCCGGCGTATCGGCGTCGGGAGCTTTTTCGTGGGTTGAAGACAATTCATTCGAAAGAGTTGAGATTATGCCGCGTCCCGTTACTGTTACGTATCGTATCTCGTCGACACCAGCCGAAGTAGCGAAGGCTGCTGCGGAGCTGTTCACTGCTGCTGTGATTTCGGCTGCGAGCGCACGGGGAATTGCGCGTGTGGCGATTTCAGGCGGGACGACCCCGAAGGCGATGTTTGCGCTGCTGGCCGATCCGTCGCAGCCGTTCGTGAAGCAGGTACCGTGGGACAAACTGGATTTGTACTGGGTGGATGAGCGCTGCGTTGGGCCGGAGGACGCGGATTCAAACTATCGCATGACGCGCGAGGCTCTGCTTTCGAAGGTGCCGCTGCCGGCGGAGCGAATTCATCGGATGGAAGGGGAGCTGGAGCCGGAGGAGGGCGCGGCGAGATACGAGGCGGCGATCCGGAATGGCTTTCGGCTGGAGGGAGCTGAGACGCCTACGTTTGATCTGGTCCTGCTGGGCATGGGCGACGACGGCCATACGGCGTCGCTGTTTCCGCATACCGAGGCGCTGAATGACATGACGCATATCGTAGTGGCGAATCATGTTCCGCAGAAGGATACCTGGCGAATTACGCTGACCTGGCCGGTGATCAACCAGGGCAGGGAGGTGGCGTTCCTGATTGAGGGCGCGAATAAGGCACAGGTGCTGCACGATGTGTTGCTGGGGCCGTATCAGCCGGAGACCTATCCTTCGCAGATCATACGTCCGGCGAGCGGAAAGCTGACGCTCTTGCTCGATAAGGCGGCAGCATCTAAGCTGCCAGCACCGGCAGATGGCGGTTCGGCCGGAGTTCTGGAGCTTACCTAGATGATTCTGGCCGGCGATGTTGGGGGAACAAAGGTCCACCTGGCTCTTTACGATTTCACCAGCGGGAAGCTGCATCCGATTCGTGACAAGAAGTTTTCAGCTCACCAGTACGCGAAGCTTGACGATGTAGTGAATGCATTTCTCACGGGCGACGCCGATGCGGAGAAAGTCCGCAGGGCCGATATCATGGCGGCTTGTTTTGGCGTGCCGGGCCCGGTGCGCGATGGGCGGTTGAAGTTGACCAACCTGCCGTGGATTTTGGATGTGCGCGATCTTTCGCGATCTCTTGCCATTGAGCATGTTTTTTTGATCAACGATCTGGAAGCGAATGGATATGGTATCCCCGAACTTGCGCCAGAGATGATCTTTACCCTGCATTCGGGTGACGAGAATGCCGTCGGGCATCGGGGCTTGGTCTCGGCCGGCACGGGATTGGGAGAGGCGCTGTTGATCTGGAACGGTAAGTCGCATCACCCCATTCCTTCGGAGGGTGGCCATTGCGATTTCGCCGCGCGGTCGAATCGGGAGATTGCTCTACTGGAGTATCTGCGCGGCACGCTGAAGGGGCGCGTCAGTTTTGAACGGGTCGTGTCGGGATTGGGCATCAAGAACGTCTACGAGTTTTTGCGAGATGTAGAGAAGCTCGATGAGCCGAAGTGGTTGTGCGAGCGCATGGCGGGTGAAGATCCTAATGTGGTCATTGGCGAGTGCGCGGAAGATGGATCGAGCTCAATCTGCTTTGAGACGATGAAGACGTTCGCTTCTGCGTATGGCGCTGAAGCAGGCAATCTTGCACTGAAGGTGCTGGCGACGGGCGGAATCTACCTGGGTGGAGGAATTGCCCCGAAGCGTTTGAAGACGATGCAGAACGGCTTCTTCATGCAGGCGTTTCTCGACAAAGGCCGTATGTCGCCGCTGCTTCAGTCCATTCCTGTACGCGTGATTCTGGATGACACCTGCGCGCTGCTTGGCGCCGCTGCCTATGCTGAGGACCGGGCAGTGGAGCAAGGCAAAGTCTCTGAGCGGGCGGCCTCGTTGCAGGGGGCTTAGGCTACGAGATCGTTCGATTTACGCGGTTGATCACAAAATCCCCGCCTGCGGTGCGGCTTTCGCCTGGGCCGGAAGCCGCGTCCGGTATCTTTTAAGAATATGCTTTTGAACGGTTTTCGTCGCACCCTTCCCGCTATTTTGGCCCTTGTCTTTACCGCACCCCCGGCGTTGCATGCGCAGCGTCTGCCGGAGGGCGTCCATCCGAAGCGCTATTCGCTTACGCTCACGCCTGACTTGAAGGCTGCCACCTTTGCTGGTGAAGAGACGATCGATGTCGTGCTGGATCACCCGAGCTCGACGATCACGCTGAATGCTGCGGAGATCAAGTTTCTGTGGGTGAAGGCAACGCTTGGTGATTCCAGTCCGCGATCACAGACGGCACAGGTTTCGCTGGATGACGCAAAGGAACAGGCGACGTTTACCTTCGCACAGCCGTTGCCGGCGGGAAAGGTTTCGCTGAGCATCAGCTATACGGGAATTCTCAACGACAAACTGCGAGGGTTTTACCTTTCGAAGACAAAGACCCGGAACTACGCCGTTACGCAGTTTGAGCCGACGGATGCGCGGCGGGCGTACCCAAGTTTTGACGAACCGGCGTTGAAGGCGACTTATGACATCACGCTGGTGATCGACGCGGGTGATAACGCTATCTCGAACACACAGGTAGTTTCAGATACGCAGGGCCCAGTTGCGGGCAAGCATACGGTTAAGTTTGCGACGACGCCGAAGATGTCGACTTACCTTGTAGCGTTTCTGGTGGGCGACTTCAAGTGCACGACGGGCAAGGCGGATGGCGTGCCGATCCGCGGCTGCTCGACTCCCGATAAGGTCGAGATGACGCGGTTCGCAGTGGAGAGCGCGGAGTTCATTCTGCCGTACTACAACAAGTACTTCGGGATTAAGTACCCGATGCCGAAGTTGGATATGGTTGCGCTACCAGATTTCGAGGCAGGGGCGATGGAGAACTTCGGTTGCATCACGTATCGCGAGACGGATTTGCTGGTGGATGCGAAGACGGGATCGATTCCGGCGAAGAAGCGTGTTGCGATCGTGGTGGCGCATGAGATGGCGCACCAGTGGTTCGGCGACATGGTGACGATGCAGTGGTGGGACAACCTGTGGTTGAACGAAGGATTCGCGAGTTGGATGGAGTCGAAGCCGGTTGCGAAGTGGAAGCCCGAGTGGAACTTTCCGCAGGATGATGCTCGCGATCTCGACACGACGCTGAATCTCGACTCGCAGAAGACCACGCGTACGATTCGTGCCAGGGCTGAGACCCCTGGCGAGATTAACGAGATGTTCGACGGCATTGCCTACGGTAAGGCTGGCGCAGTGCTGGGCATGGTAGAGAACTACCTTGGCGAAGAGGTCTTCCGCCAGGGAGTGCACAACTATCTTGCGGCGCACCTGTATGCAAATGCGACCGCTGAGGACTTTTGGAACGCGCAGACGCAGAACTCTCGCCAGCCGGTCGACAAGATTATGCAGAGCTTCGTGACGCAGCAGGGCGTGCCTATGCTGACGTTCTCGCAGCAGCGCGCAAGCGGTGTTCCAGTAGAGCAGAGCCGGTTCTTTCTGTCCCCTAAGGCGGGAGATACGAAGCAGAGCTGGACACTTCCAGTTTGCCGAAAGACCGACGGAAAGCCCGTCTGCCGCGTTGTAAGTTCTGAAGATGGTGTTGTCCCGGTTTCGGAGGACGTGAAGCATCCGTTCTTTTACGCGAATGCCGGGGCAAAGGGGTACTACCGCACTGCATACACAAAGGATCAATTGGAAGAGATTACGGCGAAGGCTGAGACGATGCTGAGTCCGCCGGAGCGAATCAGCCTGCTGGGCGATCGTTGGGCCCTGGTGCGGTCAGGGCAGGGAACGGTGGGAGATTATCTAAATCTTGTGCTCGCGCTCAAAAACGATCCCAATGGGCTTGTGATTGAGTCGGCGCTGGACAAGGTGAAGCAGATTAATTCGCGCATTGCCACGGAAGAGGATCGTAAGCAGTTGGCTGCTGTGCTGCGTCGCGAATTCGGACCGGTCTATGCTGCGCTCGGGCAGTCTACGCGTGGTGATTCGTACGATCGGCAACAGCTTCGCGCAGAGCTGCTGGAGATACTCGGTGGGGCCAAAGATCCTGCCGTTCTAGCGGAGGCGAAGGACCTGACGGACCGTTCGTTTGCAGCAGGCTCGCGCAGGGATAAAGGATTGGATCCGATCCTGACGGACTCTGCCGTTACAGTTACCGTGGCCAACGGAGATGCTGCGTTATATGACAAGGTAATGGCGGCGAGCAAGGACGGGAGCGATCCCGGCCTGCAGTCGGATGCCTTGCGCACGCTGGCATACTTCCACGATCCTGCGCTGGTGACGCGCACGCTTGACTACGCTGTCTCGGGACAGGTCCGCAATCAGAGCAGCTGGATGCTGATCTCCATTCTTCTTGCCGGACGGGATACTCGTGAGCAGACGTGGGGCTACATCCAGCAGAATTGGGAGAAGGTGCATGCACAGCTGACGACGAACTCCGGCTCGCGCATCGTTGCCGCGGCGGGGTCGTTCTGCTCGGTGGAGAAGCGCGATGAGGTAGCGAACTTCTTCGGAACTCATAAAGTGGAAGCTGCGCAGCGTACGCTAGCAAAGGCAATCGACAACATCAATGACTGCATTCAACTGCGCGACGCACAGGAGCCGAACTTGAAGCAATGGCTGGCGAAGCAGACGAAGCCGTGATTGCACAAACAGAGGGCGGCGTCCGGCAGCGGTCTGCGATGCGACAGTGGGCTCCGGTGGTGTCGATGACGCTGCTGGGTCTGCTGAGCTACGTGGACCGCAGCGTGCTGGCGATTTTGAGCCCAACGATCCTGGCGGCGCTGCATCTATCTGCAACGCAGTATGGGTACGCGATTCTCGTATTCAGCCTGTGTTACATGCTGGCAAACCCTGTGTGGGGCTTCTGGATGGATCGCGTTGGGCTGTGGGTTACAACGCTCGTAGCGGTGTTGGTCTGGTCTCTCGCGTCAGGCAGCCACGGCTTGATGACGGGTTTTATTGGTATGTGCACGGCGCGTGCGGTATTGGGATTCGGCGAGGGAGCGACCTTTCCCGCGGGGCTGAAGACGGTAACCGAGTCGCTGCCGACAGAGAAGCGATCCTTTGGTCTGGGGATTGCATATAGCGGAAGTTCTCTGGGGGCTGCGCTTACACCGTTGCTGATCACTCCGATCGCTATCCGCTGGGGCTGGCGTGCGGCGTTTGCAGTGACGGCTGTTATGGGACTCGCGTGGATGTTGCTTTGGTTGTTTCTGCGGGTGTCCGGTTGGTTTGTTGAGTCGGCAAGGGTGGCGGAGGTGCGGCACGAAGATCTGTTGGCTTCGCCAGCGACTTCGCGTTGGAACCGCAACTTGTTTGCTGCAGCTTGCGCGTACGGCCTGGGCGCGGCGCCACTTGCCTTTGGGTTATATGCGGCTCCGCTTTATCTCACCCGGGTTCTGCACCTCAGCCAAGCGTCGTTGGGGCATCTCTTGTGGCTTCCACCAGCCGGATGGGAGGCGGGATATCTCTTTTTCGGGCGTCTGGCCGATCGCCGGCGCCGTCGCGATGATGTCTCCGGAGAGACTCGACGCCCAGCCTCGATCTTTGTGCTGCTCTGTGTCGCGGGATTTCTGATTACGCTTACCCCGTGGGCCGTTCGAAGCAGTCAGCCGGTTACGGCCACCATGCTTCTTTTCGTCCTGCAGATGTTTGTTGCGGGCGGCTTTGTGGTTTTTGCGCTTTCTGACGGTATGGCGACATTGCCGAAGGAGCACTCTGCCTTTCTCGCGGGTGTTTGCATCTCGGCTTGGGCGCTGACCACAGGGATGTTGATGCCTCTGCTCGGTTACTTGTTCGATCACAGGCGTTACGGAGTTACGTTTTGGCTAGTGGCTTGCCTTCCCCCATTGGGAACAGCGCTTTGGCGAACACTTTCGACAGGCAGGAAGCGCGAGTATTAACGCATATAGAAGCCAGCAATCCGACGCTCAGGCAATCACTTAGCCATGTACCCCACAAAAGTGTTAGGGTGCAAGCCCGAATGCGCGTTGACTTTAGATTGGTGCGCCGATACTTTCCCAAAAGAGGACACCATGAAGAAATCCCTCCTGATTCTCGGCTTCGCTCTCTTCCTGTCGGCAGCCCTCCCGCTTCATGCGCAAGGCGGCACGATCATTACAGATGGCGACTGCACGGATTCTCCTGAGAATCCAACCGTTATTCTTGCAGTTGTTGGCTCCGCAGGCGCCTTCCTGGCCTCTGCGCGGGCACGCATGAAGGTTCGACGCGATTCCTCAAAATAGTAGCGGACTTCAGGTTCCGCTCTTCACCCGTTGTTTCACGGATTGTTATGTCGACACTTCCGGCGACCGATCTTCGCCCTCAACTCTCGTCGTGGGCCACCAGGCTTTCGCCGCCGCAAGCCGCAGGAATGGCGGCATGTCTCGCGGTTCTAGGAGTGGCGAGCATCCGGTCTACGGCCTTTTTTCTTTGGGGGTTATGGACGACCGATGCTCTGAAGTCGATTGGCATGATGATTCCGTTGGTCAGCTTCATTCTGATTCTCCGCGCGTGGCGAACGCTTCGCTGGGAGATGCGGGGGAGCTGGGCAGGCCTGGCAATTCTCGCCGTGACGATCGCTGCCGTGCATATTCGCGATCAGGCGATTGTTATCTTCGTGTTCTCACCGCAGTGGAACATCTATATGCCCCCGCATTCGCTGGTTGCATTTGCGTATGGGTCGGGCGTTGTGCTGCTGTTCGGCGGACGGCGCTTGTATCGGGCGGCGTTGTTTCCGATCGCTCTTCTGTGGTTCGTCAATCCGGTGCCACATGTCTTCAACGTCTTCGTGGACCTTCCGCTCCAACGTGTCTCGGCTCATGTTGCACGAGCGTTTGCCATGGCGTTGGGACAGCCGCTTACTCCTGACCAGATGCGGCTGATGTTTACGCCAACGCTTGGCATGTTTATTGCTCCGGGCTGCAATGGTATTCGGGGAGCTGTGACCCTGGGCATGATCGCTCTGGTCGCAGGCTACGTCTATCGTTTTCGCTGGCAGGTTCATACTGCCGTGGTTGCGGGAGCAGTACTGCTGGGCTATGTCTTCAATTTTGCTCGGCTTTGCCTCCTGGTGGTGTATTACATCATCGCGTTACGCATCCCTTGGATGCAGAACAAAGCAAAGCTCGGCGATTACATCATCGGCGGGTGTCTTTTCCTATTGGCAACGTTTCTGTTTTTCCACGCTATACGGCGATTTGGCGATACGGCACGTCGTCCCGAAGAACAAGAGCCTGAGAGTGAAACGTCTTCGCCGGTTGCAACCTCGTTCGTAAGGCTGCGCCTTGTCACGATGGCGATGATCGCTATCTTTGGTTGCTTCGGCACCGCCCGCGCAATGATTCAGAATGCAAGTGTCGATCCTGCGCAGACGCTTAACACAGC
>Ga0207644_10002921_pt1 | contig 11009 bp, 7 predicted proteins | sample KBSS73metaG_FD_184326 | JGI IMG/M metagenome (GOLD analysis project Ga0207644, IMG submission 184326) | Switchgrass rhizosphere microbial communities from Kellogg Biological Station, Michigan, USA - KBS S7-3 metaG (SPAdes) (version 2) | ecosystem: Host-associated > Plants > Roots > Rhizosphere >... | reverse complement strand
GGTCTCGGGCTCAGGCACTGCACTCGCGAGCGTGACGAGACCGAAGCTCGAGGCGTTGCCCGTCCCCTGGTTCGGGAACCCGGCGGTGACCTCGCTGGTGAGCGTCAGATCGAGCGAGTTCGTGGCGCCCGAGGCAAGTCGATATGCGGCGTGCCACGGGCCGGTGACGACGTCCTGGAACAGCGTCGTGCCGCCGCTCGTCAGCGAGATGAACAGCGAGCTCGCCGCCGTAGCGGCGCCGACAGCGAACGTGGTCGGCGCGAAGTCGAGCGTCAGAAAAGGCTCGGCCGCGCTGGTCAGGAAGGAGCCGAGGAAGTGGGAGGTTCCCACCGCGTTGGTGATTCCGCCTCCGCCCGACACATCCGCCGAGGCGGTGAGCAGGCCCGGGCCGCCGATGGCTCCCGCGGTCGCGACGTCGGTGGCTCCAATGGAATCGGCCGACGCCGTCACCGGCGCTGCCGACGGCGGGCTCGAACGCGAGTCGAAGCCCGCGCTCGCGGACGTCACAGCGATGGCGGTGACGTCGAACTGAACGCTGCTGAAGGTGATCTCGCCGGCCTGGCTGCTGAACGCGAGCGCGGCGAGGCACGCGATCAGGACTCTCTTCGTCACTTCGTCTCTCCCAGGCGATTTGCGGGCAAGGGCGCGCGTCGCCGCGCGCCCCATCCTCTCGAAACACTCACTTCACGACCCGCACCATCGCCGTGGACGTCAGCTTCGTCTGCACGCCGGCATTGATGAAGTTGGCCGACACGGTGAGCGGGACGGCGTCGCCGACGGGCATGTTGTTGTCGACCAGCGATTTGTCGAAGGTGAAGATCACCGTCTGTCCCGACACGTTCGCCGTCACCGGCTCGAACGTCTGGTTCGTCAGCGGCGTCTTGAGCTGCACGTTGCCATCGAGCGTGTAGCCGGCCGGGACCTTGAACATCGCCGTCACCAGGCCCTGCACGCTCGTGAACACCCCGTCGGCAGGCCGCAGGTTGAGGACGTTCGGCACGAAGCTCAGCGCACCGGGCATATCCTGCGACGTGAGAGTGACGATCACCTTGCCGGTCGGACGCGGATCCGTGCAGTCGTTGTAGAAGTACTCGCCTTCACGGTCGAACGTGTACGTCGCCGTCTGGCCCGGTTGCAGCCTGAAGTTGAACTTGCCTTCGAAGAACTGCGTCGCGCAGTGCTCCTTCACGTTCGGTGCCGTCGGGAACGTCTCCACCCCCGGGTTGCGGAACGTCACCGTCGTGCCGACCGGAACCGACCGCTGAGACGGAATCATCGACGCGGTCGCCGTGCTGTCCGCGGTGGAGGTGGCGGTGCCGTTCGAGCGTGCCATCCAGATTTCGTTGGCCGGAACGATCCCCGCCGCGGCGTTGTCGACCGGACGGCGCCAGCCCGGGATCGGCTCCGAAGTGGGGGCCTCGCTGCTGCCCGACACGAAGGTCGGGCTGGCACGCGTACCGGTGTAGTACTTCGCCGTGCCGCCGAGCTTGAACGCCCAGACCGACTGACCGTTGCCGCCTTGCGAATACGGCTGGCTGCCGGCCATGTTCGTGGTCGCGATGTACTGCTCGCCGTTGACCTCGTACGAGATCGTGCCGGCCTGGCTCGGCGCACCCATCTGGAAGCGCCACACTTCCTTGCCGGTCGCCGCGTCTCGTCCGACCAGCCAGCCGTCCATCTGCGTGTGGAACAGCAGATCGCTGGCGGTGACCAGCGGGTTGTGCTGGCGCGACTGGTCGTACTTCAGGTCCACGTACCAGACGACCTGGCCGGTCGAGTTGTCGACGCCGAGGATGGCGCCCGACTGGTAGCCGCCGATCATGCGCAGGCCGTTGCCGCCTTGCTGCAGCGGGTGCGCGCCGGGCATGTACGACAGGCCGACGTAGCGCATGTTGAGCTTGGGGCTCATCGTCGTGATCGTCATGTCGTTGCCGCCGTTCTGGCTCGGCGGGAAGATGTACAGGAAGTTCTCGTACGTCCCGTCGTACAGGCAGCCGTTGCGCGGCGGCCCGACCAGGAAAGGATCTTGGGCTGACAGATAGTTCGGCGTCTTGAAGACGAGCCTCAGCTGGCCGGGGTTGGCCGGATCAGGCTCGGCCTGCATGCCGTTCCAGTTCGGGGCCAGGCGTTGCGGGTGCCCCTTCGAGAAATGCACGCCGTCGAACTTCGGATCGTTGGTGCCCAGGTTCTCCAGCACCACGCACAGCGTGTCCCCGTTGACGGGGTTCGGCTTGTTGTAGCGGCTCTGCAACGGGATCGGCTGGGTCAGCGCCGGGGCGTTGCGCACGTCGCCCGGGACCGCGCGGTATTCGATCGGCAGCGCCGGCTTGCCGTTGGTGCGATCCAGCGTGAACTGGAACGCCGACTTGCTGCCGTAGTACATGACCTTCTTCGTCTGACCGCCGATCACGACGTCGGCGAGCACGGGCGTCAGCGCGTTGTCCATGTCCCAGATGTCGTGCTTGACCGCCTGGAAGTGCCACTTGTAGGCCCCGGTCCTGTAGTCGAGCGCGACGACCGAGCTGCCGAACAGGTTGTCACCCGGCCGCCCTTCTCCGTTCTGCGAGCCGTTGCAGCTGCGCACGTTGCCGAAGGGGACGTAGATCATCTTCAGGTCGTTGTCGATCGCGCCTTGCTGCCACGGCGCGGCGCCGCCGGTGAGGTAGCAGTCGTTCGGCGTGTCGTTCGGAGTGACCTTGGTCGTCCAGGTGTCGCCGGCATCGAAGGTGGTTCCGTTGACGTCGGTGAACGAGGTGCCGTGCGGGTAGGCGCTGTAGAACGTCCAGACCAGCGCGCCGTCGCTGGCGCGGAGCGCGAAAAAGGCGCCGCGGGCGTTGTCGTTCGACCCCTGGAAGACCAGGCCGTCGTGGTAGCGCGGCGCGACCTTGGAGGCTTGAAGCTGCGTGCCGTTGTCGGTGGGCACAACAGCCCAGACCACCACGCCGGTGTCCTTGTTCAGCGCGACCATGCGGTTGCCGGCGGCGGTGGTGAAGACCTTGCCTTCACCGACCGAGACGCCTCGCTGCTGAGTGGCAGGTCCGTAGCCGTTCGCGGCGGTCGAAGGCACCCACTTCCACTTGACGGCGCCGGTCGCGGCGTCGAGCGCAACCACGCCGCCGCCGGGCGGGTTCACGTACATCACGCCGTCGACGACGATCGGGATCGTCTGTTGCGACGTCGCCGTTCCGCCGGGGCCCGGCACGGGCTGCGTGACCGGCTCGGACGACAGGTTGGCGAGCCACGCCGGGCCGAGGCTCTTGACGTTGGACTTGTTGATCTGCGTCAGCGACGTGTAGCCCTGGAAGGCGAGGTTGCCTGACGTGTACGGCCAGTCCTTGCCGGCAGGTTCGAGGCCCGACTGCGCGAATGCGGCGGTCGGTGCTGCCACGGCTGCGACGGCGAGCAACGCCGACGCGACGGGAAGAAAGCGTAGCTTCATGCGGATATCTCCTGCTTCATTGCTCTGTCTTGGAGGAAGTGGGGGGTGTTGGATCCGGCCCCCGACTGTCCTCAGTGGCGGGGCCGTCGGTCGCCAGCGTTGCTGGCAGACGTGCAGGCCTCTGGAAGACCACGGCACACGATGCCACCGGGTCAACAAAAACGACACGCATGCTTCTTTGGCGCAGCACGTGAGCCACGGCGCCTAAGCGGCAGGCGCCGGGCGCCTCGAGCGCGCCTCGATCACCGCCTGACGCTCGACGGTTCGCCGCGCGCTCTCGGCGATCGGCGCATCGATCATCCGTCCGTCGAGCGCAACGGCGCCGCGCCCCTCCTTCTCGGCAGCCGCGAGCGCGTCGACGATGCGCCGCGCCGCGTCGACCTCCGCGGGCGAAGGCGCGAAGAGCTCGTTGAGGATCGACACCTGCGCCGGATGGATGCAGGACGCGCCCGCGAATCCGAAGCAGCGCGAGCGGCGGACCATCTCCCTGAACGCTGCCTCGTCGCCGAAGTCGGCCATGCTGCCGACGACGCCGAGCGGGAGGATCCGCGCGGCTCTCGCGGCGAACACGACATGCTGCTTCGCCACCTGCAGCGCATCCGGCGTCGACTCCATCGCGCAGTCGAGCGCGAAGTCCTCCGAGCCGAGGTTCAGGCCGACGATGCGCGGGCTGGCCCGGGCGATCTCAGCCATCGCGAGCCACGCCGACGCCGTCTCGATCAGGACCACCAGCCGGGAATGGCCGACGACCAGCCCGCGGCGCAGCTCGACCTCGGCGATGTGCTCCTCCATCAGTCGAACATGATCGGCGCTGCCGACCTTCGGCAGCACGAAGCCGTCGACCTCGGGCCCGACGGACGCCTCGATGTCGCGGACGGCGAGCGAGAGCGGCCGGTTGATTCGCACCAGCACATCAGCGCCGCCGCGGCGGACCAGGGTGGCGTTGCGCGGCACCGACGATCGCGCGGCGTCCTTCGCCGACGCCGGCACGCTGTCCTCGAGATCGATCTGGATGCAGTCGGCACCCCGCTCGTGCGCCCTGGCGACGAAGCGATCGACGTGCGCGGGCACGTACAGCAGCGACCGCCACACCGGCAGCGAGTCGGTCATCCCGATTGCGCTTCCTCGGCCGCGGCGGCCTCGCTCACCACGCCCGCGTCGACAAGCTGCCGGTAGGCGTCGCCCTTGATCCCGATCTGCTCGAGGATCTCGCGGTTGTGCTGGCCGAGCGCGGGCGCGGGAAGGCGGATCGAGCCCGGAGTTCCGAGCAGGCGCGGCACGACGTGGTGCATCGGCACGAATCCCATCTCCTCGTCAGGGTAGTCGGCGAGCAGCTCGCGCTCGACGACGTGCGGGTCGACGACGATCTGCGAGACGTCGTAGATCGGGCCCGCGGTGACCTGCGCCTGGTCGAAGATCGCGACGGCGTCGGCCTGCGTGTGCTTGGCGATGAACGCGCCGATGATGGCGTCGAGCTCGGCGGCGTTGCGGACGCGATCGGCGTTGGTCCTGAACTTCGGATCGTCGACGAGCTCGGGCCGGCCGACGGCGCGCAGCGTCCGCTCCGCCATCTTCTGCGTCGAGCCCGACAGGCTCACGTAGCGACCGTCCGAGGCGCGGTACGCGTTGCGCGGCGCGGCGTTCATCGAGCGGCTGCCCGTCCGCTTGCGCAGCTCGCCGGTCAGGCGATAGTTCGCCGCCTGCGGCCCGAGCATGGCGAGCAACGGGTCGAGCAACGGCAGATCGATGACCTGGCCGGCGCCGCCGTTGTGCTCGACCTGGCGGAGCGCGATCAGCGCCGCGGAGGCGCCGAACAGGCCGGCCATTCCGTCGGCCAGGTACATCGGCGGCAGCACCGGCTCGCGGTCCTCGAAGCCGTTGATCGCGGCAAAGCCCGCCATGCCCTCGATCAGGGTGCCGAAGCCGGGGCGCCGGTGGTAGGGACCGTCCTGGCCCCAGCCCGAGATCCGCATGACCACCAGACGCGGATTTCGCGCCAGCAGGACCTCGGGGCCCATCCCCATCCCTTCGAGCGCGCCCGGGCGGAAGCTCTCGACGAAGAGGTCGGCGCCGGCGGCGAGCTCGAGCACGAGCTCGCGCGCGCGCGGCGTGTGCAGATCGAGGCAAAGGCTTTTCTTGTTGCGCCCGTAGACCTTCCAGTGCGTCGACACGCCCTGGGTCTGCCAATGCCGCAGCGTGTCGCCTCCCGGTGGCTCGACCTTGATCACCTCGGCGCCGAAGTCACCGAGGACCTGAGTCAGGACATTGCCCGCGAACAGCCGCGACATGTCGAGGACGCGGATGCCCTGCAGCGGCCCCGACGCCGCCGGAGTGAAGTCGCGGCGCTTCAGGACGCTAGGCGGCGACGGCTTCTTGCCGCTCCGCGGCCGCGGCGCACGCGCGTCGCGATCCTTCGCCAGGGCGTCATCGGAGGGTGGGATGGCGGCCATTCGGATCTCGTCAGTCCAGCACGTTGCCGCCCTGGAGGAAGTCGGCGATGTCCCAGAAGCCGGTGCGCGGCATCGGCAGGTCGCCGCGGGTACGCACCTCGAGGAGGAACGGTCGATCCTGCGCGAGCGCATGACGAAGGCTGTCGTCGAGCTCCTGCGGATTCGTCACCAGCATGGAGTCGATTCCGAACGCCTTGGCGATGAGCATGAAGTCGGGGTTGTAGGCCTCTCCTCCGGGGCGGGTGAAGAGCGTTCCCTTGGTGTTGCCGAAGTAGGTTGCGCCGACGGTCTGGATCGTCGAGAAGCAGAAATTGTTGAACAGGACCCAGAGGACCGGGACATTCAGCTCCACGGCCGTCGCGAATGCGCCGAGGACCGACGTGAGGCCGCCGTCGCCGACCAGGCCGATCACCTTTCGGTCGGGCGCGCCGAGCTTGGCGCCGATCGCTGCGGCGGGAGAAAAGCCCATCGTCGCCATGCCGCCGCTCGTGATGAACGAGCGCGGCCGCTTCACCTGCAGCTGCTGGCCGGCGCCGTTCTTGTTCCAGCCGACGTCGGTGACGAAGATGGCATCGTCGGGCGCCGCATCCGACAGGGCCCGCAACAGGCGCGCCGGATGGATCGGCGTTCCCGAGTCGCTCTGCGTTTCCGAGACCTCGGCCTGCCAGTCGCGCTTCCGCCGCGTCACGTCCTGCAGCTGCGCGCGCGTGCGGGCGACCGGCCGCGGCGACGGCCCGAGACGGTCGATCAGCGCCCGCAGGGTCGCCTTCGCGTCGCCGACGATGCCGACGTCGACCGGGTAGCTCTTGCCGATCTCGCCCGGGTCGATGTCGATCTGCACCAGCTTCGATCCGGGTATCGCGAACGTGAACTCGGGGCGCCAGGAGCTGCAGTCGGCCTCGCCGAAGGCGGTGCCGACGGCGAGGATGACGTCGGCGTCGCGGGTCGTGTCGTTGGCGGCGCGCGTGCCCCAGATGCCGGTCGTTCCGACCGAGAGCGGATCGGTCTCGGGGAACATCCCCTTGCCCATCAAGGTGGTCGCGACGGGCGCCTGCAGAAGGCGGGCGAGCTCGGCGAGCTCGCCGATCGCGTCGCTCAGCGCGACGCCGTTGCCCGCGAAGATCACCGGGCGCTCGGCGTCGCGAAGCAGCGCCGCGGCGGCGGCGACGCCATCGGCGTCCCCCGTCGCCCGCGTGAATGCGGGCCGGCGGCTCAGCGTCTCGACCTCCGCCTCGACCGGTGCCGAGAAGACGTCCATCGGCACGTCGACCAGGACCGCGCCCGAGCGCCCGGTCTGCGCCAGATTGAGGGCACGCGGAACGACGTCGGGCAGCAGCTTGGCGTCGTCGACCCGCCAGACGCGCTTGCAGACCGGCTTGAACATGTCGCCCTGCGAGGCGTCGGCGTGGAGGCGGATCTGCTGATGCGCCTCACGCGCGTTGTGATACGCGGGCGTGTTGCCGGAGAACACGACCATCGGCGTTCCGTCGGCCGCCGCCGTCGCGACGCCGGTCAATGAATTCGTCAGGCCCGGCGACAGGTGGACGTTGACGACGGCTAGCTTGCCCGAGACCCGGTAGTAGGCATCGGCCGCGTGCACCGCCTGCTGCTCGTGCCGAAACGACACGTACTCGATGCCGAGGCGGTCGCACGAGTCGATCAGGCCGTAGTTGGTGTGCCCGCACTGGCCGAAGACCTTGGTCACCCCCTCCTTCTGGAGGCAGTGGGCGATGTACATCGCTCCGGTCATGCGTGTCGTCGTCATGTCGTCGCTCCGGTTGTCACGAGAGGCTCGCCGTGATCAGGCGCTCCTCGGTCATTTCGCGCATCGCGTAGCGCGGGCCCTCGGTGCCAACGCCGCTTTCCTTGACACCGGAAAACGGCATGAGGTCGACGCGGCTGCTCGAAGGTTCGTTGATGTGCACGACTCCGACATGAAATTGCCGTGCCGCATTGAGGGCGCGCATGACGTCGCGCGTGAAGATGCCGACGGCGAGGCCGAACGGCGTCGAGTTCACCTGGGCGACCGCATCGTCGAGTCCGTCGACCGGCACGATCGACATCACCGGCGCGAACACTTCCTCGCACATGACCCGCATGCTCGGCGTCACCTCGGCGAGGATCGTCGGCTGCATCAGCGCGCCCTGGCGCGAGCCGCCGAGGAGGAGATGCGCTCCCTGCTGGACGGCCTCCTGGACCCACGACTCGGCGCGCGCCGCATCGCGTTCGCTGATCATCGGACCGATCACGGTCGCCCGGTCGTGCGGATCGCCGACCTTGAGCGCACGGGCGGCCGCGAGCAGCCGAGGCACGAAGGCATCGATCACCTTGCGATCGACGAAGAGGCGCTGGATCGACGTGCACGCCTGGCCGGCGCGGCGGAACGCCGACTGCACGCAGCGCGTCGCCGCGCGGTCGAGATCGGCGTCGTCGCAGACGAGGGTCGCGGCGATGCTGCCGAGCTCGAGGGCGACGGGTCGAAGACCGACGCTGTCGCGAAGCTGCTTGCCGACCGGCGTGCTGCCCGTGAACGTGTAGAACGCGATGTCGGGGTTGGCCACCAGCCAGCCGCCCACTTCGCTTCCCGGTCCCTGAACGAGGTTGACGTGCGACGGCGGCAGTCCGGCGTCGAGCAGCACCTGGACGAGCAGCGCGGCGCTGAGCGGAGTCGCCTGCGGCGGCTTGATGACCACCGTGTTGCCGGCAGCGAGCGCCGGCGCCACCTTGTGCGCGACCATGTTCAACGGCGAGTTGAACGAGGTGATTCCGCAGACGACGCCGCGCGGAACCCGGATCGTGAACGCCATCCGATGCGCGTGCCCGGGCGCCGCCTCGATCGGCACGACCTCGCCGACGAGGCGCTTGCCCTCCTCGGCCGAGACGATGAAGGTCTGGGCGGCGCGCTTGACCTCGTTCTCGGCATCGACGTAGGGGAACCCCGCCTCCGCGACGATCGTCTCGGCGAGGAGGTCGCCGCGCTCGATGATCAGCTGCGAAGCGCGCATCAGGATCTCGTAGCGCTCGTACGGCGTGAGCTTCTTCTCCTCGAACGAGCGACGCGCGGCGGCGACAGCCGCGTCGACCTGCTCCTTCGACGCGCGCTCGCAGGAGGCGATCGTCTTGCCGGTGAACTTGTCGAGCACCGCGAAGCGGTCGACTCCGCGCGTCCACTGGCCGCCGATCAGGAGCTGCGAGGTGCGCAGATCGCTGTCGGGAACGTCGGATGTCATGCAGGCTCCTCGGTTGTCATGCCTGGCTCCTCAGGGTGGCGTTCGGTCGGCGCCTGCAAGGCGCCCGGCCGATCGTTGGATCGGCGATCTAGCTGCCGCGGCAGTGGCCCGCGATGTTGTGAAGCTGCATGGCCGTTCCGGGCACGCGTTCATGCGACCGGAACGCCTCGAAGAGCGCCTCGTCGAGCGCGCTGGCACCGGTCGGGATGTGATCCAGCGACGACCAGCGCGCCCACTTCGCGACCTGGAAGCGGTGGACCTCGGCGGCGAGCATCTCGGAACGCCGCCACGACGACGTCGTGCCGTCGAGCAGCATCCACGCGCGTCGCAGCCAGTGGTCGCGACGAGCGCGACGCAGCGCGCGCTCGTTGGTCGGCAGGCGCAGGCAGCGCTCGAGCGGGAGTCTTCCGCCGCAGGCGAGGAAGGCGCTGAAGCCGCGACAGAGCCAGTCGAGGTCCTCCGGCTCGACGCTGTCGTTGGCGACCCGCTGCGCCCGCAGCAGTTCGCTGCCGAGCTCGGACCATTCATCGGCGCCCGGCGGCCGGAACGGCGAAGAAGAAGAGATCGGCCGCTCGCCCTGCGGCGCCTTGGCGGAGGTTTCCAGCACTTCGATGTCTCCAGACGGCCGCTGTTCGATCGCGGCCTGAGAGCTCTTGTCAGCCATCAACGAAACATAAGGGTTTCTGCCTAGTCTGGAATGAGCGATTTCCGACCGGCACGATGGATAGTCTATTGACGCTCCAAAACGGACCCAAGCGACGTTTTGTTGATCGACAGTTAAGGAAAACTTCATTGAAGCTCGAGTTCCTCGAGACCCTCGACGCGATCCTGCGGCGGGGCAGCTTTGCCGGCGCGGCCGATGAGATCGGGCTGACTCCCGCTGCCGTCAGCCTCCAGGTGAAACGGCTCGAAGAGCATTTCGGGCAGCCGCTCTTCGTCCGCTCGGCGCGTGTCGCCCAGCCGACGCCGATGGCTCGCGAGCTCGCGCAGACGATGCGCGATGCGCTCTCGGCGATGGAGGCGATGCGCGTGCGGTCGACTCCCGTGGTCGAAGGCCGCATCGTTCTCGGCACGATCAGGACCGTCCAAACCAGCATCCTTCCGGCGGCGCTGCTCGAGGTTCACCGCCGCTATCCCAAGCTCTTCGTTCGCGCCATCCAGGGCGACTCCGGCGGCTTGATGCAGCACCTCAAGACCGGCATCCTCGATGCCGCCGTCGTCGTCAGGCCGACCGGCGGCGGCGCGAGCAGGTTTCGCTGGGTGCCGCTGGCGCACGAGCCGTTCGTCCTGATCGCGCCGCCCAGGAGCACCGGCAACTCGGTCAGCGAGCTCTTGCGAACCCACGACTGGATCCAGTTCGACTCGACGCTCGTCAGCGGCAAGATGGCGGCTCAGTTCCTCCATCGCGCCGCGCCGCGAAAGCGCGGCAAGGTCGAGGTCGATTCGATCGACACGGTGCATGCGCTGGTTTCCGCGGGCCGCGGCATCTCGGTCGTGCCGAAGCGAAAGCACGCCATCAGCAAGGTCATGCCGGTGCGCGAGATCGCGCTCGACGAGGGCTGGCAGCCGCGCCGCGAGATCGCGTTCGTGAGCCGGCAGCTCGACGCCGACAACCGTCGCGTCCTCGCCCTGCAGCAGGCGTTCGAATCGGCCTACATGCAATCGGACTCGTGACGATCGCCGGAACGAAAGCGTCGGGCGTCGCTCTCGTGCCATGCTTCGTCATGCACGGGTCTTCCCATTGACGAGGACATCGAATGGCCTTGCTCGGCGACGCGGCGATGCTGCTCCGGTACGACATCGAGGCAGACGCAATCGAGGCGCACGATGCATGGCATACGCGCGAGCACTTTCCCGAGCGGATCGGGATCCCGGATTCCTCAGGGCGCA
>Ga0207644_10002919_pt1 | contig 11013 bp, 8 predicted proteins | sample KBSS73metaG_FD_184326 | JGI IMG/M metagenome (GOLD analysis project Ga0207644, IMG submission 184326) | Switchgrass rhizosphere microbial communities from Kellogg Biological Station, Michigan, USA - KBS S7-3 metaG (SPAdes) (version 2) | ecosystem: Host-associated > Plants > Roots > Rhizosphere >... | reverse complement strand
CCCACACGAGCTGCATATACGTGAACGGCGTCAACGCCGACGCCGGCGCGCGCTGGAACGCGAGGATGAACAGGAAGTGGCCGACGGTGCCGAGGATGCCCGCGGCACAGACGAGCGCGGCGTCGGCGAGCGGCATGTTCCGCGGGATGTCGAGGAACGGCAGCAGCGGCGTGGTCAGCACGCTGGCCGTCAGCGACAGATAGAAGAGCGACACGCGCGGGTTTTCGTCCGCCGCGAGGCGCGTCATGATCTGGTAGGACGCGTAGATGCACGCGCCGACGAGGACGAGCAGCGATGCGCCGCGGAAGATCTCGCTGCCCGGCTGCACGACCAGCAGCATGCCCAGGATGCCGGCGACGATGAACGCGATGCGCGCGGGCGTCAGCCGCTCGCGCAGGTAGAGCCGCGCGCCGATGATCACCAGTACGGGGGACAGATAGTTGAGCGCGGTCGCGTCGGCCAGCGGCAGCGACTTCAGGGCGGTCATGAACAGCAGGCCGCAGACGACGATCGTGACGCCGCGCGCGATCTGCAGCAGCGGCCGCTTCGTGCGCACGAGATCGAGGCGCATCTTCGGTCCGAGCCACACGGCGGTGGCGACGGCCTGGAACAGCCAGCGCGCCCAGACGAGCAGCAGCACCGGGTAGGTGACGGACAGGTGCTTGACGATCGTGTCGAGCGAGGTGAAGCACAGCGTTGCGCCCACGATCATCAGCGCGGCGGACAACGGGACGTGGCCCTGCATCGCGCGGTCAGTCGACGTGCGCCGCGCGGCGGCGCCGCGCGGCCGGCCGCGCCGACGGCTTCGCCGCTGTCCGCGCGCTCTTGCGTGGTAACGGCACCCCGCCGCCGCCGGGCGGAGCAGCGAGCGATGCGCGCTCGATCAGGGTCGCGCCAAGCGCGAGGCGTCGGCGACGGCCGCCGCCGCCTTCCATCCTCGCGCGCAGCAGGTCCCACGCCTTGCGCGCGATCTCGGCCACCGGCGGCTCGACCACGGCGAGCGGCGGCGTCAGCACTTCCGCCCACGGCGGCGCGTCGAAGGCGATCAGCGACACGTCGCGCGGATATTCGATGCCGAGGCCGATGAAGATGCGCAGCAGCGCGAGCGTGATGTCGCTGTTGCTCGCGACGATGCCGGTGGGTGCGTCGCGGCGGCGCATGACCGCGGCGACCTGGCGCGCGAACGCCTCGTCGAGCGGCTCGCGCACGCACAGCTCGGCGGTGGCGCCGCGCGTCGCCGCGACCGTCTCGCGGAAGCTGGCGATTCGCTGTTGCGTCGTCACCAGGCCGGGATAGCGCAGCACGTACAGCAGGCGCCGGTGGCCGCGCCGCAGCAGCGCGGCAGCGGCCGCCGCCATCGCCGCGCGGTCGTCGATCGTCACATAGTCGAAGCGCGGGTCGTCGTACGCGCGGTCGACGACGACCGTCGGAATGCCCGCGCCCGCGATCAGGTCGAAAGCGGCGGCCGGCGCATGCGACGGGATGAAGATGAGCCCGTCGACCTTGCGCGCGATCAGCGCGCTGACGCGGCGCAGCTCGAGCGCGGGCTCCTGCCGCGACAGCACCTGCATCACCTCGTAGCCCTGCGTGGCCGCCAGGTCCTCGAAGGCGTCCAGCAACGCGGCGAAATACGCGCTCGAGGTGAGCGGCGCGCACAGGCCGACGACGCGCGAGCGCTGCCGCCGCAGGCTCTGCGCGACGCCGTTCGGCACGTAGTTGAGCGCGGCGATCGCGGCGTGGACGCGGGCCTCCCGCGCGGCGCTGACGTTGCCGCGGGCGTTGACGACGTTGGAGGCGGTACCCAGCGACACGCCGGCGCGCCGCGCGACGTCGAGGATCGTCGGGCGCGTCCCCGCGGCGCGGCGGGGGGACTTCAGCGGGGTGGGCATCGTGGAAGGCCGCCCGCGCGGGCGCTTGCCGGCGCGAACGAAGCGTAGTATCGTCGAAATAGTGAAAGGTTTCAATAGCGACGCAACTTCGACCGCCCCGAGGGCAGCGCCTGGCCGCCACCGATGAAGATCGTCAGGATTGAAACGTTCAAATTCTGGGTCGACTGGATGAACTGGCTGTTCGTCCGCGTCGACACCGACGAGGGCCTGTCGGGATGGGGCGAGGGCTCGCTGCACGGGCCCATCGAAGCCGTCGAAGCCGCGATCCGCGAATACGCGCCGCACCTGATCGGCCAGGACCCCGCCGGCCCGGAGCGCCACTGGCATCGCCTGTATCACGCGTGGCGCTGGCGCGGCGGCGCCGTGCAGCAGACCGCGCTGTCCGCGCTCGACATCGCGCTGTGGGATCTGGAGGGCAAGCGCCTGAACGTGCCGGTCGCGCGCCTGCTGGGCGGCGTGTTCCGCACGCGGCTACGCGGCTACGCGAGCCACTGGCTGCAGGGCGCCGACACGCCCGAGAAGGCCTTCGACGGCGCGCGGGAGGCGGTGCGCCGCGGCTTCACCGCCTTCAAGTGCCGGCCGTTCGGCTTCGAGGGCCTGCGCGACAGCACGGCGGCCGAGATCCGCAAGGCTGCCGCCTTGATGCAGGCCGCGCGCGAGGGTGCGGGTCCCGACACGGACATCTTCATCGAGTGCAGCGAGTTCCTCTCGCCGCGCACGGCGGTGATGATGGACGAGGCGCTGCATCCGTTTCGCCCCGGCTGGTTCGAGGAGCCGATCCCGTTCGAGAACGCCAAGGCGATGGTCGCGCTGCAGCGCGACCTGAAGACGCCGATCGCCACCGGCGAGCGGCTGCTGTCTCGGTTCGAGTACCGCGAGATCCTCGAGAACGGCGGCTGCCGCATCGCGCAGCCCGACCTCATGCACGCCGGCGGCTTCACCGAGATCCGGCGGATCGCCGCGCTCGCCGACATGTACGACATCCCGATCGCCCCGCACAATCCCGGCGGGCCGATCTGCACGGCCGCCGCGATGCACCTCGCCGCCGCGATCCCCAACTTCTACGTCCTCGAGCAGATGGAGCCGCAGCGTGCGCTGCGCGACCGCGCATCGACGGTGCCGATCCGCTTCGAGGACGGGCACTTCCTGCTTCCCGAAGGGCCGGGACTCGGCGTCGAGCCGAACCTCGACGCGCTGCGCGAGCATCCGTTCCGGCCGCAGCCGCACACGGAGCGCACCGATACGCTGTACCGTTAGCCGTCCCCAAGGAGGAACGACCATGCCTTTCCACGTCGCCCGGCCGGCCGTTGCGGCCCTCGCCGCCGCGGTCGCGATGACCTTCAGCGCGCTCGTCGCCGCGCAGCAGCCGATCGTGCTGCAGTGGCAGACGGCGAACCTGACCGAATCGCAGTACGAGCCAATCTGGAAGCAGACGATCGCCGAGTTCGAGGCGGCCAATCCCGGCATCAAGGTCGAGCCGGTGCTCGTGGCGCGCAAGGATCACTGGACGAAGTTCGTCGCGGCGTCGCAGGCGAGGAAGGCGCCGTGCATCGTGTCGGTCGACCTCACGACGGCCGCGTACAACGGCTATCTCATGCCGCTCGACAAGTACTGGAACGCCGAGCCCGCCGAGTTCCGCAAGGCATGGAGCGACGCGATGCTGTCGTCGGCCAAGTGGAAGGGCCAGCTCTACGGCCTGCCGATCTGGGGCGGCACGTACGCCGAGATCTACAACCGCGACCTCGTCGTGAAAGCCGGCCTCGATCCTGCCAAGCCGCCGAAGACGTTCGACGAGTATCTCGCGTGGGGGCGGAAGCTGACCGGCAGCGACCAGTGGGCGACGGCCGTGCTGGGCGGCAAGACCGACACGACGACGCGTGTCCTGCTGATGTGGATCTGGGCGAACGGCGGCGAAGCGTTCAACGCGGACATGTCCGAGGCGACGTTCGCGAAGAACCCGAAATCGCTGGAGGCGATCAAGTTCTACCTCGGCTTCGCCGGCAAGGGCGGGATTGCGGCCCCCGCGCCGACGACGACGAACTACCTCGAGCAGACGAACCTCTACGCGCAGGGCAAGATCGCCACGATGCGCAACGCGTATTGGGCGGTGGCGAAGGTCGTCGGCGACAACCCGGCGATGGCCGGCAAGTCGTTCGTGGCGGCGCCGCCGGCGAACGTCCCCAATGCCCCGACGCTCGCTACGGTGACCGCGTCGTCGATCTCGTCGTCCTGCGCCAACCCGGACGCGGCGTGGAAGTTCATCAAGTTCGACGCGGGTCGCAAGTGGGCGGTCGCACGCGCGAAGGTCGCCAACTGGATGCCGCTGCGCAACGACCTGGCCGACGATCCGGAGATCAAGGCCGACCCGATGCTGCTCCAATACGTGCAGATCGGGCAGAACGCGCGGAGCTATCCGCTGCCGCATCCGGTGTGGGCGGAAATCGCGGCGAACGACATCGTCGACGCCGTGCAGAAGGCGCTGCTCGCGCCCGACAAGACCGACGAGATCTTCAGGGATCTCGACGCGCGGCTTACGAAGAAGCTGCGCGACATCTGACGCGCGCGCCGGGTCCGGACCGCCGCGGATGACGCCGCGCCGACGCCGACGCGCGGGGCTCGCGTTCGTCGCGCCCGCGGCGGCGTTCCTCGCCGCCGTCATCGTGTTTCCGCTGGGCCACGCATTCTGGACGAGCCTGCACCGCGTACGCGGGCTCAACGCCACGTTCGTCGGCCTCGGCAACTACGTCCGCATCTTCGGCGACGACGCGTTCTGGCACTCGCTCGGCGTCTCGTTCGCGTTCACCGCCAGCGCGGTTGTGCTGCACCTGGCGATCGGCCTCGCGCTGGCGCTCGTCGTCAACGAGCTGCGCGTCGGGCGCACCGCGCTGCGCATCCTGTTCCTGACGCCGTGGATGGTGGCGCCGGCCGTGGGCGCGACGATTTGGCTGTGGCTGCTCGAGCCGCAGTTCGGCGTCGTCAACTACCTGCTGCGCGTCGCGGGAATCATCCCTTCGCCGGTGGCGTGGCTGGGCGAGCCCGCGACCGCGTTCGCGTCCGTGGTCGCCGTGGACGTCTGGCGCGGCGTGCCGTTCGTCATGCTGCTGATGCTCGCCGGCCTCCAGACCATCCCCGTCGAGCAATACGAGGCGGCGGCGATCGACGGCGCACGCGCGTGGACGCGCTTTCGCTACGTCACGTGGCCGAATCTCCGCTACCTCGTCGTCGTCGCGACGACGCTCGACCTGATCAACACGATCCGCCACTACGACATCATCGGCGTGATGACGGGCGGCGGCCCGGCGGGCGCCACCGAGGTGCTGCCGGTGCTGATCTACAACACGGCGTTCCGCGGCAACCGGCTGGGCGAAGCCGCGGCGATCGGCGTCGCGCTGCTCGCCATCGTCCTCGTGCTGGCGATCGTCTACGTGCGCGCCGCGCGCCTCGACGACGACAAGGCGGCGCGATGACGCGCACCTCGCCGGCGCGCACCGCGCTGCTGTGGACCGTCACGATCGTCGTCGCGGTGGTGATGATCTTTCCCTTCTACTGGATGCTGAACACGTCGCTCAAGCCTTCCGCCGAGGTGTTCGCCTCGCCGCCCACGTTCGTGTCGTCGCAGTGGTCGCTCGACGCCTACCGCAGCCTGTTCGCGACGCGCTCGATCGGCCGCTACTTCGTCAACAGCCTGATCGTGGCGCTCGGCGCGACGGCGCTGTCGGTCGTGCTTGCCGCGCTCGCCGCGTACGGCCTCACGCGCTTCTTCCCGCGCGGCGCGACGACGTTCGTCATGTTCCTGCTGTTCACGAAGATGCTGCCGGAGACGCTGCTGATCATTCCGTATTTCCAGCTGATGTCCGACGTCGGCCTGCTCAACACCCACCTCGCGCTGATCCTCGCCTACTCGTCGTTCGCGCTGCCGTTCTCCGTCTGGATGCTGATCGGCTTCTTCCGCTCGATCCCGCGCGAGATCGACGAGGCGGCGCGGATGGACGGCGCCTCCGTGCTGCAGGCGTTCGTCCGCGTGATCCTGCCGCTCGCGCGTCCCGGCCTCGTCGCCGTCGCGCTGTTCACGTTCCTGATCGCGTGGAACTCGTACGTCTGGGCGCTGGTCCTCACCACCGACGCGTCGATGTTCGTGCTGTCGGTGGGCATCGCCAACATGGTCGGCGAATACCGCGTGCAGTGGAACGAGCTGATGGCCGCGGCGGTGATCGCCGCGCTGCCGGTGATGGTGCTGTACTCGCTGCTGGAGCGGCACCTGGTCAGCGCGATCACGGCGGGCGCCGTCAAGGGCTGAAGGGTGGCCGCGTGGCAAGCGGCGGCCGCGCCTCGTTTGCCGGTCCGCGGCGCCGCAACGCCCGGGCGGGTCATAATTGGCGTCTTGCCGTCGTCTTCTCCGAGGTGCCCGCCATGAACCGCCGTCAGATCCTTCGCGCCGCCGCCGCGCTCGGCGTCGTCGCCCTCCTTCCCGTCGCGTTCGCGCAGCCGGCCGCGAAGCCGAACCGCGTCGTGATGCAGGTCAGCGATAACGACCCGGCGAAGTGGAACCTCGCGCTCAACAACGCGCGCAACCTGCAGGCGGACCTCGGCGCGTCGAACGTCGACGTCGAGATCGTCGCCTACGGGCCGGGCATCGGCATGCTGAAGTCCGACTCCGTGGTCGGCAGCCGGATCGCCGAGGCGCTGAGCGCCGGCGTGAAGGTCGTCGCGTGCGACAACACGATGCGCGGCCAGAAGCTCGCCAAGGACGACATGCTGGCCGGCATCGGCTACGTGGGCGCCGGCGTCGTCGAGATCATGCAGCGCCAGCAGCAGGGCTGGGCGTACCTGCGGCCCTAGTGCGGCGCCGGGCGTCCCAGCGCCGCCGGGCCGCTCTCGGGACTGGAGCGGGTGAAGGGAATCGAACCCTCGTCGTAGGCTTGGGAAGCCTCTGCTCTACCATTGAGCTACACCCGCAACGGCGGCGATTCTAGCGCACGGCGCTGCGCTCCCGTCGAAAGACCCGCCGCCCGCCGCGGCCTGCGGGTCAGCGCAGCCATTTGCCGGTGATGCGGTCGTAGTCGCCCCCCGCCTTCGCAAGGTGCAGCCACTGGTCCATCCACGCCTTGAACGCGGCGTCGCCACGCGGCACCAGCCACGCCATCTCGCCGTACTGCAGCGGCTTGTCAGGATTGACCGCGCACAGGCCGGGGCGCAGCTTCGACTGCACGATCGTCTCGACCGACTCCGAGATCATGACGTCGGCGTTGCCCTTCAGGATCTCGTCGAAGATCGTGACGTTGTCGTTGAAGATGACGATCTTCGCCTGCTTGAAATTGGCGCGCGCGAAGCGCTCGTTGCTGCCGCCCGGATTCTCGATGACGGTCACGCCCGGCTTGTCGATGTCGGCGACCGTCTGGAACTTCTTCACGTTCTCGCACTTGGTGATCGGCGCCTTGCCGTTGACCATGTACGGCTCCGTGAAGAACGCCGTCTTCTGTCGGTCGGTGGTCACCGAAATGCCGCCAACCGCCACGTCGCACTTGTCGACGAAGTCCTTCATCAGCTGCGGCCACGCCGTCTTCACCATCTCGACCTCGACGCCCAGCGATTTCGCGGACGCCTGCACGAGGTCGATGTCGAGCCCTTCGAAGCTGCCGTCGGGTTTCTGCAGCGAGAACGGCTTGTAGTCGCCCGGCGTGCAGACGCGCAGCTTGCCGCTCTTGATGACGTCGTCGAGACGTGACGCCGGCGCGCCTTCGGAGCGGACCGCGGGGGAAACGAGCACGAGCAGGAGCGGAAACGCAAGGACAACGAGCGTGCGAAAGCGGGTCATGACGTTTCCTTGCATGAGTGTGAAAGCAGGTGATTCTAGCCCGAGGCGCGTTGGTCAGGGCACCTGCGCGAGCGCGGCGTCGAGCGCCGGCACGAGCGGCGCGAAGCTCATCGCGATCGCCCGGCGGCGGCACGCCTCCAGCGTTGCGCGGTCGCCGCGGCCGCGTCCCGCCGCGGCGAGCGCCCGGCCGCGCGCGATCAGCAGGGCGCAGCGTGGCAGCGGCTCCTCCTTCGTGAACGCGTCGAGGGCGTCCGCATAGCGTTCGGCCTCGGACCACGCGCGCGCGTCGAGCGCGAGGTCGATCGCCTGCGCATAGAAATCGAAGTGGCAATGCGCGATGCAGCCGTCGGCGAGCAGACGCTCGCCGTCCGCCAGTGCGCGGTTGCGCTCCTCCGCGCTGGCGGCCGTCGCCGCGAGGGTGGCCAGCGTGATCGGTCCGGAGAAGCGCGGGCCGACGTCCGAGCACACGCGCCACGACGCCTGCGCGAATTGTCGGGCCGCCGCCGCGTCGCCGTCGTGCAGCGCCACCCACGCGAGGTCGCTCAACAGGATGGACTCGAAGCGCCGCGAGCCGGTTTCGCGCGCCAGCGCGAGGCCCTGCGGCAGGCTTTCGCGCGCCTGGTCGAAGCGCCCGCACAGCAGCAGCAGCATGCCTTCCGATTCGAAGGCCATCGTTTCGGCGAGGCGGTTGCGCAACGCGTGCGCGACCGCACGCGCCTCGGCGAGGACCGCGAGCCCGTCGTCGGGGCGGCCGAGCAAGGCGTCGATGATGCCGATCATGCAGCGGTTCATCAGCGCGTACTGCGCGAGCCCCTCCGCGTCGCAGATCTCGACGCAGCGCTGGAAGGCGGCGCGCGACGAGATCATCCGGCCCTCGGCGTACAGCGCGTCGGCGATGCCGCTTTGCGCCTGCGCCTCGCATTCGCGATCGCCCGCTTCGCGCGCGGCCGCGAGCGCCTGCTCGTGCTCGTGACGGCAATCGGCGACGTTGCCCTGCGCGAAGCGCAGGCTGCCGCGGAGGTAATGGATGCGGGCCGCATCGCGCGGGCCGCTGGCGTGCGCGGCCGCGTGGTCGAGCGCCGCGAGCCCCTCGTCGATGGCGCTGGTGATCCGATGCCCGGACGCGACGCCGATCCACGCCGCGCAACGCTGCGGCTCGTCCGCGGCAGCGGCGAGCGCGCGCTCGAATGCCGCGATCGAGGCCGGCGCGCAACCCAGCGCGCGCTGCAGCCTTCCCTCGAGGACCGCCAGCGCATGGCGCACGGCGGGCGACGCGTCGAGCGCGGCCCCGCGCTGCGCCAGCGCCAGCGCGGCGTCGGTGCGCATCGCCGCGTCTTCCGCCTCGGCGGCCTCGAGATACGCGGCGGCCGCGGCGGGGTCCTCGGCGCGGTCGAGATGCTGCGCGCGCAGCGTCGGATCGCGCCCCTCGAACCACCGCGCGGCGGCGCGGTGCAGGTCGCGGCGCACGCTGTGCAGCAGCGACGCATATGCGCCGTCGCGGATCAGCGCGTGGGCGAACGTCAGCACGCCGGGCTCGCGCGCGTCGCGGCGCACGAGGTCGCGCTCGATCGGCTGCGCGGCGTCGTACGCGGCGTCGCCGACGAGCGCGCGGACGACGTCGAGGTCGAAGCGCTGGCCGATCACGGCGGCCGCTTGCATCGCGTGCTTGTCGGCGGCGGAGAGCCGGTCGAGCCGCGCGAGCACGACGCTCTGGATCGACGCCGGCACGGCGTCGTCGTCGGTGCCGCTGCGCAGCAGCTGGACGAGGAACAGCGGATTGCCCTGCGCGCGGTCGACGCAGCGCTGCGCGAGATCGGGCGACGTGGCGAAATGGATGCGCGCGAGTGCGAGCGCCTCCTTCGCGGCGAGCGGCGCCAGGTCGAAGCGCGTCGTGCGCCCAGCCGGCCAGGGCGCGACCAGCGCGGCGCCCTCGCGGCGCGTCGTCATCACGAGCACCACCGGATGCTGCTCGGCGCATGCGGCGATCGCCTGCAGGCACGAGAGCACCCACGGCGAGGCCCAGTGCACGTCTTCGACGAGGAGCACGCAGGGCGCCTGCGCCGCCGCGCGCATCACGACGTCCGCGAGCGCTTCGCGCTTGCCCCGCGCCCGCGCGTCGACGTCCATCGCGTCGTAGACGTCGTCCGCGCCGTGCGCCACCACGAGCATGTCCGCGAGATAGCGCTCGGCGTCGCCGCCGGCGCGCTGCTGCGCGAGCGCCCGCGCCAGCGCGTCGCGGCGGACCGTGGCGTCGCCGTGAGGAGGCACATCGAGGAGGCTGCACAGCAACGCGTGGATCGCGTCCTCGCCCTGCCCCGCGCCGAAGTCCAGCACCGTCGCGACGTGGCCGTACGCGCCTTCCGCGAGCGCCGCCGCCATGAAGGCCTCGGCGAGACGCGACTTGCCCATGCCCGGCTCGGCGACGAGCAGCACGACGCCGCCGGCGCGCGTCGCCGCGGCGTCGGCGAGCAGCGCGCCGAAGCGGCGCCGCTCGGCCTCGCGCCCCACGAGCGGCGCGCGAGCGCTGCCGTGCAAGCGCAGCGCCCGCAGCTTCCACACGCGCTGCCGTCCGGCGAGCCCGCGGATCGCGACCTCGCCGACGGCCTCCACGTCGGCGCGGGCGGCAACGACACGGTAGACGTCGTCGGAGATCGCCGTCTCGCCGGCGGCCGCAAGATCGGTGAGCCGCGCGGCGAGGTTGACCGCGTCGCCGGTGACCGTATAGGGACGATGCGCGTCGCTGCCCGTCGCGGCGGCCACGACCTCGCCGTTGGCGACACCGACGTGCGCGGCGAGCGCGCGGCCGACGTCCGCGGCGAGCGCCGCCATCCCGGCGTGGATGTCGAGCGCCGCATGCAGCGCGCGCTCGACGTCGTTGCCGTGCGCCACCGGCGCGCCGAAGACGCCCATCACCGCATCGCCCACGTGCTTGTCGATCGTGCCGCCGGCGCGCTCGATCGCGGCGTCCGCGAGCTCGAAGTAACGCGTCAGGATCCGATGGACCTCCTCGGCGTCGAGCCCGCTGGACATCCGCGTGTAGCCGGCGAGATCGGCGAACAGCACGCACACCTGGCGCCGCTCGCCGGCGGGGACCGGCTCCGGCGCCGCGCCCGTGCGCGCGCCGACGGGCGTCCCGCACGACGGGCAGAACTTCGCGCCCGCCGGCAGCGCACCGCGGCATTGCACGCATTCGTCGCCGTCGCCGATCATCGTTCGCGCCTCCGCAACGCGCGGCCATTCTGCCATGTCGTTCGGCACGCCGACTTTGCTATGCTGCCGGGCGACACGGAAGCCCGCCGGAGGGTCTCG
>Ga0207644_10002917_pt1 | contig 11016 bp, 14 predicted proteins | sample KBSS73metaG_FD_184326 | JGI IMG/M metagenome (GOLD analysis project Ga0207644, IMG submission 184326) | Switchgrass rhizosphere microbial communities from Kellogg Biological Station, Michigan, USA - KBS S7-3 metaG (SPAdes) (version 2) | ecosystem: Host-associated > Plants > Roots > Rhizosphere... | reverse complement strand
AAGCGCGATGAATTTCCTCATCGAAATACTCCTCGATTGGTACGCTGCCGGCCGCGAGGGACAAGCGGCCGACTCACCTGCTGCCGCTGCACCCTCCAGGCTGTCATGCGGATGAACGACGTTACGGCCGTCCAACGGTTAGACGGAATAATCCAACCCGATGTCGACGGCAGGGGCAGATTGCGTGATCCGTCCGACGGAAATGAAGTCCACGCCGGTTTCGGCGATCTCCCGGATCGTTTCGAGAGTCACTCCGCCGGACGCCTCGAGCGGTACACGCCGACCTACCAATCCGACCGCCTCTCGCAGCACATGTGCCTGCATATTGTCGAGCAGCAACCGGTCGGCACCCGCTGCCAAGGCAGGCTCGATCTGGTCGATGCGATCCACCTCGACCTGAACCTTGAGCCCCGTGTTCGCGGATTTCGCGCGGCGCACGGCTTCCGCCGCGCCGCCGCAAACCGCGACATGATTGTCCTTGATCAGCACTCCGTCGTCGAGCCGCATGCGGTGGTTCTGCGCGCCGCCCATCCGCGCCGCATATTTCTCGAGAACGCGCAAGCCGGGAACCGTCTTGCGCGTATCGAGCAAGGTCGCGCCGGTTCCGGCGATCGCATCGACATATTGGCGCGTGAGCGTCGCGATTCCGGACAGGTGCTGAAGCGTGTTCAGCGCGGATCGCTCCCCGGCGAGCATCGCCCGCGCATTCCCCTCCAACCGCATCAGCGCGGTTCGGGGCTCGACGCAATCCCCGTCCTTCGCGAGTTGCTCAATGCGCATTGCCGGATCGAGCTGACGGAAGAAAGCCGCGGCGATGCCGAGCCCGGCCACCGCGATCGACTGCCGGGCATTCACTTGGGCCGTAAAGCGCGCATCCGCCGGAATGGTGGCGTTCGAGGTGACGTCGCCGCCCTTGCCGAGGTCCTCCGTGAGGACGCTCGAAACGAACGCGTCGATGTCAAAATCTTCCGGTAAGGCCATGCCGCGCGTCTAGGCGACCGCCGCGGCCTACGACAAGCTCAGTGCGCAGGTTCCGCCGCCTCAATGATGCGCCAGCGGCCGTCGCGATATTGGTAGGGCTGCGCATCGGCGGCCGTGAAAGCGTCGCCTGTCCAGGCGTTGACGGTGACCGTGACGCGTCCGTTATCGATATCGATGGTGTTGAAGCTCTGATCCTGCTCGCGCACTCGGGTCGAGGTCGCAGTGCCGGCTTGGACGACGAGCGCGCCACCGGAACGTGTCACAAGCTCGCTCGCATCATGCGTCGACGCGTGGTGCGCATGACCGGCAAGCAGCATGTCGACGCCCGCTTCCTCGATCGCGTCCAACGCCAACTCCTGCCGGCCGACCGCACGTTCGATCTCCTCACCCACGGGTACGGCAAACAGAGGATGGTGGGTAACCAGAACTCGCGTCGTTTCAGGATCGGTGCGCGCGAATGTCTCGCGGATGAACTCGACTTGCTCCTTGCTGATACGGCCGTCCTTGAAGGTTAGCGACCGCGCCGTGTTGATTCCCAGCACCGCGACACCCGGAAGCTCGATGAACGGGCATAGGGTCTCATCGATGTAGCGGCGATAACGGGCGAGCGGTGAAAGGAAGCGGCGAAGGACGTCGAAAAGCGGAACGTCGTGATTTCCAGGAACCCCGATCACTTCGTGCCCGGCCTCGCGTAGTCGCTCGAGGAATTCGCATGCTTCCCTGAACTGTTCGGTTCGGGCGCGCTGGGTAAAGTCGCCGCTGACGACGACCAGGTCGGGCCTTAGCGCATCGACGCTCCGCTCCACTGCGGCGACGATATTCTCGTCGTGCGCTCCGAAGTGAAGGTCCGACAAATGGACGAGGCGAGCCATGTCAATTCCAACAACCGCCACCCTGAACTTGTTTCAGGGCTCAGTCGGATCGTTGCACGAGTCGGTATTCACAGATGGTGAACCGAGTTCAGCCTGCTCGAATGCGCCGTCAGAAGTTCATGAAGATCAGCAGCTTCACGTCCACGCCGAACCCTTCCGCGCGCTTTTGCTCAACGAAATTCGGGATTTCCGCCCGGGGTACGAGATGGACGTTGATGTCCTCGTTCTCATCACCGCCGCCTTCTCCGATCTTGCGCACGCCATGGGCTCGCACCAGCGTGAACGCCTCAGACAACATGCCCGGAGACGCAAGAAACTCGCCAAGCCGCTCGACGCGCTCGGCCGAGAAGCCGGTTTCCTCCTCCAGCTCCTTGATGGCGGTGCTCTCGGGCGTCGCGTTTGGGTCCTGATCGCCAACGAGGCCAGCGGGAAGCTCGATGCAGCGGCAATCGGGCGGCACCCGCGGCTGGTCGACCAAGATCACCTTCCCATCATATTCGGCGAGGATCACGACCGCGTTGATGTTGTTTGCGCGGCTCGCATATTCCCATTTGTCGCGCTTAAGAGCGCGCACGAACTTGCCCTCCCACATCACTTGGGGCGGCGGCAGGTCGTCGAGGGTCATAGCAGGATCAGCTTGTCAGGAATCTCGTTGGTGTCCGTTGCCGAACGCGGGAAATGCTCGGCAAGCACGATTCCAACCCGTTCGATTGCTGCACAAATTCCGTCAGCCGGGCGGCCTTCTCGAACGTCCTTGATGAGCGCCTCCATGGCCTCACCCCAGGTGTGGTCGTCGGTGACCTTGAGGATGGCCTCGTCGGCGACGATCTCCGCGCGCCGCTCCGCAAGAGACAGGTAGATCAGGACCCCTGTGCGCCCGGCGGTGCGGCGTTCCGCGGCGGCTTTGAACACCACGACTGCCCGACGGCGGACTCGACGATGTTTCGTCGCCGCGGGCGTCAGGGCGATGCGCAGCGGCATCCACTTCAGGATCAACAGCGCCACGGTGAACTTCAGCGCGGCGAAGAACATGAGCAGCGTCAGCAGCTGACTCATCGTCGGATCGGGTTGCCAGCCGCCGAACAGGAAATCGTACCACCATGCGAGCGCTGTTGGCCGCCACGCGGCCCAGGCGAGAACTGCGAACAGCGGAATCAAAGCCCAATGCAACGCGACATCGTGATAGGCGTCGCTGATCGGCGTCGCGACGGCAACGATTTCGCCATCGCTCTTCGATTCTGCCGCCGTGATTGCAGCGGAGACTTTGTCGTGGTCGGCTTCCGAAAGCTGCAGCATCACCAGCTGCCTCCTGCACCGCCGCCGCCAAAGGATCCGCCCCCGCCGGAAAAGCCACCTCCGCCGCCCCAACCGCCGCCCCAGGAGCTCCCGCCGCCCCAAGAACTTCCGCGCGAGCCCCGGCCCAATTCATTCAATCCCCAGAGGACGACCCAGGGACTGATGCCGCCATTGCGGTGACGATATCGGCGTCCGCCGGCACGCCGGAACATTGACAAAAGAACGAACGCGGCGATCATGAACCAGAAGAATCCCGGGAGCACACCGCCGCTTGAATGCTGGCGCTGCTGCTGGGCTTGCGTCGCTGCGGCGACATTCTTTGAAGCTTCCTCCGGCGGAAGGCTCATCTGTTTGATGATCGCGTCGGCGCCAGCTTCGATACCCCCGCCATAGTCGGGTGGCTTCTGCTTGAAGTGCGGAAGGATTGCCTCCCGCGCAATAACTCCAGCCATGGCGTCGGTCATGAAGCCGCCGGCTCCGTAGCCGGTCGCGATCCAGACTTTCCGCTCGTTCGGCGCCACGAGCAGCAGGACTCCGTCGTTGTTCTTCGCGCTTCCGATCTTCCAGGCGCGGCCGAGCCGGTAGGCATAGTCCTGGATCGGATAACCCTCGAGGCTATTCACCGTAGCGACAACGAACTGCCTGCCCGATTGCGACTCAAGCGCCGCCGATTTGCTGGTGATGTCCGCGGCCTGCTCACCGGTAAGCAGATGCGCTTGGTCGACCACCCGTCCCGTCAGCGCCGGAAAGGTCTGCGCCGCAGCAGGTGTGGCCAGCGCCAGGAGCGCCAGCCACAGCACGGCAAGGAGCTGTTTCACTTAGCTGCCGTTGCCGAAGTTCACCGTCGGAGCATTCTGCGCCGCAGTGGATCCCTGGAACGGGACCTTCGGCTTCGCACCATAGAAGATCTTCGCCCCGATCGCGTCGGGGAAGGTGCGGATGCGCGTGTTATAAGCTTGTACTGCCGTGTTGTAGTCGCGCCGGGAAGCATTGATGCGGTTTTCGGTGCCCTCGAGCTGATCCTGCAGCGCGAGGAAGTTCTGGTTGGATTTGAGGTCTGGATAGGCCTCCTGAAGCCGCTGCAGCGGAATAATCGCCTGGGTCAGGCGGCTCTGCGCTTCGTTGAATGCCTGGACCTTGGCCGGATCGCTAAGATCGCTGGCATTCAGTTGCACTCGCCCGGCATTGGCGCGGGCATTTGTAACCTCTGTGAGGACGGTCTTTTCCTGCTGCGCGTAGCCTTTCACCGTCGCCACAAGGTTGGGGATCAGGTCCGAACGACGCTGATAGTCAGCCTGCAAATTACCCCAGGCGGCGTTGACCTGTTCCTCGGCAGTAGGGACGCTGTTGAGGCCGCAACCAGCGAGGCTGAACGCGGCAAGCGGAGCAAGCAATCCAAGTCGGCGAAGCACGTTCATCGATGGTCCCCTATGATACGTCGGGCGCTTAACTAGAGACACGGCTGTTGGGTTTCAATGCTGTCTTAGAACGGTAACACACAAATGGCTGGTCACTTTCCTCCCGGCCGACTGCTTTAATGAGGAAGCGCTAGCCGATCACTTCGGTCGGCCGCTGAACCCGGCTTCCTTGCGAAGCGCGTCGCCGTCCATCAGCACGCCGTCGCTCATGACCTGATCCACATGGCGAAGATCGCCGATGTTCTTCTCCGGGTCGCCATCGACGAGAAGAAGATCGGCTTCCTTGCCCACGGCAATTGAGCCCGTGCGCTTGTCCACCTTGACGTTGCGCGCGGGGGCAATGGTTGCAGTCGCCAGCGCCTCGGCGGGAGTGAGGCCGCCCTTCACGTAAAGCTCCAGCTCGCGAACCAGCTCCATTCCGAACCCGTCGGTGCCCGCGACGATGGGCACGCCGGAGCGCCGCAGCTTCGTCACATATTCGCCCATGTGATCGACGCTCGCCTGGGCATCCGCGCGCGTCATTCCGGGCAAGTACGGAATCGGACCGGATTTGAAGCCACGCTCTACGGCCGCCGGGAGCGTGCCCGCATACGGCGCGTAAGCCGGTGCGATCGTTCCCGCGTTGGCAAGCAGAACGCCCTCAACCACCACCAGAGTCGGATCCAGCACGATCTTCTTCCTGGCCATCGTCGCGATCACCGTCTTCGTCGGCTCGGCATCGAGGTTGACGTCCTTGAAGTACTTGCCCGGCCCAAGCATCCGCATCGTCGTATTCGATTTGTCGACGACCTCCTGCGGCATCGCCTGCATGGTCGCGAAGTAGATGTGCGTGATCTCGTCGTAACCGGCGTTGATCGCGTCGAGCGTGCGCATGCCGGCGGGGATGTGGCCGTGAACGTGAAGGCCGAGCTCGTGCGCCAGCTTCGCGCCGGGGGCGATCCACTCCGGCTTCATCGACGTGTAGAATTTCACGGCGGTGAGGTTGTTTGCCTTGATCTTGCGAACTGCCGCCAGAGTTTCATCGAGGCTCGAGACCGCAAGACTGCCCTGCGCAACGAGCGGGCCCTTCTGATCGACGATCACGGAATCGAAGCACTCGGGAGCGAGCAATGTGCCGGCGTTGCGGCGCTCGCGCTGGGAGACTTCCAGCTCGATCGGCCCGCCGGGATTTCGGCATGAGGTGACGCCGAGCGCCAGCTCACTCACCGTCTGGAAATCGTCTCCGACATGCATGTGGCTGTCCCACAAGCCCGGTACCAACGTCTTGCCTGCGCCATCGATCGTGCGGGTTCCTGCCGGCAGCTTCGCTGGAGCGGTGGCGCCAATCGAGACGATCTTGCCGCCGTCCGTCAGGACGTAGCGATTCTCGACGAAGCGCTCGCGATCGGCGTCGTACATTTTGACGTTGCTGAAGAGCACGGGCCTGTGTGCATCCGCGGTCAGGAACTTCTTGGCCGTCGCCGGAGCCAGGGCCGCGATTGCGGCATCCTGTGCGGCCTGCAGCTTGTCGAGATTGCCTTCGTAACCGGCCGGCAGGAGGCCCAGTCCGACGAGTTGCGCGAAGAACTTGCCGTTCTCGACCCACACCGGTTGCGGCGATTGCGAGACGCCTTTCAGCAAGATCAGATCGACGCGCTTTTTCCCCTGCGGTCCATCGACATCGAGGGAGGTGACCTTGTCGTATCCGAGGCGACCGGACGGGAGCAGGGCCATCCCTGCGCGGCCCGTCGCCATCAACCGGTCGATCTCGGGCGCAGTGCTTATGAATGGTCCGCCCTGCTGCAGATAATAAGCTGGCGCGGAATAAGGGAAGGTGCCCGCATCAACCGGACTTTTCCAAGTGGCCGTGCCGTTCAGCATCGCGAATGTCTCTGCGGCGTCGCCGCTCGGAGTGACACCGCGAACGACCACATCGATCGGCATGCCGTCCGGCCCGACGCGCATCGTCTCATCGGTTTCAAAGGTCAGGCCGCGAAGCAGGATGGATTCTCGGAAGGCGACCCTTCCGTCCGCCGTGGTCCACATAAACTCGTCGCCATGCTTGCCGGCGGTCGAGACGACGACGAAGTGCGTCGCGTTCGGCGGCGGAACGAGCAGCTGATCCTTCGGCGTTTGAGCCACCGCGGCGGAAGCGCAAGCGGCAAGAAGGGCGGCGAGAACGGTCGTATGGCGCATCGATGATCCCCCGAATTCGAAGTCTCGACCGTGGCGCGGCCAGGCGCGCCGCGCAACCGCCTCATTCGACGGGAGCGCAAGTTTCATCTGCGAAACGGTAGGAAAGTGGGGAGCTTCTGTTGCCCGGTGCTCCCCGTACCGCTGGAATCCCCTTCTGTTGCCCGGTGGGGTCCAACCGCGCTTTAGCCTTGTAACTTCAGTCCGTTAGGACGTCAGTTACGCAGCAAGAGCGAGCGCCTCGTTATCGTTGGCACTTGTGTTTATGAACCGTCACGGTGGCTCACGCCGATCGGCAATCAGGCCTTTATTGCACTCGTCGATCCTATTTCGCCCCCATCAACAACCGCGCATTTCCGCGGTTGTTGGTGGAGGCGCCGGGGTACTGCCCCCCGGGTCCGAAGTGCCTATTCCACCCAACAATCTACCGACATAGCCGGTTGCCCGGCGCGGCCTAGATAGGGATTTTGACCTTCAATCTCAAGCATGGGGCTGTTATGGCGGCACTGGAATGGAGCTTGTTGGGGAACGCAAACTCATGAAAAAGTTCGTTTTTATTGTAACGGGAATCGCCGCGCTCGGACTTGCTGGCTGCAGCCGCAACAACCAGGATTCGGTGAACAATGCCGAGGTCAACCAGCCGGCGGCGGAAGACCTCAATCAGATGTCGATGGACGCCGCCAACAGCGCGAACGCGGAAGCGGCGGCGCTCGGGAATCAGCAGGCTCAGCTCAACAGCGAAAATGCTGCGGCGGACGACACGACCAACCCCACTGACGAGCAGGAGCAGAACGTCAGCGGCATGTAAGCCGGGGAGCTGCAAGAATTGAGCCGCCTGGCCACGGCCGGGCGGCTTTTTCTTTGCCTCAGCTGCGCTTAGGTGACGGCAATGGCCGATGAGGCAATCCCTGCGGCGACGCTGATCCTGGTCCGCGACAGTAGCGACGGTCCGGCCGAGCTTCTGATGGTCGAACGCGCTGAAGGCATGGCGTTCGCCGCCGGAGCTCTGGTGTTCCCCGGCGGCCGCATCGATCCCGCCGATCGTGATTTGGCGAAAGAGCTCGGGACGGACCCGCACGCGGTTGCCGCCATTCGAGAGACCATCGAAGAAACGGCTGTGCCCGTGGGGCTCGCGCCTATTCCCGATCAGGCAACTGCGCACCTGCTGCAGCAAGAGTTGGTTGCGGATCATCCGTTCAATGCAGCGCTGTCCGCCGTGAACTGCAGCTTGGATGCCGCTGCGCTCACGCCCTTCGCGCGCTGGGTTCCGAAGTTTCATGCCGTGCGACGTTTCGACACATTGTTTTTCATCGCCGCGGCGCCGCCCGGAATGTGGGAGCCGCGCGTGATCGAGGGCGAATGTGCCGGCGCCTCATGGCTAACCGCGGCCGAGGTCCTCGAACGCGACCGACGCGGCGAAGCGCGCCTCATCTTCCCCACCCGCCGAACGCTCGAACGGCTCGCGCAGCATCGCACATTCAACGAAATCCGGGCGGATGCGCTGGCTCATCGGATCGAACCGGTAACGCCATGGATTGAGGAGCGCGATGGCGAAAGGTTCATCACCATCCCATCCGATCTCGGATTTCCCGTCACCGAGGAGCGGCTCGACGGCCTCTGGCGCGGCTGAGAGAGCCGAGTCGCGGTCCTGTCACATAAGAAAGGGGACCCGCGAACCGCGGATCCCCTTCTCTGTTCCGACCTTCTGAAGCTTATTTCAGATGGTTCGAAAGGTGCTTGTTCATCTCGAACATGCTGACGCGGTCCTTGCCCCCAAAGACCCTCTTCAGCTTGTCGTCAGCCATGATTTCCCTCTTGTTCTGAGGGTTTTGCAGGTTGTTCTTGCGGATGTGATCCCACACCTTCGAAACGACCTGGCTGCGCGGAAGCGGATCGCTTCCGGTGATCTGCGCGAGATCCGCCGACGGGGTGACCGGGCGAGCGAGGCCGCCCCCTGCTTTACGTGCGCCTTGTGCCATCATGGCCCTCCTGTTGTTCCTGTCTGTGGATAGAGCGCAAAGCCAAGTGCTTTGCAATGCTGTTACAGAGAGAAAATCAGCGATTTTCGCTCGTGAATGGAACGACCTTGTTTTGAGCGTCGTGTCCGATGTCCGCACGGCCGCCGTAAGCGATGCCGGAACGGCCGCACCAATCCTCCACGATCGATACTTCGTCGCGCCCGAAATCCGGGTCGTTGGGAGGAATATTGCCGATCCGTCCGAGCCTTAGACGACCAGCCTTCCTGACATTCTCACTGGCGGTCACGTGGAAGAGCGTGCGGTCGATCCGATAGAGGTGCTCGTCGATGTCCTCGATCAGCAGATCAACGCCGGTGAAGTCCGGTTCAAGCGGCGTTCCGAGCAGGTTTGAAAGGACCGTGAGGTTGAACGCCATCGACGGCGGCTGAAGCTCGGCCTCCACGGCCGAACCGTCGCGGCGCACGAGCCAGTCCAGCGCGCGGGCTACGGCATTTGCGCCGCCCTCGCGCGCGATGTCCTGCGGCATCGGCCCCCAGGCGACGCCGACGCCAGCCTTGTGCAAACCGGCGAGCAAGAAGCCCGCATCGCTATAGCCCATATAGACCTTGCTTCGCGCCGCGTCGGGCAAGTTCGCAAGAGCCGCCTCAGCGATCCGGTTCGAACCGTACCCGCCACGCGCGAACCACACAGCATCGACGGCGGGATCCGCCATCACCTCACGTAACGCCGCGAGACGCGCCTCGTCGGGGCCGGCGAAATGTCCGTCCGACAAGAAGCACTGCGGATGGATCTGGAGCTCGCAATCGCCGCGCATTGCAGCAAGCCCTTGTGCGGCCTCCGCGGCTTCTCGCTTCAACGGACAGCTCGGGGCGACTACGGCGATACGCATCGCGCTAATTATGGCTAGAGACGCCAATCAACGCCAGCGGTCGCCTCGCTCCATGATGTAGTGTCGCCAGACAAATCCCCAGGGAAGCACGAGCGGCATCAGGATGACGCCCGCGGTGATTGCTTTGAAATCCTCGGCGAAGGTCGGCGAGACCTCCCCTGAGAAATATTGGGGAAGGCCGAAGGCGAAGAACCAGATGTACTTCCAGGCGAGTTCGAACAGCAACAGCGGAAGCATCTGCCGCGGGTATTTGAGGCCGAGCAGGCACAGCAAGCAGAGACCGCTCAAGAGGGCTGGAATGACTCCCCGCGCGGACGGATCGTGGGCGAACAAAAAGGGCAGAACCTGAGAGCCCTCGCCGAGGCCAATCAGCAGATAGACCGCTCGAAGGATGTACAATCGCAACCGCGAAAGCTCGTCGCCGGCGGGTCGGGCAGACACGGACGCAGCAACAGAAACCATTGCAAATCTCCTTGTCAGGCGGCGCGCGGCCGCTCCGCCGAGTCCTTGTTGGGCTGGAATTCGAGCAGGTCGCCCGGCTGGCAGTTCAGAACTGCGCAGATCGCCTCGAGCGTGGAAAATCGGATGGCGCGCGCCTTGCCGGTTTTCAGGATCGACAGGTTGGCAAGCGTGATGTCGATCCGCTCCGCAAGTTCGGTCAGAGTCATCCGCCGCTCGTGGAGAAGCTCGTCGAGCTTGACGGCGATACCCACGTCACACCGTCCCTTCGAGGTCTTCGCGCATCAGGGTTCCTTCGGCGAACACGCGCGCGAGGACGAAGGTCAGGACTACGGCGAGCCAGCCGGCCGGTGAAAAGCCGGCATTGAGGTGCAGCGGGTGAGCAGGCGTCGAGACAGCCTTGCCGATCGCCCAGATGATTAGGCTGATCAGCTGGAGAGCGAGCAGGACCCAGGCGATCGCCTGCAGGCGATTAGCATTGTCAGCGACGAAGGGGTCGCCGGCGCGAACCGTGTGGACCATCGCCACTAGCCGCTTGAGCATTGCGAGATTGAGCGGAACCGTGAGGAGGCCGAGCGCAGCGATCGCTCGCATGCCCATCACGAGAGGACGCGTCTGGTCCGAAACCGGTACACCGAGCGCCATAAAGGTCCAGTGCTCGTTCGCGAGGGACAAGCCGAGGATCGCGAGAAGTAGCGCGCCGTAGATCCAGTTCAGCACGATCAGGACTCGGAGAACGACGTAGGCGATGGGCAGTGCGGCAGGTTGGTGGCGGGGCATCGATCCACACTCCAAACGATTCGTGATATCGATAAACGATATATCACTTATCGTTTTTCGGCAAACCTAGGCCGGAACCGCGTAATCGTCCCCGTAGAATTTGCTGGTGCTGCGCGTGTGGAAGGTGATGGCTTTGATCGGCTCGTAGTGTGGCGTTCCGAGACCTGGCA
>Ga0207644_10002910_pt1 | contig 11028 bp, 12 predicted proteins | sample KBSS73metaG_FD_184326 | JGI IMG/M metagenome (GOLD analysis project Ga0207644, IMG submission 184326) | Switchgrass rhizosphere microbial communities from Kellogg Biological Station, Michigan, USA - KBS S7-3 metaG (SPAdes) (version 2) | ecosystem: Host-associated > Plants > Roots > Rhizosphere... | reverse complement strand
ACGGGATCAGCGCATTGCGAATCGTGTCGCCATCCGCGTCGTCAGCGACGATCTTGTCGAGCAACGGCGTCACATAGGACGCGGTGCGGGCATCGAGGAACGCGCGATACGTAACCTTGCGGTCACAGCGCAGCATGTCGGCCAGCCGATCAACGGCCTTACGGAAAATAAGCATAGGGCATCCTTTCCGTGAAAACACGGGTTTCAGAGTTCATGGGGTTTGGGTTGAACCGCAGACGCGGAGCGGCCCGCCAACTCAAAGGCTGGCCGTGGAACGCCTGCGGGTCAGATGACGGTTCTGGACTGCGCCAGACGCCGGATAGATTCCGTGGTCAGCAAGGTTCGTCTGCCGATCTTGATGGCATCCAGTCCGCCAGATTTTATCAGCGCGTAAACCGACGATCTTCCGACGCCTAGCGCCTTGGCGGTGTCATTGATGGATATGGCGATGGGTTCCATGTGCGTCTCCTTGCTTGCCGACTCGCGGCGAGAGACATGCCAAGTTGCACATGATTGCCTGGGGGCCGTCCAGTAATGGGAAAGCCGCAAAAATCCGCCAATGGCGCGCCTGACAGAAAACAAATGGCACGCGGCAAAAATGCCCCGCCGATTCGGAAAAAAGGAAAACGACTGTCAGCGGCCTTCGCGAGAAGGGCGATTCTTCAAATGATTGAAAATTTTTCTGGCATAGGGGGTCAATAGTTTGCGGTCGGGCACGTCGGCGGACACATTGGCTGCGCTTTGGAACCATTCTAAAAGCCAATCGGTGATGGAATGGATCGCAGCCGCTTCGTCGTTCAGGTCCAGCGTGTTCAGCCTCGGATCGGCGCGTAGGTCGAAAGCGGCTTCGATGTAGGCGTATTTGACCTTCCGGCCCGGTCCCGCTGCCCGCTTCGGCGCACTCATCGCCAATATCTTCTCCACGTCATCGCGATGGAGATAAAGGTCAGCCGGGAGGGACATCGCGGTCGGGAAGCGCATGACCATAGCCCGATCTTTGCTATGTTCGGAGAACAAGAAATAGCGCAGCCTGCCAAAAAACTGCCTGCGGTTGAGCGGAATCCGCTTCTTGCGAAAGCGGGAGAGGTAATAGGCGTGCGGGCCATCCACCTTCTGCAAATGCGCCAGTACCTCGTCAAACAGTTGGTCGGATGCGTGGCGCAGGTCCAGCGGAGCCTCCAGGATTTTCAGGCCATATTGATGTGCCTGCCGCCAGAGGTGCGGAGCCATTGCCGCTGCCAGCATGGTCAATGTGAGGTAAAAGAAAAAATCTGTCGCTTCCGAGCGAAGCGAAATCACAAGTCCGATCAGGAACAGGACAGACAGAAACCCGAAACCGCTGCTGATGGCGAGAGCAAGATTGTAATTCCGCGAATATGGCGGCTTGATCCGATTGAGAAACGCCGCATTGTCGTTCAACCCTTCGTCAAGATCATCCGACCTGATCTTCGCCAGCATCTTCCAAAGTGGAATATCGTCAACACCATCCCCGTCCGCGAAGACCTTCCATCCTTCACCGGGGCCGCTTGTCATCTGTTTCCGCCTTCCCGTAACTCGTCCAGATAGTCGCTCCACCATTTGGCCATTGCAACACGCTCTGCCCAATAGGCCGACTGGTTATAGATACGCCGGATTTCACCGGAAACCATATGAGCCAAGGCGCGCTCGATGGCGTCGGGGTTCCATTTTCCGGATTCGTTCAACAGCGAGGACGCGGACGTGCGGAAGCCGTGGGCGGTCATCTGATCCTTCGTATAGCCCATGCGCCGCAACGCGGCGGTAACGGTGTTTTCGGACATGGGACGCGCTCGCGTTCTGACGGAGGGGAACACATATTTTCCGTTCCCGGTCAGCCCGTGCATGGTTTTGAGGATTGCGAGCGCCTGCCGCGACAGCGGCACCGCATGGGGTTGCCGCATTTTCATCTTGGCAGGGGGAAGCGTCCACACCGCCTTGTCAAAGTTGACCTCCGCCCATTCCATCTGCCGCAGTTCGCCGGGGCGCTGAAACACATGGGGCGTCAATTTCAATGCGTGCATCACCGCCGGATCGCCGGAATAATCCTCAATGGCTCGCAGCAGCGCACCAAACTCCGTTGGTTCGGTGATGGCCGCAAAATGCTTTGCCATTGGCTGGATCAATGCGCCCAAGAGCATCTGGGCGAGATCGCGCTCCGCTCTTGCCGTGGCGGCGGCATAGCGGAAAACCCGACTCGCGAAAGAACGCATCCGCTTCGCCGTCTCGAACTTTCCCCGGCGCTCCTGATGCTTCAATTCATGCAGCAGCTCGGCAGGGTTAATTTCTGCAACGGGCCTGCGCACGAACTCGGCGCTGAACAATTTCAACACCCATCGATATTTCTCAAGCGTTCGTGGCGACACGCCCTCGGTCTGGCGCTTCTCGATCAGCTCTCCCGCGACTTTGGCAAAGCTATTCTCCGCGCGAAGGCTGGCTTCGATGCGCGCCTGACGCTTGGCATAAGTTGGGATCGATGGCATGGGCGACCTGCTTGCGGGCGGCGTCGCGAGCCGCGCGCGCTTCGGCCAGCGTGAATTGCGGGTATGGCCCTATCGCCAGTTTCCGCTCTACGCCGTTCATGCGGTATTTCAGCCGCCACAGCTTGCTGCCCTTCGGATTGACCAGCAGATATAGCCCCAGTGAATCCGAGACTTTATAGGCCTTTGCCTTGGGTTTGGCGTTACGACCTGCGGTGTCTGTCAGCACGATGGGGGCCTCCGTTCTGCGGGGGCTTCGCGAGGCCCCCAGATTCGGCCCCATCGACTGCAATTATGGGCAATCAGAGGCGGTCGCCGACGATCAGCGAATGCCCTTAAACTGGCGGAAATCAGGGATTTTTTCAACCGTTCGCGGGTGTCGGCAAACAGGAGATTGGTAGCGGAGGAGGGACTCGAACCCCCGACACGCGGATTATGATTCCGCTGCTCTAACCGGCTGAGCTACTCCGCCAAACCCGTTCGCACTGAGTGCGAATGACCGCATGAAGCGGCGCAGGCGGTGCCCTTAGGGCGAGTGTCGCAGCAGGTCAACCGGGACTTTCACAGCTTCCTCCGCCTCGCTCACCCGCGAAACGAAAAGCTGCGGATCGGCCGCCACAGACCCTCCTCGTAAGCATAGAGCCCGAAGGCAGGGAAACGGAACTCGCGCAACTCCAGAGCGGGGGCGAGCTTGGCCTGGAGCGCGCGCGCCTCTTCGGACGAGACCTTGTTCTGAATGGTGATGTGCAGCTTTAGCGGCTGCGCGTCCTGGCGGGTGAGGAGACCGTGCATGCGCTGGGCGATGTGGCCGTGCAGATCGACCAGGTCCGGGCAGTCCACCGCCAACGCGGTGCCTCCGCCCAGCTTCATGAGGCCCGTGATGCGCGCCTGGGGCGGCTGTGCGGCGGCAAGGTCCGCGAGTGTCTCGCGCAATTCCGCTTCGACCGACGGCGGGAGCGCGTGGAAAAGCGTGACATGGGCTCGCAGGCGATTGCGATCGGGCGGGAAATAGGCGCGCCGCATCGCGTCGGCCCAGGCCAGAACGTCTGGCGGCAGTTCGGCGGTCACCAGCAACGGTGGACGTTTGACCGCCGGGGCACCGTCGCCAGTCGGCGATATCAAGCCTGCTGCGCCTTCAAGGCCTCCAGGACCGTCTCCGGCGCAGTCTCGCCGTAAGGGTCTTCGTCGGCGCCAACGTCGTTGATCCCCGGTTCCTCGAACCAGCCTATGACCTCGTTGTCGCGCACGATCATGGCGTAGCGCCATGAGCGCAGACCGAAGCCCAGGTGATCCTTCTTGATCAACATGCCCATGCGCCGGGTGAAATCGCCTGACCCATCGGGCAGGAGCTTGACCTTCTCCAGGCCCAGGTGCTTGCCCCACTGGTACATGACAAAGGCGTCGTTCACCGCGATGCAGTACACCTCGTCTACGCCCGTCGCCTTCAGGTCCTCGTAGAGCCGCTCGAACGCCGGGCACTGCTCGTTCGAGCATGTCGGCGTGAAAGCGCCTGGCAGCGAAAAGACCACGACCGTCTTACCGGCGAACGCGTCGCGTACGTTGAGATCCTGCCAGCGAAACGGATTGGGCCCTTCCACTGTCTCGTCGCGAACGCGTGTCTTGAGCGTGACATCGGGAATCTGACGGCTGATCATCGCGAATTCCTTTTAGGAGATGCGTTTCGCGTGTGGAGACGACTTGCGCGATTGCAAGAAGGCGCGAGCAACGGCAAGGTTCCGTCGGGGAACGCGGCCCGCCCGATGCGGTGCCGCAGCAAGGGGGATGGGAATGAAGCGCTTCTGGGCGATCGCGATCGCATTGCTGCTGTGGAACCTCATGGGTGATGCGGCCTACATCATGCAGGTGGGAGCCGACCCGGCGCGGATCGATGACCCCGTCACGGCGCAGGCTTTCGCGGCGATGCCGCCATGGGCCTGGGGCGCCTACGCGATCGCGGTGTGGGTCGGCACGGCCGGCGCGTTGGCCCTGCTCTTGCGGCGCAAGGCGGCGTGGGTGCTGTTCGCGCTCTCGCTCGTGGGGGTGTTTGTGCAATTCGGCTGGACGATCTTCGGGTTCGGCATCCTGAGCTACAAGGGGCCCGAGGCACTCGTCTTTCCAGTGGTGATCGCGCTCGTTGGGGCGTTCGCCATGGTCTACGCCTACTACAAGAAGGCCGACCGCACGCTGCGCTGATCTACAGCTCGCCCCGTGCGCGGCGGATGGCAAACCACTTGGCAACGTTGCGGTTGTGCTGCTCGAGCGTGGCCGCGAACTCATGCCCGCCGGTGCCGTCCGCGACCATGTAGAGCGCGTCGGTCTTGGCCGGGTGAAGCACCGCGGCGATCGAATCGCGACCAGGGTTGGTGATCGGGTGCTTGGGCAGGCCGACCATCGTGTAAGTGTTGTAGTCGTTCACCGCCTGGATCTCGGACTGCAGGATGCGGCGGCCGAGCGGCTTGCCCTTAGTGATCGGATAGATGATCGTCGGATCGGCCTGGAGCAGCATGCCTTGCTTCAGGCGGTTCGAGTAGAGCCCGGCCACCATCCGGCGTTCGGAAGGCTTTCCGGTTTCCTTCTCCACGATCGAGGCGAGGATGATCGCCTGCTCGGGCGTCTTGATCACGAGGCCCGGATCGCGCTTGGCCCAAAGCTCGGCGAGGGTCCGGCTCATCGCCGCCTGCATCCGGCGCAGGACGGCTTCGCGGCTCTCGCCCCGCTCGTAGGCATAGCTGTCAGGAAGGATCGAGCCCTCGCTGGGCAGTGCCACCGTGCCGGTTAGTTGCGGCTGCGCGTTCAGCCGCTCGTAGACCATGATCGCGGGCATGCCCTCGGGCACGGTCACGAAGCGGCGGATCACGTCGTCGCTGGTGATGATCGAGAGCACTCGCGAGGCGCTGGCATGTGCGGGGATCGCGAACTCGCCCGCCTTGATGTCGCGTCCGGCGCCGAACACACGGGCGCGCAAGTAGAAGCCGCGCGCCGAGCGCACCACGCCCTTTTGCTCGAGCCGATCGGCCACCGTGGAGAGACTTGCGCCGTTGGGCACGATGAAAGTGCCGTCCTTGGGCAGCGGTCCCGATCCGTACCACCCGTGCAGGACCAGGAACACCACTACGAGCAGCAGCGCGCCAAGTACCGCACCCAGTCCACACCCACGGCGCGAGATCATCGATCAGGTCCGCGAGCGGCGGGGCGCGGCGCGGCCCATCGTCAGTCGGCCTTCCGCAGCACCAGGCTGGCATTGGTGCCGCCGAAGCCGAAGCTGTTGTTCAGCACCGCGCGCACCTCCCGCTTCTTGGCCGTGTGCGGCACGAGGTCGACGCCCTGGCAGCTCTCGCTCGGATTATCGAGGTTGAGCGTGGGCGGCACGATCTGGTCGCGCAAGGCGAGGATGCAGAAGATCGATTCGACGGCGCCGGCGCCACCGAGCAGATGGCCGATCGCCGACTTGGTCGAGCTCATCGAAACCGTCTCGATCGCGTCCCCGAACAGGCGCCGCACCGCACCGAGCTCCAGCTCGTCGCCCAGCGGCGTCGAGGTGCCGTGGGCGTTGATGTAGTCGATGTCTCCGGGTGTCAGGCCGGCCTTGCGCAGCGCCATCGCCATCGAACGGTATGCGCCCGAGCCCTCCGGATGGGGCGCCGTGACATGGTAGGCATCGCCCGAGAGGCCATAGCCCAGCACTTCGGCATAGATCTTGGCGCCGCGCGCCTTGGCGTGCTCGTACTCCTCGAGCACGACGACGCCGGCGCCCTCACCCATCACGAAGCCGTCGCGGGCCTGGTCGTAGGGGCGGCTCGCCTTGGTCGGCTCGTCGTTGAAGCTGGTCGACAGGGCGCGCGCCTGGGCGAAGCCAGCGATGCCGATCGGGCAGATCGTGCTCTCGGCACCGCCCGCCAGCATGATGTCGGCGTCGCCATCCTTGATCATGCGCGCCGCGTCGCCAATCGAGTGGGCGCCGGTCGAGCAGGCGGTCACGACCGCGTGGTTCGGACCCATCAGGCCGTACTTGATCGAGACCTGGCCGGAGATCAGGTTGATCAGGCGCCCGTGCACGAAGTGCGGGCTTACGCGGCCCGGCCCCTTGTTGGCGAGCACCAGGGATTCGCTTTCGATACCCGGCAAGCCGCCGATGCCCGACCCGATCGAGCAGCCGGCCATCAGGCGGGTCGCCTCGTCCATGTCGGTAAGGCCGGCGTCCTCGATCGCCTGTCCCGCGGCGTCGATGCCGAAGACGATGAACGGATCGACCTGACGCTGGATCTTGTGGTCGACGCGCTTGTTCGCGTCGAAGCCGTACGCGTGATCGGCCGGCTTCACCTCGCAGGCGATGCGGCATTTCTGGTCGGAAGCGTCGAAGCGCGTGATGGTGCCGGCGCCGGACTTGCCGGCGATGATATTCGCCCAGGTGGTCTCGACATCCGCACCCAGCGGAGTGACCAGGCCCAGACCGGTGACGACGACGCGACGCATGCTACTTACTCCGCAAAACGCAACAGGCTCGTCCCCTGCGATGGAGCCGAGCCTGCTGTATGCTTTATCCCCCGCTGCCCCTCACTGCGGCAGTTGCGCCCGCTTGGGGCCGGGGATCAATCAGGCCGCGATCAGCCCTTGTTCTCATCGATGTACTTGATCGCGTCCGACACCGTGCTGATCTTCTCGGCGGCATCGTCGGGGATCTCCACGCCGAACTCCTCCTCGAAGGCCATGACCAGCTCGACGATGTCGAGACTGTCGGCGCCCAGATCGTCGATGAAGCTGGCGTCCTCGGTAACCTTGTCGGCTTCCACGCCCAGGTGTTCGACGACGATCTTCTTAACCCGATCGGCGGTATCGCTCATTTATTGACCCCTTCGATAAGCGGAGGTTGGAATTCTGAGTGCCGCCCTAATGTGCAGGGCGGGCGCTGGCAAGTGGCGCGGCAATCTTCGGTTCATGTGGCGGGTTGGATCGACAGGCGCAAGGCCCACGACAGCGGCGCGTGCGTCATCTGGATTTCGCCGCGATCCGGCGCAACATTGAGTGCCATGGAAATAGAAGTAAGCGCCGAGGCGAAAGACAAGAGGCTGAACCGCGCCGTTGCCGTGACGGTGGTCGTACTGTCCGTCGTAATGGGACTAGGCAACATCAAGGACGGCAACATCGTCCAGAACATGGATCAGGCCAAGGCGGACTCGGTCGATCGCTGGAACGAGTACCAGGCCACCAAGACCAAGGCCCACATCGCACGCACCGCTCGCGAGGAGATCGCGGTCCTGGCAGCCACGGGGGCCGCCGAAACTGCCGCTCGTCCCTTGTTACAATCCCTGGACGGAGACATCGCGAAGTACGCCACGGAGGCTCCGGCCATGGCACGCGAGGCGCGGCGGCTGGCGGATCGCTACGACTCCCTGAATGTCCACGACGATCAGTTTGACGCCAGCGAGGCGCTCCTGTCGACCGCCGTGTCGCTGGCGGCAGTTGCTGCTCTAGTGGAGAGCGAATGGGTTCTCGCCGCATCCTGGGCCTTCGCCGGATGCGGTCTGTTCATGAGCATCTGCGGTTTCGCAGGCCTCTCGTTCCACCCTGACATTCTGAGCACGCTGCTGGGCTGACCACTGGCGCTGATGGGCTTGCGCCCTGCTTTCACCCGGCGTCGGGTGCCACCACCTTGCCGACCGTGGCTGGCTTGACCGGCTCGACCACGCGCATGTGCAGTTCGCGCAGTTGCTTGGGCTCGGCGGGCGTGGGTGCGCCCATCAGCAGGTCCTCGGCGCGCTGGTTCATCGGGAAGAGGCTGATCTCGCGCAGGTTCTGCACGCCGCACAGCAGCATCACGATGCGATCGACGCCCGCGGCCATGCCGCCGTGTGGCGGGGCGCCGTACTGGAACGCGCGATAGAGGCCGCCGAAGCGCTCCTCCACGTCCGCCTTCGACAGGCCGACCAGCTCGAACGCCTTGACCATCAGTTCGGGGCTCTGGTTGCGGATCGATCCCGAGGCGATCTCGTAGCCGTTGCACACGAGGTCGTACTGGAACGCCTTGATGCTGAGCGGATCGCTGCCTTCCAGCGCTTCCATGCCGCCCTGGGGCATCGAGAACGGGTTGTGCGCGAAGTCGACCTTCTTGTTGTCCTCGTCCCACTCGTAGAACGGGAAGTCCACGATCCAGGCGAGCTCGAAGCGATCCTTGTCGATCAGGCCGAGCGTCTCCGCGACGCGGGTGCGGGCAAGGCCAGCGAGCTTGGCCGCCTGCTCTTCCTTGCCGGCAGCGAAGAACAGTCCGTCATCGGGGCCGAGGCCGAGCGAATCGTACAACGCGGCCATCTTCTCGGGACCGTGGTTCTTGGCGATCGGACCGCCGAACTCGCCGGCCTTGCGCGTCACATAGCCAAGGCCCGCATGGCCCTCGGCCCTCGCCCAGTCGTTCATCTCGTCGAAGAACTTGCGGCTCTTCTCGGCCGTGCCAGGCGCCGGGATCGCGCGCACGACGCCACCCGAGCCGACGATCTTCTCGAACAGGCCGAAGCCGGACTGGGTGAACTCGGCCGAGACGTCGCGGATGATCAGCGGATTGCGCAAGTCGGGCTTGTCGCTGCCGTAGTCGAGCATCGCCGTCGCGTGCGGAATGCGGCGGAAGCTGCCCACCGGCGTCACCGGCTTGCCCTCGGCGAAAGCCTCGAAGACCTGGCCGATCACCGGCTCCATGGTCTCCCAGACTTCCTCCTGGGTGACGAAGCTCATCTCCAGGTCGAGCTGGTAGAATTCGCCCGGCAGCCGGTCGGCGCGCGGGTCCTCGTCGCGGAAGCACGGCGCGATCTGGAAATAGCGGTCGAAGCCGGCGACCATCAACAGCTGCTTGTACTGCTGCGGCGCCTGCGGCAGCGCGTAGAACTTGCCGGGATGAATGCGGCTGGGCACCAGGAAGTCGCGCGCGCCCTCGGGCGATGACGCGGTGAGGATCGGCGTGGAGTACTCGGTGAAGCCGGCGTCCTCCATGCGGTTGCGCATGTCGCGGATGATCTTCGTGCGCGTGACGATGTTGGCGTGCAGCGTCTCACGCCGCAGATCGAGGAAGCGGTACTTGAGGCGGATATCCTCAGGATATTCCTGTTCGCCCGCGACCGGCATCGGCAGCTCCTCGGCGCGGCTGAGCACGGTCACGGCACGCGCGAACACCTCGATCTCGCCGGTGGCGAGATTCGGGTTCACGGTCGCGGCATTGCGCGCCTTCACCTCGCCCTCGATGGTGATCACGCTTTCCAGGCGCACGCCTTCGAGGATCGGCAGCGCCGGGCTGTCGCTGTCGGCCACGACCTGGGTGATGCCGTAGTGGTCGCGCAGATCGACGAAGAGCACACCGCCATGGTCGCGCTTGCGGTGTACCCAGCCCGATAGGCGGACCGTCTCGCCGGTGGCGGCAGCGCTCAGCGCGCCGCAGGTGTGGGAACGATAGGGATGGGTCATGGCTCTTCTTCGGTTCGTCGGAACGGCAAGCCGTGGCCCCTAGTCCAGAGCGCGCGCGATTTCCAGCCATCGCGGCCCGCCGCTGTTACACTGTCGCGCTAACTCCATGTAAACCATTGGCGCATAGCCATAACTGTGTTCCCGGGTCGCACAGAGGAATACGATGTATACCGCAGTACCCCCCGATGCGTTCGCATCCGAGGGGGCCCAATCCACTGTTCCACTAGAGCCGCGCGCGCTCGATGCGGCTCAGGGCGCCGCCCTCCCCGGCAGCCAGGACGAAGGCGGCCAGGAGGAATATGCCGGTCACTTGCCGCCGCCCGACATTCACCTCACCGGCACCCAATTGCGCAAGCGCCTCATAACCCCGGACGTGATCGCCGCGATCGAAGCCGAGCCGCCCAGGCGCAGCCTGCTTCAGAAACTGCTGCGGCGCGGCTGAAACGGGCATCATCTTCGCGTGGGAAAGAACGTCCACGCGCCGTTGATTGCGTCTGATGTTAGGCGTAACGCCGCTCGGGTCATGCATATCCATCCGCTGATTACCCAGAGCGACGATCTGGCCGCGCTATGCGCCCGCCTCGCCAAGGCCGACTTCATCACCGTCGACACCGAGTTCATGCGGGAGAACACGTACTGGCCAGAGCTCTGCCTCGTCCAGATCGCCGACAAGAACGAAGCCGCCGCGATCGATCCGATGGCGCCGGGGCTCGACATGTCGCCGCTGATGGACCTGCTCACCGACAACGAGGACGTGCTCAAGGTCTTCCACGCGGGCGGGCAGGACGTGGAGATCATCTACAACATCACCGCGCGCACGCCGCACCCGATCTTCGATACGCAGATCGCGATGATGGCGATCAGCCAGTCGGAACAGATCGGCTACTCCAACCTCGTCGAATCCTGGCTGGGCCTCACCATCGACAAGGGCGCGCGCTTCACCGACTGGTCGCGCCGACCGCTGACCGAGCGGCAGATCGAATACGCCATCGGCGATGTGACGCACCTCGCCAAGATCTTCCCCAAGATGCTGCAGCGGCTGAAGAAGACCGGTCGGGGCGAATGGCTCGACCAGGAGATGGAGAAG
>Ga0207644_10002906_pt1 | contig 11034 bp, 11 predicted proteins | sample KBSS73metaG_FD_184326 | JGI IMG/M metagenome (GOLD analysis project Ga0207644, IMG submission 184326) | Switchgrass rhizosphere microbial communities from Kellogg Biological Station, Michigan, USA - KBS S7-3 metaG (SPAdes) (version 2) | ecosystem: Host-associated > Plants > Roots > Rhizosphere... | reverse complement strand
CGACGAGCTCGATCGCGTGACTCGGACCGGCGAGCACTTCGGCTATCCGTTCTGCCACCAGGGCGACGCTGCCGATCCCGAGTTCGGCGCGCAGCGCGCCTGCAGCGAGTTCACGGCGCCGGCCGCCAAGCTCGGCGCGCACGTCGCCGCGCTCGGCATGCGCTTCTACGCCGGCACGCAGTTCCCGGCGGCGTACCGCGGCAGCATCTTCATCGCCGAGCACGGCTCCTGGAACCGCAGCACCAAGAGCGGCTATCAAGTGGTGCGTGTCGCCGTCGATGCCCAGGGCCGTGCGAGCACGCCCGAGCCGTTCCTTCAGGGATTTCTGCAGGTCGAAGGCGGACGCGAAACCGTGTGGGGCCGGCCCGCCGACGTGCTGCCGCTTCCCGACGGTTCGCTCCTGGTCAGCGACGACCAGGCCGGCGCGATATATCGGGTCCGCTACTCCCCGTAAGGGACTCCAGCGGAGTCCACCCCTCCCTCTTGGAGGGAGGGGCTGGGGAGGGAGCAATCCTGGCAGCTCCCTTGCGGAGCAAGGGAGGGGCGGACGCCTGCGGAGTCCTTTCAGTACTTCGGGCGGTTGTCGCGCAGGAGTTGCGCGGAGGCGATCGCGGAAAGCGTCGAGAGGACGAGGCAGGCCCAGATGACCGGCACGTAGCTGCCGGTGCGGTCGAACACGGCGCCGGCGACCACGGGTCCGAGCAGGTTGCCGAAGGCGGCGCCGCTGTAGAGGGTGCCGAGGATGCTCGACACCGCACGCGCGCCGAAGAGATCCATGCAGAGCGCAGGCATCAGCGAGACGATGCCGCCGTAGCTGAGGCCGAGCCAGAGCGCGAAGAGCGCCAGCGCCGGGTAGCCGCCGGCGACGAGCCAGAGCAGGTAGCACGCGCCGAGCGACGCCTCGAGCACGGCGATGCTGGCGATCCTGCCGAGGCGATCGGCGAGGCCGCCGATCGCGAACCGGCCGATGATGCTGCCGACGCCGATCAGGCCGACGAGGCCGACCGCGCGCGCATCGCCGATGCCGAGGTCGCGCGCCGCCGCCGAAACGTGAGCGAAAGGAATGAACATCGCCGGTGCGGCGAGGACGCACGCGGCATACATCCACCAGAAGCGGCGGCTGCGCAGCGCCTCCTTCAGCGTCATTCCCGCCGCCGCGGTTCCGGGCGCCGCGCGTGCCGGCGCGCGGCGCAGCATCAGCGTCGCGCCGATGCCGACGACGACGACGCCGGCGGCGAGCGCCTGCAGCGCGTGGCGCCAGCCGAGCGCGTCGATCGACGCGGTCGCGACTAGCGGAAGCACGAGTGTGCCGACGCCGATCCCCGCGCTGGCGATCCCGGCGGCGAACGCGCGCCGGCGAACGAACCACGGCGGCACGCTGGCGATCGCGGGCGCATAGACGAGGCCGATGCCGATGCCGAGGCCGCCGCCCCAGGCGGCGTAGATCGCCGCCATCGATTGCGCGAAGCTGCTCCCCAGCAGGCCGGCAGCGATGACGATCATTCCCGCCGAGCACACCAGGCGCGGCCCGAAGCGATCGGCGAGCATGCCGGCACCGGCGCCGAGGAGGAAGTAGATCAGCCCGGAGAGTCCGAAGACGAGCGAGACGTCGGCACGGTCGGCGGCGAACTCGGCAGCGAACGAGCGGAAGAACGCGGCGAAGGAATAGGCGACGCCGAAGATGATCGCCACGCAAGCGAACGCGCCCCCAACCACCCACCAAGCGCGCGGATCTTCAAGCGACTCCGACGCTTGCGAAGGCGCCGCTTTCAAGGCACGAGCTTTGCGCCGGTCAGCTGTTCCTGGGCTTGCACCAGAGACGGGACGAATTTTTTCCCGTGGCCGAGCGCGCTCGCCAGGACGAGCGACTGGTGCACCGCTTCGCCGACGACGGTCGGGATCGCCAGCCCTTCGGCGAGATGGGTGTAGTAGCGGACGTCCTTCCTCGCGTTGTCGAGCTCGAACCTGAGCGCGCCGAGGTCGCCGTCGAGCGTCTTGCTCATCATCTGGAAGAGGCCCGAGTTCACCGCCCCCATCGAGACGATGTCGACCAGCCTTTTCGGATCGATGCCGGCGCGCTGGCCGACCGCGAACGCTTCGGCGGTGGCGGTGCAGATCGCCTGCGCGATGAAGTTGTTGAGCAGCTTGACGATGTGGCCCGCGCCCGGCGCGCCGACGTGGAAGACGTTCTCGGCGAAGCAGCGCAGCACCGGCTCGATCCTCGCGAAGGTCGCGCCGTCGGCGCCGACCATCACGTTGAGCTTGCCGGTCTCGGCCTCGATCGGCGTTCGCGCGAGCGGCGCGTCGACGAAGGCGACGCCGGCCGCGGCGCACGTCTCGCGCAGTCGCGCGGTCGAGTCGGGCTCGCTGGTCGAGCAGTCGACGACGACGAGGCCGCGCCGCGCGCCGGCGAGCAGGCCGGACGCGCCCGCCACCGACGCCTCGACCTGCGGCGAGCCGGTGACGCACAGGAAGACGATCTCGCTCGCCGCGGCGAGCTCGGCGGCGCTGCGACACTCCTTCGCGCCGGCGTCGAGCAGGTCGGCGACGCGCTCGCGGTTGCGGTGCACGGTGAGCGAGAGCGAGTGGCCCTTGGCGAGAAGGTTCTTCGCCATGCCGTGGCCCATCAATCCCGATGCGCCGATGAATCCGATCGTTGCCATTCGCGACCTCGAAGTGTTCCTTGCATTGTCCGAAGCGAGGTCGGCGCGGCCATCGGTGCAGACGCTAGGCCGGCGCCGCAGCGGCTCGAGACGATTCCGGCGCCATGCGCGCGATGGTCGCGGCGGGGATGCGGCGCGATCACCACCGCAAGAGCGCGAGCTCGCGCGGGGTGCAACGCCGGTCAGGCGTCGCGCACCCAGGCGACGATCTGCGCGGCCTGCACGGCGCCGGCTTGCCGCTTGACTTCCTTGCCGGCGCGAAACAGCACGAGCGCCGGGATGCTGCGGATCGCCAGGCGCGACGAGACGACGGGGCTGGCGTCGCTGTCGACCTTGGCGAGCACGGCGAGGCCCTTGAGCTGGCGCGCCGCCTGCTCGAACTGCGGCGCCATCGCGCGGCACGGGCCGCACCACGCCGCCCAGAAGTCGACCACGACCGGAAGCTCGTGGCGCGAGACGAATTGCTCGAAGCGCGCGTCGTCGAGCGCGACTGGTTTGCCGTCGAGCAGCGGCGTGCCGCACTTGCCGCAGACCGGATCGTCGCGGGCGCGCTCGGGGTCGAGCCGATTGGCGCCGGCGCAGTTCGGGCAGACGACGATCATGTCGATCCCTGGGGATTCATCGAGACGTCCAGCGTAGCGCGAACGTCGATCGCCGCCTGCGCGGCGTGCAACGCCCCGACTGCTCGCGGGGCGATGCGCGGCAGGTCAGAAGCCGGTCAGCGTCCGCGCCAGGCCGAAGGCGAAGTATGCGCAGATCGCCGCGACCACCAGCGCCTCGACGACGCGGATGCGCGCCGAGCTCGCCGGCGCCCAGACGGCGCTGCGTCCATCCTCGCGTGTCTCTTCGCGGGCATCGACGACGGGTGCAGCCGAGACGCGCGCGATGACGTCGCGCGTTTCGCTTTCGGCAAGAGATTCGGTCGGCGCGCCGGGTGCGACGACATCACGCGCTTCGCTTTCGGCGAGCGATTCGATCGGCGCGCCGGAGGCGAAGTCGACGAAGCCGCTGTTCAGGGGGCCGAGGAGGGACGGGGTGCGAAACATGGAGGTGCCTTCTTTTCGTCGGGTCTCGCGGCGCGAACTGCGCGTCGCCGGCGGAATTCTCGACAAGTCGAGCGCGTCGCGGGCGACCGCGTGCGTGCGTTAAACCACGGCCTCTTGCGCATGCGACCTGGCACGCGGATTCGTTCACGAGCGTTGTCGAAACGGTGTGCGGCGAGACAACGTTCGTGATCGCTGCGCGCTGTCATCGAGCGCGTCCGCTGCGCGTCGTCGTCGACCGCGCTCGCGCGGTCGCGAGGGCCGTCCATGCAACAGGTCGTCTACCCCGCGCTAGAACATCACCTCGTACTGCCAGCCCTTGAAGGAAAGGACCGCCGACTTCTGCCTGATCCGTTCGAGCACCAGGCCGGGCGCAAGACGGTCGCCCTCGTGGAAGACCTGGCCGTTGACCATGATCATCCGGCTCGCCGCATCGCCCGAATAGCTCGACCCGCCGATGACGACCTTGGGCAGATCGCGGCGGATCTCCTCCGGCAGCTCGGCCTGCGAGTAGACGCGGGCCGCGCCGGGGTTCGGCGTCGTCGCGGTGGCGGTCGTCGCCGGCGCGCTCGCGTCCGCGCCGCGCTGCTGCGAATTCCTGACGTCCCCGCTCGATCGCGACGGCGCCCGCTCGACCGGCACGGCCGCGCGTGTGGCGACCTGCGGCCGCTCGCTCACGGCGGCCGGTGTCGTCCGCGCCGCCGGCAGCGGCGCCGGTGCGGGCGCGACACGCGTCTCGATCGGGGGCGCGGTCGCTGGCGCCATCGCCTGCGGGCTCGGCGCCACCGTGGCGGTCCCGCTCCCGGGCGGCGCCGCCGTGCCGACGACGGGCGGCATCGGAACCTGCGCGCTGGGCAGCACCGGCAACGGCGCCGGAACGACCGAGCCCTCGAGGGAAGACCGCGACGCCGACCCGCCGCCACCGAGGAAGGCCCACGCCAGCACCGCGACCAGCGCAAGCGACAACGCGGCGACGGCCCAGACGAGCCGACGCGGCCGGATCGTCGCGGCGTCGTCTTCGGCGATCGCGTGCTGCTGCGATTGCAGGCCGGGGACCGCGCCGCGCTCGCGCTCGGCGTCGGCGCGGCGCAGGGCATCGAGGATGTAGGACATGGCGTCTGTCCTTCGCTGTTCAGGACGCGGCGTCGGCCGCGAGGCGCGGCTCGTCGATGCCGACGGCACGGTTGAGCTGCATGAAGGTCGCCGGGCCGGCCCGGCCGTCGGCGACGAGCCCGTTGGCGGCCTGGAAGCGGCTGACCTTGCTGCGCAGCTCGGCGTCCATCGGCTGGCCGGCCGGTGGCGGCGGCTCGCCCGAGACGGTCGCGATCTGCGTTGCCAGACGGTCGACGACCGGTCCCGAAGCGCCCTCGACGACGGCGGCCACGTAACCCGGCGGCACGCGCCACGCCGTCGCGAACTCGCCGCGCCAGACGCGAGCGAGCGCCGCCGCCTGGACGACGATCGTCTGCTCGCCGGCGCGAAGCGTCGCGGTGGTTCCGTTGAGGCCGACGACGAGCGCGGTCACGGTGCGATCGGCGTCGTCGCGCAGCCAGACGACGCCCGGCCGCGCCAGGCTCCTGATCATCGGCAGCGTCGCGCTGAACTTGGCGCAGCGCACCTGTCGCCGCACCGCCGCGGCGCAGGGGTCGCCTTCGCCGGCCTCGACGCCCCACATCGGCAGCAGCTCGCGCCACGCGGACTTCTCGTCGACCGCGAACGTCGCCAGGCGGGCCCGCAACGCCGCGGCGTCGAGCGGCGCCATCGCCGCCGCGCCGGCGACGGCCGCCGTCGAGAGCACGGGCGCCGACGAGCTGGGCATTGCCGCCCGCGATGTCGCGCCGGCCGCCTTCATCGCGCTCGCGTCGCGTGGCGACGATCCCGAAGGCCGCGATGCGGCTCCCGCCAGCGCCGATGCCGTCGCGGCAGGGGGCAGCCGTGGCGCGCTCGCCGCAGTCGCCGTCGCCGACGCCGCGCCCGCGGCGGCAAGCGAGGACGTCGGCAGGGCGGCCAGTCGCCAGCCGGCATACAGCGCGAAGCCGACCGCCGCCGCCAGCGCGAGCCCGCCGACGACGACGAGGGCGACGCCGGCACGGCTGCGCAGTCGCTCCGGGTCGGGAGTCGTCGGCGTCGCGCGGCCGAACACCTCGCGGCCGGCCTTCTCGATCATCGGCACGTCGATGTTGTGGCGGCTGTGCGCGTAGGCGCCGAGCATGACGCGATCGCAGAGCAGGTTGATCCGGCGCGGCACGCCGCGGGTCAGCTCGTGGATGCGCTGCAAGGCCTGAGCGTCGAACGGCATCGCCCGCGTCATTCCGGCGACCGAGAGCCGGTGCCGGATGTAGTGCTCGGTCTCCTTGGCCGAGAGCGCGTTCAGGTGGAAGCGGGCGATGACGCGCTGGGCAAGCTGCTCGAGCTCGGGCCGCTCGAGCATCGTGCGCAGCTCGGGCTGGCCGATGAGGACGATCTGCAGCAGCTTCCTCTCGTTGGTCTCGAGGTTGGTCAGCAGGCGCAGCTGCTCGAGTACATCGGCCGAGAGCATCTGCGCCTCGTCGATGATGAGAACGTTGTTCTGGCCGACGGCGTGGGTCTGGAGCAGGAAGTCGTTGAGCGCGTCGACGTACGTCTTGACCGTCGGCGTCGGCACGTCGGCGGGCGCCGACGGGATGTGGAACTCGTCGCAGATCGTCTTCAGGAGCTCCATCACGGTGAGCTTCGGATTGAAGATGTAGGCGACGTTGCAGCGCTTCGGGATCTGCTCGAGGAAGCACCGGCACACGGTCGTCTTGCCGGCGCCGATCTCGCCCGAGAGGAGAACGAAGCCGCCGCCGCCGCCGACGCCGTAGAGCAGGTGCGCGAGCGCCTCGCGGTGGCGCTTGCTCATGTAGAGGTAGCGCGGGTCCGGCGCGAGCGAGAACGGCTGCTGCTTGAGGCCGAAGAACCGCGTGTACATGGGTCGGGAGAATAGCGCGCCGTGCCGTCACGCAGACCGGCCGGGCGGCAGGGCGCCCGCGCGCGCCAAGCAGGGCGGCCGAGTGCGCGATAGGATGCGACGCGCCCCAGCCCCGCCTCGATGACGCCCGAAACTTCTCCTTCACCCCCGCCGATGGCGGATGCCGGGTCGGCGCCTCTGATGGCGGACGCCGGTTCGGTGCCTCTGCGCAGGCGAGCCGCGCTCTTCGCCGCCCTGGGCGTCGTCGCCGGCGCGCTGCCGCGGGTCGCGCGCGGTGCCGACGCGTGGCCGAGCAGGCCGATCCGCTTCGTCGTTCCGTTCGCTCCCGGCGGCAGCTCCGAGATCGTCGCCCGATCGACCGCCGCCGAGCTCGCCAGGCTGCTCGGCCAGAGCGTCTACGTCGACAACAAGCCGGGAGGCGCCGGCAACGTCGCGATGGCCGAGGTCGCCCGCGCTGACGACCAGCACACGATCGTCCTCGGCCACATCGGCACGCTCGCGGTCAACCCGTTCATCTTCGACAAGCTGCCGTACGACCCGATCAAGGACTTCAAGCCGATCTCGCTGCTCGCCAAGGTGCCGAGCCTGTACGTCGTCCACCCCGACGTTCCGGCGAAGGACCTGAAGGAGTTCGTCGCGCTCGCGAAGGCGAAGCCGGGCCAACTCAACTACGGATCGGCCGGCAACGGCAGCGCCGGCCACCTCGCCTTCGAGTACCTGAAGATGGCGACCGGCACCTTCGTCGTCCACGTTCCCTATCGCGGCACCGGACCGCAGCTCACCGACCTGCTCGCCGGCCGCCTCCAGGCCGCGGCGGTCGGCGCGCCGGCGATCCTTCAGTTCGTCAAGGCGGGCAAGCTTCGCTGCATCGCGACCGGGTCGGCGCAACGCATCGCCCAGCTCCCCGACGTGCCGACGGTCGCCGAGCAGGGCTGGCCGAAGTTCGAGATGACCCAGTGGTACGGGGTCCTCGCGCCGGCGAGCCTGGCCGCGGCGGCGGCCGACAAGCTCGCCGCGGCCGCGGCGCGCGCGGTGCGCGAGCCGGCCGCGCTCGAGCGCCTCCAGACCGACGCGGCGATCGCCGTCGGCAGCACGCCGGCCGAGTTCGCCGCCTTCATCGCGAGCGAGCGCGAGCGCTGGAAGCCGGTGCTCGCGCGCGCGAAGGTCAAACCCGACTGAGGCTTGGCGCCGCGGCGCCCTTGATCTCGCGCGCGACGTCGTCGTGGAACCAGCCCACGGCCTGCTCGCCGCGACCGGCGGTGAGGTGATCGTTGGCGCCGCTCCTGATGCCGCGCTGGATGCCGATCGCGCAGGCGATGTCTTCCTTCTGGAACACGCCTTCCTCGATCAGTCGGAATGTCTTTTCCCAGTGCGCGTTCCAGTCGGGCGTGGCGCGATCGGCCGGGATCAGCATGCGGTGCGTCCAAGACAGCGTCTCCGGGCCGACGGGATAGAGCGTGACCAGGCTCAGGTAGTCGGGATGGAAGATCGTGATCGTGTTCGGGAAGATCACGTGGCTCGGCGTCGTCAGCTCGCAGAGCGTCGCCATGTCGGCAGGCGAGGGCGACCCGGCCTCCTTCGCCCACGGCTCGGCGGCACGGCGCGCGACGAGCGACTGGATGTGCGGGCCGAAGCGCTCGGTCGCGGTCAGCCCGTCGGCGAAGAACGGATAGATCGTGTCCTTGTGGAGGACGCGGATGTGATACGCCTCCAGGAAAGCGTCGACGATCAGCTTCCAGTTCGCGGGGTACTCGGCGCGGATCGTGCGGAACGGACGCAGGCCGGCGATGCCGAAGAACGGCATCTCGTCGTCGAGGCCGCCGAGGAAGGCGGCGACGTCGATCGTCGCGTCGGCCGCGGGAACGACCCAGAGCAGGCCATGACGCTCTTCGGCGGGCAAGGCGACCAGGCTCTCGGCGCTGGCATCGCAGGCGTCGAACGCTTCGGCATGCAGCCGATGACGCAGCGCCCCTTCGAGCCGATACGTCCAGCCGTGGTACGGGCAGACGATGCTCGCCTTCGGCTGCGCCTGCGTGCCCGCATCGACGAGGCGCATGCCGCGATGGCGGCAGACGTTGAGGAAGGCGCGAAAGCGCCCGTCGGCGTCGCGAGTGAGAAGCATCGGCACGCCGTACTCGTCGTGGGCGAGCACGTGGCCGGGAGGCAGCTCGCCGGCGTGGCCGACGATCAGCGGCATCCTTCGAAACAGGCGCTCGACCTCGGCATCGCGAACCGCGGCGCTGAAATAGTTCTCGACCGGGATGTGCGCGACCGGCTCGCTGCTGTCCTGCCATTCGAGGCGGCCGGCGACGATCTGGGCGCGGATGCGCGCGACTTGCGAGGCGGTGTGCGGTGGCAGGGGCATCGGTGGGAGGCGGCGCAGCGGGGCCGGGCGCTGCGAAGGCGGCGGCGCGGGCCATTTTCCGCCTCAGCGGGTCGCTGTGCCAGCGCGCCGGCCACAATCTGCGCGACAGGGTCAGCGGAATGAAGAGTCGAGGTTTCGAAGGCAAGGTGGCGCTCGTCACCGGCGGCAACAGCGGCATCGGAAGGGCGGTCGCGCAGGGGCTCGTCGACGAGGGCGCGCGGGTCGTGATCGTCGGCCGCAACGCCGAAACGGTCGCGCGCAGCGCCGCCGATCTCGGCGCGGCGGCGCAAGGCGTCGTCGCCGACACGACGCGCCTCGACGACCTCGACCGTGTCATCGCGGCAACGCGCGAGTTCGGGGGCGGCCGCCTCGACGTCGTCTTCGCCAATGCCGGCGTCGCCGACTTCGGCCCGCTTGCCGCGACGACCGAGGCCATGTGGGACTCGATGTTCGACATCAACGCCAAGGGCGTCTACTTCACCGTACAGAAGGCGGTGCCGCTGATGAGCAAGGGCGGTGCCATCGTCCTCAACGCGTCGGTCGCCGCCGGCAAGGGCAACCCGAGCGGCTCCGTCTACGGCGCGAGAGCAAGGCGGCGGTGCGATCGTTCGCGCGAACGATCGGCGCCGAGCTCGTCGAGCGCGGCATCCGCGTCAACGTCGTCAGTCCCGGGCCCGTAGAAACGGCGCTCTTCGGGCGGACGATGAACGAGCGGGAGGCGGCGGGCGCCAAGGCGGCGATGCTTGCGCGCAATCCGATGAAGCGTTTCGGAACGACCGACGAAGTGGTGGCGGCGGTGCTGTTCCTCGCCTCGGACGCGGCGTCGTACGTCACCGGCGTCGACCTGCTCGTCGACGGCGGCCTCGGCAGCTTCTAGAGCCGCTCTGCTGGCATCGTTACCGGTGACACGCGTCAGCGCGCGCTCAGACGAACGTCGACTTCGCCCGATGAAGCGACCGGCGCCGCCGCGGTCACCACGCGCAGCAACTCGGCGACCGCCGCGACGGCGATGATCTCCGGCGCGCGGCCGGCGATGCCGACCGCGCCGATCGGGCACGTCAGCCGATCGAGCGCCGCCGCCGGCACGCCGCGCTCGGCGAGCCGGCGCGCGAAGGTCGCGCGCTTCGTCCTCGAGCCGATCAAGCCGCAGTAGGCGAAGTCGCCGCGGCGCAGGATCGCCTCGGTGATGCGCAGGTCGAGCGCGTGCTCGTGGGTGAGGACGAGATAGCACGCGCCGGCCGGCGCGCCGGCGACCTCGCGCTCGACCGTGTCGATCGAGATGCGGCGGACATGGTCGGGCCACGGCGAGCCGAGCGCGGTCGCGTCGGGGAAGCCTTCCTCGCGCTCGTCGAACCAGTCGACGTCGACGTCGAGGGTCGCCAGGAGCGTCGCGATCGCGCGGCCGACGTGGCCGGCGCCGTGCAGCTGCAGGTGGAGGAGCGGAAGGCGCGCCGGCCAGCGCGCCAGCGCTTGGTCGTCGAGCGGCGCGAACGACAGCGTCAGCGCGCCGCCGCAGCACTGGCCGAGGGAGGGGCCGAGCGCGAACGACTGCTCGCTGGCGACGAACCGCACACGCTCGCCCGAGCCGGGGCGATCCGCGTTCGCCGCGAGCAGCGCGCGAGCCGCGCTGATTGCCTTCAGCTCGAGATGACCGCCGCCGATCGTGCCGATCGATTCGTCGACCGCGACGAGCATCCGCGTGCCGGCGCCGCGCGGCACCGAGCCGCGCGCGACGACGACCTCGACGACGACCGCCGGCCGTGCTGCGGCGAGCCACTCGGCGGCGCGATCGCGCAGGCGCAGCTCGCTCACGCCGCGCCCGCCTGCACCGCGCTGATCGCGCGCAGGATCGACTCGCTCGTCGCCGGCGCCGAAAGCGGCGGGTCGATGCGATGGCCGCCCGCCGCCGAGACCGCGTCGCGGATCGCGAAGAAGACCGAGAACGGCAGCAGCAGCGGCGGCTCGCCGGTCGCCTTGCTGCGGTGGATCGTCTCGGCGACGTTGTCGTCGCCG
>Ga0207644_10002903_pt1 | contig 11040 bp, 15 predicted proteins | sample KBSS73metaG_FD_184326 | JGI IMG/M metagenome (GOLD analysis project Ga0207644, IMG submission 184326) | Switchgrass rhizosphere microbial communities from Kellogg Biological Station, Michigan, USA - KBS S7-3 metaG (SPAdes) (version 2) | ecosystem: Host-associated > Plants > Roots > Rhizosphere... | reverse complement strand
GATACTCTTCGGCACTTCCCACCAAGGGTTGAGAATTACGCCGACCGCCGTCGCATTCAGCTGGGGCGTCGGGGTCGACAGCTTTCCGGCGATTGCTCGGTGCTTCCAGCGATTGATTCCATTCTCGACCAGGGTCGCATGGAAGCCCGGCACGTTGACGATGATATATTTCTGCCCAAGGTCGCGCGGCAGCCAGCGCCAGCGGTCGAGATTGAGTCGGATCCGTTCGCGCTTGGCCTCGTCGCTTGCCGGGGTTTCCGCAAGGGCAGTCTTTAGCGCCGCATATTGCGGGTGCGTCGGCAGCAATCCGTCGAGTGCCTGGCCCACAGCGTGAGCCGCCAGTGCCGAGCGGAGCAGCGCATCCTGCTTTTCGGCATTGAGATCGGGGTCGACGACCCACCAGTCGACACGGCCGGGCTTGCGCACGTGTCCGAGCGCCAGGTCGGTCGACAGCTTGTTGAAGCTGGCGTTCGCGGCGGCCGAGATTGCCGCGACGTTACCGCTCTGGATCGCCGCTTGTAGGGTTTGCGGGTCGTAATCCGAAGATTCGAGTCCCTCCTTACCGACGCTGCCGATGTAGGTCAGCAGCGCAAAGGCGTTGGGCACGTCCCAAATCGCCGGCGGCACAGGCAGCGGAGTCGGCGTTTGCGTAACGACAACCTCTTGCTTGAAATCCGGATTGCCTGGCGCGAGCGCGTCCGGGCCGGTCTTGGCGGCCGGCGCCGGCGCCGGCGCCGGCGTCTTCGGCCTGGCCTGGGCGGGGGACGGCTGCGTCTTGGGTGGGACCGTGCCCATGGGCGCAATTTGTGCTGCTGCCGGTTCGGCAATGACGACAGCAAGCGCGCTCGTCATCAGCAATGAACGCCAACTTCGCGACATCGACCTCAACCTCTTCATTTCAAACGAGAACCCCTCGACGCATAAACGCATTACAACGCCTCATCATTGCCCGCCAGTCGCCGCGACGACACAGCCGGTCGAAATAGCTCGGCAGCCGCCGGTTTGATCGCAAACCAATCCTTAAGCGAACATGGCTAAGCTTGCCCGGCTCAAGTGGGAGAGCAGGTGGTGGCGTCGGGTTTCTTTCTTCATGGGGCGATGATTCCGCGCAACGAGCAGCGCAGCATCGATGAGCGTGGCGAGGCGCGACACCCCGCAATGTCGAACACCGCGGTTCTTGAGTTCCGCGGCCGCAAGCACGTCGTCCAGCTAGTCAACATCTCGCCCTCGGGAGCAATGGTGATCTTTCCGCACATGCCCAATATCGGTGAGCGGCTGCCACTCCAGTTGCTGGAGCGTGGTGTGGTCATTGCCCAGGTCCGCTGGGTGCGCGACGGCCGGATTGGCCTGTCCTTCGCAGCCTGACTGGAGCAGCGCGCCGGTGGAAATGAGCTTTACGACATTCAAGGCAAAGATTGCCGATGCAGATACGGATCGGCGCCGCAGCGGACGGGCGACCATCGAGCTTGAGGCGACGGTGCGCGAGCTGGGCGCGGGCGGCGTCGACGCCACGATCCTCAACGTCTCGGAGCGCGGCTTCATGGCTGTCGCCGACGGGTACTTCGATGTCGGCGCCCGGGTCTGGCTGATCCTGCCGGGCGGCCGAGACCGCGCAAATGCGGTGGTCAAATGGACCGCTGGCAATCGGCTCGGTGCCGAGTTCGCGGAGCCCATTTCTCTCGACGCATTCCGCGATTGAGGACTTCGTCCCGTCCGTCCGGGGCCTCGCCTCGGCGTTAGCGTCTATCGCGCGGCCGGGTAAACATGGGTCAGCATCTGCAACGCTTCCCCGCATCGCTCGTTGGATGGGGCCGAAAGGGAGCGTTTGCCATGCCCATCACCAGCGAGGCCTGGAAGCCCTACGAGCGGGGCTATCACGTTGTTTATCGCGAGCACGAGATCAACCATTGCCCCGGGTGCGGTCGAACGCACTGGATCATTGGTCGCATGTCGGCCGAATGCGCGTTCTGCGCGACCGCGCTGCCGCTCGCTGAAGCCAGCATGCGCTCGCACAACGGGCCGGTCATCATCCAGCACAAGAACAGCCACGCTCACGACTGGGCGGCTTGAGGCCTAGGCTTTTTTCTTCCGAACCGGCACCGGGACAGCGCAGAGGTCAGCGCCAGGCGACGGGACGCCATAATCGGCGCGGTGCGACGCCAGCTGCACATAGTCGGCGAATGCAGGCGATCCCGTTCTGAGATATTCGAAGCGGGGTCGCTCCGCCGCCGGCATGTCTGCCGCGACGCGCACCGCGGTGATCGGAGTAGCTACCTGATCCTTGGCATAAACGCCCATGTCGGCCGTCCCGCGCGGCAGCGCCGACAGGTTTTCCATGCCATCGATCACCCGGCCGACCAGCGCATAGTTGCGATCGAGGCGGCGCGCCGTAGCGCCAATCACCGCGAAGAGCTCGCTGCTGTTGCCGGTATCGGGTGCCGCATCGCGAGCGACACCGACCGCGCCATAACAATAGGTCGGGTTGACCGTTCCGCCGGCCTGCTTCGCGACCGGCCAGCCGTCTGCATAAGCGCCCATCGCCGAATAGGGATCTGGCGAGCCCATCGGCATCAGCGTTAGCCCAGCCGAGCCGCGTTGATATTCTTCGGGCGGACGCGCGACCACGCCCGGCGGTGTCGGAAACGGCCCGTCGCCGAGGCCCCACTGCGTCACCCAATTGTCGACAACCCGGTAGATGGTCGCCTTGGCCCAGTAGCCGCTTCGCGCCATGGTACGGATATTGGCGACGTGGACGGGCGCAAACTGCGGCGCGAGCTGGATAATGACGCGCTTCCCGCCGGCGATGTCCATGACGAGAAGGTCTGCCGCGGGGATTTCGATCCAGTCCGTCGCCGGGGCCGCCTTCACTGCGTCGCCCGGCGATCGAACCTTCGCCGGTGTCGGCGTCTTTGGCGGTGTCGGCGGAGCCGCCGCGACAAGCATGGCTGCGGCGGTCAACAACAGGATCCTACGCATCAATTTCTCCCCTTTGCCGCTGCTCTAGCCGAGCAACCGTCGCGCGGCTATCGCCCTGGCCATGTATCTTGCCACCTTGATGTTGCTTGGCGCGGGGGAGCTCGGCCGCGAATTCGCCATCGCAGCCAAGCGGCTCGGCTGCCGGGTCATTGCGTGCGATCGTTATGAGAATGCCCCGGCCATGCAGTTGGCGGATGACTTGGAAGTCTTCCCGATGCTCGATGGCAAGGCCCTTCGCGCCGCGGTCGAGAAGCACAAACCGGATGTGATCGTACCCGAGATCGAAGCGATCGATACTGCGACGCTTGCCGCGCTCGAAGCAGACGGCTGGCGCGTGGCGCCATCCGCGAAGGCAGTCCAGCTGACCATGAATCGCGACGGCATTCGCGAATTGGCGGCCAATCAGCTCGGCTTGGTGACGTCGAAGTATCGCTTCGCCGAGACCCGCGAGGAGGCCATTGCCGCCGCCGCTGAAGTCGGCGTCCCCTGCGTGGTCAAGCCGGTCATGTCGAGCTCGGGCAAGGGCCAGACCACCGTCAAGAAGGCTGAAGAAGTCGGCGCCGCCTGGGACTATGCCGTCGCCAACATGCGCGGCGATCGCCCGCGCGTGATCGTCGAAGAGTTCATTGCCTTCGATAGCGAGATCACGTTGCTTACTGTCGCAACCGCCAACGGCGTTATCTTCTGCCCGCCGGTCGGCCACCGCCAAGAAGCCGGCGACTATCGCGAAAGCTGGCAGCCCGCCGCGATCCCGCGCGAGGCGCTTCAATCGGCGCGCTTCCAGGCCCGCAAGATCGTCGATGCGCTCGGCGGCCATGGCATATTCGGCGTCGAGTTCTTCATATGCGGCGACCAGGCGATCTTTTCGGAGCTTTCGCCCCGGCCGCACGACACAGGAATGGTGACGCTGATCAGCCAGCTGCCCAACGAGTTTGAGCTTCACCTGCGGGCAATCCTCGGTCTCCCGATCCCGGGAATCGAGTTTGCCGGGCCGTCCGCATCCGCCGTCATCCTCGCTGACCGCGAGTCCGATTCCTTCGAATTCAAAGGGGTTGCTGAGGCGCTCGCGCTCGGCGCCCCTGGCTATCCGGTCGACGTCAGGATCTTCGCCAAGCCGACAACGCTGAAGAACCGGCGCATGGGCGTGGCCCTCGCGCGCGGTCCGAGCGTTGAGGATGCGCTGGCGCGCGCCAAGGGCGCCGCGGCGCGCGTAGCGATCGATTACAAAGGCTGAAGGAGGAGCCGATGCGCAAGACTGTCACCCTCATCGCCTTCGCCGCGCTGGCCGGCTGCAACAAGGGCCAGCCGCAGCAGGCACAGCAACCCGTCATCAGGGTGCAGTCCGAGGAGCAAAAGCAGCTTAGGCAACTCGACGCGTTCAACCTCGCTATCGGCCTCAAGCGCGCGATCTACGATGCGGGCTACACCTGCAAGCAAGTCACCGATGCCGGCTTCGTCGGCACCTACAAGAACCTCGACATGTGGATGGCGCATTGCGTCTACAGCAAGGGTGCCGCGCGCGACTGGGCAGTCTTCGCCGGTCCGGATGGAAGCGCTCAGGTGCGCGACTGCAAGGATATTACGCCGAGTTCGGGGCTGCCTGCTTGCGCGATCAAGCAGCGTCCGAAGGGCAATTTCACTTCGCTGAAATAGCCTAGCTCGGGTTCTGCGGGTTGCATTGGCGAGTTTCGCGGTACTCGCCGCTCGCCGACCGTTCCTTGACAGTGACGCAATTGCCCTGCCGCATTTCCTCTCGCCAGCTGCCGTCCGGATTGGTCACGCGATTGGACTTCGGCACGCGCTGACCGTTCTTGTCGAGCGAATAGCTCCAGTTCTTCGGCGTCTGTGGCTGCTGCGCCTGGGCATGTGCGGCCGCGGCGAATCCTGCCGCTGCGACCGCGACGGCGCCGAGCAACAGAACTTTCCTGAACCTAGCCATATTTACGACGACTCCGTGCCGCCTGACTAGCGCAAGCCGCGTGAACCGAAGCTTACCTTCGTTCTAGCGCCGTCATGCTCTCTGCGGCCGACAATATGTCGTGACGCCCGCGCCAAAACGCAAGCGCGGGCGGCTTAGCCCTGGCGAGCCTTGAAGCGGCGGTTCGTCTTGTTGATGACGTAGGTGCGGCCGCGACGGCGAATGACTCGGCAGTCCCGGTGGCGCGCCTTGAGCGACTTCAGTGAATTGCGAATCTTCATGGCCGGGCGCCTGCTCGTGTCTCGTCTTGGTTGTTGGTAGTCGGCCCTTGAAGAGCCGGCGGCCCACCTAGAGAGAGGCGCCCGCTTAGTCAAGGCGTGGTGGCAGGCGGGACACATAACAGCCGCTCCGCCGTTGTCTGGCGGTGACTCTGGACCTCATCCTAGTCCTGCCGGGCGTAATCCTGGCCTGGATTACCCTGCGTGACGTGTTCGACACGGTCGTCGTGCCAGGGGGGAGCCGCGCGTCGCTCCAGGTTACGCGGCGCATCGGAACCGTCCTCCTTGCTCTGTTCAAGCTGGTGCGCGGGCGCCGCCGCGGCTTGTCGTCTACCTTTGCGCCGCTCGTGCTGGTCAGTTCCTTTTTCATCTGGATGACGCTCCTCGCGCTCGCCTTCGGCCTGATTGCCTATGGCGCCCGGGAACACTTTTCCCCGCCCATACGCACCTATGGCGACGCGGTGTATGAAGCCGGCAGCGCGTTGCTGACCGTCGGGCTGAGCCCGCATTATCCGGCTGGGGCGGGTCGCTGGATCATCCTCGCTGGCGGATTCTGCGGCCTCGCGGTCATGACGATGGCGGTTACCTACCTGCTCGAGGTCCAGAGCAGCATCTCGCGCCGCGACATCGGCATTATCAAGCTCAACACTTCGGCGGGCGATCCGCCATCGGCTCTGACGCTGCTCGAGCGCTTCGCCGCCATCCGAAACCAGGCAGCGTTGCCGCCCGACCTCGAGGAAGCGCGCAACTGGTGCGCGACCGTCCGCCAAAGCCATTCCGCCCATCCATCCCTCATCTACTTCCGATCCGTGTCGACGGGCGCGGGCTGGCCAGCCGCGCTCGGCGCGATTCTCGATCTTGCGCTGATCGCCGAACATCTGATCGACGATGACAAACTCTACGGGCCTGCGGTGCTTCTCCGCGAGGAGGGGCGGCTGATGGCCCGCGAACTCGCCGAGATCATCGGACTGAAGCCGCTCGACGCCCCGCCGGACGAAGCCGAGATTGCGCAGCTGGCGACGCGGCTCGCAACCAGTGGCTACCGGCTGCGCGCCGACACGAACCTCCGCGCCATGGCGTCCCAGCGCGCCGAGCACACGAGCTGCGTCAATGCGCTCGCCGAGCATCTCGGCCGCCCGACCGCGGTGTTGATCCGCCAGGGTTGAGCCCTAGCGCAGGACCATCCGGTCGCCTTCGATCTGGACGGTAGCGTATTTGCTAAGGAAGCTCTGCCCGAGCAGGGATTGCTGACCGCTGTTGAGCACCACCGCATCGAGGCCCGAGGCACTGAGTGGCCCAAGCTCCACCCGGTCGAGTTTCACGTATTCTCCTCGCACCGCGCCGTCGGCGCCCTCGCCGACGATTTCGTTCATGCCGATCGAGGTGGCGAGGCCCGCGGTGCGCGCATCGTCTCGCGACAGGGCAATCCCGCTCGCGCCGGTATCAATCAGCATGTGGACCGGATTTCCGTTGATTCGCACGTCGGCATAGAAATGCCCGTCGGCTTCGCGATCGAGCGTGAGACTGCCGTCGTCGTTCGTAAATTGCGGCGAATTACCGGTCCGAAGATCGGCGACGCGGTTGGTCTCGCTCTTGTCGGAGGCGGGCGCGGCGGTGGCCGACTGAGTGGCAATCGGGCCGGTCGTGCGCGATGCGAGCTCCGCGACCAGCGTCGCGACGAATGCGGTCATGAAGACAAGGGCGATGAGTCCGCGCATCGCACCTGCATACGCTGGGTGCGGTAAATAACGGGCTAAGCCGGGCGCTCCAGCAGCTTGCGCTCCCACGCCAGCGCGTCCCCGACGATGCGGTCGATCTCGGCATATTCCGGCCGCCAGTCGAGCGTCTCGAGGAGCCTTTTGTTGTCAGCTACCAGCTCCGGCGGGTCGCCGGCCCGGCGACCCTCGATCACCCTTTTGACCGGCTCGTTGGTCAGTCGGTCGACCGCGTCGAGCACCTGGCTGACCGAAAGGCCTTTGCCGTAGCCGCAGTTGGCGGCGAGGTTTTCGCCGGGGTGATCGACCAGCCAGTCGAGCGCCGCGACATGGGCCGCGGCAAGGTCGCTGACATGAATGTAGTCGCGGATGCAGGTGCCGTCGGGCGTCGGATAGTCGTTGCCATAGACCGCGACGTGCGGGCGCTTCCCGACGGCGGCTTCGCAGGCGATCTTGATAAGGTGGGTCGATCCCTTGCCGATCTGGCCGGTCCGCCCCTGGGGATCGGCGCCGGCGACGTTGAAGTAGCGGAGCGCGCCATAGTTGAAGGGATGCGCTGCCGACGCATCCTCCAGCATCCGCTCGGTCATCAGCTTGGACGCGCCGTAGGGATTGATCGGGAACTTCGGGTCGTCCTCGACGATCGGAACGCGCTCTGGCGCGCCGTACACCGCGGCGGTCGAGGAAAAGAGGATATGCTTCACGCCGGCGTCGACCGCGGCGCTGATCAGGCTGTGCGAAGCTAGCGTGTTGTTCGCATAATATTTGAGCGGATGCTCGACCGACTCCGGTACCACGATGGATCCCGCGAAATGCATGATCGCGCCGATGCCGCACTCGTCGATGATGCTGTCGACCAGCACCCGCTCGGCGATCGAACCCTGGTAAAATTGCACGTCATCGGGGATGACCTCGCGCGATCCGTTCGACAGGTCGTCGACGACCGCCACTCGCCAGCCGGCGTCCTTCAGCGCGAGGACGGCGTGGCTGCCGATGTAGCCGGCGCCGCCGGTGACGAGGACTGCGGGTTTGGTCATGCGCTGGGGCTAGCGAACGAAGGACCGGAGTTCCAGTTGCGAAGGCGCGAAACTTCCCGAACTTCGCAGTGACGGCGTCAGTTTCCGTGCAGGCGCGGCGTTCGAATTTGAAATCGATCGTTCATGCCTCGCGGTACTGATGCGCGCTGAAGGCGCGTGTAGGACAGCAGAATTGTTCCGAATGGCAGCTTTGCCCTTCGGTCATATGCGATTCCGACCCATTGCAGACATTAGGCGCGAGCGTCAGAACGAGGGGCAAACCGGGATGGCTATCCACTTGGTTAACGCGTAGTTAACTTGCAGCGAGTCGGATTGAGAAGATTGAGGATCGCTCTCGTTCGCCGTCTTCTCCTCCAGTTGAGGGGTAATTCAGGAGGAGCAGAGACTAATGGTTTCTCGTATATTCCTGGGCCTGTTGGCCGGTGCCGCGCTTTGTACGACGTCAGCTGCAAGTGCCGCGGTCACTTTCGATTTCGGGTCCCAACCGGGCAATCTGGGCCCGACCGCGACATACACCAGCGGGGGTCTTACAGTCACGGCGACTGGATATTCTGACGGCTTGAATCCTTTGGCGCTGACAGACTTGTACGGCAAGAATTCTGCGGGTGACGAGCGGGGTCTCGGGCTCGTTGCCGATCCATCCGGTGAAAACGAAATCTACTGGGGAAATTCCAACCTCGGAGCGTACGTCGAAGTGGATGTGAGCGCGTTGTTCGGGCTCGTCACCAACGCTCAGTTCTTCATGGGCAGCACGACGGGCGGTGCGCCGGCGGGCGAGCAATGGGCCGTTAATGGCAGCAATATTGCCGGATGCGGCTGGTTTTGTGGCAGTTCCCGGGTGACCGGGTTCGACGAAGGCACGCACGATCTCTTCGATTTCGGCACTTACAAATATTATGATTTCTATTCACTTGGCACTTCGGGCAACGGAGCGCCTGGCAATGTCCTTCTCGGCGGCCTGGTGCTGACGCCTGTTCCCGAGCCAGGCACTTGGGCGACGATGCTGCTCGGCTTCGGCGCGATCGGGCTGGCGATGCGCCGCAACCGGAAGAAACTGGCGCTGACTCGGCTCACCTAATTCATTCGTCGCTGTTCTGATCGCTGGACCTCGACGGATGGACGGCTACCGGAGAAACTCGAACACGCCGCTGAACTAATGGCAGCTTTCCACCCATTCCTGCCACTAGATCGCTGCTGGCAGCTATCGACCCATTGCAGACATTAGCATCCTCGAACATTCTTCATCGAATGGCCGACGCCTATCAAACCTTGGCGCTTCGGGAGCGCATCGCCAAAGCAGGTGCTTTGGTTGTGCTACTCGGCTTCGTGATTGCCATCTCATATTTTAAGTTCAGCACAGTCGTCCCGAGCGGACGCGAAGTTAGAGCAGGGGTCCTACGTCTCGGAACGCGCCCTGTTGGGCGGGTCGCCGCCGGGGAACTGCCCATCATCACCGTGCGCCTGCCCGACGGTTCGGTCCGCGAAGTCCAAGCAACTTGGGCTGACGTGGGCGATTGCGAGGCCGGTCGCTCTATTTCGCTGGTTCAGCAGGGAACTGCGCTGCAAGTGGGACGGCCCGGATGTAACAAGGCCGACTAAGCTAGTGTCTGCTTTCGACCCATTGCGGACATTGGCGAAACGGATAGCTTGCCTTCGCGAATGTATCCTTCTGAATCGAGGCGCGCATGTTTCACCGCGTTTGTTTAGCGGTCATTCCAATCACCCTTCTGTCCACTGCACCCGCCTCCGGCGAGACCCTTCAGCCAATCAAGAATTGGGTGGTCGACTATCGCGATGACCAGTGCTTGGCCTCCCGCGATTATGGCAATCCGGACAAACCAATCACGCTGGGAGTCCGCCCGTCGCCCAACGGCGAGACGTACGAGCTCCTTGTGAGGCAGCCTCATTATGGTCCGAGTTACGCTATGGAACTGAAAGCGGCAGTGGATTTCGGTAAGGGGCCGATCAAGGCCTGGTTGCTCAGCTATGCGAGCGCTGACCACAAGTCGAACCTCTATCAATTTCGTATTTCAGCTGAGGAGATGTCGCAGGCGAAGTCTGCTTCCACCGTCACCGTCGATCCCAGTGGTTCACCGAGCATCACGTTTGCGCTGAAATCGATGCCGGAGCTTCTCCAAAGCTTGCAAGCCTGCACTGCAGACTTGGAAAGTTACTGGAACGCAAACGGCGACAAAGACGGGAGCATCGCAACGCCGGCGAAGGGGGATATCCGTTCAGTCTTCAGCGCGGACGACTATCCAGATGTCGCGCTTCAACTGGAACAAAGCGGCAGCACTCAGTTTCTGCTGTTGATCGACGAGAAAGGCGCGGTGGCCGGCTGTCACACCTTGAAGCCAAGCGGGATTCCGGTGCTCGATGCAATGGGCTGCCAAGTCATCACAAAACGGGCGAAGCTCTCTCCTGCGCGCGACAAGCAGGGCAAGGCCGTCCGCAGCACGTTGACTACTCCTCCGGTCAAGTGGAGCTTGGAGTAGAACCGATACGGTTTGTGTCAGCTTTCGACCCATTCCTGCCACTAGCCTCGGGTCCCATTGCAGACATTTGAGCAACGTCTAGACATGCAAAATGCTGTCGACCGCCCTTCTTCTCCTCGCAGCAACTTCCGCTCAATCGGACCATCCGAAGACATTTCTATTGTCCGTTGGCAACATATCCGTCCCGCGCGACGAGATGATCGAAGGCTTCGCCTTTTCAACCTGGGGAGTGACGTTCAAGTCGGTGTGCCGCATCCCCGAAGGTTGGACCATCACGGCGGGGCGTAGCCTTACTGCGGAGGGCACGTTTGAAGGCCACGGTAGTCTTGGCGTTTCCATGCCGCGCTCCGCTACCCCCGCGATGTTCCGTTCTCTTGTGCTGATCGAACTCTACGCACCTGTGCAGCGGCGCGACGTTCACTTCTCAAAGAATGGCGGCGAAGTGCCCGCAACATTCAAAGGTTATGCCACCTTGTCAGATGGTGATTCCGAACGGAAGGTCCCGCTCACCTATCGCAATGTGAGGCTGGTTCCGGCGCGAAGCTGCCCACCAAGTTAGTGGCAGTTTTCCACCCAAAGCAGACGTCCGGCTTCGATCCATTGCGGACGTTGGAAGGCCCT
>Ga0207644_10002902_pt1 | contig 11043 bp, 9 predicted proteins | sample KBSS73metaG_FD_184326 | JGI IMG/M metagenome (GOLD analysis project Ga0207644, IMG submission 184326) | Switchgrass rhizosphere microbial communities from Kellogg Biological Station, Michigan, USA - KBS S7-3 metaG (SPAdes) (version 2) | ecosystem: Host-associated > Plants > Roots > Rhizosphere >... | reverse complement strand
GAACAGCAGCACTCCACCGCTTATCGAGAAAGCCTGCACTGTCACACCTAAATACGTAAGCACGGCGCGACCAGCAATTAAGAAGAAAAGGGCGACGCCGAACGCGACCAATACTGCTCGCAAAAGAATTCTTCTGCGCTGCGGTCGAGTCTCGCTCTTGGTGAGGCCAACAAACGTCGGCACGACTCCGGGTGGATCGACTACGACCAGCAAAGTGACAAACGCGCCAAGTCCAAATTTCCAAACCGCATCATTCATGGGCGCCGATTATTGCTGTTGGGTCGATCAGATGTCCATGCCGAGGCATAACAGCTGAACGATTAAACGTTCTAACAGTTTCCAGATCGCCAATTCAACTGAGCGAATAGAGTCGGACATTTACTTCTCAACTCCTGCGCCCTGTGCAACAATGCCTCATCATTTACAACTGGGGAGGATTACTCAATGCGTTGGAGAGGTGAACGCGAAAGCGACAACGTTGAAGATCGCCGAGGTATGTCTGGCGGCGGCCGAGTAGCCGTCGGGGGCGGCCTGGGCACTTTAATTATCATTATCATCGCGGTTTTGTTCGGCGTCGATCCTCAAAAACTTCTCCAACAAGCACCTACTGACACGACTCCCGTTACCTCGCAAAAATCACGTCCGGCTAATCCTCCTCAAGAGGATGAGCTCAAACAATTCGTGTCCGTCGTATTAGGCAAGACAGAAGACGTTTGGCAAGAAGTATTTCGGCAAAACGGAAAACAATATCGCAACCCAACGCTCGTCCTCTTTAGCGGACAAGTTCAATCAGCATGTGGTCTCGGCAGTACCGCGTCAGGACCGTTCTATTGTCCAGGCGATCAAAAAGTCTATATAGATTTGGCCTTTTATGAAGAACTGCGTCGTCGGTTCAACTCGCCGGGAGATTTTGCGCAGGCGTATGTAATCGCGCATGAGGTTGGGCATCACGTCCAAAAGCTGTTGGGAATTTCTGACAAAGTCGATGCAATGCAACGACGAATGAGCGAAGTTGATGCAAATAAGCTTTCGGTTCGTCTCGAACTCCAGGCAGACTTCTTTGCCGGTCTGTGGGCCAAACACGTACAACAGCAAGGGTTGCTTGAAGCTGGTGATATTGAAGAAGCACTGAATGCGGCGAGCGCAATTGGCGACGATACAATTCAGCGCCAAAGTTCTGGTTATGTAGTACCTGACTCATTTACACACGGCACATCGGAGCAACGACTGCGATGGTTTCGCCGCGGATTCGATACGGGAGACATTCGACAGGGCGATACGTTCTCCGCCACAAATCTCTAAAGCATAAATCGTTTCTTCGATTCACCAAGGTTAAGTCCTCCAGCTGATATTGAAAATTCCAGCGTCCCGACTTTTTGACGGAGGTAAAGAGGTAATGAGAACACGACACCTTTCTGGTTTTGCAGGAGCGGTGCTAATTGCTCTGTTGGCCTTTATAGCGATTGCGCATTCACAACAACAATCGAACGATGCGAGCAAACAGAGCAAGTCTGCTCTTGACGCAACTACGACAACTACGACTTCTGATTGTCCGGACGCTGACTCACTCCGAAACAACGTCCAACAACTAAGGGGCGAAGTTCAGCGTCTCAAAACGAAAGTGGCCCAGCTTGAGAAAGATCGTTTAGCCACCTCACTCCAGGAGCAACTCGAGCACGAGCAGGAAATTGGCGAACGTTTGCAACTGCATCTAATTGAGATTGCCGAAAAGGAAGTACCACTACTCGCACGCATGGATCAGATAAATCAGCTGCTCCGTCCTGAAGCAATGGACAGAGTGCTGGCAGGTGTCGGCTCAGTGCATCCGGAAGATGTGCGAGACGAAACCAGGAAAAGTTTGACGAGCGAAAGATTTCGCATTCAGGCCCAGCTCGAGTTGTTCCGCCAGGATCGGATGCGAACTCAAGCATCGCTTGCGACTACAGACGCCGCAATCCAGCGACTCAAGCAGAAGCTGTTGGAGGCGTTAAGTAAATAGCCCTGACGAAAGTAACAACCTGGGATCAACTGAGCCGCTTCATAACTAGCAGGCCCTTCGCGACAACGCCGGTACACCCCTTCATTTACAAACTTCTTCACGCATCGGCGACCCCGGTTTGTAGGGGAAACACCGACAACCGGAATGCGCCTTCCCCTACAACATCTTCATATTTCGGTTGATAGCATCTTAAGCGGCTTACAGGCAGACTATGCTCGGTTTTGCGTTGGTAAGAAGGAACAATTTGTTTTGAAGGCAATAAAGGTTTTCTTAGCTGACGACTCCGAAGCGGTTAGGCAGCAACTCAACCGAGCGCTTTCGCTAATCGAAGGATATACGTTAGTAGGGACCTCGGGTGGCAATGGTAAAGCCACCGAAATGATTCGAGAGCTTAAACCCGACGTTGTGGTTCTCGATATCTCAATGCCTCATCGTGAAGGCATTCGCGTTTTGAGGGAAATTCGCGAAGAAGTCCCTCTGGCACAGATTATTATCTTTACTGCAGATCCTTCCGTTGTTCTTCAGGAGGTTTGTCTCGAAGCGGGAGCAGACTACTACCTGGACAAAACCCAGATACAGGATTTGATCGACATAATGTCGATGCAGTCGGCGGATTAAACCGACTGCGAACCGAAATCGCGCTGGCCGTTCTTTCCTGCAAGAAAGGGCTTGTGCGACACCGAGTGCGCGCGTGAGTTTGAAGGGGACAAGCGCGCTGCGCTCGGTGTATTTTTTTTGCCTCAATCCTTCCTTTTAGTTCTATCATTCCTGTTAAATGCTCTGGTCCAAATGTTAGGGGTGAAGCCTCTTGGATGAAGCTGGGTCCTGAAGTGTATCGACTTCGAATAATAGCGTTGCTGATTGTTATCGTCGTTGTGTTCGGGAGGTTTCGAGTGGAGCCGACCTTGTCTTGGGCACAGACACAAGACGCGGCAACACTCGGTGGGGATGCGCAGCCCATGGCGCGCCTGACTGTTCACCAAGCAGTCAGACAAGATCTCTCTAAACCACTCGCAGCGATGAATCCGATTTCTGAAGTAAAACACAGCGACGCAGGACCATTTGCGCTCGCATCTGAACAAGAAATTACGGACCAACAAACTCCTCGACCAACGCCAACGCCCACTCCACAGATGACACCGGTCACTGCCGCGTCAGCAGCAGTAGAGCAAACGTCACAAGGAACAAAGGCTTCGGCGAAATTAGTCGAAAGTTTTGATGGGCTTGGTTTTGGATTCGAAGGTCCGCAAGGTGTCGCCAATGTCCGGAATCCTTCTGACAACACCCTCGCTGTTGGACCAGATCACGTGGTTCAGATTGTGAATACGCGAATGGCTGTCTTCACGAAGAAGGGCAAACGTTTCGATAGCACTGGGAAAATTGTTTACGGTCCTGTCGTGACTCGAGCTGTGTTTGCGGGGTTTGGCGGACAATGCGAAGCGCGAAACAATGGCGACGCTGTTGTTCGTTACGATCAGTTAGCGAATCGTTGGCTTATCGTGATGCCAATTTTCTCTCGTAGTCCAGTCAGACCTGACCAGCCGGCACCAGGTTTATCAGGTCAACCAGCCGCGATTAGTCCTCCCGGTCAATCAAACCAACCAGGCGCACCAGTACAAATCGTTCCCCCGCAGCAAGCAAATCCAGCGGACCCAAATCGTGCGGGCGCTTCGAATGCCGGCCAAGGTCCTTATTCGATGTGCTACGCGGTGAGCACAAGCTCTGATCCACTGGGGCGATATTATCGATACGAGTTTCTGCGGCCGTTCTTTCCTGACTATCCGCGCCCAGCTGTGTGGCCCGATGGTTACTACAACCCTACAAGCACGAGCGACTACATCATTCAAAAGCATGCTTGCGTCGTGGAACGCGAGAAGATGTTGAAAGGTCTGCCTGCAACCGAGCAGTGTTTCGTGATCGATGGTGTTAACTTTCTCAACAATGCTGACATCGACGGATCGGGAACACCGCCGACTGGCGCGCCAAATATCATGATGGCAGCGGGTGGCGCACAACTGAAAGGGATCCTTGAAGACGACAAGATCTTCTATTGGAAATTCCACGTCGACTGGAAGGATCCGGCGAACACAAAAATCACCGGACCGTTTCCAATAACCGTCGCACCTTATCAGTATTTGTGTGGTGGTCAGTTAACTGATTGCGTTCCTCAACCTGGTTCAGACAAACGACTCGATTCGCAAGGTGACAAGATCATGGCCCGACTGGTCTATCGCAGAATCAATGGAAAGGACTCGATCGTTGCAGTTCATTCAGTGAATACGGCTGCAGGTGGAGGTGGCGTTCGCTGGTATGAATTTCGTCTCGACAACAATCGCGAACCACAGCTTTATCAGCAGGGCACTTATGCGCCTGATAAGTATTTTCGTTGGCTGGGCAGTCCTGCGATCGACCGAAGAGGAAACATCGGGATCGGTTATTCGTTCGGCGGTTCACCTAACTTTGCGGGCCAACGGTTTGCCGCGCGACTGGCAAACGATCCTAAAGGTCAACTAACTTTGCAGGAAACGATCTTGGCCAATGGTGAGGGCTCGCAAAATGTAATGCGCTGGCAAGACTACACGCAAACTGCAATCGATCCGTCTGACGACTGCACTATCTGGTACGTTGGCGACTACTTAAAAAAAGGTGCTCCGTTCTATTCCAGTCGCATCGGCGCTTTTCGATTGCCGGGCTGTAAATAACCTTACTTTGATAGTGCACCATCGACGAGACGCCAAATGCCGAGTGGATTTTCTTCTTTCAATTCATCTGGCAACGCGGCGTTTGGAAAACTTTGAAAACATACTTGGCGCGTGAATCGGAAGATTGCACGAGTTCCGACTGAAGTTGATCTTCCATCAGACGTGGCTGGATATGGCCCACCGTGCACCATCGAGTGACAAACTTCAACGCCGGTAGGAAAGCCATTAAACAATAGTCTGCCGGCCTTGGTTTCCAGGAGATTGATCAGATCGCGATTATTTGAGAGTTCTTCGTCCGTTCCGTGGATCGTCGCGGTTAACTGTCCCTCGAGCGACCGAACGATCTTCAACAACTCTTCATCATTTTCATAAGTCACCATTAAAGTCGTTGGACCAAAGATCTCTTCACTCAACGACTTATTCGCGATAAAACCCGCAGCATCAACTTTGAATAACGCCGGCGACGCAGCACAGTCTGCTGCAGCCGACTTCTGCATGACCGTTGCAACTCCGGTTTGATCGAATCGTGAAGCGACCCCTTTTTGATAGCTCGATCTGATACCTGGCGTCAGCATCGTCTGCTCTGATGTTCCCGATAACAACTCTCCAAATCGAGAAACGAATGCGTCTGCTTCTGCGCCTGCTCGCAAAAAAACCAAGCCGGGATTAGTGCAAAACTGTCCGGCCCCGAGCGTCACCGAACCCTGCAAACCTGTTGCGAGTTGCTCAGCCCGGGTTCTCAAAGCCTCTGGCAAAATCACGACGGGATTGACGCTGCTCATCTCTGCATAGAACGGAATCGGTTCCAGTCGCGATGATGCCGCATCGAACAATGCGCGTCCGCCCGCACGTGAACCTGTAAAGCCGCCGGCCTTGATGAGTGGATGCTTCACCAAAGCTGTTCCCACTTCACTTCCCGATCCATAAATCAAAGAGAAGACGCCTTCGTGAAGCTCGAAGGCGCGAACCGCATCAGAGACGGCGAGACCAACTAACTCAGATGTACCTGGATGTGCGTGATGCGCTTTTACAATGACCGGATTTCCGGCAGCAAATGCCGAGGCGGTATCACCTCCGGCTACAGAAAATGCGAGTGGAAAATTGCTGGCGCCAAACACGACCACGGGACCGAGGGGACGGAGCATCGATCGAACGTCAGGTTTCGGCAGCGGTGTGCGATTTGTATCCGCATGATCGATGCGTGCATCTACCCACGAACCTTCGGCAACTACATCTGCAAACAATCTTAGTTGACTGCAGGTGCGGCCCGTTTCACTTTTAATTCGACCTTCGGGTAGACCAGTTTCTGTTGTAGCCCGGCTTATCAGTGTGTCGCCTAACGCTTCAATGTTCTCCGCTATCTGGCGTAGAAAGCGCGCGCGTTGTTGACCACTAGTTTGCGAGTATGAGGCAAACGCGTTGGCGGCGAGTTGTGCCGCCTGGTCAACTTCATCTGTGCTAGCGAAGTGATAACCGGGCTTTAATTGTTCGCCGGTTGCAGGATTGAGACCAAACAACATTTCTTTACTCGCCGCCCCGCGACTGAATCCAATGATCGATCTTCCCGTTAGCTCCATCTGATCTCCTATATCAACCGAAGTCCATTCGATATTAGTGCTGCGCAGTAGCTGCTTCGAGCTGTGGTCTATTAGACAGTGCGTGGCGAATCACCTTCAGTGTTTCATCCAACTCCGCTTCCGCGAGCTCCAAGCGTGGCGGACGAACACGCGCATTACCCGCTCCGACTTCCTGCTGCACTAGTTTAATCAGCTGCACAAATTTCGGAACCGTATCCATTCTTAGTAACGGCAGGAACCAGTTGTACAACTTCATAGCCTTCTCACGTTCGCCATTCATTGCATAGTTGAAAAGATCGACGGATTCTCGCGGCAATGCATTTACCAGACCTGCTACCCAACCAACGGCGCCGACTGCTGTCGCTTCCACAATTGCATCGTCAACACCCACGAATACCGCCAAGCGATCTCCAACAAGTTCACGAATCCAGGTTACGCGTCGAGCGTCCGTGCTCGACTCCTTAACAGCATGAAAGTTCTCATGTTCATGGCTGAGCTCTGCGATCTGCCCAGGAAGATAGTCAGTACCGTAAGCAACCGGGTTGTTGTAAAGCATGCACGACAGATCCGTTGCTCGAAACACAGCATCAACGTGAGCCTTCATTTCACGCCAGTCGCTCTTATAAACGTACGGCGGTAGGACCATCAATCCGCTGCAACCCATTTCCTTTGCCCGCTTTGCCAACCCAACCGCTTCGGTTGTACTCAACGATGCGATGGCGGCAACCACAGGCACTCGATCACCGATGGCATCAATACACGTCTGCCAAAGTGAATGCTTCTCTTCAACAGACAACGTCGCACTTTCGCCGAGCGAACCGGGCGTCACGATTCCTGTACACCCGTTATCCACCAACCAATTCACGTGTTTCGCAACGGCAGAATGATCAATGTTTAAGTCGCCATTGAACTCTGTTGTTATAGCAGGCATCACGCCCGCCCAAGTCATTTTCATCGTTTCTCCAATTCAGTCTCTACTTTGCGCAAATTGGCTCCAGATTAGAGGGGGTGGACCACCCCTCACCAGCTTGGGCCCCAAAAGTCTAAAATAGCTTGTCTAATTCACACCGGGCTTCAGCCCGGTGACTCAGGCACATCAGGATGGGAGAACCGTTTCAACGGTTTCTCCGGCAGTTATATTCTCCATGACAAAGGAGCCGCACTGTTTTCCCGAAAACAGAAAACCGTTAAAACGTTCGGGCGCCCGCTTTTCCTCAACCACCGGGGCTGAGCCCGGTGTGACTGAGATGAATCTGATCAGCTTTTGAGGCACAACCTCTCACAATAGCCGGCGAAGCCAAACTACGCTGCCTCAAGACTTCTAGCGCAAAGCCCCGTGGCGCAGAAGGCTCGGAGATTCATTCCTACTTCGACACCATGCTTCCAACCTTTACGGCAAGTATTGGTGGTCGCACCGATTCTGTTTTCCACCCGAACAAAAATTCAACCGCCGCGCCGCAGATTCTTCCCTGACACGGACCCATACCACATCTGGAATGCAACTTGGCGGCTCTCCATGAATCGCTTGCCTGTAGACGATCAAACCTGACGTCTTCACAACGACAGACTATCGTGTCTGCTGCGACTAAACTTTTCAACTCGACACGCAACTCGAACGCTCGATTCAGTGCACGGGCGAATTTGTTTTGCTTCTGGCGAATCGAAAACAACTCTCGCGCCTCTCGTTCTTTCCCAGCGGCAGCGAAACCGGCGATTTCGCCTTCAACCAGCGATAATTCTAATCCACCAATTCCAGTTGATTCACCGGCGGAATACACGTTCACTAACGAAGTCTTTTGAAACTCATCAACGAACACAACGCCATCGGTAACATCACAACCAAGCAGATGGGCCAACTCTAAATTCGGGACCAGATAAAAACCACAAGCGAGGTAATCGCAGTCAACATCCCATGTCTTAGTCCCACGCTGCAATCTAACTGATTCGAGCTTGTCTTTACCTCGTGCCGCATTTGGCCAACACCCAGTCAAATACTTCACACCCGAAAGCCGTCGTTTTAGATTTAACGCCTGCGCTGTCTTTCCACCTTGACCGAGAAGATTGAAGCCGAAGCGTGTCAGACTCGCTCGCGACGCCTGTTCGGCAATCAGTAAAACTTCCGCGCCGCTTTGCCGAAGGTGATCTGCGACTGCTAACAGTAGCGGACCGCTTCCGGCAATCACGACCTTTTTATCATCAATCGACAATCCAGTCTTTACGAGTGATTGAAGACCGCCAGCGCCCATTACGTTGGGAAGCGTCCAGCCGGGAAATGGAAGAAACCGTTCACGCGCTCCGGTGGCGAGAATTAGTTTCTGATATCTCAATTCGCAAACTTCAGTGTCTCGTTCAGCGAGAAGAATTCCTTCCGCCGGTTGATGGTAAACTCTCGCGCCGTTGATGAACTCGATTTTGGAACCGCGGATTTTTTCAAACCAAGCGGTTGCCTCAGGTGATGTAGCCTTCTTCTTTTCTCCGCGCCATATTTGGCCGCCCGGATCTGGATTATCGTCGACAACTGTTGCGCGACTACCGCTCTGTGTTACCCGATATGCCGCTGCAAGACCCGCCGGCCCAGCGCCGACTATCAACACTTCACAATCGAAGTCTGTCTTATTCACAGCTACTCGTCCGTTCGGATATCCATTCCGTTTTCACAAACTCTCTGACAACTCCGAACATGCATCTCAAAATCAACAGTCACACGACATTCAAAACAGATGCCCATTCCGCACAATGGCCCACGTGGCTCCCCGCTTACCGATCGACGAAACGAAGAAACGCCGGCAGTTAAAATCGCCGCCGAAACCATACTTCCAACCGGCATCGTCACGAGCACACCATTGACTACCACTACTACTGTCTCAGGCATGCGTTAACTCCTGTTTCACACGCGAAGGCAAGTACGAGTCAATCGGAATGGCTGATGGTCGACCAACTATTTGATCAACCAGGAGCTTCGCAGTTCCAAGTGACGTCGTAATCCCCAGACCTTCATGTCCCGTTGCGAGGTAAAGCCGATCGCGCCCAACATGCGGACCAATCAGTGGCAACTTGTCAGGTGTCGCTGCGCGAAAGCCGGTCCACGTTCGAATTGACGACAACTGTTCAAGTGTCGGCATGTAATCCAGCGCGCGATCGAGCATGCGATTAAGAATTGATGTATCAATCGTTGAGGAATCCACACCATATTGTCGGGACGAGCCAATCAACATCTGCCCGGTTTTTCGTGGTTGGATATTGAAGGCAACTGAATCAGCCGTTACTGAATGCGCACTCTTCAAATAACCAAGCTCTACGAGTTGATGACGCACAAACTGCGGGTAACGATCCGTGATGAGCAAATGACCTTTGCGTTTCTTAACATCAATACCGTCAGTCAAAGTTGTCGACCAACTTCCGGCTGCATTGACAATGACTCCGGCCGAAACAAATGTCCCGTCCGCCAGCGTCACTCCGTCGTTTCCGATCTCCTTAACTGCCAGCCCCTGAAATAATTTTGCACCGCCAGCAATCGCCCTATCTACAAAATACTTCGCAGCACAAGGTGGATAGATGACACTGTCAGTCGCTACACGCAGACCTCCCGCCAACCCGTGTCTCAAATTCGGTTCAGCCTCAGCCAACGATTTTTGATCTAGAACTTCAACAGCCACTCCGCGTTCAGTGTAGTATTTTTCTTTGCGACGAACTTCCGTCATCTCTTCATCATCAGCTGCGACCCAGATCGTTCCGCAAGCTTCGTACTCCACCGTTAACGGAAGTTCGTCTTGAACTTCGCGCCAAAGTTTGCACGAGTAATTCGTCAACGCGAACTGCGCTTCCGAATCGTCCATCACAACAAGATGGCCCATACCTGCTGCAGTCGCGCCGCCACCAATGATTTTTGCTTCAACGATCGCGACAGGCAGTCCCTCACGAACACACTCCACCGCACATGCGGCTCCGACAATACCTCCGCCAATAATCACCACGTCGAAAGTTGGCGAGGTCATGTGCGAATACCCATGCAGAATGGGTCTCTATCGTCGAGAATGAGATCTGTTTCAGCGGTTATGAAAGCAGAGCCTTTTATACTTGGATGAACAACACCATCTAAGAAACTGACTGATCCCTCGAAGATCGAACCAACTACGCTTTCCTGCCGCCAGATTTGGCCCGCGCTAATTCTTCCATCAGCAAATAGGCATGCCAACTTCGCGCTTGTTCCAGTACCGCAAGGTGAGCGGTCATAAGCCTTGCCCGGACACAAAACAAAATTCTTGCTATCGACTCCGGCGATCGTTGAAGGCACAAAAAGCTCGATGTGATCGATCTCCTGACCACCTTCGCCCGTCACTCCCGATTCCGTTAGAGCCTGCCGGATACGCCAGGTGAAGTCCGTCAACGCTTCGAGTTTATTCAGCGCGATTTCCTGGCCATGATCATTAACGAGGAAAAACCAGTTACCACCCCAGGCAACATCTCCGGTAACTGGACCGTGTCCATCGACTTCAACCGTCACATGTTTTGCGAATCGATAACTTGGAACATTAGCGACCGTGACCTCACCGTTATCATCAAGTAGAGCTTCGACAGTTCCGACTGGTGTTTCGACCCGGTGAGTGCCCGGGCCGATTCGATTCAGGTAGGCGAGCGTCGCCACAATACCGATAGTTCCATGGCCGCACATGCCTAAATAACCCACGTTATTGAAGAAAATGACGCCTGTGGCGCAAGTTTTATCTACGGGTTCGCATAAAAGAGCGCCAACCATTGCATCCGA
>Ga0207644_10002901_pt1 | contig 11049 bp, 10 predicted proteins | sample KBSS73metaG_FD_184326 | JGI IMG/M metagenome (GOLD analysis project Ga0207644, IMG submission 184326) | Switchgrass rhizosphere microbial communities from Kellogg Biological Station, Michigan, USA - KBS S7-3 metaG (SPAdes) (version 2) | ecosystem: Host-associated > Plants > Roots > Rhizosphere... | reverse complement strand
GCGGGGAAACCGTCCGCCTATATGAATGCGTACGATAGTTAGGTCTGATGGATCGAAGGATTAGGTTTCTTCACTGATGCGGGCGAGGACGGCAGCCACGACGCGATCGCAGCGGGCCTGACCAAACGTAAACGCCGTTGCGGCTGCGGCGCCGGCACGATCGAGCAAATCCTTTTGTATCGTATGGCGGGCGCGTGAAAATCGGCCTGCGAACATCACAAATTGTTAATGAAAATTTGTAATATGCGTTACTGCGCAAAGCAAGGCTGCAGAAGTTGATGGGCAGGGATCTAACCGCGCAACTCGGAACGAACGCGTCCTAATCGGCGACGATACGGCGACTAATGTCTCCCTAGCCCGTGACCATGGAGATTGGCCAGTCGCTGCGTCCCCGTCTTTCGCAGTGCGTAAAGCAACCCATAGCCAACCGCACCGGCGAAACTCATATACACTGCAGCCGACACGAGCAATGCGGGCAAAACTGACCAGATCGAACGACCACTCGCACCGCCCGAGGCCAATTGGCGCGCCTCGTCGATAGCGATCACAACGTTCACAAGAATCGTCATCATAAGAACAATCATCCAGACAGGAAACCGAAACGGTCGCATAGCAGCTCTTTTCACTTCGCCCTCCCTTGTCGATTCGCCATCGCAAGAATCCAGCGATCGGAATAGGTTCGGTCAATGACAGTTGTAAGCTATATCCTATAACGATATATCGGCTGACGACATATTATTAGGATTATCGGCCGCTTTTGTAAAGACCTGTCACCGGCTTTGTAAAGATTTCTGCACAATTCCAGATCGAAAGCTAACGACTCTCCGACCCAACTTTTTCTGGATTACCTGTGGGGATTGGGATATGTATTTCTTAATCCCCTGAAATCTGAATTCGATAGAGAGTTGCTCTTTCGACTGGTCTGAGGCTGGCTGCTTCACCCTCGCGGATCCCATTGCGGTGGCCGCGAGAAACTCCAAGGAGGAACGCTCCATGAGAATGTTCACTCGCATTACAGTCCGGCTACTAGGTGTATCTATCATCTGCGTTTCCCTGGCAAGTACAGCAAACGCCACTGCGCTGATCCTGAACGGAGGATTCGAATCGGGCTTCACATCATGGACTCGCACGGAATTAGCCGGCAGCGAGGGAACGTTTTCGCTGCAGAGCGGAACTGTAAGCCCGGTTAACGGAGATCCGGTACCATCTCCGCCTCAGGGCTTGAATGCGGCGATGACTGACGCAGGTGGCCCTGGAAGTCATGTCCTTTATCAGGATTTCGTTGTTCCAGCGGAGAGCGCCGTGCTCAGTTTCAGCCTGTTTATCGGCAACCGGGCGGACCGCTTTGTTACGCCAACAACGCTGGATTTCAGCACGCCGGCTTTGAACCAACAGGCGCGTGTCGACATCATGCGCGGAGGAACTGGCGCTTTCAGCGTCGCCGCAGGCGATATTGTTCTCACGCTCTTTCAGACGCAGGTAGGGGCTCCTCTCGTTTCAGGCTATACAAGCTTCACCTTCGATCTGACGTCACTGTTTGCCGCGAACGTCGGACAGACGCTACGGTTACGATTTGCGGAAGCGGACAATCTGGCGCAATTTCAATTCGGGGTGGACAACGTGAGCCTGGAAACGGGTGTCACAGTTCCCGAGCCCCACTCGATCCAGCTTATCGGGACTGGCTTGCTGGTTTTCCTGGCCGTACGTCGCCGTTTTCTACCGAACACTGCCTAAAAAGGAAGAATGCTCTGACTCTGACCGCTCGTGTAATGACGTTTCGTTAGGAGGCCTATGAGAGTCCACATTCCGAAAATCGCAAGGTGGATTGCCGCATACACGCTGCCGGTTCTTATTCTCGGTATGCTGGTGAACCACACCCGTGTCATCAAAGCCGATTCAATTCCGCTGGCAATGGCCGATTCTAATCTTCAGGCCACGACGCTCCTGAATTCCGGAATCGCCCAGCCGATCGGAATGGTCTTCCTGAGTCTTAACGACTATCTCGTGCTGGAACGGGCTTCGGGTCAGATCAAGCGGGTCATTAATGGTGTCATTCAGCCGACACCGGTGCTGGACCTTGCTGTGAACTCCAACTCCGAACGAGGCCTGTTGAGCATGGCACTGGATCCCAATTTCCCGACGAACCCCTCCGTTTATATTCGATGGACGGAAAGCAGCACCGGCGCAGACTCGGGCGCCGTCACGGATGTGCCGCTCACCGGTAATCGGATTGATCGTTATATATGGGATGGCGCGACGCTGACTTTTGCAAACCCTATTATCGCGCTGCGATCACGACAAATGGATAACATTGCGGTTCCCGGACACCCGGGAACTAACAATGGCGCGGAGCAGGGAAATCACAACGGCGGTGTGATGAAGTTTGGACCCGACGGCAAGCTCTACGTGTTCATGGGCGACCAGGGACGTCGGGGCTGGTTGCAGAATCTTCCGAATGGCCCGTTCCTCACCGATCCACTCACGGACGACACATTTGGCGGTCCGCAGCCGGACAATGCTCATCTGACCGGGGTGGTGCTCCGGCTCAACTCCGACGGCACGGCGCCATCCGACAATCCCTTCTTTGCAGCAGGTGCGGCAATGGGTGGTGAGGTCGGGGCAAACATTCAGAAGGTCTATTCCTATGGGCACCGCAACAGCTTCGGCATGGCATTCGATCCGTTTTCGGGCAACTTCTGGGTCACCGAAAACTCCGATGACGCCTACTCCGAACTCAACCGCGTCATTCCCGGGATGAACGGGGGATGGATACAAACCATGGGACCGCTCAGTCGAATGTCGGACTGGAAGTTCATCGAGACCACGTTGTTCGGTTCGGCATTGCAACAGACCCGGTATCCACCGACGCGCGCCGCTTACAATGCGGGCCTTGCCCAGATGCGAATGTTCATGCTGCCTGGTGCGACCTATGTGGATCCCGACTTCAGCTGGAAATATGAGATTGGTCCGTCGGGCACAACCTTCGTCAATGGCAACGCTCTAGGACCGGAATATAACGGCACCCTGTGGATCGGGTCGGCTCGAGGTTTTAACCAGGTTGGCGGCACCGGAGGAAGCCTCTATCGGTTCAAAATGACGCCGGATCGGCTTCACGTAGACGTTAGCGCTGATCCCAGGCTTGCCGATCGGGTGGCAGACAATCTGTTTCGCGCTCAAAAGTTCGAGGGCACGGAGAGCGAATCGCTGATAATCGGCACCGGATTCGGCACCACGCCGGACATCGAACAGGGACCGGACGGAAATCTGTATGTCGTGTCCATTACGGACAACGCCATTTACAAAATTAGCCGAATCCCCTAGCTGAATCGCGGGATCCTGACCGGATCCCGCGTCCTCCCTCGATCCTTCCCCAATTCCTCTTGAACGCGTCCTGTCCACCGTATCTAATGCATCGTCACTGCCTATGTCTCAGTCCGCTTTGACCCAATTCGAAGCTTATCGAAACGACAACCGTCTACGACGGTTGCTGGAGGCTGCAAAGCTTCTGAACTCCACCATTGATCTCCCCGAACTGACGGGCATCATTCTGAAAATCGTCCGCGAAGAGGTCCACATCGACAGAGGCACGGTGTTCATAGTGGACCGTGATCGGCAGGAGCTTCTGTCTCTCGTGGCTCAGGGTGTGGAGGGAACGGAAATCCGTATGCCGTTGAATAGCGGCATCGCGGGCGCGGTGGCGTTATCAGGAGAAACGATCGATATCCCCGACGCCTATGCGGATGATCGTTTTAATTCGGCGATCGATGCCACGCTCGACTACAGAACGAAAGATGTCTTCTGTATGCCGATCCTCAATCGTGCCGGGCATACCGTTGGCGCGCTTGAACTGCTGAATCGATCCCGACCCTTCGTGGACGACGACCACGAGTTCCTTCGTAATGTGTCTGTCCATATCGGGCTCGCTCTGGAAAACGCCTGGCTGCACCGGCAGCTTCTGGAAAAGCGGAAGATGGAACAGGAACTGGCGCTGGCCAGAGAAATTCAGCAGAACTTATGTCCCGGCCTTCCGTCGCAATGCGGCAGCGTCGAGATCGCGGCATCCAGCACGATGTGCGAAGCCGTGGGCGGCGACTATCTCGATTACTACCGGTTGGCGAACGGCCGCTTCATCATCATGCTCGGGGATGTTTCCGGAAAAGGAATTGGCGCCGCGCTGGTTATGACATCGCTGCACGCAACCTGCCGCGCGCTGTTGCGCCACGTCGATTCACTCGAGCGGATTATTTCTATCTTGAATGAATCACTGATCGAAACAACGCGATCGAAAACATTCGTGACACTGATTGGAGTGCTTGTCGATTCCGCAACAGGAAAGCTTCACTGTGTACGGGCCGGTCATTTGCCGCCGCTTCTTCTGGATTCCGATGGCAACTCGCAGTGGCTGGAACATGGCGGCAGTTTACCCATCGGACTTTTCTCGAACATGAAGGTACAACTGGAGACGCACGACATAACTAATGGTTCGACTCTGGTTCTTTACACGGATGGCGTTACCGAAGCCGAAAGTGGTAGCGGCGAACACTTCGGCGCCACACGTTTGAACGCCGTGGTCAAGGCACACCAAACGGAGTCCGCTGCGGAAATGCATCGCTCGATTCGAGCTTCTTTGAAGACTTTCATGGGAGGGTGCAGACAAACCGACGACAGCACCCTCGTCGTTCTGAAGTTCGGCGCAAAATAGCCTCAGACCTTCTCCGCTTCGATCATCACCGTCGCTCCAAAGCCCGCCAGCGATTCTGCCACTACAAACGGGAACGCCGCCGCAACTGCAGCCACATAGAGCGAATGTTTTACCCAGGCCACCACTCCAGATTCCTTGCCATCCTGGCCCGACCGAACGCGGCGGCTCACAGGATCCAAGGAGGGGAACAGACTCGACGCGAGGGCAGGCGCATTGTCTCGCAGATTGAAATGGCGAACGCGGCAGGCGCGGAAGCCTGAATTGGAAAGCAGCTGACAGATGGACTGAGTGGAATAGTTAATGACGTGGCGCGGAACATCGAGTCCGTACCAAAGGCCGCCGAATAGCCGGAACTGCCAGCTCGCGATATTCGGAACCTGCAGGATCAGCCTTCCTTGCGCCTGCAAAATCTTTCGGACTTCCGCAAGCAGGTCGTGCGGGTTCGGCACATGCTCCATAACGTGAAAGAGCGTGACGACGTCAAACTGCCCGCTTGAAAAGTTCGCATCCTGCAATCGGGCTGCGGTGACGACGTCGACGCCATGGTCTGCCTTTGCGATTGCTGCGGCTTCCGGTGAAGCGTCAAACCCGAGCACCTGGAACCCCCGATTTCTCAACGCCCCAAGCAGCGTCGCGCCGCCGCAACCGACATCAAGCAATCGTACGCGTGCCCCCTCATCCATCAACGTGCGCGACGCAATCTTGATAAACGACAGGTGATCGCGGAGCGCGATCACCCGATAGATTCGTTCCAGTCTGTTAAGGTGGCCCGGCGACGTGCTCCACCAGTAGCGAGACGGATAGAAGTCCGCCAGTTCCTCTTCCACGGGAGCTGGGTCCAGGAAAAGACTGCGGCAACTGCCGCAGGCGCTAAATCCAAAGGTTTTCGTTGTTGTCCCAAAAAGGAAGTCGCTGCCTCTGAACCGCTGGTGGACAGTACCGGAATTCAAACAGACGGGACACTTCATTGAACACTGAAGGTAAAAACTATCCGAGCTTCGACCGGCGCGCGGCCTGCAGCCGGAGCGAATGTCCACTTTTTTGCCGCCTCAACTGTTGATGTGTTCATCTCCGGAAGCTGAGAGTCCGCTATGACAGCCTGCGTCACCTTTCCGTCAGCACCGATCGTGACTCGAACCGTAATCTTGCCCGCTGAGCTTTTCTGAATCAGAGTTTCTCTATAAATCGGCAATGGGGCATCGACGATACTGAGCTGCCTGTTGGATTGCACGCTGTACTCGATCTTTCCGAAAAGATCCGGAGGGCGCGTAACGGGCGGTGGAGGCGGAACCGGAGGCTCCCGCTGCGCTACGATCGCTTGAACTTCATCCCGAATACGCTGCAACTGGCGTCCTTCCAGCTCTCGGCGAGCTTCCTCCGCGCGGCGGGTCATTTCCGCACTCTTGCGGTCGTAGTCGACGCTCAGATCCGAATGAGGCAGGTTCGCAGCAAGCTGCGCGGCAGACGCGGATTCCCCAAAGCGATTCAGCGAGAGAAGAGCTTCGGAGCGGATCATTAGATACTGGTCCGCATACTCCGGCTCGAGCGCGAGAGCTTTATCGACCTCCGGAAGAGCCGCTTCACCTCTGCCCATCAGCGTACTCACACGAGCCAGTTGGGCATGCGCCCGTCCGAGTTTTGGCAGGAGCGCGATGGCTCGATCGAGCGCCGCAACCTGTAGTTGAAGGTCTTCCGGATTCTTTGTCTCGACGCTGCCCGTGTGAAATTGCACAAGCCCTGCATTTGGCAATTCGATGGCAGCACGCGCCAGCAGGCGGATCGGCTCGCCTCCTGAACGGGAATAGCGGGCCAAAATAGCGCGAGCGCCACGTGCAGCGGCATTGTCCGCCTCATACCAGGACGCGGCATCCGATGTCCTCGCCGCGGCCAGTAAAAGGTCTCCGCGATGAATCGACATAGCGTCCGGAAACATCGACGCAGCCTTGATATCGAAGTTACCAGTTCCCGGACTGACTGTTGTTTCCGTGAAGCCGTTGAATTCCGCCTGAAGGCCCTTGAGGTCGGACATCAGCTTCGCGTTCTCTCCCTCCAGAGCGCCCAGTTCCTTCAAGTACGCCCGAAACTCAGCGGCGTGGCCCGGAGCAAGCATGAGACGAAAGAGCCTCTGGGCCTGAATCCTGAAAGCTGTGATGTTTTGTGCCGGCGCATCATCGTCATATTTAGGAGGCCGGACGATTTCGGCGAGATCCTCTACAGGGTAGCCTTCCTTTTCGGAGACACGTTTGTTGTCCGGCCCCCTTCCGACCTTTCGAAAATATTCGGCAGCGCCTTCAGCAAGCCAGAATGGCCTCCAGATAACCGTACGTTCAAAGAAAATGTGTCCCAGCGCGTGCCCCACGTCATCCGAAATTTCTGACGGTGGCCTATCCCGAGCGCCCACAAAAATGCGATCCGGGCCGCGCCACAAATAGGCCGACTTTACGAATTCGCCTCCACCCTCAGGACCTGTGGGCCGAGGAGCCGATTCGAGAAACTCCTCCTTCTTGCTGAACAGGAAAACCTCGACGGGAAACTGGCGCTGCGGTACTTCACCCAGTGCTGAGCCAAGCGCGGCCAGTCTGCCTTCAAAGTCCTCCAGGAGACGACGGCCCTTGATTTCTGTTGTGTCCGTGTAGAGAACGAAGTTTCGCGAGTTGACCTGAATCCAGGCTGGGTCGGCCCCTTGAAGCTGCAGGGAAAGAGCCAGCAGCAGGGCAGCGCACCCGACGATGAAACGGATTCGCATGAAGTTAATTGTATCTCAAAGGAACGATCGCGAAAGGTTGATGCCGACCCACACCAGCGCAAGACCCACAACATTCGACACCAGGGCATTCAAGACTGCCAAGCCAGGACGCGCGTCAGCGAGCACTACGGTCTGAAGGCCATAGGCCGAGAAGGTCGTAAACCCGCCGAGAAACCCCGTGAATACGGCAAGGCGAAGTTCCGGCGCGATCGACGTACGGTCGAAAATCGGGAACAGAAGCCCCGCCATGAAACAACCCGCCAGGTTTATGACAGCTGTCCCATAGGGGAACGGTGAGGGGACGCTTTGCTCCACCCACGTTCCCAAACCATAGCGGCAAAGCGTTCCCAACATCCCTCCGAACGCTATCAATACTAGTTTGTACATTTTTTCAGACTCCAGTTCATGCTCTAATAGCCCGATGAAAACGCTCGATGTGGTTCGTGGCTGGAAGACGATTTTAGCGGGACGCACTCCATTTCTATCGATCGAAATCACGAAGGAATGTCCACTGACATGTCCAGGTTGCTATGCATACGGTGACGAACACCTCGGCGGAGGCGCCGTTTTACGTCAAGTGAGCGATTTTCGTGGGAAGGAACTCGTCGATGGAGTGATGGGCCTGATCGATACGTACCGGCCTGTTCACGTATCGTTGGTGGGTGGCGAGCCGTTGGTGCGCTACAAGGAGGTCAGCGAAATCCTACCTCAGATCGAAGCGCGCAATATGTACATTCAAGTCGTCACCAGCGCTGTGCGCCCGATTCCTCTGGAGTGGTCTCGAATTAAAAAGATGGATCTCGTGGTTTCCATTGATGGACTTCCCGCCGAGCACGACGTGCGCAGGAAACCCGCGACATACGAACGCATTCTGCAACATATCAAGGGGCACCACATTACCGTCCATTGCACCATCACACGGCAAATGACGGAGCGTCCGGGGTATCTTCGCGAATTCCTGTCGTTCTGGAGCGCACAGAAGGAAACGCAGAAAGTCTGGATCAGTCTCTTCACTCCTCAAATGGGTGAGACCAGCTATGAAATCCTGCCTCCGGACGTGCGCCGTCGCGTGATTGAGGAACTGCTGAGCCTTCGCGACGAGTTTCCGAAACTTGCGATGCCCAGTGCCGCCCTGAAGGCTTTCCTTACTCCGCCGGCCGATCCGCAACACTGCATCTTTGCGCGGTCAACAACCACAATCACTGCAAACCTGAGCCACCGCGTCACCCCTTGTCAGTTCGGAGGTACACCGGACTGCTCGCAGTGTGGCTGTATGGCGACAGCAGGCCTGGAAGCGGTCGGAGCCCATCGTCTTCCAATGGGAATCAGCTGCGGCTCGATCTACGAAGCGTCACTGAAGTTTGGTGCGCTCATGAGCAAGATCCGTCCGTTGCCTCACAGCAAGCAGGCGAAGGAAGCGTTGGTCTCCAGATAGACTTACTGTCCGCTGGCGAGTGTTTCAGGAACCATTCGGAAATTTCGCCACCGGATTGAACCGACCTGATCCTTCCGCAACGTCACGACCCCATCGCGGATTTCGACGGCGCCATTGCCTTCCAGTTCGTATTCAACGTGGGCGCGAGCCGGCAACTTCACCGGCACCGTCACGACAGTATCTTTCTGAATCAGGAGAGGCCCTTGCTCGCTCCAGACTGCTGCCGGCTTAGCCTGCGCAAGCGGCGTGATCTCCGCAATCTCGACGACATCGTACGGCCTGCGGGATACAGCAAAGGGAACCAATCCCAGCGTACTTCCATGAAAACCCGCGCCCGCTTCCTGGTTGAAGGTACGAATTGGAAAGGGATCTGTCAGTTCCCATGTCCTCAGTGTGACAAGCATCGTTTCAATACGTTCGGGAAGCGAATAACGAAACATTCGCTGGCGGACCACGAGATCGCCACCCTGAGGTCGCGAATCGACGTAAGAGAGAGTACCGATGCCACGTTCCTCAAGATAGAACCGCAATCCGGACTCCCCGGAGTTCCAGACATGAATACCCTGCTCCACCGATGCAATGTTTGCAGTCACCCAATCGCGGTAGACATTCACGAACCTGTAGTCCGCTACAGCCACCAGAATAGAAACACCCAGTGTCCCGATGATCAGCACCACGAGTTGTTTTTGTGGCGCACCGTGAAGGAGGGCAAGATACAAGCACGGCAGTGCCAGCAGGAGATAACGCGCGCTGATGAACTCGCCAACGATCACGAAAAACAACAACACGCCGGGAAAACTGAGCGCCACGAACGCTTCTAACATCCCGCCATTCCGTAGCAACGCGGGCAGTTGTTTCGCAAATAGCAGAATCAGGGCAATGCCGGCCGACGCCAGAAAGACGTACCAGAGTCCATAGCGATAGGTAATCCATCCTACAAAACAGCTCAGCAGAAAGGCGGACGTTACGCTTGCCACGGTCACGCCAAGAATAGAGCGTCTGTTTTCATGCAATGAGAGCATCACCAGGAGCCATGGACATAAGGTCACACCGCCGAGAAAACTCGGAACTGCCAACACGTTTTGTCCAATGGAACCGACACGGGAGAAATGTCTGGCTGTCTGGATGAACGGCAATTCTCCGTAGTGAACGGTCAGAGCAATAGCCCAAAGGGCAACCGCTACAAAGGGTGCTGCGAGCGCCATCAGTTCCAGCAGCGGCCGACGTTTCCACCACGCCGTCACGAAGAGGCAGGCCAGCGGGACAATCGCGGCATAACCGAACGCGATCGAGACTGTGAAGCAAAAAGCAGCTGCTGGAAGTCCGCGACGGGAGCCCGCAGTGCCTTTGAGATAGGCGTGGAGGCCAGCCAAAAAGAACGCAAGCATCGGAACATCCATCATCAGAGTCGGACTAAAGACAAAGAATGCAGGACTCGCAAGGAACAGCAACGCCTGCAAACCGGGGTGGCTCGACACGCGTCGAGCGAGGCCGTAGAAACTCAACACAGCCACAATCGAAAAGAAAGCCCCGAACGCGAGCCGAAATGCCGGCTCGTCAAATCGTCCCAAGATCCCGAAGAGCAGCGAAAGGCAATATTCTCCGAATGGAGAATGTGTATGCGCTGCCAAAGGCGCCACGTTTCCGAAGAACAGCCATTCCCCGCTCGGAAAGACTCCCCAGTCGCGCTTCATTTGGGCCACACGCAGAAACAAATTCTCATCGATATAGACAGCACGATTGGAAAATGCAGCCACGGTGGCGGCGACGGCACATGCGAGCAGGATATGAACCGCGTAGCGTCTGACGATCCGATTTGGATTGCCCCTCACCGCGGCGCACCAGGGTGAATAAGAGGCCATGCGAGTACGTCGAGACGCTTTGCGAAGTGCAGCAGTGGCATCTCATGGGGCAATGTCAGCCCGAGCGGAGCGGTCATCGTGTTCGCCTCAATTTCCACCTCGGCAGGTTGAAGCTGCCAGGGCTCATGGTAGATGTCACCGCGAAAAACTTCGCCAACAGGGTTCGCGGCAAACAGGCAATACCGCTCTGTGAGCCACGAATCCAACGTCTCGGAGCGGAAGCGGACCGCGGGCCCAACAGGCTTGTACCGGCACAACAATTGAACACCTGGCCTTCCGGCACGTTGGCTACGATACTCGATAG
>Ga0207644_10002897_pt1 | contig 11055 bp, 11 predicted proteins | sample KBSS73metaG_FD_184326 | JGI IMG/M metagenome (GOLD analysis project Ga0207644, IMG submission 184326) | Switchgrass rhizosphere microbial communities from Kellogg Biological Station, Michigan, USA - KBS S7-3 metaG (SPAdes) (version 2) | ecosystem: Host-associated > Plants > Roots > Rhizosphere... | reverse complement strand
GTCTCGTACAAGACCGACGACGTGACGCCGGTGTTCTGGTACCACTACACGCCCGATCTGCTCGTCGTCAACGAGGCCGGGCCGATCAAGACGTTCGCCGACTTCATCAAGGCCGCGAAGGAGAACCCGGGCAAGCTCAACCTCGGCGGCTCGGGGCTGAACTCGGCCAACCATGCCGCGCACGAGCGGCTCGATCGCGACTTCGGCGTCAGGACGACGTACGTTCCGTACAAGGGGACCGGCGACCTCGCCCTCGCCGTCCTCGGCGGCCACATCGACGGGGCGATGACGTACACGCCGTTCGCGATCGCCAACAAGGGCAAGGTGCGGCCGCTCGCGGTGGCGATGGAGACGCGCCACCCGCTCCTGCCCGACGTGCCGACGTTCAAGGAGCTCGGCGTCGACTGGGTCGACGGCGCCTTCCGCGGCATCGGCGTACCCAAGTCGACGCCGCCCGAGATGCGGCGGAAGCTCTCCGACCTGTTCGCGGCGCTCAACGCCGACGCGGAGATGAAAGAGCTCGCGGCCAAGGTCGGCTTCGAGCTCGTCAACGTCGGCGTCGACGGCATGGACGCGTTCATGCGGACGCGAACGCGCGTCTACACCGACGTCGGCACGCGAATGGGGCTCGGCGCCAAGAAGTAGTCGCGCGCGCACGTGGCGAACGCGAAGCTCGCCCCGGTCCTCGCGCTCGGCAGCGCGCAGACCCTGGCCTGGGGGTCGTCGTACTACCTGCCGGCGGTGCTCGCGACGCCGATCGCGCGCGACCTCGGCGTCGCGCCGGCGACGGTGTTCGCGGCGTTCTCGGCGGCGCTGCTCGTTTCCGCCGCGCTCGGCCCGCACGCCGGCCGCGCGATCGATCGCTGGGGCGGCCGCTTCGTCCTCGCCGGAACGAACCTCGTCTTCGCGGCCGGGCTGGCCGCGCTCTCGCTCGCGCAAGGACCGTGGAGCCTCTTTCTCGCCTGGGCGGTGCTCGGCGTCGGCATGGGCAGCGGCCTCTACGAAGCCGCGTTCGCCGCGCTGGTCCGGCTCTACGGCACCGGCTCGCGCGGCGCGATCACCGGCATCACGCTGATCGCCGGCTTCGCGAGCACAGTCGGCTGGCCGCTCTCGGCCTTGCTCGAGTCACACTTCGGCTGGCGTGGCGCGTGCCTCGGCTGGGCCGCGCTTCATCTCGTCGTCGGCATCCCCCTCAACCTGTCGCTGCCGCGCGCCGGGCCGCCGCCGGTCGCGGCGGCGACCGCGGCCGGATCGGCACCGGCGTCGCGACAGGCCACGCAGCGCGCCGCCGTCCTGCTCGCGGTGGCGTTCGCGGCGACGTGGTTCATCAGCACGGCGATGGCCGCGCACCTGCCGCGCCTGCTGCAGGCGAGCGGCGTCACGCTCGCCGTCGCGGTCGGCATCGGCGCGCTGATCGGACCGGCGCAGGTCGCCGGCCGGCTGCTCGAGTTCGGCTGGCTGCGCCGGATCCATCCGATGCTGTCGGCGCGCCTGGCGGCGCTGCTCCATCCGCTCGGCGCGCTCGCCCTCGGCGTCTTCGGCGCCCCTGCCGCCGCCGCCTTCGCCGTCCTGCACGGGGCAGGCAACGGCATCCTGACGATCGCCAAGGGAACGCTGCCGCTGGTCCTGTTCGGCCCCGCCGGCTACGGCCACCGCCAGGGCTGGCTGATGGTCCCGGCGCGAATCGCGCAGGCGCTCGCACCCTGGCTGTTCGGCCTGCTGCTCGACCGCTGGGGGGCGCAGTCGCTCTGGATCTCGGCGTCGATCGGACTGCTCGCGTTTGCCTCGCTGTGGCTGCTGCGCACGCCGGGAGCGTCGCGGACCGGTGCCGTGCCTGCCGCTTCGGCGCAGTGACCGCCCGATCTCACGGGCACTGCACCAGCGACCCCTGCACGGTGCAGACGCCGCGCGGTCCCCACAGATTCGGGCCCACTCGATTCAGGCGCGAGCCGTCGTTGGCCCAGCAGCCGCCGGAGTCGCACGACGTGATCGCGTAGGGCCGCTCGGGCGGTGCCGCGGCGGGCGCAGGCGGCGCGGCACGCGCGGTCGCTGCCGTCGGCGCCGCGCCGGATCCCGGTGCGACCACGACCGGCGCGGCGGCGACGGGCGGCGGCCGCACGAGACGTTCGGCCGACAGCGTCGCGGGATCGGCGCGACGCGGAACGCAGGCTCCTGCCGCCCAGCGGCGTGCCGACGCCAGGCGGGACTCGACGAGACGCCGGTCGTTCGTCGTCACGCCGCCGAAGGCCCTTGACGACTCGGCAAGCGCCGCTTCCTGCGCGCTCAGCGCCGCAAGAGCGCGTTGGCACTCGGCCGACTCGAGCGGATCGCCGATCCTCGCTGTCGATCGTGCCGCTGCCGGCGACGCCGAGCGGGCCGCCGGTGCGCTCGCCGTCCGCTCGGGGAGCGCCGGGGCGGCAGCGGCCACTGCGACCGTCGCGGCGAGCGAAGCAGCGAGCCACGCGCCGACCCACCTGGCGCCCAACGCGCCGAGCAACCTGGCGAGCCATCGGCCGAGCAACGGACAGGGCAACGGGCCGAGCAGCCCGCCGAGCCCGGCGCTGCGCGCCGCCGCGCGCCGATGCATCACCGCGATCCCTCGCGCAGCGCCTTCGTCTGCGCCTTGCCGGCATCGAACTCGGCGCGACGGCGCGCGATCTCGTCGGGCGCGAGGCGGGCGATGTTGCAGTAGTCGAGCTTCCACTCGGCGCTGTCGCTCCAGCGCAGCGGCGACTGCACCGTCGTTCGCGCTGCCGGTGCCGACTCGAGCAGCGCGAGCGCGAGGGCCAGCGTCGCGTCCTGCGAGGCGACGTGGTGCGGCCGGCCGGCGGCGTTGCCGAGCGGGAAGTCGGAGAACACGTAGCGCGGCACGCCGACGTGCTCGACGATGTCCTTCGCGCAGCCCATGACGACGCTGGCGATGCCGCTCGCCTCGAGCAGGCGCGCCGTCAGCGCGAGCGTCTGGTGACAGACCGGACAGTTGGCGACGAGGATCGCCGCGTCGGCACCGTCGGAGGCACAGCGCGCGACGATCTCCGGCGCGTCGATCTCGAGCGTCGTGCGATGGCTGCGATTCGTCGGCGCGCCGTGAAAGCGCGGCGCGAGCGCGCCGATCCGGCCTGCCGCCGCGGCGCGGCGAAGCGCGGCGAGCGGGAACCAGGTCGCCGCGTCCTCGGCCGTCGTGTGATCGCGGTCGATCGCGACATGGGCGATCCGCAGGTCGTGGTCGTCGCGATCGCTGTCGCCCGAATAGACCGACAGGAACTTGGCGCTCGCGTTGTACGGCGCGCCCGGTCCCTGGTCGCCCTTGCCGGGTTGGTAGGGCGCCGCGGTGGTGACGATCGCGACGCGGCACGCCGAGAGCGGCCTGGCCAGGGGCCGGAACGGCACGTCGGCGAAATGCGCCCAGACGTAGGGCGCGCCGTAGCCGAGCGCCTGGTAGTAGGTGCGCACGCGCTGCAGGTAGGCGATCGGCGTGTCGTCGTCGGCGGCGAAGCCGAGGTCGGGAACGCCAGGAGCAGGAGCCATCGCCACGGGACCGATCGTCGACGTCAAGGATACGGCGATGCCGAGCGACGCGAGTGGCTACAGTCGGCGTTCATCGAGGGAGACGCCCATGGTCCACGTCCTTGCCATCATCACCGCCAAGCCCGGCCAGCGCGCCCGCATCCTCGAGGCGTATCGCGCCAATGTCGACGCCGTGCGCGCCGAGGCGGGCTGCATCAGCTACCAGGCCGTGGTCGACGCGAGCGACGCGGCTGCGGGCTTCGCGCAGTTCGGCGCCGACACGTTCGTCGTCATCGAAGCCTGGGAATCGATGCAGGCGTTGCAGGCGCACGCGGTCGCGCCGCACATGAAGGCGTACGCGAGCAAGGTCAGGGAATGGACCGAGAACCGGGCGATCCACGTCCTCGAAGCGGCCTGAGATCGTCGCTGCCGCGGCGGCTTGCGCCGGTCGCGCTCGCTCATTCCCGCTCGTGCGCGATCTCGACGACGTCTTTGCCGCGCTGACGCGTTCGCCGTTCCGGCGCCGCTTTTCGCTCGGCACCCGGGAGCGGGAGTATCTGGCCGCCCAGGGACGCGCCCCGATCCTCGACCACGCGCGCGACTTCATCGCCCAACGCCTCGCGCCCGCGGCGCCGCGCAACGACGGCAAGCAGACGCCGTTCCGCGGTCATCCGGTGTTCGTCGCCCAGCACGCGACGGCGACCTGCTGCCGCGGCTGTCTGGCGAAGTGGCACGGGATCGCGGCAGGGCACCCGCTCTCGGCCGACGAGCAGGCGCATGCGGTGGCGGCAATCGTGCGTTGGCTCGACGCGCAGGGCGAGGACGTCAGCGCCCGGCGCACATCGCGCGCAGCTCGGCCAGGTCGGGGATGACGCCGAGCCCGGGCTCTTCGCCCAGCTCGATACGTCCGGCGCTCAAGCCGCCGAGCGCGGGGCAGAGCCGCGTCCGCAGCGGGTTCTGGTTCGAGTCGACCTCGAGGAGGCTCGCCGCGCTGCCTCGGGCGGCGACGACATGCGCAGAGGCGAGCAGGCCGATGCCCGCGCCGAGGTAGTGCGGACAAAAGCGCAGCCCCGCAGCGGCGATTCGGTCGCTGACGTCGAGCATCCCCGACACGCCGCCCCACTTGGCGACGTCGGGCTGCACGATCGCGATCGCGCGCGATTCGATCAGGGCGTCGAACGCTTCGCTGCCGCTGACGTTCTCGCCAGCGGCGAGCGGAATCGACGTCGCCTGCGCGAGGCGTTGCCACTCGCGCCACGGCCGGTCCGCGCGCAGCGGCTCCTCGAGCCACGCGGGCGCGTGCTCGGCGAACCTCCGGCTCATGTCGATCGCCGCGTCGACATCCCACGCCTGGTTGGCGTCGACCATGATCATCGCGCCGGTGCCGGCGGCGGCGCGAACCGCGGCGAGGTTGGCGACGTCGAGCGCATGATCGAAGCCGACCTTGAGCTTGAACGCCGTGTGACCGGCGCGGCGCAGCGCCTCGACCGCCTCGCCGGCGCCGTCGGGATTGATGCCGCTCGCATAGACGCGAACGCCCCGCGCGGGAACGACACCGGCGCGCTCATCGGCTCGTCCGCCCACGCCCGTGACCGCGTCAGCGCCGAGCAGATGGCGCGACAACGGCAGCCCCGCGCGCCGCGCCGCGAGGTCGTGCATCGCGATGTCGATGGCGGCGATCGCCTGCGCGATCGGCCCCGGCTCGCCCGACTGCATCGCGAGCACCGCCGTCCTCTCGCTCAGCGCGACGAACGCCGCCCGAGGCGACGCGAACGACCGGCCGATGACGAGCGGCGCGAGCACCGTCTCGATCAGGCGGGCGCGATGCTCGGCGCCGCAGGCGGGGAAGTTGCACCACGCCTCGCCCCAGCCGAACGCGCCCTCGCTGTCCTCGACGCGAACGAGCACCGCCGGGCGGTCGTGCATGACGCCGAACGACGTCCGCACCGGCACCTGCACCGGCCAGCGCAGCACGTGCGCCTCGACCCGGGCGAGTGCAGGCGGCGCGGGAGGACCTTGGCTTTCCCGGTTGTCGGTGCGCATGACGGCGCGATATAAAGAGATGGTCGATAGTACGTTTGTCACTTTGCAGCCGCAAGCGCGCCACCCCCTTCATCGCGTCGCGCTGATCGCGGCGCCGTGGCTCGCGATCGTCGTCCTCTGGTACGCGGTGCGGGCGAGCGGCTTGGTCAACCCGGCGCTCGTTCCGGCGCCGCACGCGGTGCTGGCGAAATTTGTCGAGCTCGCCCGCGACCGGCTCGGCCTCGACGTCTGGATGTCGACGGAGCGCGTCTTCGTCGGCGTCTTCCTCGGCGTTCTCGTCGCCGTTCCGGTCGGCTTCGCGATCGGCTGGTACCGGAGCGTTCGCACCTTCGTCGACCCGCTCATCAACTTCTTCCGCGCCCTGCCGCCGATCGCGCTGATTCCACTCGTGATCGTCTACTTCGGCATCGGCGAGGTCGCCAAGATCGCGATCCTCTTCTACGCGTCGTTCTTCGCCGGCGTGATCGTCATGGTCGAGGGCATCGGCCAGATCAGCCCGATCTACGTCCGCGTCGCCGAAACGCTCGGCGCGAGCGACGCCGAAATCTTCACGCGCGTGATCGTCCCGCTCGCCGTGCCGCACATCCTCACCGCGGTCCGCGTCGCCCTCGGCGTCGCCTGGGCGACGCTGGTCGCGTCCGAGCTGATCGCGGCGCAGCAGGGGCTCGGCGCGCTGATCCAGAACGCGTCGTCGTTCTTCCAGCTCGACATCATCTACGTCGGCATCATCTGCATCGGCCTGATCGCGCTGGCGATGGACCTGCTGCTGCGCGCCGCGACGCGCCGCCTCGTCGCCTGGCAGGACCGGATCGCCTGAGGCGCTCATGCAGCCCGACACGTTGCCGATGATCACGCTGATGACGGACGTCGTCCGCATCCGCTTCGACGACGTCGGAGTCGACTTCCCGACCGCGAACGGGCCGATGCGCGTCGTCGACGGCGTCAACCTCGACGTCCGCCAGGGCGAGTTCGTCTCGATCATTGGCCCCTCGGGGTGCGGCAAGACGACGCTGATGAACATGGTCGGCGGCTTCGTCAAGCCGACGCGCGGCGTCGTCCTGCTCGACAACTCGCCGGTCGTGGGCCCCGGGCCCGACCGCGGCGTGATCTTCCAGGAGTACGGCGTCTTCCCCTGGCTCACGGTGCGCGGCAACGTCGAGTTCGGCCTGCGCCTGGCGGCCAACGGCAAGCACGCGCCGCGGCGCGACGCGATCGTCGACCGCTACCTCGCCCTGATGGGCCTCGCCGACTTCGCCGACCACTACCCCAAGCACCTCTCGGGCGGCATGCGCCAGCGCCTCGCGCTCGCCCGCGCCTACGCGGTCCAGCCCGAGTTCCTGCTCATGGACGAGCCGTTCGGCGCGCTCGACGCGCAGACGCGATCGGCGATGCAGGACCTGCTGCTGCACGTGCTGGCGACCGAAGGCAAGACGGTGCTTCTGATCACGCATTCGGTCGACGAGGCAATCTACCTCTCGTCGCGGATTGTCGTCGTCACGGCGCGGCCGGCGCGCGTGCGAACGATCATCGACGTGCCGTTCGCGTATCCGCGCCACGAGTCGATCCACGAGGACCACCGCTTCGCCGAGCTGCGCGCGCAGATCCGCGCCCTCGTGATGGAAGAGTACGAGGCGCAGGCGAAGCAGGCCGCGCCGGCGGCCGTTCGCTAGGCGTCATTCGCAACGCTCGCCCGCAGCCGCCGCAATCCGACCCCGATCCCGCGCACCGAACATCGCGCTTCGCACCTCGCTGCCCACGAATCAAACCAGGAGACGACCATGACCCTTCGCCGCAGAACGCTTCTTCAGGCCGGCGCCGCCGCCGGCACCGCATCGCTCGCCGGCTTCGCCGCCAACGCTCTCGCGCAGGCGCGAACCAAGCTCCGCGTCGGCTACCTGCACACGCCGGCGGTCGACGGCCAGATCTGGCTCGGCCAGCAATCGGGCGCGTGGAGCAAACGCGGGCTCGATATGGAGTTGATCCAGTTCACGACCGGCCTCGAGCTGTTCCAGGCGATGATCGGCGGCAGCCTCGACGTCCTCTCGACCGGCGCCGTCGTCTCGAACTTCCCGGCGCGCGGGCAGGGCCGCGTCTTCCTCCTCAACAACATCGAGTACGCGACCGCGCAGCTGTGGGTCCGCGACGATGCGGTCAAGTCGATCGCCGACCTCAAGGGCAAGCAGATCGCGACGACGACAGGCACGACCGCGCACGTCTTCCTCGATCGGGCGCTGCGCTCGGCCAAGCTCGACCCGGGCAAGGACGTGCAAATCGTCAACCAGCGAATGGCCGAGGCGGTGACGTCGTTCGTCTCCGGCGCGGTTCCCGCGGTCGCGCTCTGGGTGCCGTTCGACGTCACCGTCAAGCAGAAGGTCGCCAACGCGAGGAAGATCGTCGACGCGTCGGCGTTCTTCCCCGAGGCCGCGATCATGGGCGGCTGGGCGGCGCGCAACGACTTCTACGACGCCAGCAAGCCGGCGCTGGCACAGCTCGTCGCCGGCTGGGCCGAGGTCAACGACGCGATGCTCGCCAACTTCGACGGCGCCGCCGAGACGCTGCAGAAGACGCAATACAAGGACGTCCCGCTCGCCGACTTCCGCGACTCGATGAAGTTCTCGAAGTACTACACGTCGGCCGAGTGGAGGAAGCTCTACGCCGACGGCACGGCGACGAAGTGGCTGCAGCAGGTGACCGACTTCTTCGCTGTCGCCGGCAACATCGCCAGCCCGGTTCCGGCGGCGAAGTACTTCGATCCGCAGCTCTACCTGCAGACCGTCAAGGGCTGACATGGCGGCCGATGGCGCCTCTCTGCGGTCGCCGCCCCCCGAGGGGGGCGCGGCCGGCCTTGGAGCGGCCCGGTGCCCGGCCGGCCTGTCACCATGAACCCTGACAAGGGCTACGACTACATCGTCGTCGGCGCTGGATCGGCGGGATGTGTTCTCGCCAACCGGCTCTCCGCCGACGCGGCGTGTCGCGTCCTCCTCGTCGAGGCGGGTCACGACGCGCGCCACTTCTGGCTGCGCCTTCCGGTCGGCTACTTCCGCTCGATCTACGACCCGCGCTTCTCGTGGCAGTTTCCGCTCGAGCCGGAGGCTGCGACCGGAGCGCGGCAGGTGGCGTGGCCGCGCGGCAAGGCGCTCGGCGGCTCGAGCGTCATCAACGGCCTGCTCTACATCCGCGGCCAGCCCGCCGACTTCGACGACTGGGCCGCGCTGCACGGCGCGCGCGGCTGGAGCCATCGCGAGGTGCTGCCCTACTTCAAGCGCTCGGAGGCCTACGAAGGCGGCGCGAGCGAGTGGCACGGCACCGACGGCGAGCTGGGCGTCTCCGACCTGCGCAACGACCATCCTTACTGCGAGGCGTGGCTCGCCGCCGGCGCCGAGGCCGGCCATCCGCTGACGCACGACTTCAATGGCGCGCAGCCCGACGGCCTCGGCCGCTACCAGCTGACGCTGCGCGGCCGCTGGCGCTGCGACGCGGCGACGGCGTTCCTCGCGCCGGTGCGCGCGCGCCCGAACCTGACGATCGCGACCGGCGCGCACGTGACGCGGATCGTCGTCGAGGCCGGGCGCGCGCGCGGCATCGAGTGGGTCGACGGCGGCGCGCCGAGCGCGATCGGGCACGGTGAACGACGCGACGGCCGCGGCCCGGTCGCGCAGGGCGCAAGGCAAGGCGCACGCGCCGACGTCGAGGTCATCGTCGCCGCCGGCGCGCTGCAGTCGCCGCAGCTGCTCCAGCTTTCCGGCATCGGCCCGGCCGCGCTGCTGCAGCGGCACGGCATCGACGTCGTCGTCGATTCGCCCGACGTCGGCCGCAACCTGCATGACCATTACCAGGCGCGCGTCATCGTCAAGCTCAGGGAGAAGCGCTCGCTCAACGACGACGTCCGCAATCCGCTTCGCCTCGCGCAGATGGGCGCGCAGTGGCTGTTCCATCAACGCGGCCCGCTGACCGTCGGCGCCGGCCAGGTCGGCGGCCTGGTCGCCACCGAGCACGCGAGCGGCGGCCGCGCCGACGTCCTCTTCAACGTCATGCCGCTCTCGGTCGACAAGCCCGGCGATCCGCTGCACCGCTTCTCGGGCTTCTCGGCATCGGCGGCGCAATGCCGGCCGGAATCGACCGGCACGGTAGAGATCGCGAGCGCGGATCCGCTGGCGCCGCCGCGGATCCGCGCCGGCTATCTCACCGATCCGCGCGACGCGAAGGTCCTCGTCGCCGGCCTTCGCATCCTGCGCGAGATCTACGCGCAGCCGGCGTTTCGCGGCCTCGTCACCGGCGTCGAATACCTGCCGGGCAACGACGTGACGACGCCGGCCGCGCTCGAGGCGTTCGCGCGCGCCAAGGGCGGCACCGTCTTCCATCCGGCCGGCACCTGCCGCATGGGCGGCGACGCCGCCGCGGTCGTCGACGAGCGGCTGCGCGTCCGCGGCGTCGACGGCCTGCGCGTCATCGACGCGTCGGTGATGCCGCGCGTCGTCTCGACCAACACCAACGCGGCGGCGATCATGATCGGCGAGAAGGGCGCGGCGCTCGTCCTCGAGGAGCATGCCGGGCGCGGGTCGGCGGCGCGTGCCGGCGAGGCGACGACGGCGTGATCATCGACAGCGCGCAGGCGCCGCTCTACGTCCAGCTCGCCGACCTGTTCCGCCAGCGAATCGTCAAGGGCATCTGGAAGACCGGCGACAAGCTGCCGTCGCTCGAGCAGCTCGGCGCCGAGTTCGAGGTCGCGCGCGTCACGGTGCGCCAGGCGGTCGAGCGGCTGACGCGCGACGGCCTGGTCTCGCCGCAGCGCGGCCGCGGCACGTTCGTCACCGGCACGCCGACAAGCGACCGCTGGATCCGCGTCGAGACGTCGCTGCGCAGCCTCGCCGACGTCTATCGCGATACCCATCCGACGATCCTCACCATCGACGAGTCGACGCGAACGCCGCGCCTCGTCGAAGGCGACGGCGTCGCGGCGCCGAAGTACGCCTACATGCGCCGCATCCATTCGCACGAGGGGCGGCCGTACTGCGTCATCGACATCTGGCTCGACGCCGAGATCTTCGCGCGCAGGCCGGTGCGCTTCCGCAAGGAGATGGTGATCCCGCTCCTGCTGGCGATGCCTTCGGTGAAGATCGCGACGGCGCGCCAGGTGCTGACGATCGCGACCGCCGACCTCGAGGTCGCGCGCCACCTGCAGGTCAGCGTCAACGCGCCGGTCGCCGAGGTCCGCCGCGTCTTCACCGGGCCGAAGCGGCGCGTGATCTATCTCGCCGAGGTGACGTACCGCGGCGACTTCGTCCACGTCGAGTTCGACCTCAATTCGTGAGCGCGGCGCCGGGCGACGCGTCGCGTTGGTGACGCCGGCGCCTGTCATGGCGACGACGTTGCGACCGACTAGCGTCCCGGGCGGAAGTCGTCGCGCCAGATCTTCTCGAGCGCGGCGGCCATCGTCGGCGACGGCGCGCCGATCAGCACGGGCGTGTTGCGGTCGAGCACCTTGCCATAGACGACGCCGCGCTC
>Ga0207644_10002886_pt1 | contig 11073 bp, 9 predicted proteins | sample KBSS73metaG_FD_184326 | JGI IMG/M metagenome (GOLD analysis project Ga0207644, IMG submission 184326) | Switchgrass rhizosphere microbial communities from Kellogg Biological Station, Michigan, USA - KBS S7-3 metaG (SPAdes) (version 2) | ecosystem: Host-associated > Plants > Roots > Rhizosphere >... | reverse complement strand
TTGCTTGAATATCACCAGCGCGAGGACCGGCCGGTCTGGTGGTGGTTTTTCGAGCGCTGCGATCACATGATCGCGGACGAGTTGCTCGACGACGGCGAGTCGATCGCGGGCCTCGTATCGGCCGGATCGCCCGTTGCGGACAATAGGGCGCTCATTTACCCGCTGGCGTTTCCGGTGCAGCAGCACAAATTTCGCCCGGGAGATTCGCCGTATGACCCGGCGACCAAAAAGGGCGCGGGCACGATCGTCGCGCTCGACGACATCGCCGGTACGCTGTCACTGCGCCGCGGCGCGAAACTGAAACACGAGCCACTGCCACGCGCGCTGATTCCGGGTGGCCCGTACAGGACGGTCGCACAGCGCGACGCGCTCGCGCGCCTCGCACGATCGGTGCTCGCCGACGACGCGCGGTATCCCGCGCTGAGTGACATCCTCGCGCGAACGTCCCCCCGCATTCGCGGGCGCGAGGGTTGCGACGCAATCCAGACGATCGACATTGCCGAGCAGCGCGCGCTGACGCTGTCGCTCGATTCGAGCTACCTGTTCATCCAGGGCCCGCCGGGCACCGGCAAGACCTGGACAGGCGCGCGACTCATCACCGAGCTCATGCGCCAGGGACGGCGCGTCGGCGTCACGGCCACCAGCCACAAGGCGATCCACAACCTGCTCGACGAGGTGGGGCGGGCCGCGGAGGAGGAGGGCTTGCAGTTTCGCGGCTTGAAAAAGTCGTCGGACGGCAACGCCGAGTCGTTGTACGACCGCGCGTCGATCACCAGCGCCAGCGCGACCGAGGACTTCGCCAACGCGGGTCCGGACACACTGCTCTTCGCGGGCACCGCCTGGCTCTTCGCGCATCCGGACATCGATCAGGCGATCGACACGCTGATCATCGACGAAGCGGGGCAGGTGTCGCTGGCCGATGCCCTTGCGATGGGAACGGCAGCGCGCAATGTCGTGCTGCTCGGCGATCCGTTGCAACTCGCGCAGGTTTCGCAGGGCTCGCATCCCCCGGGGACCGGCGCATCGGTGCTGGAGCATTTGCTCGGTGACGAAGCGACCGTCCCGGCGCGCATGGGTCTCTTTCTCGAGCGCACGCGCCGCATGCATCCCGACGTCTGCCGGTTCGTTTCTGAAATCGTTTACGACAGCCGGCTGCAAGGCATTCCGGAACTCGAGCGCATGACGACAGCGTTCGGCACGGGCTTGCGCTTCGTGCCGGTCGCGCACGCCGGGAACGCCGCGGCGTCGACGGAGGAGGCGGCTGAGGTCGCAGCCAGGATTGCGTCGATGATCGGCACCACCTGGACCGATCGCGACGGCAAGGCGAAGCCGCTGCAGCCGTCCGATTTCATGGTTGTCGCGCCCTACAACGCGCAAGTGCGCAAGCTGCGCGAGGCGTTGCTGCAGGCGAGACTGCCCGACGTGCCGGTGGGAACGGTGGACAAGTTCCAGGGGCGCGAAGCGGCAATCGTCTTCTACTCGATGGCGACGTCCACCATCGACGATATCCCCCGCAGCCTCGAGTTCCTGTTTTCGCGCAACAGGCTGAACGTCGCCGTCTCGCGCGCGATGTGCCTCGCCGTGATCGTCGCGAGCCCGCGATTGCTCGAAGCGCATGCGCGCACGATCGACCAGATGCGCCTCGTCAATGCGCTGTGCCGCTTCGTGGAAATCGCCGGCGATCAGCCGCCACTTCTCGCGTAGTCGTTCCAGATATCGACGCTGTATCCGCGCGGCATGTGATCGAGCAGCGCTTCCTGCGTCCGGGCCAGGTCCTTGATCCGCTCGGCAAGCGCAATCGCCGGTGGAGCTGCGCCGCTGACGTCGCCGTTCGAATCGATCTGTCGCAGTTCGCCCACATGCTCGTATCCGAACGGGCGCCGCGGTGGCACGCGGGTGACGAGGTCGCGATTGCTGACGTAGCGCGCGGTCACGGCGCCGAAGCGTGCCGCGAAGGCCGTCGCGAATGCGGCGTTGCCAACGCGCGGCGAGCCGATCGACAGGATGCCACTCGTGCGGCCGAAACGATCAGCGGCCAGCACGGCGAGCGCGCCGCCTAAGCTGTGTCCGGAAAACCAGAGCGTCCGCTCCGGCCCGATCGAGGCGAGCTCGTCCGCGAGGTGCGCCTCGATGCGGTCGAACGCCTCGCGAAAGCCATGGTGGACTTTCGCGCCGGCTTCGTTCCAGCGCACCAGCGCGAATCGCGCGTCGTCGAAAACATCCTGGAGATCGTCGACTTCCGTGCCGCGAAACGACACGATCGCAAACGCTGGGGCGACGCTCACATAGCACTGGACGCCGCGCTGTTCGATGAAGGCGGATTCCATCCCCGCCGCGCGAAAGCGCGCGATCGCGATGGCGGGCGGCCAGTATGCAAGCAGCGCCGCCTCCGCGAGCCACCAGGCGTTCATCCGCGAGATGCCCGCGGCCGCGGGCTCGAACGGATTCGCGTCGCTCCCTTCGTAGTGCGCGTAGGCGGTGTCGTCCGCGGGATGCAGCACGAACCGCATGTCGCGCTCCGCGCGCGGCTTCGGCCGGGCGAGCGATCCGTTTTCCATCGGGAGTCTCCTCCGGCCCGGCGGCGGAATGGCCGGTGGAGTATGGGCCGCCGCCCCGTCGTCTTCAAGCCCGTTCCGCGTTACGATCGCACGAGCCGCGCCACGCCGATCCCGCGGGGAGGGAGGGTCCGATGGCTGTCGAAGTCAGGAAGCTTTCCTGGTGGGATACGCTGCGCCTGCAATGGCACGTGGCCATCCCGGCGTTTTTTCTCGGGTTGGTTGCGCCCAATCGCGGATTCCTGTCCTGGTTCGCGAGGCGGGGCGGCGGCCGCGGCGCGATGCGCCTGCTCGCCGAGCTGCGCGACAAGTATCGATGCGACCATTTGTGGTGCTGGTTCCCGGTCGGGCGAACGCTGCTCGTGCTCGCGCCGGAATCGATCGAGGAAGTGCTGCGTTCCGATGCGAATGCTGCCGATCCATTTCTCAAGAAGGCGGCACTGTCGCGGTTCGTTCCCGATTCGCTCGTCATCTCGAGCGGCGACGAGTGGCGCGCACGCCGTCCGTTCAATGAAACTGCGCTCTATCTCGGGCGGCCGCACCCCCATCAAGAGACTTTCGGCGAAATCGCCCATCAGGAAGCCGCGCGCCTGACAGGCACAGGATCGCGCGAATTGCGCTGGTCCGATTTCCAGACGCTCGGCGAACGCATTTCGCAGCAGGCCGTTCGCGGCGCGGGGCAGGTCAGCCCCGAACTGAGCGCGGATCTTGCCCGGCTGGTCGCCGGCAGCAACCTTCTCTTGCGCCAGCAGGCGTCGTTCGCTGCCTTCTACGAGCGCATCGAGCGCGATCTCGCCAACGCAATTGCATCGGGGCCTTCCGCATGCCTGCTGCGCGACAGCGCCACGCTCGTCGAAAAAGGCAGCACCACGCCAATCACGCGGGTGCCGGCGCAGATCGGCTTCTGGCTGTTTGTGCTCAAGGATGCCGTCGAGTTGCACGTCGCACGCACGCTTGCGCTGATCGCCGCGCATCCCGACGTGCAGCAACGCGTGCGCGACGAAATTCGCACGGCCGGCGGCGCGAACGGGCAAGCGATCGACCGCCTGCACTATCTCGAAGCGTGCATCATGGAGCAGTTGCGGCTTTGGACTCCCGTGCCGTTGCTGATGCGCCGTGCCATGCGCTCCTTCACGCTGCGTGATTCCATAACGGTCGAGTCAGGCCGGCAACTGTTGATCCACGCCGGCTTCCGTCATCGCGATCCGCGGATATTCGGCGCCAATGCGGACCGGTTCGCGCCCGATGCGGTCGTCAGCGGCGGGTTTCCCGACGTCTACGTCTTCAGCGCGCATCGCCAGGGCTGCGCCGGCCGCTCGCTGGTGACGTTCGTCCTGAAGGCGACGCTCGCGGCGCTGCTTCGCGATTCCCACTTCGAGCTCGTCGACCCGGCGGTCGAGCCCTCGCGGATTCCGTACCTCTACGACCATTTCAGGCTGCGGCTGCGGACGATCGCCCGGGCATGATGCCTCGGCGCGCGTGCGGGAAACGCAGTACGATCGGAGACCTCCTGTCGCGGCCCTCGTGCGATGACTGACATCCGGCCTGCCGAGCGTCGCCAGCTCACCGTGATGCTTTGCGACATGGTCGCGTCGACGGCGCTATCGCTGCGGCTCGATCCGGAAGAGCTCGCCGACGTCATCCAGGCCTATCGCCGGCGTTGCGACGATGTCGTCTCAGCGCACGGCGGCATCGTCGCGCGGCAGATCGGCGACGCCGTGCTCGCGTATTTCGGCTATCCGCGCGCGCACGAGAACGACGCCGAGCGCGCCATCCGCGCCGCACTCGCCATCACCGATACGCAATGGCAGGCGATCGGCGCGGCCGACCTGCGCGTTCACATCGGCATCGCGACGGGTCTCGTCGTCGTCGGCAAACTGCCGCAGGCGGGTGAAGAGCTCTCGGCAATCGGCAGCGCGCTCAATCTGGCGGCTCGCCTGGAGGCGCTGGCGGAGCCGGACACGGTCGTCGTCTCCGAGCAGACCCGGCGCCTGAGCCGCGGGCTGTTCGAGTATCGCGATCTCGGGCCGCAGGAGCTGAAGGGATTCGACCAGCCGGTGCCCGCATGGCAGGTGATCGGCGAGCGTCGCAATCGCAGCCGGTTTCACGCACTGCGCGCCGCCGAGTTGACCCCGCTCGTCGACCGGCAGGTCGAAATCGAGGCGCTCGCACGCATGTGGGCAGCCGCGCGTGCCGGGGACGGGCAGGCCGTGCTTTTGTCCTCGGAGCCCGGCGTCGGCAAATCCCGCCTCGCGCAGGTGCTCGCGAGGCGCATCGTGGACCGGCGCTGCCTGCGGCTCTGGTATCACTGCTCACCGAATCTGCAGGGAAGTCCGCTCGCTCCGCTGGTTCGCCAGCTGACGCTCGCGGCCGGCATCGCGAAGGAAGGCGACGACGATGCGAAGCTCGCGAGGATCGAGCGTCTGGTTCCCGAAGCGATGCCGAATCGCGCGGAAGCCGTGCCGCTTCTCGCGGACCTGCTGTCGGTTCGCTACGAGAAGCGCTATCCGCCGCTGGGCATGTCCCTGCAGCGACAGAAGCAACGGCTCTTTCACGAGCTGATGGAGCTTCTCGCTGTCTACGCTGCGCGCAGTCCCGTGCTGCTCGTCGTCGAGGACCTGCACTGGATCGATCCGTCCTCGGACGAGCTGGTCGGCATTCTGATCGATCGCCTGCGCTCGCTGCCGGTGCTCGCGCTTTTCACCGCGCGCACCGAATTCCAGGCGCACTGGGACGCGAACGGCCACTTGCACTCGATCGCGCTCGCTCCGCTGGAGCGTCGCGACTCGCTCACGATGATCGGCCTGCTGTGCGAGGGAAAGCGCATTCCCGCCTCGATGGTCGACCAGATCGCCGACAAGACCGACGGTCTGCCGCTGTTCATCGAGGATTTGACGCGCGACGTGCTGGAGAGCGCGAGCGGGTCCGCCGCGGACAGTGATGCGACGAATCCGGGACTCGTTGCCGTGACCATTCCGGCGACGTTGAACGACTCCCTGATGTCGCGCCTGGACCGTTTGGGCTCGGCGAAGGCGGTGGCGGAGGTCGCCTCCGTGATCGGTCGCGAATTCTCCTACGAGCTGCTCGCCCGGACGGCCAATATGCCGGAGGACGATCTGCGCGAGGAGCTGTACCGGCTCGTCGATGCCGGACTCCTCGTCACGCGCCGTTCGTCGTCAGTTTTAAGCTACGCGTTCAAGCACGCGCTGGTCCGCGACGCGGCGTACGCGAACCTGCTCAGGAAGAAACAGGCAGCGCTTCACGCGCGCATCGCCCAGGTGCTTGTCGACGAATTTCCGGAGACGGCCGGCACGCAGCCCGAGCTGGTCGCGCATCACTTCCAGGCCGCCAACGACGCCGACAACGCGGTGGCGTTTCTCGTCAAGGCTGCCAAGCTTTCGGCGCGGCGTTCGGGTTTCGCCGAGGCGATCTCGCAACTCGAGGCTGCGTTGGCGTTGCTCGCCGCCCAGCCGAAGTCGCGCGGCCGCTTGCGCCTCGCGTTGATCGTGCATCGGACGCTCGGCGGCATCTACGCCGAATACCGCGGCTTCTCGTCCGCCGAGTGCGGGCGGGCATACAACGCCGCGCTCGACCTCTGTCGCGAGCTCGGCGACGCGCCGGAGATCTTCTCGGTGCTGTCGGGGCTCGGCTCGTTCGAGATCACGCGCGCGGCTTTCCCCAGGTGCGAGATGCTCGCGGACGAGTGCCTGACGCGGGCGGCCGCGCAGCAGGCCAAGCCGCCGTTCATCATGGGGCACCTGCTCCTTGGCGGCACGTTGTTCCTGAAGGGCGAGCTTGCCGCGGCACGCTCGCACCTGGAAGAAGGTTTGCGCATCTACGAGCAGGATCAGGCGGCGCGCCGCGCGCGACAGGTGCTGTACGTGCAGGACCAGAAGTCGACCGGTCTGTGTTACCTCGCGCTGTCGCTGACGCTGATGGGCCGGACCGAAGACGGCGTGCGGGCGGCCGAGGAGGGGCTTCGGCATTCACGCGCACTCGGCGGCCTGCATACGGTCAACTTCTCGCTGTGCTACCTCGCTGCCGTGCATCTGATCGGCGGCAATTTCGCCGCCGCGGTCGCCTATGCGACGCAATCGCTCGAGGCGGCGCGCGAGCAGCGTTTCGCGACCTGGATCGGGATTTCGGAAGCAATGCGCTGCAGTGCGCTCGTTGGTATCGGCGATCATGGCCCGGACGTGCTCGCGGGGCTCACGCGTGGCATCGATGGCCACACCGAGATCGGCGCGGTCACCTACCAGCCGTTCGTGCGGGCGCAGCACGCGAAGGGGCTGATCGACGCCGGCCACGGCGAGGAAGCCGTCGGTGTGCTTGCGCAGGCGCTGGCGCAAAGCGAGGCAACCGGCGAGCGTTTCTATGCGGCGGAAATCATGCGCTTCCAGGCGGAAGCGCTGGTGCTCCGGAACGACCTCGCCGGAGCCGAACGGTCGCTGCGTAAGGCGATCGAGCTCGCCCGGCGGCAGCAAGCGCGGTCATTCGAGCTTCGAAGCATGGATGCGCTGCGCCGTTTCGCGAATGCGTAGCACGAGCCGGCGTATGCTGACGATCGATGCCCGCAACCGCGGCTGGACGAGGAGGACACGATGAAGCGCGTCGCAATTACCCTGCCGGAGATTGCCTTGATTGCCGGGACGCGCGTGATCGCGGGTGCCGGGATCGCGCTTCTGCTCGCGGACCATCTGAGCCGCGAGCAGCGACGTACGATCGGAGGCACGCTCCTCGCCGTCGGCATTCTGACGACGATACCGCTCGTCCTCGACGTGTTCGGCAAGCTGCCCGTCGATCTCGAAGACGCGTAGAGCGCTTCGCGCCGACGCCACGTTCCGGCATCAGCTAAGGCTGCGCGACCATGCCATCCCGCTCGAACGATAGAAGCTGCGCGTCCTGTCGCCGGCAGTGCGCGGATCGACGCCATGCGCGAGCTTGCGGAAGGCGGCTGCGACGCGCGCCCGCGCACCCGCGAGCACGCGCTTCGGGGAAGGATTCGGTTTGCCTGCGGGGAATCTGCTGCGGATCATCGGGGTCTCCTTGGTCAGGTAACGCTTTCGCACGAGAACGCTCCGGCAGGGGCACTCCCGTAGGCGAGTAGCGGTTATGAGTTTAGCCACGCCGTGTAGCCTGCCGATTTCCGCACTGCCCCGGTGGTGTTTCATTGGTTTCGGGCGCCGGGCGCGAGCGAAGGCGCGCCGATCGCTCTTGAAGTCGGCGTGGAAAGACGACCATGACTGACGATTCTCAACGCCGGGTGGAGACGCTTGCCGCGCAAGGCATGGGCTGCGTCGCCGACCCGTATCGCGACATCGTGCCGCCGATCCACGTTTCCACCACGTACGAACGCGGCGGCGACGGCGGCTTTCCGGGGGGCCGCATCTATGCGCGCCCGGACAATCCGAGCTTCGACCAGGCCGAAGCGCTGATCGCTGCGCTCGAAGGCGCTGCGGGCGCAATGGTGTTCGCGTCTGGACAGGCAGCGGCAGCCGCGGTGTTCCAGGCGCTCGCTCCCGGCGATGGCGTGCTTGCGCCGCGCAACATGTACTGGGGCCTGCGGAGCTGGATTTCGCAGTTCGCAGCGACCTGGGCGCTGCCGCTGGAGTTCTACGACAACGCGTCGACGGACGATCTCGCGACGAAGGCTCGTGCGCTGCGACCACAACTGATCTGGGTCGAAACGCCGGCCAATCCCACCTGGGACATCACCGATATCGCCGCAGCCGCCGAGCTTGCGCGCGAGGTCGGCGCGATCGTCGCGGTCGACTCGACTGTGGCCACGCCGCTTCTGACGCGCCCGCTCGCGCTCGGCGCGCATATCGCCATGCATTCGGCCACCAAGTACCTGAACGGGCATTCCGACGTCATTGCCGGCGCGTTGGCGACAGCACGCGACGACGAGCGATGGCAGCGGATCCGAAGCGTTCGCAGCGGCGCCGGCGCGGTGCTCGGGTCATTCGAGGCGTGGCTGCTGTTGCGCGGCATGCGCACGCTGCACGTGCGCGTGGCGGCCGCGTGCGCAAACGCGCAGGCAATCGCCGAACGATTCGCGTCGCATCACAAGGTGTCGCACGTGCTTTATCCGGGATTGCCCTCGCATCCCGGGCATGTGACGGCCGCACGGCAGATGAAGGGCGGCTTCGGCGGCATGCTGTCGCTGCGCGTGCGTGGCGGTGACCAAGCTGCGAAGCGTTTCACGGCGCGCCTTCGCGTATTCAAGCGGGCGACGTCGCTCGGATCTGTCGAGAGCCTCGCCGAGCACCGCGCGAGCGTCGAAGGGCCGGGGACCACGTGTCCGGCCGATCTCGTGCGGCTCTCGATCGGCATCGAGCACGCCGACGACCTGATCGGCGACCTGGAGCAGGCGCTGGCGTAGCTGGGAGGGGTCAGAGCAACAAGTCGACTTGCGCTGGCGTCAGCGAAGTCACCGATCTCGACCCCGAAGCCACGTTTGTCGATTTGCGCCGATCCCGTTCGACTGGATCGTGAGGGCCCCATTCGGGGGCCGTCGAACCAGGCGAGGAACGGGCATGGAACCTGTGGTAACCCTGCTCACGGCATTGCGTCGCGCCGTGCAACGCTTCGGCCCGTACCTTGTCGTCGAAGTCCTGCTGCCGGGCGGAACGCTCGTCGCGCTGCTTCTTTTGCTCTACAGGAGCGGGCGGCTGCGCATGGGCGGCCCGCCGGCCGCGACGCTCGCGCCTTACGCCATGCACGCGATGGCATCGCGGAGGCAGCGATACCTGACTGCATAAACCTTACCGAAGGAGCCGTGATGGTCAAGCAAGCCCCGAAGCCGATTCCCGACGGCATGCATTCGCTCACACCCCATTTGATCTGCGCCGGCGCCGCTGACGCGATCGAGTTCTACAAGCGCGCGTTCAAGGCCATCGAGCAGGCTCGCCTGCCAGGTCCGGACGGCAAGCTCATGCATGCCGCCGTGAAGATCGGCGACTCGACGCTGATGCTCGTCGACGAAAACCCGCAATGGGGATCATTCGGGCCGAAATCGCTGAAAGGCTCACCCGTGACGATTCACCTGTACGTACCCGACGTCGATGCGACGGTGGCGCAAGCCGTTGCGGCCGGCGCCAAGGTCACGATGCCGGTCGCGGACATGTTCTGGGGCGACCGTTACGGCCAGCTCGAAGACCCGTTCGGCCATCGCTGGTCGGTCGCCACGCACACGGTCGACCTCACGCCCGAGCAAATTCGCGAGGGAATGGCGAAGATGGGCGGGTGAACCGGTCGCGACGATGCTACCCCGGCAGCGCGATCGCACAGTCGCGCAGAGCGATCCCGCGCACGCCGGTCTTCGCCGCGAACAATCCACCCGCGAGCGGCTGCTGCGCGGGTGGCATGCGCAGGTTTCGTCGCAGCGACGTGATGAAAAGCGTGTCGAGCGCAGAGCCGCCGAACGCCGCCTTCGACGGCTTCTCGACCGGCACGAGCACCGTTCCGATCACCCGGGCGTCCGCGTCGAAGCGCATCAGACACCCGCCGTCGACGACCGCCATCCAGTACGCGCCGTCGGCATCGACGCAGCCGCCGTCCGGCCGACCGGGCAGATCGCGTGTCGCGACGAAGACCTTGCGGGTACCGGCGACACCGCGCGCAACGTCGTATTCGCACGCAAAGACGGTGCGAATCGCGGGATGCGAATCGGACACGTAGAGCGTGGTGCCGTCCGGCGCGAACGCGAGGCCGTTGACGGTGCGAAACCCGTCCAGCAGCGATGCGCATGTCCCATCGAGATCGATGCGATACAGTGCCGCACGCGCATCCGTGTCGTCGGATGCGGTCATCGCTCCGATCACGAGGCGCCCGCGCACGTCGATCGTCGCGTCGTTCAGCCGGCCGCCCGGCGGCAGCGCCGGCTGCGCGACGATGCGGTAGCGCCCGCTCGCGAGATCGACGTGACAGACGCGATCACGCAGCGCCACGACGAGGCCGCCAGCTTCGTGCGGTGCGACGAACGTGACGAGATCGGGCGTGATCCACGCGCGATCGAGGCCGCTGCGCGGATCGAAGCGATGCAGGCGGCGGCCATGGATATCGACCCAGTACAGGCAATTCTCCGCGGCGGACCACCAGGGACTTTCGCCCGCTTCGGCACGGGCATCGAGCGCTAGCGCCGCGCTCCAGGTCGGCGTCACATTCGCGGTACGGCGTGCGCCGCTGCCGACGTGTCGGCCCGTGCCGACTCGACGGCGACGGGCGCTTGCGCGACGCCGAGCGCTTCGAGCTCGGCCGCGACGCGAAACAACAGATCGTCGCGGTGGCGACGCGCGACGAGTTGCACGCCGATGGGGAGGCGGCCTGGATGCGCAATCGGCACGGTGAGCGCGGGACATCCGGTTCCCGCAATCGGTTGCGTGAACCACCCGAGCGCAGGCCCGGTCGGCAGGTCCGCGCTGCCGATCCGAAGCGTTTGCGCGCCGGTCTGCGGCGCGGCGCACGGTGTCGCCGGCACGATGAGCACGTCCACGTCGTCGAAAAGACGCCCCATGCG
>Ga0207644_10002880_pt1 | contig 11087 bp, 7 predicted proteins | sample KBSS73metaG_FD_184326 | JGI IMG/M metagenome (GOLD analysis project Ga0207644, IMG submission 184326) | Switchgrass rhizosphere microbial communities from Kellogg Biological Station, Michigan, USA - KBS S7-3 metaG (SPAdes) (version 2) | ecosystem: Host-associated > Plants > Roots > Rhizosphere >... | reverse complement strand
CCGGCGCTGTTCCTGGTGTGGACGATCGTGGAGCACTTCGGGAAACGAAGACCGGGCAGGAGGCCGTGAGCCGGGAGCCGCAGACAGCGCTCGTCGTAATCGACGCGCAACGGGCGTTCGTCGATCCTGCCGGCTCCCTCTGGCGGACGCACGGGCCCACCGAAATCCAGCCAGGCCTCGCTGCGTTCGAGCGACTGCGCGACCTTCTCCGATCCCGCACACATCGCGGACCCACGATCTGGGTGCGCTCCGAGTACACGCCCGGCCAATTTACCGGCGGCGACCTGAGCGACGGGATGGCGCAGGTGTGCGTGCCGGGCGCCAACGTCGACTGCGAATGGGCTGATGGCGTCGCCGAGTCGATGTCGCCACGCGATCTCGTCGTGACCAAACGCCACGACGACGCGTGGCAATCCGCCGAGTTCCGGTCGGCGATCGAGGAGGCCGTGCGGACCGGCGTCACCCGGATCGCGTTCGTCGGGTTTCAGTTCACCACCTGCGTCGTGGCCTCGGCGCTGTCGACGCAGCAGGCGGTCCGCGATCGGGGCGTCAGCGTGGCGGTGGTCGAAGCACTGACCGGCAGCCGCATGAGCAGCCACCGGCCTGGCGCGTCGGGAGTGTCGAGGATGGAATCGACCCGGCGGCAGCTGGCTGCCGCCGGAGTCGAAGGCTAGAACGTGAACTCGGCGCTGAAGCGGAGCATGCGCGCGGTCACGACCGTCAACGGCTGCAGCCACGTGCCGCCGGGAACGAACGTGTTGTTGTAGGTGAGGATCGCGTCGGTGTTGAGCGCGTTGTAGAGGTCGATGCCCACCATCGTCTTGGTGCCGTTGAATCGCAGCAGCTTCGCAATCCGCAGGTCGAGCTGATTGATCCGGTTGCCGTAGAGCGTGCCCGGCTCGATCAGGTTCACCGTCACGTTCGGCGCGTTGCCGGAAAGCGGACGCCCGAGGCTCAACGCCGCAGCCGCCGTCGGCACGGCATAGTTGGCCAGCAGCGCCGGTCCCGGCTTGCTCTGGAAGATGCCGCTCAGCTGCACGTCCACCTTCGGAATGACGTAGGTGGCGAGGCCGCGGACCTGCTTCAGGTAACCGCTCGAGACCTTGCAGTACGGGCTGACGGTGCTGACGGTGGACGTCTGCAGTCCGGCGCCGATCGCCTGATTGAGCTCGGGCAGGTTCGCGCGCACGTCGCAGGCGTCGGACGTCGTCTGTCCGACGCTCATGCCGCCCTGAAAGGTGACGCCCGCCTGCCGCGCGTTGATCGTGAGGTCCCAGCCATTGAAGACCTGCGACTCCTTGCCGTACTTCTCGGAGTCGGTCACCAGGTTGAGGATCTGTCCGACCTTCGACGGGTTCACGTCGTAGAGGCCCGAGATCGTGTAGCCGCCGCCGCCCGGCAGCCGCGGGTCCGAGGGGGCGACGATGCTGAATTTATCCAGGTCGGACGGCGCCAACAGCGTGTTGTCCTGTACGGTGAAGCCGCGGAACGCGCGGCGATTGTAGGACACCTCGACCGACAGACGCCGGAGGAGCTGCTGCTGAACGGCCACCGTGTAGTCCCAGTCCGACGCGCGGACGCCCCAGCCCTTCAGCAGGTCCGGGTCGTAGTTGTTGGTCAGGACGTTCTGTCCCCAGCGCTGGTTGGATATCGGCCCGCAGAAGTCGATGCCGATACCGTCCTTGTACGCGGCGGTCGCGTTGCCGTTGGCGAGCGGGTTGTTGAGATCGCAGTTCGGGATGAAGTCGGCGTTGGCGTCGGTCCAGGTCCGCGTGACGCCCTGCACGCCAAACGGCCCCAGCGTGGTCGGGATGCGCAGCGTCGGATTCGAGTTGGCGTAGTTCAACTGCACGCCCACGCCCTCGAGGTACTTGCCGAAGCTGCCCTTGAGCGCCGTCTTGCCGTTGCCGAACAGGTCGTAGGCGGTGCCGAAGCGCGGGGTGATGTCGTTGTAGCTGTCCACGCCCTTGGTCGCCGGGTAGGTGATCTTGTTCGGGAAGTACTTCGACGGGCCGAGCGTCTGTTCGGGGAACCAGCTCCCGGCGTGGTCGTAGCGCACGGCACCCTGCAGGGTCAGACGCCCCGCCGTGTACTGCTCCTGCCAGAACGCGGCGTGCCAGCCCGCAAACGCGTCGTTCTGCCACGGGGTCAGCGTTTCCGTCAGCTGGTTCGGGATGCCGTTGTTCACGCGATAGGCGAGCTCGGTGGAGTTGGTCATCCAGCTCCGCTTGTCCACCATCCAGGCGCCCTGATAGCCGAACTTCATGCTGTGGCTGCCGGTCACGTACGCCACGTTGCTCTTCCAGCCGAACGAGCCGGTGTTGTTGTGATTGAAGTCCTGCGACCGGTAGGTGAGGCCGGGGATGTTGCCGTTATTGGCGCAGCCGGCGGCACACTGCTCGACGACGCGCGTGAGATCGTGCGTCGGGTTCGGGTCGCGCTCGAAGCTGCCCCACCCGTAGTAGACGCCGCCGAATCCGGCGTCGAGCAGCAGCCGCGATGTGATCGGCGACGACCACGAGGCCTGCATGACGCGCAGCGGCTTGGTGGCGCCGACGCTGCCGGCTTCTGGCGACAGACGCGCCGGGTCCGTGATGCCTGACGTCTGCCCTTCACACTTGCGGCACGTGGCCTGCTCGTCCCAGAAGCCGCTGATCTTGTTCTTCGCGTTTGCCTGCCACGTGACGCGGCCGCTCACGTTCTCCCATGTGCGATCGGAGAAGCCTGGCCGTGACAGGTCCGGCGCGTAGAGCCACTCACCAGCCTTGCCGGCGTTGAGGTTGTAGAACTGGTTGGCGTTGATGCGCTTGCTGCCCTGCGTGCGCGCGTTGATGAAGTACCAGATCTTGTCCTTCTTGATCGGGCCGCCGAACGACCCGTTGAGGTCGTAGATCTTCTTGAACGGCGTCGGCGCGGCGAGGCCGGGGATGTTCTTGAAGTTCTCCGACATCAGGTGTTCGTTGGTGCCGCTGAAAAAGACGGAGCCCGAGATGCGGTTGCCGCCCGTCTTCGGCACGATGTTCATCGTCAGGCCGCCGGTTTCGTTCTCGCCCAGGCCGCCCGAGGTGCTGAAGGTCACTTCCTCCGCGTTACCCACGTCCGCCACGTACCCAGGAGGCTGGTTGCCGCCGGGCGGGTTGCCGACGTTGAGACCATCGATGGTCATGCGCCCTTCGTTGTTGCGGCCGCCATGAATCGGGAACTGCGTCGTCGCGGTGCCGGTGACGGTGTCGTTGAGGTTGGTGGTCACGCCGGGGACCACCACCACCATGGCGTTGTAGCTGCGCACCGTCGGGATGGCCTTGAGGACGTCGTTGCTCAGCGTCTGCTCGTGCTTGGCGCTCTGCACGTCCACGATCGGGCTCTCGCCGGTGACGGTCACCGTCTCCTCGAGGCCGCCGACCGCCATGTCGGCGTCCACGCTCGCCGTGAAGGATCCGGTCAGCACGATCCCTTCGCGTTTGTAGGTCTTGAATCCCGGCAATGTGAACGTAACCGAATAAGTGCCGGGCCGGAGGTCTTCGATGCGATACACCCCGTTACCGTCGGACACACCGGTTCGGACTTTCTCGATGAGCGCCGGGCTCGTGGCCTCGACGGTCACGCCGGGAAGAACGGCCCCGGAACTGTCTTTGACTGTGCCTGCGATGACCGCCTGAGCGAACGCGACGGTGGGAAGAGACAGGAGCGACGCGATTACAACTAGGAATCGGGCTGCGCGCATGGATACCTCATAGGAGTGAGGGGAGCCAGAATCACGGATCCGCAGTATTGACTTTTCGGTATAACTCCCCGCGTGGCGATTCTCGATCAGGTCGCTGGTCAACACAATCACGATTCGTGCGAGAGCGGGAAACGTTGGGCAGGCAATGCCGGGCCGCGGCGTCGTTGGGGGTTCAGATCCGAGGGCTGACGACCGATGAATAGAGCAATAAGGCCATGCTGAACGCATCGATGTCGAAGCTGCTCACCACCCGCACCTCCTGGATGCTTGCCTTGGGCGCCGTGGTCCTCGGAGGAGTGGCCTTCGGCCAGGCCCAGAGGCCCGACGCCACCCTCGACGAGCTCGTCGTCGAAGTGCAGGCCATGCGAGCCGAGATGAACCAGGCCGCCGCGGCGAGCATCCGCGCCCAGCTCCTCGTGGGCCGGCTGCAGATGGAGGATCAGCGGATTGCCGCCGTGCTGCGCGACCTCGAGGCGGTGCAGGCCGAGCTCGCGTCCGTCGCGCAGGCCCGTGCCGAAGGCGCCACGCGGCTGAAGTCGTTCGAAGAGGCGGCGATTGGCGCCACGAACGACGTGCGCCAGGAGATCGACCAGGAACTGGCCGCCGCTAAGGCCGCGTCGCAGCAGGTCGACCGCCGTCAGCAGGCGCTCAAGCGGCGCGAGAACGCGCTCGCCAAGGAGCTGCAGGACAGCCAGGCGCGCTGGCAGGACATCAACGCGCGCCTCGAGACCTTCGAGCAGTCGATTCCGGGTAGTCGCTAGCGGGCGCTAGCTCGTCTTCTGGGCGGCCGCGACTGCCTTCTCCAGCTCCGCGAACGGACCGACGCCGCCGTGTCCGCCGGCGTTGGTGATCACTCGGAGCTTCAGCGCCTTCACCGCCTGGAGCAGCGCCACCGCGTCCGGCCCCGCCGGCGCGCCCGTTCCAGGGAAGAACAGATCGCTCTGAAAGAGCACGCCGCCCTTCGGCACGAAGGCCAGCACCTTCGGCTCGACGTGCGGGATGCCGCCGACCGCATAGAGCTCCAGCGTCTGGCCGCCGTCGCTCAACACTTTCTTGCCCTCGAAGAACTCGAGCGAGCCGGCCTTGCCGGCCTTCTTGGCCGCCTCGAGCGCGTCTTCCGGATTGGTGTGCGGCGTGTCCATGATCGGCCGCACCATCGGCTCGTGCTCCTTCGCGGCCAGGATGGTGGCGCCGACCGCGGCCAGCCCGCGCACGCCGCCCGTGTGGTCGTAGTGGTAGTGGGTGACCGCCGCGTAGCGGATCGGTTTCTTCGGGAACTGCTCGGTGAGCACCCGCGCGAGCGTGGCGCTCTGCGCATCGGTGTACGCCGCCTCGACGACCGCCAGGTACGACGGGAACTCCACGACCAGGCTGTTGTGCGAATACGCCCGCGCGAAATAGACGCCGTCGGAGATCCTCACGATCGTGACGGGCGAGTAGTCGCCGGCGGCGATCGCCTTGTCTGCTTCGGCGTCGGCCGCGGCTGGAACCAGGAACACCGCCAGTGCGTTGGCGTCGTTCACCGCCGCTGATGCGAACTGCACGTCCGAGTACGGCTTGCCGCCTTTGACGATGGTGATCTTGTGCGGCAGCTGCACGCCCGCCACGTCGCGGTAGTCGGCAAGTGTGTAGACGGACGGCTGGTCGCCGAGCATCGACTCGGTATCGGTGGTCTCGTAGCCGTCGAGCAGTTTGGTCTGCGGGTTGAAGTAGAGGCCGATCGTTTCGCCCGACGCCAGCCGCGTGGTCCCGAACGCGTGCGGCGTGCCGGCGAAGTCGCGCGTTTGCGGCTGCTCGGTGGACGGCGTGTCGGCGGCCGCCATGACGATGCCGATCACGTTGCGTTTCAGCAGGAACTCCGGCGAGTTCTGCGTGCCCCAGCTGAAGAGCCCTGATGGCGACATCACCGCGAGCGGACGTCCCGCCACGTTCTCGAGCCCGACGGCCTTGCCATTCTTCTTCGTCAGCACCTCCTGCCGGTGCTGCCCGAAGTCGCCCATCTTGATCTCGTAGTCGAGCGCCGCGCGGCCGTTGGCAAGGTCGAGCGTCTCCACCACGTTCGTGAGCGACGCCGGCATCTCCTCGTCGGTGGCGTGCGCCATCTGGCCCAGGCGCAGGCGCGTGCCGCTGCCGCCCTTCATCGCCACGGTCTGCACTCCGCGCAGGCGATCCAGCCCGCCCATCGCGGCGGCCGCGTCCTTGGCCAGGCCTTGTGTCGTGGGGGCCGACACGCACGATGCGACCCAGATCGTTCCCGTGATCGCCATCAGGCCAGCCGCGGCCGGCAGCCTTCGTGTCTTCATCGCGCGCCTCCGGGGCGCTACTGTAGCAGCTTTACACGTGGTCGAGGGGCGGCGTAGCATTCGCGACATGAGAGCCAAGCAGCTGTGTGTGCTGGTCGCGATGAGCGCGGCGCTGTGGGCCCCGCGCGTGTCCGCGCATCATTCGTTTGCCGCCGAGTACGACGCCAACAAGCCCGTCACGTTGAAGGGCACGGTCTCGAAGGTCGAGTGGACCAACCCGCACGCCCGCTTCTACGTGGACGTGAAAGACGACAAGGGCGCGGTGACGACGTGGAACTTCGAGCTGGCCAGCCCCAACGTGCTGCGGCGCAACGGCTGGACGCGCACCTCGCTGAACATCGGCGACGAAGTGACCGTCGAAGGCGCGCGTGCCAAGGACGGATCGACGATGGCCAACGCGCGCGTCGTGAAGCTCGCCGACGGCCGCCGCGTGTTTGCCGGATCGTCGGGCGGCGACGCCCCTCCCCCGGCTAACTGATATGAAACCCACATCGCTCCTCACGCTTCCACTCGTCCTCGCCGTCGGCGCACTCGTCGTGGTGTCGGCGCAGCAGACGCCGCCGGCGCCCACGTCACCGGCCGGTGCCGGCAGTGGGCAGCGCGGACCCGCGGCACCGACCGGTCCGGTGAAGCGGCTGCCGAACGGCAAAGTGGATCTGTCGGGCGTCTGGCAGGGCGGCGGCCCGGTGGGCGACATCAAGATGGGGCTTGCGAAGGGAGAGGCGCTGCCGATCAAGCCGGAGTGGCAGAAGATCATGGACGCGCGCCAGTCGAAGGACGACCCCGAGGCCAACTGCCTGCCCACGGGCGTGCCGCGCCGCGACCCGTATCCGTGGCGCATCCTTCAGACCGACACGCACACCTTCCTGCTGTTCGAAGGCAACATCCACAGCTACCGGCAGATCTTCATGGACGGCCGGAAGCATCCCGCCGACTTCGATCCCAGCTGGTACGGCCACTCGGTCGGCCATTGGGAAGGCGACACGCTGGTGGTGGACACGGTGGGGTTCAACGACAAGTTCTGGTTCGACTTCATCGGCACGCCGCACACCGAGCAGCTGCACACGGTGGAGCGCTACACCCGTACGAACCTCGGCACGCTCGTGATCGAGACGACCATCGACGACCCCGGCGCCTACACCCGTCCGTTCAAGATCACCTTCACCGCGCGCCTGAGGCCCGGCGAAGAGCTGATGGAATACATCTGCAACGAGAACAACGGCTTCGTCCACCACATCACGGGGCCGGCGAAGGAGTTCTAGGGCCGGCTGGGCCGCATTTCCTCAGACTTAAGTGGCCGTGGCGGCGCCAAGGCTTCGGCGCCAGGGCCGCGCTCCTCCGGTTTTGCGCCTGAAAAGAGCGATCGGGCCGCGCTGCACGCGGTGCGCGGCTTGCATTGGCGCACCGGCGCGGGAGACAGGAGAACAGCATGAAAAGAGCGTGGCTTGGTTCGCTGCTGGCGCTGGGGCTTGTCGCATTTGCTCTACCAGCTCAGGCGGCGATCATCACCTACCAGGCGGTCCTGAACGGAGCCACCGAGGGGACGCCTTCCCTCGGAACCGGGTTGGCAATCGTCACCATCGACGACATCGCCCACCTCATGCGTGTTCAAGCCAGCTTCACAGGCTTGACGCCGACGGGGACGGGAACGACCGCATCTCATATTCATTGTTGTACCGCGGTCCCTGGGACGGGAACCGCTGGCGTGGCGACGACCACTCCGAGCTTTCCGGGATTTCCGCTCGGTGTGTTTGCCGGCACGTTCGACAACACGTTCGACTTGACGCTGGCCAGCTCGTACAACCCAGCGTTCGTGACCGCTAACGGAGGCTCGGTGGCGGCAGCCGAGGCAGCACTTCTGGCCGGCATGGCCGCAGGGAGAACCTACTACAACATTCACACCTCTTTGTTTCCGGGAGGCGAGATTCGCGGCTTCCTCACGCCGGCGGCGGTTCCAGAGCCGGTCAGCCTCTCGCTCCTCGGTCTCGGCCTCGCCGGCGTGGCGCTTCGACGCCGCCGCGGCCGGGTTTAGGCTCCCCACACGCCGCGGGCACGGCTGCGCATGTCAGCCTCGTCTGCGGCGTTCTTCAGCTTCAATCAGTACGACCCCGGTGGACATGGGCTGCACGGCGCGGCGGTAGATCGACAGATACCCCGTGGTCGGCGACAGCTTCGGCTCGCCGAGGCGTGACCGCCGTCCGGCCAGCACGTCTTCGGCGACGTCCAGATCGATTCGCCGCGCCTCCACGTCCACGCTGATCACGTCGCCGTTCTCGACTAACGCCAGCGCTCCGCCCACCGCGGATTCGGGCGACACCTCCGCGACGGTGAGGCCCTTGTTGCACAGCCCCGACAGCTGGCCATCGGTGACGAAGGCGACCTCGTTCTCGAGCCCCTCGGCGTAGATCGCGAAGACGACGCGTGATGCCGAGCCCGCCATGCCCGGTCCGCCTACCGGTCCGCAGCCGCGCAGCACCAGTACCTGCCCGGGTTTCAGCTCGCGGCGCTGCAGCGCCGCGAGCGCGTCGGGCACCGAATCGAACACGAGCGCGGGTCCGGTCAGGCGCGTCGGCTGGCCCACGGGGCGCAGGCCGGGACGCGCGATGGCGCTCTCGGGCGCAAGCGATCCGCGCAGCACCACGATCGACGCCGCCCGGGAGTACGGCTGGTCCAGCGGACGGATCACGCCGCCGTCGTGCACGGTCGCGGTGGCAACCTGGTCTCCGATCGTCCGGCCCGTCACGGTGCGGGCGTCGAGGTCGAGGAGCGGGGACAGCGTCTTGAGCAGTCCGCGCGCACCGCCCGCGGCTTCGAACTGATCGATCGTGTGCGGCCCGTTGGGCGCGACCGCGCTCACCACCGGTACTCGCGTACCGAGATCGTTGAAGAGTCCGAAGACGTCGAGGTCGAGGCCGGCTTCCACGGCCACCGCCTGCAGATGCTTGACGCAGTTGATGGAGCCGCTCACCGCCAGCACCGCGGCAACCGCGTTGCGGAAGGCGCCTGGTGTCATCACATCGCGCGGCTTCAGGTCCTCCCACACCATCTCCACGATGCGCCGCCCCGACTGGCGCGCGCACTCGAACATCGCCGGGCTGTTGGCCAGGATCGGCGCCGCGCCGGGCAGCGTCATGCCGAGCGCCTCGCAGGCGATGTGCATCGAGTTGGCCGTTCCCATGCCGGCGCACACGCCGGGGCCGGTGATCGCGTGGTCGCACATGCCGGCCAGCGTCTCCTTCGACAGCTTGCCGAACATGGCTCGCACCGACCCGATGAACACCTCTTCGATGTCCACGTGCGCGCCGTTGTAGTGCCCCGACGGCTGGTAGCCGCAGATGACGAGGATGGTGGGGATGTTGAAGCGCCCGGCGGCCATCAGATGCGCGGGCGGCGTCTTGTCGCACGACGACAGGCAGATCATCCCGTCGAGCTGCGCGCCCTCCACGGCGATCTCCATGTCGTTCACGACGAGATCGCGGCTCGCCAGCATGTAGCCGCCCTGGGCGCCGGCGCTGATGATGAAGTCGCTCGGCGCCGCCGTCCGGATTTCGAAGGGGAGTCCGCCAGCTTCGCGGACCGCTTCCTTCACCACTTTGGCGATGCCGTCCAGGTGGCTGAAGCAGATGGCAAGCTCCGACGAGCTGTTGACCACGGCGATCTTCGGCTTGAGGAGGTCCGCGTCGGTGAGTCCGAGCGCCTTCCACTGCGCGCGGCGGACGGCTTCGCGCGGCGAGCCCGGTTCGAAGTTGCTCCTCAGTGCTTTCATCCGCCAATCCTATAAGCTATGCGCCGTGTCTACTCCCTCTCTGGCCCGGCCGGCCACGGTCACGCACGCCGGCGAGGGTGTGTTGGCCCAGCCCCTCTACTGGGTCTGGGTCCTGGTCGCGCTGACGATCTGCTACGTCGTCAACGTCATGGACCGGTCGCAGATCCTGGCGGCGTCGCTCCAGGCGATCAAGAAGGAGTTCGGGGCCACCGACTTTCAGCTCGGGATGCTCAGCGGCATCCCGTTCGCGCTCTTCTATTCGTTTCTGGGCATCCCGATTGCGGCGCTGGCCGACCGCTGGAGCAGAGTGAACGTGCTCGCGCTGTCGGTGGCGCTGTGGAGCGGCATGACCGCCCTCTGCGGGATGGCGGTGAACTTTCCGATGCTCTTCGCCGCGCGGGTCGGGACCGCCATCGGGGAGGCGGGCGGGAGTCCGCCATCGCACTCGCTCATCTCCGACTACTTTCCCAAAAGCTGGCGCGGCACCGCGTTCTCGGTGTACGCGCTGGCCGTCCCCATCGGCACCGCGCTCGGCGCCTTCATGGGCGGATGGGGCAACCAGAACCTTGGCTGGCGCAACACGTTCATGGTGGTCGGATTGCCAGGGCTGCTCCTGGCCCTGGCCGTGCGGCTGAGCGTGCGCGAGCCGCCGCGCGGCATGGCCGACGGACTCTCGGCGGCGCGTGCCGCCGCGACGCGGACGCCGGGTCTCGTCGAGGTGCTGTCGTATCTCTGGGCCCGGAAGTCGTTCCGGCACCTGAGCCTGGCCGCGGCGCTCCACTCGGTGGTCTGGTATTCGAGCGGCGCGTTCAACAACGCGTTCCTGCAGCGCTCCCACGGGCTGACGTCGTACGAAGCGGGCCAATGGATTGCCATCTTGTCGCTGATCGCCGGTGTGGGCACATTCCTCGGCGGCTTTGCCTGCGATCACTTGAGCACGCGCTTCAACGACCGCCGCTGGTATCTGTGGGTGCCGGGGTTGGCAACGCTCCTGTGCGTGCCGTTCCAGTTTCTCGCGTATTTGTCGCCCGGCCTCAACACCACGCTCATGTCCTTCGTCGGACTCATGTTCATGGCCGCCGTGTTCTTCGGGCCGTCGTTCGCCATGACGCAGTCGCTGGCCACAGTGCGCATGCGATCGGTGGCGACGTCGCTGCTGCTCTTCATTCAGACGCTCATCGGCAACGGGCTCGGACCCTCCACGACGGGATTCATCAGCGACTGGCTGCGCCCCTCGATGCAGGGCGACTCGTTGCGCTACGCTTTGGTGATCATCGGCGTCGTCAACATCTGG
>Ga0207644_10002879_pt1 | contig 11088 bp, 13 predicted proteins | sample KBSS73metaG_FD_184326 | JGI IMG/M metagenome (GOLD analysis project Ga0207644, IMG submission 184326) | Switchgrass rhizosphere microbial communities from Kellogg Biological Station, Michigan, USA - KBS S7-3 metaG (SPAdes) (version 2) | ecosystem: Host-associated > Plants > Roots > Rhizosphere... | reverse complement strand
TGGCCTTGCCCAGCTCCATCAGCTGGGGGGCCGCGTCGGGCGCGGCACCGGCAAGAGCATGTGCCTGCTGGTCCGCGGCCAGGCACTGACCGAGGTCGGGCGTGCTCGTCTCGCGCTCATGCGCGAGACGAACGACGGGTTCCGCATCGCGGAGGAAGACCTCCGGTTACGCGGGCCCGGGGAAATCCTCGGAACCCGGCAGTCCGGTGAGGAAGCATTTCGCGCCGCTACGCCTGAAGACGTCCAGGCCTTGGCGCCGGTCGCGCAAAGTGACGCCCAGCTGCTCCTCGAGCGCGATGGCGGCCTTGCGGGACCCCGGGGGCAGGCCGCGCGCATCTGCCTTTACCTCTTCGAGCGCGACCAGGCTGTCGGCCTGATCCGCTCAGGATAAGGATAGATGCGATGAATCCAGTGGCCTGGCTGCCGATCCTGCTCGTGCTGGGCGCCGGCGGCCTCATTGCGCTTCAGGCGCCCACCAATGCGTTGCTTGCCCGGGCGGGCGGGTCGCCGGTGCTCGCAGCCCTGATTTCCTTTGCCGTGGGAACGCTGGCGTTGCTGGCCGTCTGGCTCGGGGGCGGCAAACGGCCCACCGGCGCCGCATTTTCAGGCTTGCCCTGGTATGCGTGGGCCGGCGGTCTTTACGGCGCCACCTACGTCGCGGTTGCCGCCTATGCCGCGCCCAAGATCGGCCTCGCTTCGCTGATCACGATCGGCATCGCGGGTCAGATCGCGATGGCCTTGTTCCTCGACCATATCGGCGCGCTTGGCCTGCAGCGCGATCCCCTCAGTGTCGGCCGTATCCTCGGCGCGATGCTCGTAGTGGCGGGGGTGATACTGGTCCGCCGCAGCTAGCGGACAAGCAGGCCGTGGCGTTTCTTCCCAAGGCTGAGCTTTAGCGGCTGCTCCCCGGCGCTCAGCATCAAGCCAGGATCATTCACCGTCACGTCGTCGAGGCGCACGGCGCCTTCGGCGATCTTTCGCTTGGCTTCCTTGTTGGAGGGCGTGAAGCCGAGTGCTGTCAGCGCATGCGCGATGTTCATGCCCTCGCCGAGAGAGAGTGTGGGCAGGTCCTCGCCGATACCGCCGCCGGCAAAGGTCTCGCGTGCCGTCTGTTCCGCTGCCAATGCTGCCTCTCGTCCATGGAGCATCGCGGTAGCTTCGGTTGCAAGAATGACCTTGGCGTCGTTGATCTCGGCGCCGGACAGGCTTTCCAGACGCCCGATGTCCTCGAGCGACAAGTCGGTGAACAGCTTGAGGAAGCGCGCGACGTCCTCGTCCTGCGTGTTCCGCCAGAACTGCCAATAGTCGTACGGGCTGAGGAACTGCTCGTTGAGCCAGACTGCGCCCTGGGCAGTCTTGCCCATTTTTGCGCCATCCGCGGTCGTGATGAGCGGCGTCGTGACGCCGAACAGCTCCGTCCCGTCAATTCGCCGCCCAAGCTCGATGCCGTTGACGATATTCCCCCATTGATCGGATCCCCCCATCTGCGCCCGGCAGCCGACGCGCCGCGACAGCTCGAGAAAGTCATAGGCTTGGAGGATCATGTAGTTGAATTCGAGGAACGTCATCGGCTGCTCGCGGTCGAGCCGCAGCTTGACGCTGTCGAACGTCAGCATGCGGTTGATCGTGAAATGCCGTCCAACGTCGCGCAGGAACGGGATGTACTCGAGCGTGTCGAGCCAGTCTGCATTGTTGACCATGATCGCGTCTGAAGGGCCGTCGCCGAACGTCAGCAGCCGTCCAAACACGCGCCGGATGCTGGCGATGTTGGCATTGATTTCCTCGGTCGAGAGCAGCTTGCGGCTTTCGTCCTTCCCCGATGGATCACCGACCTTGGTCGTACCCCCGCCCATCAGTACGATCGGACGATGCCCCGCCTGCTGAAGACGGCGAAGCATCATGATCGAGACGAGATTGCCAACGTGGAGGCTGGGCGCAGTTGCGTCGAAGCCAACATAGACGCTGACGAGGTCCTTGGTGGCGAGCGCGTCCAGTGCCGCAGCGTCGGTCACCTGATGAATGTAGCCACGCTCGTCGAGGAGCCTGAGGAGAGAGGAATTAAAACCGGTCATTCAGGCCGCTTAGCGTCGTTAACTGCTGCATGCTACGCTGCCGCGATGCAGTTTAACCTCGTTCCACATCCGGCGACGCCGCCGTCCGGGCCGGATTTCAAGGTCTGGGTCAACATCGACCATGCGAGCGCGCTTGGCGTCGTTGCTTCGACGAACATCTGGTTCGGCATCGGCGCGCCGGCGAGCCGCTTCGTCGTTCCCGAGGCGGAAGAGCCGGGCAGGGCGGACGAGCTTTGGCAGACGACATGCCTCGAGGTGTTCCTGCGTCCCGAGGGCGAGGCGGCTTATCGTGAATGGAACTTCGCGCCGTCTGGAAATTGGGCGTCGTACGACTTCGAATCATACCGGGATGAAAAAACCAACGCCGATGTCGCTGACCCGTACATCCGCATGGAAGACAATCTGACCTGGTGGGCACTCGGCGCGACGATCGCGGTGGAAGCCGGAACCCGATGGGAGCTCGGCCTTTCGGCTATTCTCGAGGAGAAGGACGGGACCAAATCCTATTGGGCGCTGTCTCACTCGTCCGGGGATGAGCCGGACTTCCACGACGCCGCTTGCTTCACCGCGCACCTGCCCTAAGCAGCTTTTCCATGACCCTGTTCGGTATCGACCGGCTCCTCGCCGAGCCGGAGCTTCGTCGTCCCCTCGAAAGCAAGCGCGTGGCACTGCTCGCGCATCCCGCGTCGGTCACGCAGGACCTGACGCACAGTCTCGATGCGCTTTTTGGGGCAGGGGTGAACATTTCGGCGGTTTTCGGGCCGCAACACGGTGTGCGAGGCGACCTTCAGGACAACATGATGGAGTCGCCCGACTTCACCGACCCGACCTACGGCGTGCCTGTCTTCAGCCTATACGGCGAGGTCCGTCGGCCGACCGGCCAGTCGATGGGCACGTTCGACACGATCCTGATCGATCTCCAGGACCTCGGCTGCCGGATCTACACTTACGTGACGACCCTGCTTTATGTCCTCGAAGCTGCCGCCGAGCACGGCAGAAGCGTCTGGGTGCTCGACCGTCCCAATCCAGCAGGCCGACCGGTCGAAGGACTGACGCTTCGGCCGGGCTGGGAAAGCTTTGTAGGCGCAGGGCCGATGCCGATGCGGCATGGGATGACCCTCGGAGAGCTTGGTCATTGGTTCGTGAAGCATTTCAAGCTCGACGTCGATTATCGCGTCATCGAGATGGAGGGCTGGAAGCCAGACGACGGTCCAGGCTTCGGCTGGCCGCCGGAGCGCGTGTGGATCAACCCAAGCCCGAACGCTGCCAACCTCAACATGGGCCGCGCCTACGCCGGTACCGTAATGCTCGAAGGCACAAATCTCAGCGAGGGCAGGGGAACCACGCGTCCGCTGGAGCTGTTCGGAGCGCCCGATCTCGACCCGAACAAGCTCATGGCGGAGATGGAGCGTCTCGCTCCCGATTGGCTGCAGGGCTGCAAGCTGCGCGACGTCACGTTTCAGCCGACCTTCCACAAGCATGTCGGAGAAATGTGCCGCGGCGTCTTCATTCACGCCGAGGGCAGGTTTTACAATCACGAGGAGTTCAGGCCGTGGCGCCTGCAGTCGCTCGCGTTCAAGGCGATCCGGCGGCTCTACCCTGGTTATGACCTGTGGCGGGACTTCGCTTACGAATATGTCTTCGACAGGCTCGCCATCGACGTCATCAACGGCTCTTCCTTGCTGCGCGAGTGGGTGGATGATCCAACGTCCTTGCCCGGCGACCTCGATCGGCTCACTCTTCCCGACGAGCGAGGCTGGGAAGATGAGCGCAAGGATTGCCGGCGCTACTGACCGCGTGCGCAAGCGGCAATGAACCGCTCTCGGCTCCTCGGGCATCCACTGGAGCGTGGTTAACGAAAGAGTAGGACGTTGCGCCTATCCACGCTCTCACGTCTGGGAGTGGGAGCGCGCCTTCAATGGCCACGCAAGGTATCGAGCAAGTCACCGAGAACGCCATCCGCGCCGTGGCGCGCGATTGCGGCTCACTCTCAATGGAATGCAGTGACGTCGCCGGTTACGTGAAGGGAGTTTCCGACCGGATCGGCGAGCATATGAAGATGCTCGACCAGCTCGAGGAGGTGACGACGCGGCTGCTGGGAGACCAGGCCCGTGTCAGCGATTCAACCGACGAGGCCCGGCTGCTTTCCGAGCAGGCAAAGGCGAAGCTCGAAGCCGGCCGCGAAGCGATCGACGGCACGATCGATGGCTTCAAGGGCCTGACCGAGCTCATCGTCCAGCTCGGCGAGCGCATGGCCGGCTTTGCAACCGCAATGAGCCAGGTCCAGAGCGTTTCCTCGACGATCGAGACGATCGCCCGCAAGACGAACATGCTCGCTCTCAATGCAACGATCGAGGCTGCTCGCGCCGGGGACGCCGGCCGCAGCTTCGCCGTCGTTGCAGCCGAGGTGAAGAAGCTTGCGCATGATACCCGCGCCGCGACGAGCCAGATCGCCTCGACCATCGGTGAGCTGACCCGCGAGGCGGGCGCAGTCACCGCAGAAATCAAAACGGGCGTTGAACGCAGCCGCGCGGCGCAGTCCGGTTTCGGCACGATCAGCGATACCGTCCGCGAAGTCAGCGAGATCGTCGGCATGGTCGACCGTCAGACCGAGGGCATCGCGCACTCGACCAGCATGATCCAGACGAGCGTCGATCGCGTGAAGGCCGGCCTTACCGATTTTGCAGCTGATGCTCGCGATAACGGCAAGGAGCTGCTCACCGCCGAGAAGCGCCTCGCGCACCTGGAGCTGCTATCGAACACCATGCTCGACACGCTCGCCAATTCAGGCGCGGAGATCGACGATACGCCGTTCATCCTCAAGGCGCAGGAGACCTGCCGCCATATCCAGGCCCTCATCGAGCGCGCCATCGACGAGGGGGAAGTCACGCTCGAGGACGTCTTCGACCATGACTACAAGGTCGTCGAAGGCACCAATCCCGTCCAGTACGATGTGCGCTTCAACGAAACCGCGGACCGGCATATCCGCCCGATCCTCGATCGGAGCGAAAGCTCTGACGGGCGCATCATCGGCTGCGCGATCGGCGACATGAACGGCTATCTGCCGACCCACCTCAGCAAGCGAAGCCACCCGCAGGGTCCGGATCCCGTGTGGAATGACGAGCATTGCCGTAACAAGCGGATTCTCATCGACGACACGACGCGGATGGCGCTCGCCAGCGAACGCCCCGCGACCCTCGCGACTTATAGGATGGAGCTCGGCGACAAGTTCATCCCGGTGAAGAACGTTTTCGTTCCGCTGTGGATCAAGGGTCGGCGCTGGGGCAACTTCGAGCTTGCGTACCGGGATGACTGATCTTTGCGCTTCAGAGGCGGGAGAATCACGGTTCCTGAAAGCTTACCCGCCCATAAACCTCGTCTTTACGCCCTTGCGTTAGGACGGACCGCATAGGGCCACTCATAGAGGCCAGAACGAGGGGTAAAGAATGGCGATCAATCGGTCCGTCGGCCAACATCAGGTCAGCGTCGCCGAGACCCAGCTCGCGCGTGTCGCGGGCGAGGGATGCGCTCGTCATCCCTATCTTAATCGTCTTCTCGAGGCCTCGGGGCGCCACTCGGGGCGCGATCTTGCGGACGCAGTGCACCTGCTGTGCAGCCTGCACGGCCGCTATCCCGGGCTTATCGAGCTTGCGCTTCAGCGCTGTCCGCAGGGCCCGGTGCAGGATTGGCTGAGCCGCGCCTCGGAGGGATTCGAGCGCGAGCGGCTCTATCTGGTGCGGTTGACCTCCGCCGTTGGGCCGCTGCCGAGTACTCCTGGTGCCGCAGAAACCGAGTCGAGCCTCGTGACTGCGCGACACGCGCTCGAGACTCTTGCGATGTCGGAGCGCAACGGATGCTCTTTGGGCGCCGCGACCGCGCTTGTTGGCGACTGGTGGCCGATCCGCCGACTGCTCGATCGAGCAGCGGCTCGCGCGGGCACCGAGGCGCCTGCGCCGTCGCTTCCTGATGAGACGTCCGTGGTGACCGCCATTGAAAGTGGGTCAGAGACGCCGGCGAGCGCTCGTGCGCTTGGCTTTGGCGGAGAACAATTGCTTCTGCAGCACCGCGCCTTGTTCGACCTTCTCGAAGCCCGCGCCGAAGCGCGGGGCGAGTATTAAGCCGCCTTTTTCAGCTCGCGCTGTTCGTTCGCGGGGACGCCCAGCTCGGTGCGTGCCTCATCACTGACGTTCCCTGCCTTTGCCCTCGGGAATAGCAGACGCGATGCCATCACAACTGCGCCAAGACCGAGGTAGGCGCTGATTGCGATCGTCGGGCTCCACATCACGGAAGCCGCAAACAGGATCCGAAGGAAGACCGGGTTGAACCCGAAATCCTCGCCGACCGCCTCGCATACGCCGAGAATCGTGTGCGACCGCAGCGGAAGGGCGACCTGGTTGACCTGGGATTCCATCTCTTCACTCCAATGGCAAAAACTTGTGCACACTACGTAGCAATAGTCGTGCCATTTTTAGAAAATGAGCGAATCCAGCCACTTAGGAAATTCGCAAGTGACGAAGTTCGCAAAGAACGCCACCTTCCGTCGCCATCAGTTGGGAATTCACACCTCATGCTGCAAGTGCGATATTGCATTGCAGCACTTGAACAGTTTCTGTTCAGCGACAATCTGCTAGAGGCGCGACGCCACAAAGGAGTCGATCCCGTGATGCGGATCATGATGAAGTCGAAGATCCACCGCGCGACGGTGACGCAGGCCGACCTCGACTATGTCGGGTCGGTGACCATGGACGCCGCCTTGATGGAAGCTGCCGATCTGCTCGAGGGCGAGCAGGTGGCGATCGTCGACATCACCAACGGGGCCCGCATCGAGACCTATGTCATCCCGGGTCCGCGCGGCACCGGCATCATCGGTATCAACGGTGCCGCCGCGCATCTCGTCCATCCCGACGATCTCGTGATCATCATGAGCTACGGGATGTTCGAGGATGCCGAGGCGCGCAAGCTCAACCCGATCGTCGTTCACGTCGACGATCAGAACCGCATCGTGAAGATTGGAAACGATGCGTCCGAGCCAGTGCCCGGTTCAGACCAGAAGCGCGGAAGCCTTATCGCCGCGCAGTAGGCGGGGCTACCAGCAGCCGCCACGGCGCCGGCAGATAGTCGGTCGACATATAATAATAGAAGAGGCACCGCCCCGAGGGGGTGCGATTGACGCCCTTTGCAATTCCGAACGCGATCGCGCCGCTGAATACCGGCCCGCCACTGTCACCCGGGATGCAGCTTGGGCCCCTCACTGTCACCCAGTTGGGCGAGCACGGGCCGCCGCACAGTTCGCCGGGAGGCGCATAATCGGTCAACTCGACCGTTGCGCAACTATACCCGGAGCTTTCCCCATAGTGGCAGACGAATTCGCCGGCGCGCGTGCTGGCGACGTTGCGCCAGCTCACCAGTCGCCGCAGCGTACCTCCGCCGCGATTTGAGTAGAACAGCGGTTCGATTGCGTCCGGACTGAGGTTCACCTGGACGTCCTGATAGCCAAGGCCCCATTGACCAAGGAACGGCAGCGGCGAGCTGCTGTCGTCGCGGTCGATGTAGGTGAGCTCGTCAGGGCAATGAGCTGCCGTTGTAACGCCTGCGCGGCTCCCGTCCGTCACGACGAAGCCAGTGGTGCAGAGGTTGCGCCGGCCCGTCACGCTGCTGATCCCCTCGACCCGGCCTCCACCGTCGACGCTCATGTTCGTTTCATTCAGCTCGTTGACGACGACCCGGACAGGAACCCCACCGACCTGCTCGGCGCGCCGGCGGATTGCGTCCAGGCCAAGCCGCTGGGCATCGCTGCTGGTGACCAGCAGCACCACTTCGCCGGTCCGCTGGTCGTAACCTGCGCCGCGAGCGTTGGGGAAATCACTCCTGAGGTCGATCAAATGCCTGCGCATCGCTGCTACCGCCTGTTCGTGCGTGGCCTTCGCGCCAGTTCGAAAGAGAATGCGTACGCCAGAAATGCTGCGATCCGGCACCGGTTGGTCGCCCGTCAGGAGGACGATGATGAGATAGTCGGGCGAATGGACAAACGAGATCCCGGCGAGACGGTCCACGAACTCGCGAGCGATTGCGTCGGTGACCTCGACGCTTGCCTCCTGGACCCTTAGCCGACGGAGCGCCTCGCCCGGCGCGACGCCGAACTGCGCGGCATATTGGATTGCGTCATCTGAAAGTGCTTCTGACTGCGTTTGCACAGGCTCCGCCGATACTTCGGCCGCGAGCAGTATGATCAAGGCGAACAACCATCGCATCGCGCGCATCTCATCCCCATGTTAGGGCGCACCGCAAGGAGGATTCATGGCCCACGACACCGCCACCGCCTCAACCGCCTTTGATCTTGCACCGCCGACCGAAGAGCAATTCGAAGCACTCGTCGCCGACCTCGACAACGAGGAACGGCGCGTCCTTCTCGAACACGGGACCGAAGCGCCTTTCTGTGGCACCTTCCTTCACGAGAAGAGGTCAGGCGTCTTTACGTGCCGGCTCTGTGGACTTCCGCTGTTCCACGGCGGCACAAAGTTCGAAAGCGGCACGGGCTGGCCCAGTTTCACGCAGCCGTTTGCCGAAGGGCACCTGAAGTACATCCGCGACACGAGTTATGGCATGGTCCGGACGGAAATCGTCTGTGCTCGGTGCGGTTCGCACCAGGGGCACGTGTTCCCGGATGGGCCGCCGCCGACCGGTCAGCGATATTGCATCAATTCCGTAAGCCTCGCGTTCACGCCAAACGGTGATCGCCTGCCCGACAAGCTCGGCCGCGGCGCTCCGGAAGGTGAGCTGGCAGAGGGCTGATGGCCGACAATCGAGGGCGTTTTCCGTTCTTACCGCTGTTCCTGTTCATGGCTGTCTCGGCCGTGCTCGGGGGCGTTGTTGCACGCATGCTGCCGGTAGCTGCCGACGATGCGCAGACGCCTCGGGTTCTCGCTGGCCCAGGGGACGACAGTCTCGCTCCACTGGTGAAGAAGACGGCGCCGGCAGTGGTGAACATCGCAGTAATGCAGCCTTCGCCGGCCCAGCAGAACCCGCTGCTGCAGGATCCGTTCTTCAGGCGTTATTTTGGCGTTCCGGACGCCGCTCTTCAGCCGGCGATGGCGGCGGGTTCGGGCGTGATCGTCGATGGACAACGCGGCTTCGTCATCACGAACTTCCACGTGATCCGGAACGCTAGCGCAATCGAAGTCACTCTGAAGGACGGCCGTAAATTCCCGGCGGAGCCGCTCGGCGCCGCTCCAAGCCTCGACCTTGCGGTACTCAAGATAGGCGCGCGGGATCTTCCAACGCTGCCGCTCGGCGACAGCAAGAAGCTCGAGGTCGGCGATTATGTCGTTGCAATCGGCAACCCCTTCGGCCTCGGCCAGACGGTTACCAGCGGCATTGTCAGCGCAACCGATCGCCCGCTTGGCCAGGGTGACTCGCGCCGCTTCATCCAGACGGATGCACCCATCAATCCAGGCAACTCCGGCGGCGCGCTGATCAGCCTTCACGGCGAGCTGATCGGGATCAACTCGGCCCTGTTCAGCCCGAGCTCCAGCGAAAGCAACGCCGGCAATGTCGGGATCGGCTTTGCAATACCCAGTAATATCGTAAAACAGGTGCTCGCCGAGGCGGAGCGCGCGCCGCAGCGCTAGTCGCTCCTCGCGCCGCCGTAGTGGATGTAGTCGATCCGGATCTGCACCCATGATCCGATGAGCGGCCGTCCCCCTTTTCGCGGTGGGCGAACGCGGAACTGCCAGGCCGCCTGACGCACGGCTGAAGCGAGGTGCGAGCCGTGCGGAGACTGGTCGAGCTCGACGCAATCCTCGACGCGGTTGCCCGCGACGGTCTTGCAGGCGATGAGGCCGTAGCCGTCGGGCGCGTTGCGCGGCAGGTAACCGCCGAGTTCGGCATCACTCGGCTCGCGCGCCCATTCCGCAGCATAAAGCGCTTCGCCGTTTGGCCCGCGTCCGACCACTTCGCTGTCGCCGGCACTCCCGGAACCGGCCGCCGGAAGCTTGGATATATCGGAGGCCGCCATTTCGTCGCTGCTCATCTCGATCCATGGCGAGGGCTTCGTCGGCTGGGGCGGCGGCGCGATTGTTGGCTTGGTGGGCAGGACGACAGGCGGAAGCTTGGGGACCGGATGATTGGTTTCGACGCGCGGCCGCTCGATCTTTGTCCTGTGCAGTTCGGGAGCGCTGCTGCGTTGATTGGGAATGAGATCGACGACGATGCCGCGAAGCGTCTTCTGGGCAGCCGGCGGCGGGATGATCCCCAGCGTCATGAGAACGAAGAGCAGTGCAAGGTTGATCGCCACCGCAAGGGCAAGGCCCGACAGCCGCCGGCGTAGCGGCGGGCGGTCGTAAGGCGAGGGGAGGCGATAGGCCGGCAAGAGTCTGGGAATTTGTGCGTCGCGTTACGCCTGCCCTAGCCGGTTTGCAGGTGAACCGGGAGTGAAGTCTTGACCTTGCTGCTTCGAGGGTGGGGGTGCGAGGTGGGGCGCGTGAGCGACTTGATGATCCGCGACGTCACCTTAGCCGACGCCGAGGCCGTCGCAGCGATTTACGCCCATCATGTGCTGACGGGTACGGCTTCATACGACATCGATCCGCCTGACGACGAATTTCACCGTGCCAAGATCGAGCGCATCGCCGCCGCGGGGTGGCCGTTCGTTGTTGCAGAGTGGGCCGGAGTGATTGCCGGATATGCCTATGTCACGCAGTTCCGCGACCGGGCTGCCTACCGCTTCACTTGCGAAGACAGCATCTACGTCCACCCGGAGTGGCTTGGCCGCGGCGTCGGTAAAGCGCTCCTTGAGGATCTCCTGGAGCGAGCGCCCGCAAGCGGGTTCCGGACGATGATCGCAGTCATCGGCGGCGGTGAACCGGCATCCGTTGGATTGCACCGGGTCTTCGGCTTTGCCGAGGTAGGGCGCCTGAAGGCCGTCGGGTTCAAGTTCGGGCGATGGCTCGACAGCGTCTACATGCAACGCGAATTGCTGCGGCTGGAATAAGCGCTTGGGCTCAAGAGCCCTCCGCCG
>Ga0207644_10002878_pt1 | contig 11089 bp, 10 predicted proteins | sample KBSS73metaG_FD_184326 | JGI IMG/M metagenome (GOLD analysis project Ga0207644, IMG submission 184326) | Switchgrass rhizosphere microbial communities from Kellogg Biological Station, Michigan, USA - KBS S7-3 metaG (SPAdes) (version 2) | ecosystem: Host-associated > Plants > Roots > Rhizosphere... | reverse complement strand
CGTCGGCAGCCTCGCGATCGATGCTAAGGCCAAATTGTTCCGCGTCGGCGGCAAGGAAGTGCGCGAGGGCGACATCGTCACGATCGACGGCGCGACCGGCGAGGTCATGCTGGGCGAGGTCGCGACGGTGCAGCCCGAGCTCGCCGGCGATTTCGGCGTGCTCATGGCATGGGCCGACGACGTGCGCCGCCTGAGGGTGCGCGCCAACGCGGAGACCCCCCTCGACTGCCGCACCGCGCGCCAGTTCGGTGCGGAGGGCATCGGTCTGTGCCGTACCGAGCACATGTTCTTCGACGCGGCCCGCATCTCGGCCGTGCGCCAGATGATCCTGGCCGAGGACGAAGCCGGCCGCCGCCGCGCGCTCGAAAAATTGCTGCCGGAGCAACGCAGCGACTTTGCCGAAATCTTCGAGATCATGGCGGGTCTGCCGGTGACGATCCGCTTGCTCGATCCGCCGCTCCATGAATTCCTGCCGCACGAGGAAGAGGAATATGCCGAGGTGGCATCCGCCTCGGGCGTGTCGGTCGAAAAACTCAAGCGTCGCGCCGCCGAGTTGCACGAATTCAACCCGATGCTCGGCCATCGCGGCTGCCGGCTTGGCGTCACTTATCCCGAAATCTATGAGATGCAGGCGCGCGCCATCTTCGAGGCGGCGGTCGACGTCGCGCGCAAGACCGGCGAGGCGCCGATCCCGGAAGTGATGGTGCCGCTCGTCGCGACTCGGCGCGAGCTCGAGATCATCAAGGCGCTGATCGATCGCACCGCCGCCGCCGTCTTCGCCGAGAAGGCGCAGACGCTCGACTATCTGGTCGGCACGATGATCGAGCTACCGCGCGCCGCGCTCAAGGCGGGCGAGATCGCCGAGGTCGGCGAATTCTTCTCGTTCGGCACCAACGACCTGACCCAGACCGCGCTCGGCGTCAGCCGCGACGATGCGGCACGCTTCCTCGGTACCTATGTCGAGCAGGGTATCTACCTGAAGGACCCATTCGTCAGCCTCGATGTCGAGGGTGTAGGCGAGCTCATCCAGATCGCCGCCGAACGCGGCCGGGCTACGCGCGCTGGCATCAAGCTAGGCATTTGCGGCGAGCATGGCGGCGACCCCGCCTCGATCGCCTTCTGCGAGGCGACCGGGCTCGATTACGTCTCCGCCTCGCCCTACCGCGTGCCGATCGCGCGGCTGGCCGCGGCGCAGGCGGCACTCAAGCGCTAGGGTTCAATCCCGCCCGGAAGCTATCGGGTGGGAACTTCGGCGGCGTCTAAGCCTCCCGCCAGAAATGCCCCCTTCCGGATCTTCGGGAGGGGGCCTTTTCCTGCCCACAAATCGCCATCCCGGAGCGAGTCCACAGGCGCTGATTTAAGCCTTCTCCCGCTCGCGGGAGAGAGCTCAGTGAAGCTTTCAGCCGAACGTTGCGCGATGCTGGTCTACCTTGCCCGCTTCGAGCATGGCCGCCTGTTCGCGCCAGCGTTCCTGTTCAATATAGCCTTCGTCGGCGCCCAGCTTCCGCTCAAGCGCGACCTCTTCCTCGGGCGTCAGCGCGGTGAGATCCGAATAGCGGTAGATGCCCTCTTCGTTAAGCCGGCGCTGCCCCGCAGCACCGATGCCGCGGATGCGCGACAGATCGTCGTGGGTGAGGTCGAGCGTTTCGGGCGTCGCGGTAGGCGCGACCGGAGCGACTGGAGCGACCGGCGCGGGCGTAACTACCGCAGGCGCGGCGGTTTCCAGCTCGTCGATACGGACGCGGGCTGCCTCCAGTTCCTGCTGCTCCTCGATGCGGGCATCACGTTCCGCTTCATAGGCGCGCTTCCACTTCTTGCCGCCGGAACGCGAGACCAACCCCAATAGCCATCCCAGCACAAATGCCAGGAACAGGATTGCCCACTGGTTGGTGGTGAATTCGGGCACGTAGCGGTCTCCCAAGCCTGTTTCGGCAAGGATTGCGCGCCCGCGCGCCCCGGGTCAACCGCCTAGCCGCGAGTGCCTCACCCCGATCGGGCAAGGCCCTCGCGGGCTGAAGATTATCGGCGTGAGTCGGCCGCAGGTTCGCGTGAACGACCAACTCTTCAGGTCTTGAACATGTTGTCGCTGATCGAGCAGGCCGCGGGCCCCAGGATCACGATGAACAACACGGGCAGAATGAACAGGATCAACGGCACCGTCATGATCGCGGGCAGGCGCGCGGCCTTCTCCTCGGCCTTCATCATGCGATTGTTGCGGAATTCGGCCGAGAGCACCCGTAGCGCCGATGCGAGCGGTGTGCCGTATTTCTCGGTCTGAACCATGGTCGTGACGACGCCGCGGATCGAATCCAGATTGACGCGCTGGGCGAGGTTTTCGAACGCCGTACGGCGATCGGTGAGGAAGCCCAGCTCGATCGCGGTCAAAGCCATTTCGTCGCCCAGCTCGGGATAGCCCTTACCCAATTCCTTGGAGACACGGTGGAAGGCGGCGTCGACCGTGAGGCCCGCTTCGGCGCAGATGACGAGCAGGTCGAGCGCGTCGGGCAGGCCTTTGCGGATCGCAGCGGTACGCTTGGTGATGCGGTTCTGCACGAAAAGATCGGGCGCCTTGTAGCTCAAGATGAGCGAGCCTGCGACGAGCATATAATGTTTGAGGCCGCCCCAGGTCGGCAGCCAGTCGAGCACATAGACCCCGAATACCACGGTGCCACCGATGACGACCGGGAGCGCCAGGCGCCCGAAGATCACCGCGATGGCTGCATCCTTGGAACGAATGCCGGCCTGCATCAGCTTGATCTGCGCATCCTTGAGCTGCTTGTCCTGCAGCATCTTCAGGCCGCCGAGGAATGAGCGCATCCGATCGGTCGCGCGGCTGGTCTGGTTGAGGCGCGTGCGCTTGCGCGTGGAGGCGGTGATGCCCGCCTTCAACTGCTCGCGCCGCTCGTTCAATGCCTTGACGCGCTTCGCCATGGGATCGCGCACGGTCGAGGCGGCATAGATGGCGACCATCAGCGCCACCACTGCCAGCGCCGACATGAACGTCGCCACGGTCATGACGTCCAATCCCATCGCGGTATGGAGGAGTGTCATCGCATCAGATCTCGAAATTGATCATTTTGGCCATGATGAACACGCCGATGCCCATCCACACGCCGCCGCCGGCCGCCGCCATCATCAGCCGCTGATCCGTGAAGAAGCCGCCCATATAGGTCGGGTTGATCCACCAGATCAGGGCGAACACGATGAAGGGCAGCGAACCGATGATATACGCCGATGCCTTCGATTCCGACGACATGGCGTTGATCTTGAGCTTCATCTGCATGCGCTTGCGCAGCACGTCGGCAAGGTTGCCGAGGGTTTCGGCGAGATTGCCGCCGGTCTCGCGCTGAATCGCAAGCGTGATCACGAAGAACTGGAATTCGGGCGTGTTGAGCTTGTCCGCGGTTTCCTGCAGCGCCTGCTCCATCGTGCGACCAATGCGCATGCGATCGGCGACGCCGCGGAACTCGCCGCCAACCGGATCGGGCACTTCGCTGCCGACCACGCCCAGAGTTTCCGAGATCGGCAAACCGGAACGGAGGCCGCGCACGAGCAGTTCGATCGCGTCGGGGAAGCGCGCCAGAAATTGCTTGATGCGGCGCTTGATCATCTTGCCGACCATCATGTGCGGCAGACCGACGCCGACCAGGATCCCCACGAACAAGGCAAGAAGCAAAGGCAGGCCCTTCAGCACGAGGAGGATGAAGGCGAGGACCGTCAGCCCGGCGCAGAACATCGCATATTTGCCGAGCGTCCAATTCTTGCCCGTTGCCTCCAGCCGACGCCGCAGCAGCTCGGGATTGGGCAGCACATGACGAAATGCCTGATCCAGCTTGGTCTCACGCTGGGCAGCGATGCGCCGCAGTTGGGTTTCGACCGAATTGCCGATGCCGGTATGGCGCGTCTTTACCGCCTCCAGGCGACGCTTGCTCGAGCGCCCGCCCGTTGGTCCGGTAAGGGCGAGACCACCCACGACCATCAGGCCGCCGAGCGTAAGGAGGAGGATCAGGACCATGGAGAACCTCAGCCGGCTGACTTGCGGGGCAGCAGACCGCGCACGTCACCGAGGCGGCCGAGCAGGGACTTGCTCTTCTTGGTCTCGCCATGCTCACCCATCACGAGCGTGATCAGCTCGCCGAAGGCCATGCCGAGCTTGGTGCCTTTGGCGACCTCCGCGATCGGCTTGCCGACCTTGGCGGCCTGGGCGCTGAGCTTGGCATCATAGGGGATGACCACGTCGATCTTCTGCTCGACCGACGCTTCGAACTCCTTGCGTGCGACCTCTTCGAGGCCGGCCGCGGGAACCTTGTTCGCCACGAGCACGATACGCGTCGCGGGTGCGTTGGCCCTGAGCCACGACAGGATGCGAATTGTGTCGCGCGTGGCGGCGAGCGTGAGTTCGGTCACGACCACCGTCGTTGCCACATCCTGCAACAGCATCGGATGCTGGACCAGCATGTGGCGGGGCAGATCGATGACCGAAGAGGCGAGCGCACTGCGCAATTCATCCTGAAGCTGGAAGAAGGCGGCGCCGTCGCCGGTTAGCGGCTGGCTGATCGGCGCCTCGGCCGACAGCACGCCCAGATATTCGTTCGGGCGCACCAGCGCGCGCTCGATGAAGAGGCCGTCGATCCGGCTCGGATTCTCGATCGCGTCGGTCAGGCCGCGACCCGGTTCGAGATCGAGCGCGAGCGCGCCGGTACCGAAATGCACGTCGAGGTCGAGCAGGCCCGTGGAAACGCGACGTTCGCTGATCAGCCAGGCGAGCGATACCGCCAGGGTCGAACAACCGGTCCCGCCACGCACGCCGATCACCGCGGTCATCTGGTGGGGCGTCTCGCCGGAGACTTCCGCCGCGCGCGCGCCTGCCTGAAACGCCTGCGCCTGCGCGATGCACTCGTGGAGCTGCGCCTGGGTGAACGGCTTCAAGAGATAATCGTGAATGCCCGATGAGAGCAGGTCGCGATAGAAACGGACATCATTGACGCGCCCGCAGGCGATCACGGTCGTGCCCGGCTCGCACACTTCGGCGAGGCCGTTAATGTCTTCGAGTGGATCGCTCGATTCGCCGAGGTCGACGAGCAGGATGCTCGGGCTTTGCGACACCGCAAGGCTCTGGACCGCATAATGGACGCCGCCATTGTGGATGCGCTCAAGCGGCCAGCCGAAGGAGAGCGCGGTCGCGCGAACCACATCCTCGGAATCGAGGTCGCTCATGAACGCGCTGAACGGGTCGCGCGTCCCATTTCGGGAATTGAAAGGTGCGTTCACTGACCGCCTCCCTTGGCGCTTTCCTTGGTGGTGACCTGCCATTGCTTGAAAGTCGGCTCCGCCTCACGCCAAGCCTTGATGGCGCGGGTGACGCTGTGGGTATCGGTAGTGCCGTCCGATTTGCCGTGGATCAGATCCATCGGATCGGCGACCATCGCCGCCAGATTGGAGTTGTTGGCGCAGCCGTAATTGGAGTCGGTGAGTGCCGCCGAGTCGCGGCCGCTCGACGCCCAATTGGGGCAGTTCGGCACCTGCGCCAGGGTGGCGCTGACGACCGGCTGGTTGACCGAATTCAAGCCGTAATTGCGGTCTTTCGCATCGGCGGCGCTTGCCGCGAGCAAGAGCCCCAGAACCAGTGCGCCGTTGCGATATCGGAGCATCGTCTTCATCACTTGCCTCCCGCGGGGGGGTTGGACGTCGGCGCTGGTGCGGCCGCGCCGGGCGCGAGGACCGGCCCCGGACGGCTGGCGCCGCTGTCGCCCTTGAAGGTTGTGCCCATTAGGACACGCGAGGCGTCGCTCGGCGCCTTGTAGCCATCAGTCGGCAGCTTGAGCTGCGACGGATCGACAGGCCTGACCAGATAAGGTGTGACGATGATCACCAATTCGGTCTGCTGACGGCGGAAGCTGTTCGAACGGAACAGGGCCCCGATTATCGGCAGCGCGCCGAGGCCCGGCACCTTGTCGGTCGTATTGGTGGAATTATTGTTGAGCAGGCCGCCGATCATGAAGGCCTGGCCAGAGCCCAGCTGGACCGTCGTCTCCGCGCGGCGGGTGACGATGCCCGGGACGTTGAAGCCGTTGAGCGTGACCGAGCCGGCGGCCGAAAGCTGTGACACTTCCGGTCGCACGCGGAGCGAGATGCGCCCGTCGGTCAATACCGTCGGCGTAAAGGCGAGGCTGACGCCATATTGCTTATATTCGACCGAAACCTGGCCGAGCCCCTGCGCGATCGGGATCGGAATCTCGCCGCCGGCGAGGAAGCTGGCGGTTTCGCCCGACAATGCGGTCAGGTTGGGTTCGGCCAGCGTCGTGAGCAGGCCATCGGTCTCGGCCAAATCGATCGCGGAGGCGATATCGAGGCCGAGCAGATGGCCCGCCATCGCAATGCTGGTCTTGCCCGCGCCCTGGCCGAGCTTGGACAGGTCAAAGTTCGTGCCGGGATGAAGTGGATCGGTGGAATTGGTGATCGTGCCGAAATTGCGGCCCTGCGCGATACCGAACAGGAAGCCGCCGCTCGTGTCGCGGGTCAGCAGATTGACACCCAGCGTCTTGACGAAATCCCGGCTGACCTCGGCGATCTTGACCTGGAGGTTGACCTGAAGCGGCGTCGCCGTCTGCAGGCGGTTGAGCACCTGCACGCCGCCGGCAAAGGCGCCGGTCAGACGTTCGGCTTCTTCGATATCCCGAGGCGAGGCGACCGTCCCGGTGAGGAGGATCATGCCACTCACGGGCGTCGCCGTGATGTCCGCGTCGGGCATGGCGAGCCGGAGCATCGGCCCTATGCCGGTGATGTTGTTGGCGACGCGCACGTCAGCCGACCAGATTACCGCGCCGGACCGGTCGGTCGCATAGACGCTGGTCGTGCCGGGCGTCTTGGCGAAAAGATAGAGCGACGTCTGGCCCTTTACCTGGACGTCGGCGATCTTGTCGTCGGCGACGAACAGGCCGGTCATCGGATGAGCCAGCCGGATCAACTGACCCGAACCGACCGACATCGTGATCGTGCGGGCTGGCGCCTCGGCGATCGCGCTCGGTACGGGCGCGCCGGCCGCAGCACGCGCGGCGCCGGGGTGGAGCAGGCTGGCGGTGGCGATCGCCGCTACCAGGACGGGGGCGCAGCTATGGCGCAGCAAGGATGGGGTACGCATTGTCTGTTACTTTCCAGCCGTCGCCGCGGACGAGTTGATCGGCGTGATGGAGACGTTGTTGCCGCGCGCGATCACCACGACCGGGCCCCTCGGCGCGGACGGAGCGGACGGCGCGGAAACCGGAACGGGCCCGGACATCATTGCAGGCGGCACAGTCTTGGGCGCCACATTGTGCGGCTGATAGCGCGACACGTCGCCGCCAGTGGTCGCGCTGGGATCGGTATCGATCGGACGCGAGGCGATCTGGAGCAGCATGTCCTTCTCGGCCTTAGGATCCGCCGGTGCATTGACTTCGCCAGCAGCGATCTCGCGCTCGAGCTCCATGCGATCATCCGCGATCGAGCGCAGTGACAGCGACAAGGTGCCGACCGCCTGCGCGACCGCAATCTTCTCGGCGATCTTCGGAGTCGCTTCGAGCGTGACGTTCGAGAAGGTGGTGACCTGGGTCTTGCCGTCGGCGTCAGAAGTCTTGTCGGTCTTCTGATCGGTCGCGAGCACACGCAGGTTGCGGATGATCGTTTCGGTCGCCTTGAGCGGCTGATCGCCGCCGCCCGCGACCGTCTGCGTGAGCAGCAGGTCGACACGGTCGCCCGGGAAGACAAAGCCGGCAACACTCGCCTGAGCGGTGACGGAGATCGACACCGCACGCATTCCGGGCGTAAGCGCCGCAGCGAGGAAGCCGCGGTCACCAGGCTTGATCAGCGCGCCCTGCGTGACCGGCTGACCGGCGGTGATCGCATAGCGCACGACGGTGCCCTGCACTGTCTGCGCAGCCGGCTGTTGGCCCTTGATGAAATAGGCATTATCGACCAGGTCTTTCGGCCACGGCTGGTAGCGGAAGGCGTCGGGCCCGATGATCGTGCCGACGGGAAGCGTTTTCGTGGCAACCAAGACCAAGGGTCCGGTCGGCTCGGCGGGCGCGTTGGCCTGGGCCTGCTGCGAGGCACCACCGAACATGCTGCGCGCCGTTACCGCGCAAATGGCAGCGAACACGAGCGCGCCCGCCATCAGCATGAGCTTGCGTACATCCATGGCTATCAATGTCCCTGGTCAATGGCCTTGGTGGCCGAGAAGAACTATACGCCTGATTTGGTTAAGATATCGTTCGCGACGATCAGCAGGGCCGCCGCCACGATCGCGACGCCGTATGGAATTTCGGGCCGGCCAGGCGCCTTGCGCGCGCGATGCGCGATCATCATACCGAGGGTGAGCACGCCGCCGCCGATTGCCATCCATTCGAGCATGAGCAGCATCTGCGTGAGCGGCAGCCAGAGACCGAGCGCGGCCAGCAACTTTACGTCCCCGCCGCCCATCATGCGGAGCGCGAAGCAGATCGCGAAGGCTACCAGCAGCGCGGCGGACAGGCCGATCTGGAACAATATCTCATAGCCGCTGAGCCCGATTGCGAACCACCACGGCACCGCCAGGATCGCTATCGCCGCGTTCAACCCGTTGGAGATGATTCGCGCGCGGATGTCGGTCACCGCGGCCGTGACGAGCAGGGCTGCAAGCAGACCCAACAGCAGGATTGCGTAGACAGACATGGCTCATCCTCTAGACGACGCGCCTTGCCAAACCGTAACCAGCCCAAAATGAGCGTCATCCAAGCCGATATCGCCATCGTCGGCGCGGGCATTGCCGGCGCGAGCATCGCGGCGATGGCAGGCAATCGTGCGCGCTGCGTGCTGATCGAGGCCGAGTCGCAGCCTGGCTATCATTCGACCGGGCGCTCGGCCGCCTTCTGGTCGGAAAGCTATGGCGGCCCTTCGGTCCAGCCGCTCACCACTGCGTCGCGCGCCTGGCTGGAAGAGCACGGTTTCCTCCACCCGCGCGGCTGCATCCACATTGCCGATGCCGAAGGCCAGGCCGCGCTCGCCGCACTCTCCGCGGAAATGGCGGACTGCGGCGTCGCGCATGAAGCGCTTGACCGAACCGCGCTGGAAGCGGCGATTCCCGGCCTCAGGCCCGAATTCACAACGGGACTTACCGAGCCGACGTGCCGCGACATCGACGTCGGCGGGCTACATGGCGACTTCCTCGCCCGCGCACGGCGCGCCGGCGCGACCTTGCTGGCTGACGCGACCGTAACCGCCATCGACCGGGCCGGTCCGACCTGGCTCCTTTCCACACGGGCCGGCGAGGTGCGCGCACGGATTGTGGTCAATGCCGCCGGCGCGTGGGCGGATATGATCGCGACGATGGCCGGCGCAGACCCGATCGGCATCCAGCCCTATCGGCGTACCATCGCCCAGCTCACCACCGACCCACCGATGGCGCCCGACATGCCCTTGATCATGGACGCGCTCGGTCGCTTCTATTTCAAGCCCGAGGCGGGCGGACGACTTTGGCTATCTCCTCACGACGAGACGCCGGTCGCGGCGCATGACGTGGCGCCCGAAGAGCTCGACGTCGCGATCGCGATCGATCGGTTCGAACATGCCGTCGACTGGCGCGTCGTGCGGCGCGAGCGTGCGTGGGCGGGTCTGCGCAGCTTCGCGCCCGATCGCCTCCCGGTCTATGGCTTCGACCCGCGAACCCCCGGATTCTTCTGGTTTGCGGGCCAGGGCGGCTTCGGGATCCAGACCGCGCCGGCGGCGGCGATGTTGGGCGCGGCGCTCCTGATGGACGAGGACCAGCCCGAGCCGATCGCCGCGCTCGATCCGGCGCGTTATTCGCCGAACAGGTTCGCCGCCTGAATGCAATGCCGATTCGCGTATCAGCGACTCGGGTAGCGCAGCCGTCCGAGGAAGCGTGCGATGCTGAAGTGACGATCGGAATCGGGTTTCAGTCGCGCCTTGAACTTTTCGAACTTCATGACGTCGTCGATGCGCCGATCGAGAAAGGCGCGCGTCTCGGCATAATCTTCGCTGTCGTCGTCGATGAAGGCGAGCAGGGTTGCGCCATAGAGGCTGCCGAGCGTCAACCGCTTGGTATAATGAGCAAAGCCCGTCGAATTGTCGCCGGCCAGCCGCCACATCGCGTCCGCCGCGCGCCAACCGAGCGCTGTCGCCATCGCCACGTGGTGCGGCATCGCCAGAACCGCCAGCGCGCGTCGCAACGCTTCGCGATAGGGTGCTAAGGCCGCGAGGCGCGCGAGCACGAGCGCGGTGATGCGGTCGCGAATGCGCATCTCCGCCAGGGCCTCCGGCGGCAGCGTATCGATCATATGCCGATCGATGCTTGCAAACCACGCATCGACCATCTGACCAGCGCCCCCGGCGAAGGCAAGGCGCGCGCGTTCGGGCGGCACGCCGAGCGCCTTGGCAGCGGCATCGAGCGCCGTTTCGCTCCATCCGTCGAACGTGGCTTCGGCAGGAAGGCGTTCCGCCAGGGCTTCGCGCAGCTCGTCGAGCGTCATGTCGAGCGGATCAGTCACGATCAGGAGCTTAGGCTTATCTCGTCCGCGGGCAAAGGGCGGCGTGTTTCCCGCACAAGCAATACCGCGGCCGCGATCGCGATTGCGCCGATGAAGTCGAACAGCGTCAATTTCTCACCATAGACGAGCCAACCGATCGCGGAGGCCACGACCGGCTGCAGCAGGAGCATCAGCCCGACGACGAGGGCCGAGACCCGGCTGACGGCATACAGGATGAGGCCCTGACCGACGATCTGGCTGCCGAGAGTCATCAGGATGAGCGGCCACCAGATACGCGGCCAGATGGGGTCCCCCAGTGTCAATGCCGCGACCAGCAGCAACGGAATGCCCGCCGCGACGGACCAGGCCAAAGTCGTCAACGGGCCAAGCCCGCTCCGCGCGCGATCCGCGGCGACGAGATAACCCGTATAGCTCACGCCAGCGAACACACAGAGGAAGTCGCCGATCAGATTACGCGTCGACAATTCATAGGACCGCCCCAGAAGCAGCACCGCACCGAGCATGGCAAGCGCGAGCGCAATGCCTTGTCGCCGGCTCGGCAAGGCGCGGGCGGCGATGAAACCATAAAGGGG
>Ga0207644_10002875_pt1 | contig 11100 bp, 11 predicted proteins | sample KBSS73metaG_FD_184326 | JGI IMG/M metagenome (GOLD analysis project Ga0207644, IMG submission 184326) | Switchgrass rhizosphere microbial communities from Kellogg Biological Station, Michigan, USA - KBS S7-3 metaG (SPAdes) (version 2) | ecosystem: Host-associated > Plants > Roots > Rhizosphere... | reverse complement strand
CCGATCTAGAAGATCGTCGCCGACCTCGCCGAGCGATTCGTCTGCATCGCCGACGGCTCGAAGCTCGTCGCCCGGCTCGGCCGCTTCCCGCTGCCGGTCGAGGTGATCCCGATGGCCGCGGCGCAGGTGACGCGTCGGTTCGCGGCACTGGGCGGCAGGGCGCAGCGCCGGGAAGGCGTCATCACCGACAACGGCGGGGTGATCCTCGACGTCCACGGCCTTGCCATCGACGACCCGGTCGCGCTCGAGAGCGAGGTCAACCAGTGGCCGGGCGTCGTCTGCGTCGGCATCTTCGCGCGCCGGCGCGCGACCGTCTGTCTGCTCGGCACCGCCGAAGGCGTGCGCACCTTGACGTTCTGACACCAGCGCGGGAAGTGGAAGCGCGAAAAACGCGTAACCTCCGCTCCCGTGCACGCTCCGTGCAGCTCACAGGAAGGACGGTCCGTGGCCAAGCCAAACTATTCATTTGAAAAACGACAACGCGAGCTAGCGAAGAAGAAGAAGAAGGAACAGAAGGAAAAGGACAAGGCCGGGCGCAAGCTCGGCGGCGCCGGTGACGGCGACGTGGCGGCTGCCGACGGCAGCGAGCCCGCTCAGGCGCCGGCCGACCCGGCGATGGGGCCCACCGGGGGCTGACCCGGCAGCACCGAGGCGCGCGCCCGCGCCGCCTCGTCTCGGCGAAAGCGCCGACTCAGAAACCGCGCAGGATCGACCGCATCGAGCAGGTCGGCCTCGGCCGGCGACGGTGCGCCGGCGATCGCCGCCGCCAGCAGTTGCGCGCCGAAGGCCGCCGACGCGATTCCGCGCGAGCCGAGCGCGGCAATCACGAACAGGCCCGGCGCACGCGCGACGAAGCGAGGCTGGTCGAAGCGGGCCGTCGGCGCGGCGGCGAATCCGCTCACCATTTCGGCCGCGATGGCTGCCGGAATCGCGCCCACGACGGGCAGGCGATCGTCGCTCGTGAAGCGACAGCCGACGCGGCCCTGGAGCGCCGCGATCAGGGACGGCGAGCGCAGCCCGAGCAGCATGGCGAGTCGCTCGACATTGCGCTGCTGGTCTTCGGGGCGCAAGGCCGGATCGTCGTCCCACGATGAGGTCGCGCCGCTCCAGACGGTGCCGTCGATCGGCGGCAGCACGTAGCCAACCCCCGCGATCGGCAAGCGCGGCAGCGCAGTAGGCGGCAGAGAAGACGCGTCGATGGCGCTGAGCTGGCCGCGCTGACGCCGGATCGGCCACGGTGCGTTGCCGGCGCCACCGAGGAGACCGTCGCCGTTGCAGAGGGCCACTGCGGGCGCGGTCGCGATCACCGCACCCTCGCCGTCGCACACCTGCCAGTTGGCGCCGACGCGCCGCAGCGAGGCGACGTCGCAGCGCAGGCGCAGCCCGGCGCTCGCGCCGGCGCGATCGAGCCACGATCGCGCGAGGCCGCGCGGATCGACCCAGCCTGCGTTCGGGTAGTGCCACGCGGGCGTCGATACCGCGATGCCGGCGATCGTGCTCGCCGCCGCGGCGTCGAGGGCCTCGACGTAGTCGGCGGGAAGTGCCTGCGCGTCGAGCAGCGACTTCATCTCGGCCAGGCCGATGCCGCTCTCGAGACGGAGGAGGCCGCCGACGTCGCCTTGCACGCCGTCGCGCCCGATCGCTTCGCGCACGGCCGTTGCCGCCATGAGCGCGGCCGCGCGATGAAAGCGCGCGTGCCGGCCGTCGCCGCGATGAACGACGCCGTGGAAGAGCCCGGCGCGGTTGCCCGAGCCGCCCTCGGCGATGTCGGCGTTGCGCTCGAGGACGAGCGAGCGGCCGCGCTCGGCGAGCGCTCGCGCGAGCGCGCATCCCGCCAGGCCGGCGCCGACGATGACGACGTGCGCCGCTGCAGCGCCGGATCCGGCCGGTTCGGCCACCGGCCACGTCGGCGCGGATCCCGCTGGCGCTGCGATCGGCGACGTCGGCGCGGCGACCCGCGGCGACCGGCGGGGCGTGAAGCGCGGCGCGAAGCGGGCTCGCGTGATGTCGCGCTTGCCCGCGCCGCCGGGCGCCTTCTCGACCTCGAAGCCGGCGCCGCGCAGGCCGTCGCGGACGACTCGCGCGGCGCTCCAGGTTGCGACCGTTGCATCGGCGGCGGCGAGGCGTGCCATCGCCTTGAAGAGGCGCGCGTCCCACATCGCCGGATTGCGCGCCGGCGCAAAGCCGTCGAGGAAGAACGCGTCGACCTCGGCGACGATCTGCGGCAGCCAGGAATCGACTGCGCCGAACGCGAGCAGCAGCTCGACCGCTCCCTCGTCGAAGGCGATGCGGTGCAGGTTGCAGGTCAGCGGCGGCCAGCGGCGAGCGAGCTCGTCGGCGAGCGGCGCCAGCGCCGCATCGCGGCCGATCGACGCGAGCATCGCTCGCGTTGGCGGCGCCTGCTCGATCGAGATGAAGTGGAGCTGCCGGGATCGTCGCGGATCGGCTCGCCACGCAGCCCATGTCGCCAGGAAGTTGTTGCCGAGGCCGAAGCCGGTCTCGAGGACGACGAAACGAGCCCGGTCGCGCCAGCGCGCGGCGAGCGCGTCGCCGTCGAGGAAGACACGGCGCGCCTGCGCGAGCGCGCCCGAGCGCGGGTGATAGATGTCGCCGTAGTCGGCGGACCGCGGTGTGCCGTCGTCGTCGCTGACGATCCGCGCCGGGACGACCGGTGCTGTCTTCACGGCTGCGCGTCCAGTCGCGCAGCGCGCGCGGCCAGCCACTCGAGCAGACGGTCGCGCGCGGCCGCGAGGCGGCGGTAGTCGAGCACCGCCGGCGACATGCTGGCGAGCGCCGCGTGCAGTCGCGATGCGGCCTCGCCCGTCGTCACCGCATCGGCGAGGCGAGCGCTCTCGACGTGGATCGTGAAGACGGCGAGGGCGCGACCCGGGATCGGGATGAAGGTCTGTCGCTCGCTGCGAAACCAGGCGCGCTCGGCGAGGGCGTCGGCCGTGCCGGCGGCGGGCCACTCGACGCTGCCGCGGCGCGGATGCTGGTCGAGGTGCGGGTCGCCGCTGATCGTCCAGACGAAGCGCTCCCAGCGATCGTCGCCGGTGACGAGCCGCGCCAGCGAAACGCTCGCCGCGATCAGGACGTCGGCGTCGGCGACCGGCGCGTGGACTTCGGCGAAGTGGCGGCCGATCTTGTCCTCGGGCGCCCAGCGCGACGGCAGGCAGACCGCGAGCCAGGGAATGGTGGCGGTGTTGCCGTCGATGACGGCGAAGTCCTCGGCGAATGCGAGCGCGAGGAGGGCGCTCGGCCGCAGCGATGTCGGCAGTGCTTCGAGGAGCGCGCCGACGGCCGCATCGCCGTCGCCGCGAGGCCGACCGTCATCGAGCACCCAGCCGAGCCGCGGTGCGGCGATCCGCGCCGCGCCGGTCGAAGTCGAGTCGACGACGAAGGTGCCCGGCGCCGTGCGCTCCGCCTCGTCGGCGATGGCACGAAAGACGACGCCCTCATCAAAGCGCGGGTCCGCGAGCAGAGCCTGCGCGGCGAAGCGGCCGAGCACGGCCATCTTCTCGCTCAGGTGCCGGCTTCCGGGCGCATTTGGCGTCAGCTGCGCGGCGCCGGCGGGGACCCGGCGCAGGCCGGGCTGCATCCGGAACGGCGCGCTGACGAGCGAGAAGTCGAACGGCATGGTTCTGCCGAGCCTAAGGCAAGGCAAGGCAGCGCATTGCCGACTCGCCTCGGCAGTCGAGGCGCGCCCGCGTCAGACCCGCTTCTTGTACTCGTGCGTGCGGGTGTCGATCTCGACCTTGTCGCCGGTCTGGACGAACAGCGGCACCGAGATCTCGAGGCCGGTCGCGAGGCGGGCGTTCTTCAGCACCTTGCCCGAGGTGTCGCCCTTGACGGCGGGCTCGGTGTCGGCGATCTCGCGCACCAGCGTCGTCGGCAGCTCGACCGAGATCGCCTTGCCGTCGTAGAAGACGACCTCGACCGGCATGCCGTCCTCGAGGTACTGGATCGCGTCGCCCATGTTCTCGGACTCGACCTCGAACTGGTTGTACTCGGCGTCCATGAAGGCGTACATCGGGTCGGCGAAGTAGGAGTACGTGCACTCCTTCTTGTCGAGGACGATCTGGTCCATCTTGTCGTCGGCCTTGAAGACGACCTCGGTGCCCGAGTTGCTGAGCAGGCTCTTCAGCTTCATGCGGACGGTGGCCGAATTGCGGCCGCCGCGGCTGTACTCGGTCTTGAGCACGACCATCGGGTCCTTGCCCTGCATGATGACGTTGCCGGCGCGAATTTCCTGGGCGATTTTCATGACGTGATTTCCGCTGGGAGCGCCGGCGCGAGCGGTCGACGACGCAGCTCACAAGTGGGGCGCAAAGCCTCGAATTCTAGCGTTTCGACTCGACGAAGCGAAGCAGGCGGGTGGTCAGATCGTCCTGGATCGCCAGGGCATCGCGCCAGCGCCGGCAGTGTGCGGCCCACGCCGCGATCATCGTCGCGTCGGGCATCGAGACGGGCAGCGACCCCTCCGCCATGCTGTTCCAGCGCGCGAAGAGCGACGCGACGCTGCCGGCGACGTCGGCTGGAGCCCCGGCGAGGAAGCGATCGAGGAAGGCGGCCAGCTTCGCGAGGTGCGCGCCGTCGTCCTGCACGTAGAGCTGCCAGACGAAGGGCGCCCCGGCCCAGATCGCGCGAACCAGCGAGTCCTCGCCGCGAACCAGGTTGAGGTCGCATGACCAGAGCAGGCGATCGAACTCCGTCTGGCTCATGTTCGGCACGGGCACGGCACGCAGCGCGCCGCGCGCGAGCGATGCGCCGAGGCTCGCGACGACCTGGTCGGCGGCGGGGCCCGGCGCCAGCAGAAACAGGGTCGGCTCCGCTGCGAGGCTGGCGATGAGCTCGGGGATGGCATCGTTTCGATAGCCGAACAGGCAGACACGACGTTCTTCGGCGCGCGGGACGATGCCGAGCGAAGCCAGCCAGTCGTCGCCGCGACCGAACTCGTGCCGGCGCTCGAGCAGGCCGGGCTCGCGCAGCAGCCCGCCGGTCGCGGCGGTGAACCCGGGATAGAAGAACCAGGTCGTCGACGGCGGCTCGCCGTCGTGCCGGCCGGGCGAGGGAAGACCGTGCGTCCGCTCGACGTACGACTCGGCGCTGAGGTGCTCGACATCGACGAGGACCGGCGCCAGCGCGCCGGCCGGCCGGCCGGCGCCGAACAGCTCGACGACGACGTCGGCGCCATGCGATGCCGTGCCGCTCCAGCCGACGACCTCGACGCCGGGCGCGCCCTGCGGCGCGATCCACGCCAGCGCGCTGGCGTCGTCGACGGCGAGGCGGACCGATTCGCCGCGAGCGGCGAGGTCGCAAGCAAGACGCCAGGCGAAGCCGATGTCGCCGAAGTTGTCGATGACGCGGCAGTAGAGGTGCCACTGCATGCGTCGATTATCGAGACGCGCTCGAAGGCCAGCGGCGCGTCGCGCGGCGAGATGCGCGACGAGCGAAGGGCCATGGGCGCCTTCGGCACAATCGTCGGCGATGGGCGAGCCGACGGTCGATCTCCCTCGCGACAGCGATCGCGTCGCCTCGCGCGAGCGGCTCGCCGCCGAGGTCGCGGCGTTGCCGAACCTGCCCGGCGTCTATCGGTTCTTCGACGCCGCCGACCACGTTCTCTACGTCGGCAAGGCGCGCGACCTGAAGAAGCGGGTCTCGAGCTATTTCACCAAGCGCCACGCCGGCAGCGAAGGCGCGATCTGGACCGGCCACATGGTGGCGCGGATCGTCCGCATGGAGACGACCGTGGTGCGCTCGGAGGCGGAAGCGCTCCTGCTCGAGAACAACCTCATCAAGGCGCTCGCGCCGCGCTTCAACATCCGCTTCGTCGACGACAAGAGCTATCCGTATCTGAAGATCGAGTCGCACCGGTTCCCGCGCGTCGCCTACTACCGCGGCGCGGTCGACCAGAAGCACCGCTATTTCGGCCCGTTCCCGACCGCGTGGGCGGTGAAGGACTCGATCCAGCTGATCCAGAAGGTCTTCCACCTGCGGACCTGCGAGGACACGGTATTCGCGAACCGGACCCGGCCCTGCCTGCTCTACCAGATCAAGCGCTGCTCGGGCCCGTGTGTCGACTACATCTCGGCCGAGGACTACGCCCGCGACGTCGCCAACGCCGAGCGATTCCTGCAGGGCGAGCAGCAGGAGCTGATGGACTCGCTGCAGGCGCAAATGATGGCGCGCGCCGAGGCGCTGCAGTTCGAGCAGGCGGCGGAGATCAGGAACCAGATCGGTTCACTGTCGCGTGTGCTGCACCAGCAGGCGGTCGAGGACAACACCGGCGGGCGCGCCATCGACACCGACATCCTCGCGGTCAAGGTCGACGGCGGCCGGGCATGCGTCAACCTGGCGATGGTTCGCGGCGGCCGTCATCTCGGCGATCGGCCCTATTTCCCGAAGCACGTCGAGAGCGCCATCGATGTCGCCGCCGAGGCGGCCGGCGACGCGGCCGAGGAAGGCGAGGGCGGTGGAATCGCGCCGACGCGATCGCCCGAGGTCCGCGTCCTCGAGGCGTTCATCGCCCAGCACTATCTCGAAGGCGGGATGCCGCCGCTGCTCGTCGTCAGCCACCCCGTCGACAAGGCGCTGATCGAGACGCTCGCCGCGCGCAGCGGCGTCCGCGCGACCGTCCAGCACCAGCCGCGCGAGCCGCGCCGAGCCTGGCTCGACATGTGCATCCACGGCGCCGCGCTGCGCCTCGCCCAGCTGCTCGCCGAGGAAGGATCGCAGCAGGCGCGGACGCGCGCCCTCGTCGACGCGCTCGACCTCGCCGTCGAGGATCTGCACGCGTTCCGGATCGAATGCTTCGACGTCAGCCACACCGCGGGCGAGGCGACGCAGGCATCGTGCGTCGTCTTCGAGGCGCACAAGATGCAGAGCTCGCAGTACCGGCGCTACAACATCGCCGGCATCACGCCGGGCGACGACTACGCCGCGATGCGCCAGGTGCTGGTGCGCCGCTACGCCAAGCTCGTCGAAGCAGCGGCGCAAGGCAACGGCAGGCTTCCCGACCTCGTCCTCGTCGACGGCGGGCGCGGTCAGGTCGGCGTCGCCCGCGAGGTGTTCGAGGAGCTCGGCATCGAGCTGGCGCGGATCGTCGGCGTCGAGAAGGGCGAGGCGCGCAAGGTCGGCCTCGAGGAGCTCGTCTTCGCCGACGGCCGGCCCAAGATCGCGCTCGGCCGCGAGTCGGCGGCGCTGATGCTGGTCGCCCAGATCCGCGACGAGGCGCACCGCTTCGCGATCACCGGAATGCGCGCGCGCCGCGCCAGCGTTCGCACCGGCGCCAGCTCGCTCGAGGAGATCCCGGGCGTCGGCCCGAAGAAGCGGGCGCGGCTGCTGCAGCGCTTCGGCGGTGCGCGCGGGGTCGCCCGCGCGAGCATCGAGGACCTGGCGACAGTCGAAGGCATCTCTCACGAACTCGCCGAGGAGATCTATCGTGCCCTCCATTGATTCGATCGAAGACGACCGCCCGAAGCGGAGCCTCGCCCGAGGCGCGGGAACGTGGCTCGCGATCGGCGTCGCGGCTTGCTCGGGCCCCGCGCCGGACCGCGGGCCGGGCGAGGGCGGCGATTCGCGGCGTGCCGCCGCGCCGGCGCCCGCACCGACCGTCGTTGCCGCGGCGCCGGCTGCCGGAGGCCAAGCCCGGCACGCCCTCGCAGCGCCGCGACCCGGCCGCAACTGGACCGAGGTGCGCCAGCAGGCGGCCGAGCGGCTGGTCGCCGCGAATCCCGACATCACCTACATGGGCCGCGTTCCGGACCAGCTTCTCGCGATCCCCGTCCTCGAGATCGAGCTGAACGGCGACGGCAGCATCCGGCGAATCGAGATCCTGCGCGAGCCGCGCGAAGCCAAGGACACCCTGAAGATCGCGACCGAGGCGATCCGGCGCGCCGCGCCCTTCGGCGATGTGTCGCGCCTGCCGCGGCCCTGGAAGTTCACCGAGACCTTCCTCTTCGACGACGCCCGCAAGTTCAAGCCGCGGACCCTCGATCGCTGAGCGGCGCCAGCGTCGCGAACAGCGTTCGGCACAATCCCGCGATGTTCTTCAACCTGCCGACGCTCTTCACCTGGGCGCGAATCGTCGCGATCCCGCTCGTCGTCGGCGTCTACTACACCTCGCTTCCGGTCGAGACGCAGAACCTCGTCGGCACCGCGCTCTTCATCGTCTTCGCCCTCACCGACTGGGCCGACGGCTGGCTCGCGCGCCGGCTTCACATGACGTCGTCGTTCGGCGCCTTCCTGGACCCGGTCGCCGACAAGTTCCTCGTCACCGCGGCGCTGCTCGTGCTCGTCCACCTCGGCCGGCTGCACGCCTTCATCGCCCTCGTCATCATCGGCCGCGAGATCGCGATTTCGGCGCTGCGCGAGTGGATGGCGCAGATCGGCGCGTCGCGAAGCGTCGCCGTCCACATGGTCGGCAAGGTGAAGACGGTCGTGCAGATGATCGCGATCCCGTTCCTTCTCTACCACGGCGTCCTGTTCAAGCTGATCGACACGCAGCTCTGGGGTACCGTCCTCATCATCGCTTCGGCGGTGCTGACGATCTGGTCGATGGTCTACTACCTCCAGAAGGCCCTGCCGGAAATCCGCGCCCGTGTCCGTTGAGCAAGCGACGAAGCGGGACCCGCGAGGCGGCCCCGTACGGGGCGCCGCCGCCGCGCCGGCCAGCGAACGAAAAGAGCACGGCGGCGTGATGTTTGCGAGGGCGATGCCGTGGCTCTTCGTCCTGATCTGGTCGACCGGCTTCGTCGTCGCCCGCCTGGCGATGCCGCATGCGCCGCCGTTCGGCTTCCTGACGCTTCGCTTCGCCTTCTCGGCGGTGTGCTTCGTGATCTGGATCGCCATCGCCGGCGCGGCCTGGCCGAAAGGGCGCAGGCAATGGCTTCACCTCGCCGTCATCGGCGTGCTGATGCAGGCAGCGTACCTCGGCGGCGTCTGGTCGGCGGTGAAGTCGGGGCTCGGCGCCGGAACGGCGGCGCTCCTGGTCGGTTTGCAGCCGGTGCTGACGGCGCTCTGGCTCACACGCAGCGCCGAGGCGCGCGGCGCGTCGTCGGTGGCGGGCCGCCAGTGGCTCGGCCTGGTGCTCGGCTTCGCCGGCCTCGGTCTCGTCGTCTGGAGGAAGCTCGGCGGCGAAGTGACGCCGGCGAACCTCGCCATGGCCACGGTCGCGCTGATCGGCATCACGATCGGCACGCTCTACCAGAAGCGCTTCCTCGAGCCGTGCGACGTGCGAACCGCGAGCGCGGTGCAGATGGTCGCGGCGTTCTTCGTCTGCCTGCCGCTCGCCCTGCTCGAGACCGAGCCGATGGTCTGGCACCTCGACCTCGTCCTGGCGATGGCGTGGTCGGTCGGCGTCCTCACGCTCGGCGGCAGCTCGTTGCTGTACCTTCTCATCCAGCGCGGCGAAGCGACCGCCGTGACGAGCCTGCTCTACCTGGTGCCGCCCTGCACCGCGCTGATGGCGTGGCTGCTGTTCGGCGAATCGCTGACGCTGCTCATGATGGCCGGCGTCGCATTGACCGTGATCGGCGTGGCCCTGGTCGTCCGGCCCGCCGACGAAGTGAAGGAGAGACCGACATGAAGAAGACGCACCGGATCGCCGTCATTCCCGGCGACGGCATCGGCACCGAGGTGATGCCCGAGGGCGTTCGCGTTCTCGAGGCGGCGGCGAGCCGTTTCGGGATCGGCATCGAGCTCGACCATTTCGACTTCGCCTGCTGGCCCTACTTCGAGCGCCACGGCAGCATGATGCCGGACGACTGGCAGGAGCAGATCGGCGGCCATGACGCGATCCTGTTCGGCGCGGTCGGCTGGCCGGAGAAGATCCCCGACCACGTCTCGCTCTGGGGGTCGCTGCTCAAGTTCAGGCGCGACTTCGACCTCTATGCCAACCTGCGCCCGGCGCGGCTGATGCCGGGCGTTCGCTCGCCGCTCGCCGGCCGCGCGCCGGGCGACATCGACATGATGATCGTTCGCGAGAACACCGAGGGCGAGTACTCGGCCATCGGCGGGCGGATGTATCCCGGCACCGAGCGCGAGGTCGTGGTGCAGGAGACCGTGATGTCGAGGGTCGGCGTCGACCGCATCCTCAAGTTCGCGTTCGAGCTGGCGCAATCCCGGCCGAAGAAGCACCTCACCTCCGCAACCAAGTCGAACGGCATCGCGATCACGATGCCGTACTGGGATGAGCGTGTCGAGGCGATGGCGCGCAGCTATCCCGAAGTGCGCGTCGATCGCTATCACATCGACATCCTCACCGCCCATTTCGTGCAGCGGCCGCAGATCTTCGACACCGTCGTCGCGAGCAACCTGTTCGGCGACATCCTGAGCGACCTCGGGCCGGCGTGCACGGGAACGATCGGCATCGCGCCGTCGGCCAACATCAATCCGACGCGCGAGCATCCGTCGCTGTTCGAGCCGGTGCACGGCTCGGCGCCCGACATCGCCGGCAAGGGCATCGCCAACCCGATCGGCCAGATCTGGTCGGCCGCGCTGATGCTCGACTTCCTCGGCCATCGCGACGCGCAGGACGCGATCATCGCCGCCATCGAGGTGGTGCTCGAGCCGGGCAACGGCGGCCCGAGGACCGGCGATCTGGGCGGCAGCGCGAGCACGTCGGACGTGGGCCGCGCGATCGCGGCCGCGCTCTCGTCGGCGCGCACTGCATCGCGCTAGGCGCGCTGTCAAGCGCCTATTGCACGAGCGGCGAGGGATTTCGTTCGCCTGCTCGCAAATAGAATCCGCGAACCCTGCTTGACACTGCAGATTCACGACGCTGTAATCGTTTCGCCCCGCCGAGCACTCGCCTCCGCCGCGCCGCACCCACCGAATTCTTCTGAGCCAGCTTCCTGAGGGGGAAACGTTTGTGAACAAATCCGAATTGATCGAGCACATCGCCAGGCAGGCCGACATCTCCAAGGCTGCCGCGTCGCGCGCCCTCGAAGCAGTGATCGGCGGCGTCAAGACCAGCCTGAAGAAGAACAACGCGGTGTCGCTGGTCGGCTTCGGAACCTTCACGGTCGGCAAGCGCGCGGCGCGCAGCGGACGCAATCCGCGCACCGGCGCGGCGATCAAGATCAAGGCGGCCAAGGTGCC
>Ga0207644_10002873_pt1 | contig 11107 bp, 10 predicted proteins | sample KBSS73metaG_FD_184326 | JGI IMG/M metagenome (GOLD analysis project Ga0207644, IMG submission 184326) | Switchgrass rhizosphere microbial communities from Kellogg Biological Station, Michigan, USA - KBS S7-3 metaG (SPAdes) (version 2) | ecosystem: Host-associated > Plants > Roots > Rhizosphere... | reverse complement strand
GGTCAGCACCGGCGAACTCAGCGACCAGATCGTCGAGTCGACGGGAAGAAGCTCGTTGAGCTTCGGCTCTCCGTTGTCCACCATCCGCAGGAATTCCAGCAGGACGAAGGCCTTGAACGCGCTGCCGCAGGACAGCGCCGCGTTGGGATTGTGCTCGACGACGAAATCCCTCCCGCGGCCCGACGAATGCATGTACAGCGCGTGCTGCCCGGGCAAGGAAGCGAGCAATTCGAGGATCTGCCGTTAGATCGGCCCGCGCGGGACCGCCGGTAGCGCGTGCACGTCCGCTGCCGAGATTCCCGCGAGCGTTCCCATGGCCGAGCGGGCCGAAACGAAGCGGCGACGCGAGTCATCCATCGCGAATCCCTTGGGTGGGTTTTAGGGGCGCCGATGGTAGCGTCAACGGGCCGGGAAAGCGCGAGAGCCGCGGGGCGGTCATCCGTCGGTGGCTCGCCCGGTCGCCCAGCGGAATCGCAGCACTACGGCGCTCGTCCTTGAATCAAGAGCGGACGGTCGGCGAAAGCCGCCGATGTGGGCCTCGTCCTACGCGACGTTCAGCACCTGACCGATCGTTCGCACATCGAAGGTCTGACTGACGGCAAGCGGTTGGCCGACGACACTTCGAGCATCGTCGGCAGCCGTGGCCGGCGTCGTCCGATCGTTCCGCCTCGATGCCCCCACCCGTCTTCCGTGCGTTCTCCGTGTTGTGCGTGCTCGCAGGGGTTCTGCTCCCCGCGTCGGGCGCTGCGCAGGCGGCGAAGCAAACGGTGTGCACGATCACCGTCAACTCCGCGGACGAGAAGGACGCGTTCCAACGACATCTGCCCGCCGATCGTTATTCGTTCGTCGAACTCGTCGAGCGCGGCCGACCCGACTGGCTCGAGTCGGCGCGCCGCAAGGGGATTCGCTGCGATGTGCTGATCATCTCCGGCCACTACGACGGAGGCGATTACGCGGGCGGAAACGAGTTCTTTTCCGAGCACGTCGAGGCGCGTGAGTTTCTGCCCGTCGACGAAATGGAGCGCGCGGCGTGCAGCGAACCCGATCGCGGACTGTTCTCGCAGGTCAAGGAAGTCTATCTGTTCGGCTGCAATACGCTGAATCCGGAAGCGCTGCGCAGCGGCACCGAGTTGCGGGGATCGCTCATCGAATCGGGCCATTCCGCGCCCGACGCCGATCGTCTCGCGCGCGCGCTCGGCGCACGCTATCCGGACAGCAGCCGTGACCGGATGCGCCATATCTTCCCCAACGTGCCGGCGATCTACGGTTTCTCCTCGGTCGCTCCGCTTGGCCCTGCCGCCGCGACTTATCTCGACCGCTACTTTCGCGCGGGCGGTACGAGCGAAATTTCAACGGGCCGCGCAGGTACGAGGCTGCTCGGCTACTTCCCTGGTCGATCGTTGACGCTTGCCCGCGGCGTTCGCAATGAAGACGCCGACGCGGGAATGCGTCGTGACGTCTGCCAGTTCGTCGACGATCGCTTGAGTTCTGCGCAAAAGGTCGAGTGGGTGCACCGCTTGCTTGGCAGGGACATCGCGGAGGTGCGGGTTTTTCTCGACCGTCTCGAGCGCTTTGGGGCGTCGCTCGACGAGGCCGCGCGACGATCGCCCGACGTCGCGGCGGCACTCGACGCAATTGCGCGTGATGGCGATGCGCGTAGCCGCTACCTCCGTTTCGTGCATGCGACCGATCGGCCGGCGGTCCGCGCCCGCTTGATCGAGGTTGCCGCGAGCTTGGGGTGGCTGTCGCCCCTCGAGAGACGGGAAGAGCTCGGCCAAATGATCGTGGACTTGCTCGGGCGATCGACGGTGACCGCTGCCGACGTCGACCTCGTATGCCGGCTCAATCAAGACCGTGGGCTGAACGATGCGGTGGACCGGCTGCCCGGTCTCGAGGAACCCAACATCGGACGAGCTGCAATCCGCGCGTGCCTTGGTAGCCCAATCGACGATCTGCGAGTGGTGCGTGCGCTCGTCAGCGACCGGGACGGCGACGTGCAGATCGCGCAGGTCTATTTGCGACAGCGTCCGCTGCGGGACACCGGCGAGGTTCGGGAGATCGCTTTGGGCATCGCCAGGATGACGGACCCCGTCGCGCAGACGCGCGCGCTCGACACCCTGGCCCACCTGCGCGTGCAGGACCGTGAAACGCTCGCACTCTTGACCAGCCTGTTTCCGAACGTCAAGTCGGTGACCGTTCAACGGGCGATAGCGGGCGTGCTGATCCGCGCGGACTTCGAGCAGATCGCGACGCCTGACCTGGTGCGCGACCTCCGAGAGCATCGCCTCAAATCACCGGATGGACAGGACCTGATCGATGTCCTCATACGGCGGCTCGACATATCCTGATCCTCGTTGCGGCTGACGCCGAAATTCCGCCCGGCGCGGTGGCCTCGGGTCGCCGATAACCTGCGATTTCCCGCCGCTTCCCGAACGTGCAATACTTGGCGCCGTTTTTTGCCCTTCTGCCGTTCGTAGATGCCCCGGTTACCGAAGTTTCTTCTGCTGGCCCTCGCGCTCGCCGGCCTCTCTCCGTACGACGCATTTGCCGACAGGAAGACCGTCTGCACGATCACGGTCAATTCGCCCGACGAGCGTGAGACGTTTCGCCGGAGCATGCCGGCGGATCAGTTCGACTTCGTCGAGCTCGTGGAACGTGGACGGCCCGACTGGCTTGCGGCCGCTTGCCGGAAGGGCGTGCGTTGCGATGCGCTGCTCATCTCCGGGCACTTCGATGGCGGCGACGAGTTCTATTCGGATCGGGTCGACGCCCGCGAGTCGCTGCCCGTGAGCGAAATGGAGCGCGTTTCCTGCAGCGATTCGTGCCCCGGGCTCTTCTCCCGGCTGAAGGAAGTGTATCTCTTCGGCTGCAACACGCTGAACGCGGAGCCGGCGAGAACCGTATCCGCGGAGATCGTGCGCGCGCTCATTCGTTCCGGTCATTCGGCTGCCGACGCCGAGCGCCTTGCAGAGATCCTCCGCGAGCGGCATGCGGAAACGAATCGCGACCGGATGCGGCAGATCTTCAAGGACGTGCCGGTGATTTACGGCTTCTCGTCGAAGGCGCCGCTCGGACGTTCCGCCGCCCCGGTTCTCGAGCGCTACTTCCAGGGGGGCGGCGTCGCGGAAGTGGCGAGTGGCCGCGCAAGCGGGAAGCTGCTCACGCTGTTCGCGCCGGTTTCGATGACCGTGACGGCGGGCTCGAGCGATGCCGACGCACAGGCGGCCTATCGGCAGGACGTTTGCCACTTCGCGGACGACCGCCTCTCGAGCGAGCAGAAGGTCGACTTCGTTCATCAGCTCCTCGGCCGCGACATGGCGGAAGTCAGAATGTTTCTGGACCGGCTCGAGAAGTACGCGTCAACGTTCGGCGCCACCACGGAAGAACGCGCGGCGAGCGCGCCACCGCCTGCGGCGATCGCCGCCGATCGATCGGCTCGCACGCGCTACGTCGAATTCATGCGCGACGTCGATGAACCGGCAGTCCGTGCGCGAATGATCGCGCTCGCGGAACGGTTCGGCTGGTTGTCCGATTCGGAGAAACATTCCGAGCTTGTACGGATGATCGGCGACCAGCTTGCGCGGAGCGACACGGGCGCCGCCGAGGTGGACGCCATTTGCATGCTGAATCGGGAGCGCTCGCTCGACGACGCCGCAAGTACCGTTGACCTCGCTCCGTCTCGCATGCAGGACCCTGGACGGACTGCGGTGCTCGCGTGCCTCGGGGACCGCGACGCACGCGGCCGGGTGTTGCAAGGACTGACGAGTGGCCGGGAGCGCGATGTCGAGATCGCCCATGTCTATCTGCGACACCGGCCGGCCATGGATGTGAACGAGCTTCGCGTTCTCGCTACCGCGATCGTGCGGATGAAGAACGCGGAGGGACAGGCGCGCGCGCTCGAGACGCTCGCTTCGCACGGTGGTCTCTCCGATCGTGAAAGTCTCGAAGTGCTGACGGGACTCTTTCCGGTGACCAAGTCGCTCGACGTGCAGCGGGCGATCGCGGGAATCCTGATACGCGCGGACTACGAGGCGTTCGCGAAGCCAGAGTTCGTGCGCGCGCTGCAGCAGCACCGTCTGAAGTCGTCGGACGGTCGCGATCTCATCGATGTACTCATCCACCGGCTGCAGGCGAACCTTGCGCCCGCCGCCTGACCGCAGGAGCCCAACCATGAAGGTCTACTACCATCCCGCCTCCACGACCAGCCGCCCGATCATGTTGTTCGCGGCCGAGCAGGGCGCCGACATCGAATTCAAGGTCGTCGACTTGTTCACCGGCGAGCACTACAAGGACGAATACACCTCGATCAATCCGAACCGGATGGTTCCGGTCCTCGAGGACGGCGCGTTTCGGTTGACCGAAAGTTCGGCGATCCTCAAGTACCTCGCCGACAAACTCAAGTCGCCTGCATACCCGACCGATCTCCAGGCGCGCGCGCGAGTCAACGAGCGCATGGACTGGATCAATACGCAACTCTGCCGTGACCTCGCGTACAACCTCGTGTATCCACAGATCTTTCCGACACACAAGCGATCGAGCGAGGAAGCGCAGGCGGCGACCCTCGCATGGGGCTGCGAACGCGCCAAGGGATGGCTCCGGATACTGGACAGGGACATCCTCGGTCCGAACAACCGCTATCTGTGCGGAAGCGAGATCACGATTGCCGACTACTTCGCCGCGCCATTCGTGACGCTCGGGGAAGCGGTGGGCAGCGATTATTCCGCGTACCCCAACGTGCAGCGATGGTTGTCCGAGATGAAGAAACTGCCAAGCTGGCGCAAGACGAACGAAGTTTTCGACGGGTTCGCGTCGTCCCTCAAGAATTCACAATTCGTGAAAGTCGCATGACCGACGCACGGGCACTCGAGCACCGGGCGGCGCTCGCTGCGCTTGAGGCGATCCGGCATGCCGTGGAGGTCCGGGGCAAGAGCGCGGCGATCGCCATCACGGATGCACACGGCGAGTTGCTTGCGTTCGTGCGCTGCGATGGCGCGCTGGTGAGTTCCGGACCGTTGGCCGTCAACAAGGCGTTCACCGCCGCGCGGCTCCAGCGACCGACGCGTGTGCTCGGTGAAACGCTCCGCGCGAAGGGCGCTGACATAGCGTTCTACGGCGACGCTCGCTATGTCGGCTTCGGCGGCGGATTGCCCGTGCGTCTGAACGGCATCGTCGTAGGCGGCGTTGCCGTCAGCGGGCTCTCGGACGAGGAGGATGAGGCGCTCGCCGCAATGGGCGTCGCGATGCTGCAGGGCGATCGGCCTCCGACGATAAACGCGTAAGCGCCGGACGTCGCTTCGATCGTTCGAACGCGCCTTGAGGGGACTAGAAGGTCGCTTCGATTGCCCGGATGAGCTCGGGCGTGATTTCCGGCATCACCCCAAACCATGCATTGAATGCGGGCCGCGCCTGGTTCAGCAGCAGGCCGAGCCCGTTGACCGTCACGTTCCCCCGCGCGCGCGCTGCGGCGAGCAGGGGCGTCTCCGGTGGCGTATAGATGAGGTCGCCGACGATCGCGGTTTGCGGGAGCCGCTCGAGCCGGATATCGAGCGACGGTTTTCCTGCCATGCCCTGATCGGTTGCATTGGCGAGCAGCGCAACGCCCTCGAGCGCTGTTTCACGCTCGTCCCACGGGACCGTGGTAACGGGCGGGCCAAACAGCGACTGCAATTCCACCGCGCGCGCGAGCGTGCGGTTGACGACGCGGATCTCGCGCGCCCCTTGTACTGCGAGGCTGGCGACGACGGCCCGCGCAGCACCTCCCGCGCCCAACACCGCAATCGGACCCGTGTCCGGCCGCCACGCGGGTTGCGCATCACGGATGCTCTGCACGAACCCATTGCCGTCGTTGTTGAAGCCACGCAGTGATCCGTCCTCCTGCACGACGATCGTGTTGACGGCGCCGATCTTCCTCGCGAGCGGGTCGACGTCGTCGATGAGCGGCATCACCGCCTGCTTGTGGGGCGTCGTCACGTTGCAACCGCGCATCCTTAGTGCAGACAGCCCCTTCAGCGCATCCGGCAATCGCTCGGGCGGCACGGGAAACAGCGTGTAACGGCCGGGAATCCCGTATCGCTCGAGCCAATGGTTGTGGATGACCGGCGAGCGCGAGTGCGCCACCGGCCACCCGAGAAGGCCGGCAATGCCGAACGCCGGTGTGTCACTCATGATGCGATCCGCGGAGGGTGGAAGCGTCCCTCGACATCTCGCGCGGCTACTTGGCGGAGGCCGCCGGCAACGTGGCCGTCACCACCTGCTTGCCATTCTGGACGGTCGTCATGAAGCTTTCGCGATCGAGGTCGCCGTTGTCGTCGAACGTGACGTCGAGTAGTACGCCCGGGTACTCCTTGGCCGACAGCTTCATGCCGTGCATCGCTTTCGCGAATGCCTTCTGATCGAACTTGCCGATCTTCTCGGTGACCGCCTTGACGACGTACGTCGCGCTGTAGCCCTTCAGCCCGTTGTGGTCGGACTTCGTGTTGAATTCCTTCTGAAAGGCCTCGTTGTACTTCTTGACGGTCGGCTGCGGGGCATCGGCGGTGAGCCCGACGTGCGCCGTTGCGCCGTTCGCGGCGTCGCCCGCCAACTCGATGACCTTCTGACTCGTGAGCACGGTCTCGCCGACAATCGGCTTGTCGTATCCCTGTTTGCGAAGTTCACGCAGTGCGCGCGCGGATTCCTCTTCATTCGTGTACACGAACAGCGCGTCTGCATTCGCCTGCTTGGCCTTGAGCACCGCGCCCGAGAAGTCGAGCTGCCCGGGGTCGGTCGATATCTCGGCCGACACCTTCACGCCTTGCGCGTCGAGCGCCTTCTTCATCGTATCGAGGCCGCCCTTGCCGAAGTCGTTGTTGACCCAGATGATCGCAACGCTCTTGGCCTTGACGGTGTCCTTCAGGTAGCGCGCGACCTTCGGCATCGCCGTGTCCTGGGTGAAGGACGTGCGGAAGATGTACGGGTTGCCCTGCTTGGTGATGGCCGACGCTTCGCCGCCGGTGAAGTTCGGCACTTCGGCCCGGCGCGTTTCCGCCATGCTGACGAGGATCGATCCCGAGAATACCGGTCCCATGACAACGTACGCGCCTTGATCGATCGCCTTTTGCGCGAGGGCCTTGGCGACCTGCGGCTGCGACTGCGTGTCGAGCGAGGTGTACTCGACCTTGCGGCCGAGGATGCCGCCGCTCGCGTTGATTTCCTTCACGGCGAGCTTCACCCCATTATCGAAGTTCGTACCGGACGTGGTGCCCGTTCCCGAGAGCTCGACCAGGCCGAAGATCTGTACGGGGCCCTGTTGCGCAACGGCGGTCGCGGTAATCGTGAGACCGAGCGCGAGCGCCGGCCAGAATGGTCTTTCCATGCGTCTCCTCCTGGTTTGGGTGGCAAAGCGCGAAGAATTCTAATGCGTGCCTTCGAACGGCAGTCCTACGTAATTTTCGGCGAGTGCCGTCGCCGCTGCTTTCGATGTCACGAGATAATCGAGCTCCGCGCGCTGCAGCTTCGCGCCAATCGGGCCCGATTCCGGAAACTTGTGGGTCAGCGACGTGAACCACCAGGAGAACCGTTCGGCCTTCCAGATGCGCCGCAGGCACGTATCGGAGTACTGGTCGATGCCTACGCTCTCATGCTCCACGAGCTGTTCGATCAGTGCTCGGGCGAGGTAGCGCACGTCGGACGCCGCCAGGTTCAAGCCCTTGGCGCCCGTGGGCGGAACGATGTGCGCCGCATCGCCGGCAAGGAACAGGCGGCCAAACCGCATGGGCTCCGCGACGAAGCTGCGCAGTGGCGCAATGCTCTTCTCGATCGATGGCCCGGTCTGCATCGTTTCGGCAGCGTGCGGATCCAGTCGACGCCGAAGCTCGTCGAAGAACGCGTCGTCGCTCCAGTCTTCGACCTTGTCGTCGAGCGAGCACTGGACGTAATAGCGGGAGCGCGCAGGTGAGCGCATCGAGCAAAGCGCAAAACCCCGTTCGTGATTCGAATAGATCAATTCCGGCGAAACCGGCGGCCGATTGACGAGTATGCCGAGCCAGCCGAACGGGTAGACGCGCTCGTAAGTCCTGAGACTCTCCGCGGGCACGCTCGCGCGCGCGATGCCGTGATAGCCGTCGCATCCGGCGATGAAGTCGCATCGCAGTTCGTGCGCGATCCCGTCCTTGCGGTACGTGACGAAGGGTGAGTTCGAGTCGAAGTCGCGCGGAACGACGTCGTCCGCCTCGTAGATCGTCGCGCCTCCGAACGCGCTGCGGGCGTCCATCAGGTCGTGAGTCACCTCGGTCTGACCGTAGATCACCACCTGCTTGCCGCCCGTCAACGCGCGGAGGTCGATGCGGTGTCGAGCGCTGCCGAATGACAGCTCGATACCGTCGTGCAGCAGTCCTTCTTGGTGCATCCGGGCGCCTACGCCCGCTTCGTCGAGAAGGTCCGCGGTTGTCTGCTCGAGCACCCCTGCGCGGATTCGGCTCAGCACATATTGACCGCTGCGGCGCTCGAGAATGACGTTGTCGATGCCGGCCTTGTGCAGCAGTTGACCAAGCAGAAGGCCCGACGGCCCTGCGCCGATGATCGCCACCTGGGTGCGGTTCGGACCCATCAGGGCGCAATCATAGCCGGGGCGCGGCGCCCGTGCGCGCCTTTGACCGGGATCAACGCGGCAGGGCCTACCGCCCGATAGTCTGGGCACGATCCAATCGAGCGCAGCGAGATCGCCATGCCGAAAGAAGCATCGATGTCCCGAGGAACGTCAACCGGCGGTGAGCGCAGTGCCACAGGCGCGAGCGCTGCGCCCATGAAGGCGATCAACGTGATTCTCGACGAGCACCGATCGCTCGCCGCGGTTCTGCACGGAATGCTCTATCTGACCCGGGCGGTTCGCGACGACAAGATGCAGCCCGACTTCAAGCTGTTCGGCGCGATGGTGTACTACATCGATGCATTCCCGGAACGCCTGCATCATCCGAAGGAGGACAAGTATCTGTTTCGGCTGTTGCGACTGCGGCATCCTGCTGCAGGTGCGCTCCTCGATCGCCTGCACGCCGAGCACGTGGCGGGCGAAACCAAGATCCGCGACGTCGAGGCGGCGCTGCGCCGGTACGAGCACGGCGGAGCGAGTCACTTCCACGAGTTCTCGCAAGCTGTCGAAGCGTACGCGACATTTCATTGGGCGCACATGCGCGCGGAGGAGGAGGAAGTCCTGCCACTTGCGCGGCAGCACCTGACACAAGCGGACTGGAGCGAAGTGGATGAAGCATTCGCTGGCAACACCGATCCGATGTTCGGGGCCGCGGCCGGCGACGAGTACGAAGGTCTCTTCCGGCGCATCGCGCATCTCGCACCGCCGCCTATCGGCGTGGGGCCCGAACGCTAGCGCTTCTTCAACGTCTCGAAAGCGTGACGCCAGAGCGCGACGGTGGCGACGAACTCGGTCGGCGCTGCCGCCGGGTGAATTGACCAACGCACTGGATCGTACGGAGCGGGGCCGCCGCGGAGCGACGGGCCACGGTCGAGGTCCACGTCGATGCGATCGAAAGGCGCCGAGAGAGCATCGCCGGTCGCCTTGCTCATCGCTTCCTTGCACGTCCAGAGGGTGAGCACGCGTCGCCGCGCGCTTTCGGCATCGAGCAGTGCGAGAGCCGCGCGTTCACTGACGCTCAGGAATTTGCGAGCGATGCCGGACACGTTGATCGTCCGGTCGAGGCGCTCCACGTCGACGCCGATGCGGGCTCCTCGTACGATGCCGACGATCGCTACATCGGCTGTGTGCGAAACGTTGAAGTCCAGATCGGCCGGTGGAGCAAGCTGCGGGCGTCCCCGCACGCCACGAACGATTTCGACCGACGAGGGGGTGATGCCAAGCTCCGCGGCGAGGATCTCGCGCAGGGCACCGCGACCCATCACATAGCGTTCGCGCAGGAGCGCGTTGCCGAAGCGGGCGGCGCGGTCGCGCTCGGCGCCGGATAACGCGTGTTCGCGGCTTTCGAGCGCCGCGCGCGACGGCCGAAGGCTGCACCACCAGACATGCACGCCCGTAACCGGAGGCGAGAGCCGTTCGATCCGCGCGGGGAGTTCGGCATTGCCGGTCGAGGCGTTCTCCTCTAAGCTCAAGTCGACCCCCATGGTTCATGGCGCCCGCTCGCATGCGGGCGCGTTCATGTTCGTCGCTCGCAACCCGATGCGCCACGTTCTGAAGTTTCTCACGCGCCTGCCGTTGCCGGTGCTCTATGCGCTCGGAAGCTTCGCCTATTTCGTCGCGTTCCACGTGCTGAGATGGCATCGTGAGCTCGCGGCCAGGAATCTCGCCAATGCCTTTCCGGAGAAATCGGCCGCCGAACGTGCGGTGATCCTCAAGCAGTCGTACATCAACCTCGGGCAGACGCTGGCGGAAACGTTCTGGGGCTTCGGCGCGAGCGGCGAAGCCCTGGCGAAGCGCGTGAAGATTGACAATCACCTACTCATCACGCGCTTCGTGCAAGAGAAGCGTCCGGTGGTGCTGCTGACCGCACACGTGTGCAACTGGGAGTGGCTGCTTCCGGGCGCCGGAGCGCAGTTCGACATCCCGATCGACGCCGTGTACAAGCCGCTTCGCGTTGCGAGTCTCGACGCGTTCATTCGCGATACGCGAAGCCGCTTCGGCGGCAAGCCGATCCCGATCCACTCGTTCCTGTTCGAGCTGATGCGCCGCGCGGGCGAGGCCCGCGCCTATGCGATGGTCGCCGACCAGACGCCGCCGCGGAACATGGACAAGTACTGGACGCGCTTTCTCAATCAGGACACTGCGTTTTTCACGGGCGCCGACAAGATCGCCCGATTCCTGGAAGCGCCGGTCATCTATGTGGCGATGCGCCGCGTCCGGAAGGGCCATTACGCGGTTCGCCTGCATGTTCTCGTCGAACCTCCTTACGACCCGGACGAGGATCTGCAGGTCGTGGAGCGCTACGCGCGACAGCTCGAGCTGGAGATCCGCGAAAGTCCTGCCGACTGGCTATGGGTGCACAACAAATGGAAATATCCCAAGCCGCCCGCAGATGGAGGACATACCGACAAGCGAAGAGCACGCATGGCGCGCGGCTGAGCGGAAGGGGTGCATCTGTGCCTGTCCAAGGTGCAGGCGAGC
>Ga0207644_10002870_pt1 | contig 11110 bp, 8 predicted proteins | sample KBSS73metaG_FD_184326 | JGI IMG/M metagenome (GOLD analysis project Ga0207644, IMG submission 184326) | Switchgrass rhizosphere microbial communities from Kellogg Biological Station, Michigan, USA - KBS S7-3 metaG (SPAdes) (version 2) | ecosystem: Host-associated > Plants > Roots > Rhizosphere >... | reverse complement strand
GACGTCCCCGCAGACCAGCCGGTCCATCGGCTTGCCGGACGTGAGGTCGCGGATCACCGCCTCGATCGCCGCCGCTTGGTCGGGTGTCTCCTCGAAACCAAAGCCCGCGGCGAATGCCTCGTATTCATGCAGGTCGTACTTGAACGCGTGTCCCTGCCTGGCGGCGCGCTGCGCATAGAGGTTCAGCAGCTCGGCCGCAGTGTCGTGTGCGCGCTGCGCCGCCTTTTTCTTCGCCTTGTCCCACTGTCCGCTGCCGAGCTCGTGCAGCGGCGCCGCATCGGGCGACGCTCCGCTGTAGCGGCTGATCAGATGCAGGCTGGATACCGGCACATAAAGCTTGGCGTCGTTCGCGTACAGCAGGTGCAGGAATTCGTTCGGTCCATCGCCGAGGTCGAGTGTCGTGAGCCCCAGGTAGCGGCCGATGCCGTGTTGCTCGTGCACGACCGGATCGCCGATGCGCACTTCCGACAGATCGCGCAGCATCGCATCGACGTTGCTGCGCCGCGCATCCCGCTTGCCCGGTCTGCGCACGACACCCGCATAAAGCTCGGCCTCGGTGATCAGCGTCACGTTCGCGCCGGGCCAGACGAAACCGGCGTGCAGAGGACTCGCGACCAGCGCCGGGCTCGCGTCGCCGGCGATGAACTCGGCCCAGTCGGCGACCACCGCCGGCTTGAAACCGTACTCCGCGAAATACTGCTGCATGGTTTCGCGGCGGCCGAGGCTCTCCGCTGCGATCAATACGCGCTCGGGGGTGGAGGTCACATGGCGTTTCAGCGCGCGCAGCGGATCGTCGGCACGGCGATCGACCTGGACGGCGGGAAGGGAATGCGTGGCGTGTCCGCGGCGCGATCCCTTGGCGCGCGCGGCGACGGTCCCGGCCGCCGGCGCTGCGTCCGCATCGGTTTCCACGACCGGCGGCTCGGCCGCGTTCTCGGCGGATGCGGCGTATTCGCCGGACCCTGACACTCCGTCCGAGGCGAGCTCGATGCGGGCGAACGGCTTGAGCATGCGATGGAACTCGTCCTCCGGCACGAACAGCTCGCTCGGCGCGAGCAACGGCCGCGCACGATCGCCTCGCAGCAGCCGGTAGCGCGCGTCGGTGTCCTCCCAGAAACGCCGGATCGCCGCGGGTATGTCGCCATGCAGGCAGACGATAGCCTCGGGCGGCAGATACTCGGTCAGCGTCGCGGTCGAATCGAAAAACAGCGGCAGGTAATACTCGATACCGGCCGGCATGATGCCGTTCGACACATCCTTGTACAGCGGTGACTTCGACGGATCGCCTTCGAATACCTCGCGAAACCGCCCGCGAAAGCGCGTGCGGCCGGCGTCATCCTGCGGAAACTCGCGCGCCGGAAGCAGCCGTACCTGCGGCACCGGATAGACGGTGCGCTGGGTGTCCACATCGAAAGTGCGGATCGATTCGACCTGGTTGTCGAACAGGTCGATGCGGTAGGGGAGGGGGCTGCCCATCGGAAACAGATCGATCAAGCCGCCGCGTATGCCGAATTCACCGGGAGAAACCACTTGCGTGACATGCTGATAGCCGGCCAGCGCGAGCTGCGAGCGCAGGCGATCGACATCGAGCGTCTCACCTTGCTCGATGAAAAACGTGAACGCCGCGAGATACGACGGCGGCGCGAATCGGTACAGCGCTGTCGTCGCGGCGACAATCACCACATCACAATCGCCGCGCGACATACGGTAGAGCGTCGCGAGGCGCTCCGACACCAGATCCTGATGCGGAGAAAAATGATCGTAAGGCAGCGTTTCCCAGTCAGGCAGCACGGCGACCTTGAGTGCCGGCGCGAACCATGGCATTTCGACGGCCAGCCGTTGTGCTGCCAGCGCGTCGGCGCAGACGACGGCCAACAGCTGGCGGCGCTGTGCGGCGTCGGTGGCAGCCTGCGCAAGGGCCAGCGCGTCGGCCGAACCGGCGAATGGCTGAGCGATGGCCTTCCGCCCGGGAGGCGGCGCGGCGGGCAGAAGGCGGGGAAGCGGAACGAACGGCGGCGGGCTAGACGCCAGCGACGGGGACAACGGAATCGACAATGCAGATGATCCGGGGAAAAAGGTCAATTATACGAGGGTCGCATGGCGCCGCTCCGGACGCTGATGCGCCCGGTCGGCGATAATGCGGTGATGCGACGATTCAACGTTCTCGTCGTCCAGCCCGACGACTATGTCAACTACGCGCCGTTTCTCGGCGTGGCAAAGTCGATGTACTTTGCGCTTCGACGGCTGGGGTACGACGTGCGACTGGCCGGCAACGAATTCCTGCGCGACGCGACCAACGTGATCTTCGGCGCACATCACCTCGCAGGCGAAATCGCCGCGGATCTGCCGTCCGACACCATCGTTTACAACACCGAACAGCTGCGTGCGGACGGTGCGCTGGTGGAAGCGCTGACTCCATTCGTCTCGCGCTTCGCGACCTGGGAACCGGACTCGGGCAACGTCGAGGCCTGGCGCGCGCTGGGGCTGGGCAGCCGCGTCCACTACGTCCAGCCGGGATACCTGCCCGAGAGCTCGACGGTCGCCGCGGAGACGTCGACCGACATCGACGTATTGTTCTTCGGCAAGGTCAACCCGCGCCGCATGGTCATCCTCGACTCGATCATGCGTGCGGGAATCAGCCTGCACGTCGCCGACGGCGTCTATCTGGCAGACCGCGACGCGCTGGTCGCGCGCGCCAAGATCCTGCTCAATGTGCACGCGGCCGACGACTCCGCGCTCGAAATGGCGCGAGTCGCCTACGCGCTGGCCAATCGGCGCGCGTTGGTCACCGAGCTGGGGGGCGGAGCGCGCCTTGATCCGGACCTGCGCGACGGCGTTCTCGCCGGAACGAATGCGGAACTAGCGGCAATGTGTCGGACATTGCTCGCCGACGATAAACGGCGGCTCGAGCTCGCCGAGCGGGGATTCCAGGCGTTTTCACGGCGCGACCTGGTCGCGACGGTGAGAAATGCCCTCGCGCAGGCCAGCGCTGGCTGAACGGCCTGACGCGCGCGTTGTCGCCCGTGCCGTTCCGGACGGCGCTAGCGCGCACGTAGAAGCGCGCGCATCGGTCCTGCGGGACGCGCGTTCCAGAATCCTGCGTGTGCGACGTCGCCACCGACGGCAGAGAGCGACATCGTTTGCAGGACACGCGCGACGATCGCCTTGAACTCCATTTGTGCAAAGCGGATGCCCAGGCACATGCGGGCACCGCCGGCGAAGGTGAGCAGCACAAAAGGCCGAGTGCGGCTCGCGCTGTCGCCGCATTTGTAGCGATCGATATCGAAGCGCAACGGATCAGGGTAGTTATCGGGTAGCAGGTGGGTCGCCGCGACCGCAACGGCGATCCGTGTTCCGGGACTGATGCAGTAACCCGAGAATTCAATCGGCGACGCCGCGACGCGCGGAAGGTTGACGAGCGGAGGATATAGTCGCCCGACCTCGAGCATGAAGCGATCGAGCTGCGGCAATCGATCGAGATCGTCGGCGCCAAGCGGCTGTGCCCGCGTCGATGACGCGCCATCGAGCTCCGCGGCGAGTGTCGCGGCGAGCCGCGGCATCTGCGCAAGGACGTAAAGGGCGCGCGAGTAAAGCGAGGCGCCGGTCTCATGGCCGGCGATGAGCAGGATCGTCAGGTGCGACTGGATCTCCGCATCGTTGCCTGCGAGCCCGGGCTCTGCGAGCAGAACGTCGAGCAATGACGCCGGCGCAGCAGGCCTGCGACGTCGTCGTTCGCGGATGGCGGTGCGCAGAGTGTCGGCGAGGATCGCGCGTGCGGCAGCAGCGCGCTCGAAATAGGCGTCCCTTGATTCGCGCGAATAATCCTGGCCATCGAGTATCGTGCAGATGGCGTGATACGCCGGTCCGATCGCTGCTTCGGGCAAGCCGCCTATCGTCGCGGCCACGGCGCGGAACGCGAACGCGCGCATCGGAGGGTAGAGGTCGAGCTCGTCCCCGTCCCGCCACGCGAGTATGCAGTCCTCGACGATCCGTGCCATCGCCGGCTCGTAGGAGCGCAGTATCGCGCCCGCGAAAGCGGGCGACCAGGTCCGGCGTTGCTGGGCATGGAGTGGATCGTCGGTGTTGAGGACCGCCAGTCCGCAACCGACACCGAGCACGTGGCGCCAGCCCTGTTCGCTGCTGAACTCTCCGCGCCTGGAAAGAAGTGCGGTTTCGGCTGCGGCCGATCCGACCAGGGTGATGCACGGGCCGGCGTCCGGACCGAAAGGAACGTTGCTGCGCAGCACGGGGCCATGCGCTGCGCCCGCTGCCGCCTGCAGGTGCGGGACCGCCCCGGTCAGCGAGTCGTTGGCAGACAGCACCAACGCCGGCGCCGCCAGCGACGCGTCTGGGAGCCGGCTCACCCCAGCGTCATCTGACGCGGGCCGGCGCTCGCCGAAGGCGTCCGATCCCGCACGCCATCCAGCGCGTAAGCCAAGGCATCGACGACGCGCCGCTGATCGTCGGCGGTCAGCCGGGCAAACGTCGGCAGCGTGATGATGCACTTGTCCTCGTCGCCGCAGCAGCCATTATGCTGCTCGTTGCCGAACAGCGGATGCCTGGCGAGCGAAGGATAATGCACGCTGGTGGCGACGCCGGCGCCCGCCATCGCGGCACGCACCGGATCGCGCATTTCCGGCGCAACCCGGATGACATACATCAGGCAGCTGTCGTCGTCGCGACGTTCGATCGGTCGCACCTCGGCGCCGATCGCCGCGAGCAGACTATCGTAGCGCTGAAATTGTTCGCGGCGCTGCGCGCGGCTTTCGGGCAGCGTCTCGATCGCCGCGTTGACCAGCGCCGCCGCGACGTCGTTGCTGCGCAACTTCAGCCCGGATTCGGCCGCAAACTCGTAATCGGCATGCCGCAGGTCCGCAGTCCGCTGCATCGTGTCGACGGCGAGCCCGAGATTCGACACCGGCCGCACCCATGCTTCATGACGCCGATCTCGGCCCCACAGCAGGCCGCCTTCGCCACCAGGTAGTTCCTTGACGGCGTTGAAGCTGTAACAGAGAAGGTCGCCCAATGGCCCGGTTCCGTCGAGCAGATCGATGCGGTGCGCGCAGTCTTCGATCAGCAGCAAGCCATGCTCGTCGGCCAGGGCGCGCAGCGCCGGAAGCTCGTCGCAACGCTGCCCGTACAAATGAACCGCCAGCAGTGCCCGGGTGCGTGGCGTCAACGCGCGTCGAACGCCGTCCTCGCCCAGCAGCAGACCATCGGCGCCGACGTCGGCGATTACCGGCCGTACGCCCGCCTGAAGAAACGCCATGCCCGACGCGACAAAGCTGATCGATGGAATGATGATCTCAGGCTGCGACTCACCGGCCAGCGCGCGCACGAGGCGGCCGGCAAGGTAGAGCGCACTCGTGCACGACGACGTCGCCAGCGCCCAGCCGCCGCGGCCGGCGGTGAAACGCTCCTCGAGCAAGCGGCATTGCGGTCCATAGCCCAGCCATCCCGAATCGAGGGTCGCGAGCAATCGCTCGCGCGCGCCGGCGGGCACGCTGCACTGGAACAGCGGGATTGGTGCGGCGGGGTCTCTTCGATCAGTAGTCATCGGGGCTGCAACTCGGGCTCCCGCTTGCGCTGCACCGCGCGACGCAGCCAGGCGCCGCGGTCGAAATCAATATGTGTGACCGGGACTTCGACGCCGTCGGCGCGCATCTGCACGCCCGAAGCGATGACCTTGCCGCCGCCGGTTGTTGCGGCGCGTACCGATAAGCGGTTGCTTGTGATGACCGTCATGTGTATCACCCGAAGCGGCAACGCCGCGAACAGGAAATCGGTCAGCGCCACGCCGGCGTCTACCGCGACGCCGGCATAGTCGGGTGGCAACAGCGAGCGATATGCGACCAGCTTCCCGGCGTCGACCATCACCCGCCCGAGCTCCAGCACACCTGCTGCAGCGTCTCCTTTGCTCCAGCCGATGCTGCCAACCAAGGCGTCATCGCACTTCATACGAATGGAGAGGACCGCCTCATACGGCCGGTTGATGCCGTGTTGCAACCATTGCCTGTTGCGGACGGGATCAAGCGGACGCGAATCGAAGAACTGGCGGGAGATCTCCGGCCGGTTGCGCAGCGCGGTGATCGCGTCGAGCTCGGATTCTTCCGGCCAGCCGACGCGGATGCATCGCCCCTCGCACAGGATGCCCGTTTCGGGAATCGACCAGGGCTCGCCTGTCTCGCCGGTCTTCATGGCCCGGACCCGGCTCAATGTGCGACGCGGCCGTACTTGTCGTCGAAGCGCACGATGTCGTCTTCGCCCAGGTAATCTCCGCACTGCACTTCGATCATAACCAGCACCGCGTCGCCGGGATTTTCGAGCCGGTGCCTTGTTTCGATCGGAATAAAGGTCGACTCGTTGACTCGAAGCGGGTAAACGCGGTCGCCATTGGTGACACGCGCTTCGCCGCTGACGACGACCCAATGCTCGCCACGCCGATGGTGGAGCTGCAGCGACAGTGCACCGCCCGGTCTGACTTCGATGCGCTTGATCTTGAAGCCCGGCCCTTCCTGCAGCACCGTATAGGCGCCCCAAGGCCTGGCGACGGTCTTGTGCAGCTTGTAGGTGTCGTGGCCGCGAGCCTTCAGCTCACCGACGACTTCGCGCACCCGCTGCAAGTGATCGCGATGCGCGACCAGCAGTGCGTCCGGCGTGTCGACGATGACCAGATTGTCGACACCCACGGTAGCAACGACACGGTCGCCGGCGTGCACGAACGTGTCCCGCGTGCCGATGGCCACGCGCTCGCCCTGCCCACGATTGCCGGCGGCGTCCGGCTCGGTCAGTGCCGAAACCGCCTGCCACGAACCGACGTCGCTCCAGTCGAAACCGCCGCGGATGACGGCGACACGATCAGCCTTTTCCATCACCGCGTAGTCGATCGAAACGTCCGGCACGGCGGCGAACAGCGCGGCATCGATTTCCAGCATCGAAGCATCGGCGCCGGCGCGAAGCCCCTGCCAGACGCTGCGCACCGCCTCGTACATCGCCGGCGCGTGCTCGCGGAATGCCGCAAGTATCGTCGCCGACGTGAAACAGAACATGCCCGAATTCCAGACGTAACTGCCGGCGGTGAGGAATCCCACCGCATCGGCGAGCGGCGGTTTTTCGACAAAGCGCGCAGCGCGGAATGCGTCTTCCGAGTCGAGCGCCTCGCCGCATTCGATGTAGCCGTATCCGGTCTCCGGATGGGTCGGCCCGATGCCGAAGGTCACGATCCAGCCTTTCTCGGCAAGACCCTTCGCGCGATCGACCGCGGCGTTGAATGCGCCGCCGTCGCGGATCAGATGATCGGACGGCAGCGCAAGCAGGATCGCGTCGGCACCATAGCGCGACTCCGCGTAGAGCGCGCCCAGGGCGATCGCCGGCCCGGTATTGCGCCCGAAAGGCTCGAGCAAATAAGCGACGCGCGCCGGCGCCTTCTCGACTGCGGCCGAAAACTGATCCTTGGTCTGAAAATAGTAATCGCGGTTGGTGATGACCAGGAGTCCCGCGATATCGGGGAGCGCTACCGCGCGCGCGGCGGTCTTGCTGAGCAGCGTTTCGCCATCAGGCAAGGTAAGGAAGGGTTTCGGCGCGGTCTCCCGCGACAACGGCCAAAGGCGCGTTCCGGCGCCGCCTGAGAGGATGATTGGAACCAACGCCATGGGCTGTTTGGAGCGGTTTTTCGATCGACGCATTGTACCCGATCGACAGGTCGCCCCAGATCGCCGGAAATAGCCGCTCGTGCCTGTTCAAGTCGGCGCGACAACGTGTGAGGACGGTTGTATCTGAGCCAGACGGCCCCATGTAGCTGAGTACGCAGCGGCCGCGCGCGGAACCTGCCGCTCGCGGTGGTATCATAGCTGCGCCAGCGCGAGCAGCTTCGGATAACGAGCTCGCCGCAGCACCGGTTACCGGGGGCGACCTGGTTTCGACGGGGACTGTGAAGCAGCGCGGGGCATGCCAAGGTGCAGAACCTTGTGAATCCTCTGCAATCGCAAACTTAACTGCGAACGACGAAAACTACGCTCTGGCGGCTTAATCCCGCCGGACCTCGCACCGGGCGGCGCTCAGCCCGGGTGATGTAACTGTCACAGCGAGGACATTTCGAGCGATCGCGTGCGTCCGGGTCACTTGGGCGACACGCTAAATCTAGGTGACTGGTCCCGGCGTTGCCTGCCCTTCAGTGGCGCCGGGGCGAGAGCACAATGATGTGGCTAAGCATGTAGTCCCGACTGTGTAGCGTTTTCGGACGCGGGTTCGATTCCCGCCGCCTCCACCAAACTAAAGAATGACGGCCCCTTCGCGGGGCCGTTTTCTTTTCCTCTCCCGAATGCATGCGGGTATTGCCTTGTCTACGCGAGTTCGCGGGCAACCGGGGACCGGTAAGACAACTATCGCGCTCGACTTCGCCGCTACCGTATCCAGCGGCGGGCGTTGGCCGGATGGCACCCTAGCGGAACCTGGGAACGTCGTCATTTGGTCGGGCGAAGACGATACCACGCAGGGGGCGTGTCTCGGTATCGAATCCGCTATGCTGGCTTTGAACCGGATGTGTTTAGGCAATCCGTAGCGCCTGAGATTTGCATAGATCGCACTCGACAACTCAGCTGGAGGCGCAACAACCCGGCGCAGCTCTGACCCCCAAGTTGGTTGTTACTTTCGTTTGCCCCAACCTGGGAATCACTGGCGCAAGCTGGCTCGACGGCTCGACGCTCGACCGGGCGGAGGGCGAAACGGAAGCCGCGTTCAGACAAGGATGGCCGCGCAGTCGGCGATAGTCTTTACTGATCCACAATACGGTGGGTCGGTTGTGAACCTATCCGACGATGATCTGCACCTTTAGCGTCATTGCGAACAACGCATAACAATTCACCGTCTGGCCCAAGCTGCTAGCGGACGACGAGCAGCGCCCGGTCCGGTGTCCACGGAGACGACTCGCTGCAACAAAACGTTGGCTGAGTCACTTGCGGCGCCCGAGCAACTCTCCTGAATGGGTCACTTCTGTTTGGCAATAATCTGGTCTTTGATCTTATCGTAGACCGCCTGGGGGATGATGTTCTTGTCGACCAGCTCGTCCTTGCCCTTGTAGGGGCGACCCTTGATGATGGATTTGGCCCGCGCTTCCCCGATGCCGTCCAGTTTCATCAATTCATCGGCCTTGGCGTGATTGATGTCGATCTTGCCCTCGGCCTGGGCAGTTGTTGCGGCGGACTTGCCGGCGGCTTTGGTGTCCTTGTCAGCGGCGTATAACGGCGCCGCCAGCGCTAGTAATGCAGCCAGTAGTGTGATGACGAAGCGTTTCATTGGGACCTCCTTCTTTAGTTAGTTACATCGAGTCTAGGCTGAGACTCTAACGAGGGGACTTGAGGCTGTCGCGACCGTCTCCCTGTCCGAGATCGACCAATCCTACGACTGCCCTGACAAGTGATCTTTCATTTTCATCATGGCCACGCTTGCGGCGATGCCGCCGAGCGTATTGATAAGTCCTCGGTGCTGCGCATAGAACTGACCTAACTGGTCGGCGACTCCTGGATGCACTTCGTTCGCGTGATTCACAACGTCCTGTACTTGCTGCGGCGATAGCTGCGAGGCCTGCTCGGGCGTGATCTGCGTCTGCCCGGGCGACATCACCCGGCCGAGCACTCCTCCGGCGAGCCCGCCCATGACGCCTGGACCGAGAGCGCCGATGAGCTGGTTGAGCACACCGGCCTGCTGCGAGCTATTCGATTGGCCGAACAACTGCCCGACCATATTGCCGATTGCGGGTGTCTGGTCAGACGCAAACGCTTCTGACAGCCCCTTGGCCAGCACATCGGTCGGCGCATTCTGCGCGATCTGGTTGAATTGCTGCGTCCCACCGCCTCCGCTTACTGCTTGCGTGAGCATATCCATCAATCCCATAAAATTCTCCTGATAGTTGTCGGGTTACTGCGACCTTCTCGCGATCAAATGGTAGATCACGAGCAGGACCACCGCGCCGAGCACCGATGCGATGAAGCCGGCTGGATGGCCCTCGGGATACAAGCCCATGAGCTGTCCTATGTACGTCGCGGCGAGCGCGCCCGCAATGCCTAGGATTGCAGTCAGCCAAAACCCCGAGGGCCCCGTGCCTGGTGTAATCCATTTGGCGATCAGCCCAGCCAAGAAAACCAATAACAATGGTCCAAGTCCAATGCATCATCTTGATCTCCCCCAGAGTTCAATTCGGAGCGGTGCGGATCAGCACTTCCAAATCGGGCACCTATGGTGCGCTTTTTCCAAACTAAGAGCTAGCTGAGGCGCGAGCGGTCTAGCGGTGTCAACCGAATGCTCGACTCGTTTTGTTCAACAAAGCCGCCAATTCGACGCAGACTTTTACCGCAGCGACAACTGAGAACGAGAGACGCTGCTCTAGGAATGGATGATATGCACAAGGTTCGACGGACCAGCCACGCGGAATACCACTAAGAAACGCTGCTCCTCCTTCGGCTGACCGAACCTCTTCCACGTCACCCCGATCCCACCAACGCGCAGATACCACTCTCTGCCAGGAATCGAGGCGCGCAGCGCTTGGACTGCTTCGATAGCGTTTTCCGACAACGTGATCACGCGCCCTAACGACCAAAGTTAACCGGCGTGCCGAAGGCTCGTCCGGGTTGAACGACTGGTTAGGCTGCGGGCTGTCATTGAACGTGCTCCCACTCAGCAACTGGACCCGAGACAACTTGGAACAGAGGGTGCGCTGCGGGCAGAACAATTTCAAGATTCTGTCGATAAACGATTGGGCTGCGCCGCCGCAACTTGGCAAGAAGCCAGGACCATTCGTATCGCAGCTGCCCGTCCGTTGCGATGATTCTTTGGCTCAACGCGACACGACTTAGTTTGGACCGGTCAAAGCTGTAGCCGCGCGTCTGCGCGTCAGCGTGAACGGCGGCGAGGTAACAATTGATAGCGGAGCGGGCTGATGTGCACGACCTAAACCGGCTAAGCTGAGGGTGCTGCCGATAGCCAATCGTGCGCCCGCGAAGAACCTCCCTAGCGAGCAGGGCTTCGCGCCAAAGAGCAACTAGGCCCAGTGCATCAAGGTACTTAGGATGAAGGGTCCAGAGGCGCATCTCAATCCTACTGCGGGCTAACTAGA
>Ga0207644_10002867_pt1 | contig 11114 bp, 12 predicted proteins | sample KBSS73metaG_FD_184326 | JGI IMG/M metagenome (GOLD analysis project Ga0207644, IMG submission 184326) | Switchgrass rhizosphere microbial communities from Kellogg Biological Station, Michigan, USA - KBS S7-3 metaG (SPAdes) (version 2) | ecosystem: Host-associated > Plants > Roots > Rhizosphere... | reverse complement strand
CGCCGCCGAAACCGACTCCTGGACGATCTCCGCAACGTCGACGTCGACGAACGTGTAGCTGAACGTTCCCGCATCGATCCGCGACGTGTCGAGCACGTCGCCGATCAGCGCGGCGAGCCGAGACGTCTCGTCACCGATCAGCGTGAGAAACGCCTCCCGCTGCTCCGGCTGCAGCTCGCGCCAGCGCATCTGCAGCGTCCGGGCGGCGCCGATCACGGCGGCCATCGGGCTGCGCAGCTCGTGCGAGACGAGCGAGACGAAGTCGGCACGGAGCGCGGAAAGCCGGCGGAGCTCCTCGACCGTCCGCCGCTCGCTCTCGTAAGCGCGCATGTTCTGCACGGCGCTCGCGGCGAGCCGCCCGAGCAGGGTCACGAGCTCGATCTCCTGCTGGTCGAACGCGTTCGGCTGGGCGCGGCCGACCGAGATCAGGCCGATCGTCCGCGTGCCCACGACGAGCGGTGCGGCCACCCGACAGCTCGATTTCCAGGCTGATCAGCGTTGGCCCGATCGGGAACAGGCTGGTCGTAACCTGTTCGCCGCGGGTGAGCGCGGTCTCGCCGGCCTTCAGCTCGACCATTTCCGCGAAGGGCTCGATCAACGCTCGATCTTCCCGGGAAAGCGTTGAAAGAAGGTGGTTGCCGGTGAAGGCCTCGTCGGCCCTGACCATTTCATCAGCGTTTGTCTGTTCCAATTCCTGTTCCCACGTTGGTGTGGTGTCGTCCCTGACGGGAACAATGCGTCACCGTGGAACTTGCTCCATCAGCCGTAGACGGCGTCGACAGCGGTGCGGCGTCCCAACAGCAGGCAATCGGCAACCAGCCGGAACGGCGCAACGTCGACGAGGCTTCGGCGCTCGTCGATCAAATCGGCAAAGACGCGGTAGATGTCGGGATACTCGCCGATGCCATCGTCGCTCTGCTCCGCGCCGTCGAGAATCAGTTTCGAGCCGCCGTTTTCGAGCCGTACTGTCGAGCCGTCGCTGGTCTCGACGGTGATCGTCCATTCCTCGCCTTCGCTCCGGCGCCAGTCGAGGCTGGCGCGAAGAGAGCCGTCTCCCTGCGGGCTGGAGAAGACGATATCGGCGGCAATCGGCGTCTGGGCGTTGGCCGGGACCTGGAGCTCGGCGGACTGAACGAACAGGTCGCCGGGAAAGATCTTGGTCGCGATCGACAAAGCGTTGATGCCGGGATCGAACACGCCGAACCCTCCGGGATCCCAGATCCATTGCTGGCCCGGATGCCATTTGTGCACGTCCTCGTGCCAATGGATCTCGAGCGACTGGATCCGCTTGCCGGCGAGCGCCTTGGCCGCGGCGTCCACTGTAGAATGGTGCTGCGCGTGCCAAGTCGTGAACAGGCTAACGCCCTCTGATTGAGCAAGGCAGTCGAGCGCCGCAATCTCGGCAAGGCCGGCGGTCGGCGGTTTTTCGAGCAAGCAGTGAAGCCCTTTGAGCACGCATTCGCGCGCAATCTCGAACCTGGGCTCGGGTGGAGTGGTAATTGCGACCGCTTGTAGGCCGTCCACGCTGCGAATCAGTTCGCGCCAGTCGGTGAAGCATTGCGCGACGCCTTGGCCCGAGCGGCTCGACGTCGCGACCAGCTCGAAGCGATTATTTCCTTGAATCGCAGGGACGTGCTGGTCGTGGGCGATCTTCCCATAGCCGATGATCGCGACCCGGATCGGCTTCATTTCAGCCCCCCGACATAGGCTTTCGCCTTGGCCAGCGTCTCTTCCGGCGACTGGCCCGGCTGGTAGAGACCGCCGCCAAGCCCGAAGCCCGACGCGCCCGCGTCGAGCCACGGCCGCATGTTGTCGGGCCTGATCCCGCCGACAACGAAGACCGGCACGTCTTGGGGTAGGACCGCCAGCTGCGCCTTGAGAACGGCGGGCGACGCGGCTTCGGCGGGGAACAGCTTGAGCGCAGTCGCACCGGCGCGGATGGCGGTGAAGGCTTCAGACGGTGTGAAATAGCCGGGGCTGGCGACCAGGCCGGCAGACGCTGCCGCTGAGATCACCTCGGGATTGGTGTCGGGCGAAACGATGATCCGCCCGCCGGCATCGCGGACTCGGGCCACATCCTCGGCCTTGAGGACGGTTCCTGCGCCGACCAACGCCCGGTCGCCATATTTGGCAGCTAGTTTCTCGATGCTTGCTAGTGGGTCGGGCGAATTCAGCGGGACCTCGATGATCCGGATGCCACCCTCAAAGATGGCGTCGCCGATCGCTTCCGCCTCGCCGGGAGTGACGCCTCGGATGATTGCAACCAGTGGGCACTGGTCGAGATAGCGGTGCAGCAGGTCCCTGGCGCTCAAGCGTCGATCCTCTTCGCGATTTCGTTGATGCCGGCGAGGAAGCATTTCTCGCCGTCGAGCTCGATCGCGTCGTGCCCGGCCTGTCCGATTGCGGCAGCGTAAAGCTTGGTCAGCTCGGGGCGGCCGATCACGGCGATCTGCACACTTGTGGGAATCGCTAGTCCAATCCGGACGTCGGCGCCGATCAGTAGTCCGCTGGCAAAAGAGACCGCGTCTTCTTTCTTCATTTGGCCGAGCAGCACCCCGGCGCGCACTCCGAAGAGGTCCGCCGGAAGGGTCGCGCTATCGATCGAACGGCTGACGGCCTGCTTGAACGCATCGTTCACCTCGACCTCACCCTGCAGCAGGTCGGACAGGACGCTGTGCTCCTTCAGCAGGTTGAATAGCTCACCCGTCATGACGGTCCGGAAGCGATGGATCTTGCCCTGGCTCAGGGTCGCCCATTTGTTGTGCGTGCCAGGGTGGCAAACGAGACCCATCGGATCGATCAGACCTGCGGCGACCGCGCCGAGCAACTGCACTTCCTCACCCCGCATCACATCGGCGCGGCCCTCGCCGAGGTAGGAGACACCGGCGACAATTGCCTCTCGCTCACCGGCCCAGGCCAGCTTCGCGGAAAGATCGTCGATCCCCGCTGGACTGGGGACGTAGGGTGCTTCCATCCAGCCGCGGTTCGAGCCGATCATTCCGGCCAGTAGGAGCGGAAGATCGCCGAGGCGCTGGCGCATCTCCGCCACGGCATCGGGAAAACCGCCGGCCGGAACGGTGAGGACACCCTTGTGGTCCTCGAATTCAGCGACGCACCGACCCGATGAATTGAGCCGGTAGGCACGACGATTACTCGTGCCCCAGTCGACCGCGATGAAACCTTCAGCCCAGCGCATGCTTTTCGCCATTAGCGGAAAACTTCGGCCGGGGGACTTCGCTCCAAGGTTTTCTTTTTATGCGGCTAGGCTAGTGCGGGCCGGCGGCAATGCCCCAAGGAGATTGAGCCATCGCCAACTTCATGTTCGCGACTGGGATCGAGAACAGCTACCCGACGATCAATAACGGCAAGACACGCGTCGATGAGATGGCGGTGTGCGGCCATTACGATCGCTGGCGGGAGGATTTCGACTGCGTCCAGGAGATAGGGATCAACTATCTCCGCTACGGTCCGCCGATCCACAAGACCTGGCTTGGGCCCGGCAAGTACGATTGGGAGTTCACCGACCTCACCTTTGCGGAGCTTAAGAAGCGCGACATCACGCCGATCGTCGATCTCTGTCACTTCGGCGTTCCCGACTGGGTCGGCAATTTCCAGAATCCGGACTTCCCGAAACTGTTCTCGGCCTATGCGGGCGAGTTCGCAGAGCGCTATCCCTGGGTGCAGCTCTACACGCCGATCAACGAGATGTTCATCTGCGCGGTCTTCTCGGCGAAATACGGCTGGTGGAACGAACAGAAGAAGGACGACACGTCGTTCGTCACGGCGCTCAAGCATCTCGTCAAGGCGAACATCATGGGGATGATCGAGATCCTCAAGCGCCGCCACGACGCGATCTTCATCCAGTCGGAATCGTCCGAATATTATCACGCCGATTCACCGGCGGCGATCGGCCGCGCCGAGGTGCTGAACCAGATGCGGTTCCTCAGCCTCGATCTTAACTACGGGCGCCGGGTCGACAGCGGGATGTACCAATACCTGCTCGATAACGGCATGACCCGCGAGGAATATGAGTGGTTCCTCAACCACCGGCTGAAGCAGCACTGCATCTTCGGTAACGATTATTACCAGCTCAACGAGCACCGCGTGTTCGCCGACGGTCATACAGTCGCTGCCGGCGAGACGTTCGGCTACACCGAGATCACGCGCCAATATTACAACCGCTACCGACTTCCGGTGATGCACACCGAAACCAACCTGTGGGAAGGCCAGCACGGCGACGAAGCGGTCAAGTGGTTGTGGAAGGAGTGGGCCAACGTTCTTCGCCTGAGAAACGTTGGCATCCCGACCGTTGGCTTCACTTGGTACAGCCTGACCGACCAGGTCGACTGGGACACGGCGCTCCGCGAGCAGAACGGCAACGTCAACCCGCTCGGCCTGTTCGACCTGGACCGCAAGATCCGCAACGTCGGCAAGGCCTACAAGCAGCTGATCGCCGACTGGCGCAACGTGCTTCCGGCGCAGAGCGTCTGCCTGATCGTGCCGATCAAGAAGATCGGCGAATATGACGAGGATGATGCCGCCGGCCGGCACCTGGGCGGCAGTGGGACCCAGGCGAAGGATGCGGCGGCCAACAACTCCAATGAAGCCGATGACGGCAACGAGGCGCAGGGATGACGGCTCGCAAGATCGGCAAGATCGAGACCTTCCTGGTTCCACCGCGCTGGCGGTTCGTCCGCGTCGAGAGCGAGGACGGCGCCTTCGGCTGGGGCGAAGCGAGCCTCGAGGGATGGGCCGAGGCGGTCGAGGGCGTGTTCGAAGCCTTCCGCGACCGATTTATCGGCGCCGACCCGTTCGCCATCGAAGACATATGGCAGGTCGGATATCGGGGCGGCTTCTATCGCGGCGGCGCGGTGCTGATGTCGGCGCTGGCCGGCCTCGAGCAGGCTTTGTGGGACCTGAAGGGTCGCGCGGTAGGCTTGCCTGCCTGGCAGATGCTCGGCGGCAAGGTGCGAGACAAGGTGCGCTCCTACGCGTGGATCGGCGGCGACCGGCCGCACGAGATCGGCGAGGCCGCGGCCGGCCGCAAGGCGCAGGGCTTCAACGCGGTCAAGATGAATGCCACGGCCGAGCTCAGCTGGATCGGCACCAGCAAGCAATTCGATGATGTAGTTAGACGCGTCGAGGCGGCGCAGGCGCAAGGCATGGACGTCGGGCTCGACTTCCACGGCCGGGTCCACCGTCCACTCGCCAAGCAGCTGGCGAAGGTACTGGAGCCGCTCGGTTTATTGTTCATTGAGGAGCCTTTGCTGTCCGAGAACATGGACGGGTTGCCCGAGATCGCGGCGCACACCACGACCCCGATTGCGCTCGGCGAGCGGCTCTACAGCCGGTGGGAGTTCAAGCCCGTCTTCGAGCAGGGTGCCGTTGACATCATCCAGCCGGATCTCAGCCATGCCGGCGGCATCCTCGAGGTGAGGAAGATCGCGGCGATGGCCGAGGCCTATGACGTCGCGGTGGCGCCGCACTGCCCGCTGGGGCCACTGGCGCTGGGAGCCTGCCTTCAGATCGCGGCCTGCACGCCCAACCATGCGATCCAGGAGGTCAGCCTCGGCATTCACTACAATACCGGTGGGCACGACCTCTTGAACTTCTGCACCAACAAGGAGGCGCTGACCCCCGTCGACGGCTATCTGCCAGTCCCGGAGGGGCCAGGGCTCGGCGTCGATATCGACGAGGCTGCGGTGCGCGAGGCGGACAAGGACCGCCATCGCTGGCGCAACCCGATCTTCCGAAACAAGGACGGCAGCTTCGCCGAGTGGTGATCAGCGCCTTAGTGGCACTTGAATCGCTCGAACGGCTCCAGGCAGGCATTGCAGCGCCACTGCGCCTTGCACGGGGTGGCGCCGAATCGGCTGACCTCGACCGTGTCGGCGGAGCCGCATAGCGGGCATTCGGCGGTCGCTGACGGGGTCGGCGGCGCGATGCCGTAGGCGTGGAGCCGCTCGCGGCCGCGCGTCGTGATCCAGTCGGTCGTCCAGGGCGGGAACAGCACTCGCTCGACATGGACGTCGTCGAACCCCGCCTTGTCGAGCGCCTCTCGGATCATGTTCTCGATCGCGATCGTCGCTGGGCAGCCGGTATAGGTTGGGCTGATCAGCACGCGCGGCGGGTCGCTACGTATTCCTCGAACGATGCCCAAGTCAGTGATGGTCAGGACGGGAATCTCGGGGTCGGGGACGGTCTCGAGCACGGCCATGATCGCCGTTTCGTCCAACGTCTTCTCCGCGACCCCAACCATGATGGGCCCATCTACACCCGTTCGAGCGCGAGCGCGATGGCGTCGGTCAGAGGACGCCCCGGCGAACCTGGTCGAGCTCGATGCTCTCGAAGAGCGCCTTGAAATTGCCTTCGCCGAAGCCCTCGTTGCCCTTGCGCTGGATGATCTCGAAGAAGATCGGCCCGATCACGTTCTGGGTGAAGATCTGCAGCAGCAGGCCCTGTCCCTCGGTCGGCGCGCCATCCATCAGTATTCCGCGCTTCTCGAGCTCGGGGATGCTTTCGTCGTGGCCTTTGATGCGCTCGGGCAGCAGCTCGTAGTAAGTGTCGGGCGTGTCCTGGAAGGGAATGCCGCGCGCCGTGATCACGTCGACCGCGGTGTAGATGTCGCTGGTTCCGAGCGCGATGTGCTGGATGCCCTCGCCCTTATATTCGCGCAGGAACTCCTCGATCTGGCTTTTGTCGTCCTGGCTCTCGTTCAGGGGAATGCGGATCTTGCCGCAGGGGCTGGTCATCGCCTTGGAAAAGAGGCCGGTCTGCTTACCCTCGATGTCGAAGTATCGAATCTCGCGGAAATTGAAGAGCTTCTCATAGAAGTCGGCCCAGACGCTCATCCGCCCGCGGTTCACGTTGTGGGTCAGGTGGTCGATGTAGGTGAGCTTCGAATCCGCGTCGGCCATCCGCTGCTGCCAGTCGGGATGGAAGTCGAAGTCGACCTCATAGATCGACCCGTTCGAGCCATAGCGATCCACGAAGAATAGGCGCGAGCCGCCAATGCCTTCGATCGCCGGGATGTCGAGCTCACCGTCGCCTTTCTTCACCTCGACGTTGGTCGCCCCGAGGCTCAGCGCGCGTTGATGCGCGGCCTTCGCGTCCTTGACCCGGAAGGCCATTGCGCAGGCACTGGGGCCATGGGCCTTGGCATATTCCTCAGCGTAGGAACCGGGCTCGGCGTTGATGATGAAGTTGCAGTCGGCCTGCTTGTGCAGCGTGACGTTCTTGCTCTTGTGGCGCGCGACTTCGGGGAAGCCCATCTTCGTGAACAAGGAACGCAGGAGCTCGATGTCCGGGGCGGTATATTCGACGAACTCGAAGCCGTCGGTGCCCATCGGGTTCGCGAACCCGGTGACGGTCTTTTCTTCCACGGTCGTGGCCATGCTTGACTCCTTTGCGGCCCAACTGCTCCTGCAACTTCGGCATTTCAAGGGAGGCGCGAGATGGACGTTCCCGACGGCTGGACTCACGAAGCGGGCGGGAAGGCGCTGACCCGCACGTTCAAGTTCAGGGACTTCAGCGAGGCGTTCGGTTTCCTGATCCGGGTCGCGCTCCATGCCGAGAAAGTCGACCACCACCCGGAATTCACCAGCGTCTGGAATCGCGTCGACTTCCGGTTGACCAGCCATGACGCCGGCGGCGTGACCGACCGGGATCGCAAGCTGGCGGAGGCGATCAACAAGCTCGCCGGGGACTAGGATGGAGGCGCAGAAGCTCAAAATCGCCGTCGGCGCCGAGAGCGTCTCCGGCCTGCTGCTTCGTCCGCCGGACGCGAAGGCACTCTATCTTTTCGCGCATGGGGCCGGCGCCGGAATGACCCACAAGGCGATGGAGTCGAACGCGCGGGGGCTTGGCGAGCGCGGGATTGCGACGCTGCGCTACCAGTTCCTTTACATGGAGAAGGGATCGAAACGGCCCGATCCGCCGAGGTTGGCGCATGCCGTTGTGTGGGCGGCTGCCGCGGAGGCTGCGCGGATCGCGCCGGACCTGCCGCTGTTCGCCGGTGGCCGGTCGTTCGGCGGGCGGATGACGTCGCAGGCGCAGGCAGAAGAGCCGTTGCCGGGCGTGCGCGGCCTCATCTTCCTCGGCTTTCCGCTTCATCCCGCCGGCAAGCCGGGCACCGAGCGCGCGGAGCATCTAACGCGGGTGAAAATCCCGATGCTGTTCGTCTCAGGCGACCGTGACGCGCTGGCCGAGCTGGACTTGCTCAAGCCCGTTGTCGCGGGGCTCGGCGGTCGGGCCACGCTCCACCTCGTCGCGCACGCCGATCACAGCTTCAAGGTCACCGCGAAGAGCGGCCAAACGTCGGCAGACGCCGAAGCGGAAGCGCTGGGCGCCTTCGCCGCATGGGTCAACGGGCGGATCGATTAACCGGCTGGTCGGCGTCTGGTCGCGCCACGTTTCGACAACGGACATCGAGGCAATCGCCTTAACCATCCCCTGCAAGCCTTTGGCAGGTCGTGCACGAGCAGAGTTGTCTCGGGGGTTGCCGGCCCGATGGGCCGGATTGTTAACCAAGGAGTGGGCGATGCGGACGTACTTGCGGATACTCCACTGCGACAAGGGCGCGAATGCGATCGAATATGCGCTGGTGGCATCGCTGATCGCGATTGCCGCCTTCGCCGCCTTCGAGAGCCTCGGGAACAAGATTGACACGATGTACAACAACATCTCGAACCATATGTGACGGAGCGAACGCGGCCATTGATCGTTCAGGCACGACAGATCATAAGAGGCGCTGCAATGACCGTCATGATCGCCAACGCCAGCTATTATTATCCCGACGAGGTTGGGATCGGCTGACGCGCGCTTAAAGTTCAGACGACCAACCTCGACCCGCCCGGCCTCCGCGGCGGGTTTTTTATTGCCCTTAGAACCAAGGAATTTTCGAGATGCTCCAGGAGACGATCACCAGGGACCAGCCGGCCAGAAGCTGGCAAGATTACGTCGTCCCGCAATGCTGGGAGGCCTTTACCGAGGACGACCATGCCGTTTGGGACTTGCTGTTTGCGCGGCAGGTCGAACTGCTTGGCGACCGCGTGATCGCGCCCTTCTTCGACGGGATCGACCTGTTGAAGCTGTCGCACCCCGGCGTGCCGGACGTCGAGGGGCTGAACGCTATCCTGACGCCGCGTACCGGCTGGACGACCGTCGCCGTTCCCGGCCTGGTGCCCGACGACATCTTCTTCGCGATGCTCGGCGAACGCGTGTTCCCGGTCGGCAATTTCATCCGGACGCGCGAGCAGCTCGACTATCTCGAGGCGCCCGACTGCTTCCACGACATGTTCGGGCACATTCCGATGCTCGCACATCACGACTTCGCCGAGATGGCCGAGCATATCGGGCGGCTCGGCAGCGCGGCGATCGCAGCCGGCGAGGGCCATCGCGCGGCGCGACTCTACTGGCACAGCGTAGAGTTCGGGCTGGCGCTGGAGGAGGGCGAGCTCAAGATCCTCGGCGCGGGCCTCGCGTCGAGCTTCGGCGAATCGCATTTCAGCCTGGAGAGCGATGAGGCCGAGCGGCTGCCCTTCTCGGTCGGTCGGGCCGTGAATACGCCCTACAAGCACGACGCCTTCCAGCCGCGCTACCTGGTCTCGCGATCGCTCGAGCAGACGATCAACGACGTTCTGGCTTTGACTCCGGAAGCCCTGCTCGCGCTATAGGCCGCGCATGGCCGACCAGCCGAACGCTCAGGAATATCGCAGCGGGCACGACCCGCGCACGCTGCGCGATGCGCTTGGTTGCTTCGCGACCGGCGTAACGGTGGTCACCTGCCTTAATGCCGAGGGAGAGCCCGCGGGCATTACGGTCAACAGCTTTACCTCGGTCTCGCTCGATCCGCCGTTGCTCCTCGTCTGTTTGCACAAGCAGGCCGCGAGCGCCGCGGCGCTGATCGAAGCATCGCATTTCGCGATCAATGTGCTTCAGACCGGCCAGCAGCCGGCCTCGATTACCTTCTCGACGCGTGTCGAGGATCGCTTCGGAACAACGCCTTGGTCATGCGGCGAGGCTGGCGCGCCGATCCTCAAAGACTCGCTTTGCGTGTTCGAATGCGAGCGCTTTGCGGTGTATGACGGCGGCGACCATCACATCCTGGTCGGCGAGGTGGTCAAGGCGAGCTTCGACGCCAGCCTCGACCCCTTGCTGTACTTCCGCGGCCGCTACCGCCGGTTGCACTTCGACTAGGCTTCGCTAGGCACACCGGCATGCTCGCACTGGACTTCATCAGGGATAATCTCGGCGCGGTCGAGAAAGCGATCAAGGACAAGGGCGTCAACCTTGACCTCGACGCGCTGATCCTTGCCGCCGCCCAGGTGCGCGGGCTGAGGACTCAGATCGACCAGCTGCGCACCGAGCGCAACAGCATCAGCGCTTCATTCAAGAGCGCGGCGCCCGAGGAGCGGGCTGCGCTTGGCGCGAGGGCCAAGGAGGCGGGAGCCAAGGCGTCGGAGCTGGAAAAGGAACTGGCCGAGCACGAAGCGGCGCTGAACGCGCTGGTGATGCGCGTGCCGAACATTCCTTACGAGGGCGCGCCGGTTGGGCCGGACGAGAGCTTCAACACCGTCATCCGCACCGTTGGTGAGCCGCCGAAGTTCGACTTCGAGCCGCTCGATCACGTCGCGCTTATCGAGAAGAACGATTGGGCGGACTTGTCGCGCGTGACGCAGGTATCGGGCAGCCGGACTTATTGCCTGAAGGGTGCGCTCGCGCTGCTCGAGACCAAGCTGATGGCCTGGGCACTGGAGAAGATCGCAAACGCCGGATTCACGCCGATCACGGTCCCGGCGATCGCGCGCGAACAGGCCTTCCTGAACCAGGGCCAGTTCCCCGGCCATGAGGAAGAGACTTACCAACTTCCGAACGACGATTTGTGGCTCGCGGGCACGGCCGAGGTGGTGCTGACCTCGCTTCACGCGGGCGAGATCGTCGAGGCCGACAAGCTGCCGATCCTCTACGCGGGCTATTCGCCCTGCTTTCGGCGCGAGGCGGGGAGCGCCGGCAAGGACGTGCGCGGGTTGCTGCGCGTCCACCAGTTCGTGAAGGTCGAGCAATATGTGATCTGCGAGGCGGACGAGGAGCAATCGGCGGAGTGGCACGCCAAG
>Ga0207644_10002866_pt1 | contig 11117 bp, 10 predicted proteins | sample KBSS73metaG_FD_184326 | JGI IMG/M metagenome (GOLD analysis project Ga0207644, IMG submission 184326) | Switchgrass rhizosphere microbial communities from Kellogg Biological Station, Michigan, USA - KBS S7-3 metaG (SPAdes) (version 2) | ecosystem: Host-associated > Plants > Roots > Rhizosphere... | reverse complement strand
TTCCGCACAGCTCTCGAACAACAGCCACCTCCCCGCCGACTGCGTGATGTTCGCCACTGGCCGCGCGCCGAACGTGACCGGACTCGGCCTTGACAACGCGGGTGTGAAAATCGCCGCGAACGGCGGCGTTGCCGTTGACGAATATTCGCGCACCGCGGCGCCCCACATCTACGCGATCGGCGACGTGACCAACCGCGTCAACCTTACGCCGGTCGCCATCCGCGAAGGCGCCGCCTTTGCCGATACCGTGTTCGGCGGCAAGCCTACCGCCGTCGACCACACCAACGTGCCGACTGCGGTGTTCTCCGATCCGGAAGTCGGCGCTGTCGGCCTTACCGAGGCGGAGGCGCGTGCCCGCTTGGCTCGCACCGACATCTACCGCGCGATGTTTCGGCCGCTGAAAGCGACCTTGTCCGGGCGCGACACGACGGTGCTGCTCAAGCTCGTGGTCGACGGCTCGAACGATCGCATGGTCGGCTGTCACATAGTCGGCGACGGTGCGGCGGAAATGGTCCAGCTCGCCGCCATCGCGGTGAAGATGGGGGCTACCAAAGCCGATTTCGACGCCACCCTGGCGCTGCATCCGACGACCGCCGAGGAGCTGGTCACGATGCGGCACCGAAGCGCCAGCTACGCCCGGGAAGCGGCGGAGTAGGGCGACCCATCGACTTCAGGCACAGGGCCGCTGCGGTGTTGGGGCTCGGTCGGACGCGTGGCCGGCGGCCCCAAAAAGGCCGGAACTCGCCCTGTCGCAGCCTGCAGCCCACGTGTATAAGACCGCCGCTCACCGCCATTTGAGGAGCGAGCGTAGCGAGCCGTGAGGGGTGTCCAGGGGCGCCTCGGCCCGCTTGTTGCGACGGCCGTTTTCGCGGCCACCTATTCGATGGCGGAACAGGAGACATGCGATGTCCATGCGGATAAACGCGGCCAAATGGAGCCCCGACTCCTGGCGCGCAAAGCCGATCGTGCAGATGCCCGACTACCTCGACGGCAAGGCGCTGGCGGAGGTCGAGGCCCAGCTCACGAGCTTTCCCCCGCTCGTTTTTGCCGGTGAAGCGCGCAATCTCAAGCGCGCGTTGGCGCAGGTCGCGGCGGGCGAAGCGTTTCTGCTCCAGGGCGGCGACTGTGCCGAAAGTTTTGCCGAGCACGGCGCCAACAACATTCGCGATTTCTTCCGCCTGTTCCTGCAGATGGCGGTGGTGCTCACCTATGCGGCGGCCTCGCCGGTCGTCAAAGTGGGCCGTATCGCCGGGCAGTTCGCCAAGCCGCGCACCTCGCCGACGGAAAAACGCGACGTCGTCGAGCTGCCGGTCTATCGCGGCGACATCATCAACGGCACCGACTTCACGCCGGAGGCGCGTATCCCCGATCCGCGGCGGCAACTCGAGGCCTATCGGCAGTCGGCGGCAACGCTCAATCTCCTGCGCGCGTTTGCCGGCGGCGGCTACGCCAACCTCTCGAATGCGCATCAATGGATGCTGTCCTTCGTCAAGGACAGCCCGCAGTCGAAGCGCTATTCGGACCTCGCCAACCACATCACCGAGGCGCTGGGCTTCATGCGCGCCTGCGGCGTCGATCCCGAACAGCACACCGAGCTGCGCACCACCGATTTTTTCACCAGCCACGAAGCGCTGCTGCTCGGCTACGAGCAGGCCTTCACCCGTGTCGATTCGACGACCGGCGATTGGTACTGCACCAGCGGCCACATGCTCTGGATCGGCGACCGCACCCGGCAGCTCGACCACGCGCATGTCGAGTTCTGCCGCGGCATCAAGAATCCGCTGGGGCTCAAGACCGGCCCGACGCAGAAGCCGGACGACCTGATCAGGCTCATCGACGTCCTCGATCCGGATAACGAGCCCGGCCGCCTGACGCTGATCTGCCGCATGGGCGCCGACAAGGCCGCCGAGTGCCTGCCGCCACTGCTGCGCGCGGTCAAACGCGAGGGCCGCAATGTCGTGTGGTCGTGCGACCCGATGCACGGCAACACCATCAGCTCGGTGACCGGCTACAAGACCCGGCCATTCGACCAGATCCTCAAGGAGGTGCGCACGTTTTTTCAAGTGCACGGCGCCGAAGGGACATATCCCGGCGGCGTGCATCTGGAAATGACCGGCCAGAATGTCACCGAATGCACCGGCGGAGCCCGTGCGATCAGCGAGGAAGATCTCAACGACCGCTATCACACCGTGTGTGATCCGCGGCTCAATGCCGAGCAGTCGCTCGATCTCGCCTTCCTCCTCGCCGATCTGCTCAAAGGCAAACGGCAAGGCAAACCGAAGCCGCTGCCGGCGGTCGCGGGTTTGTAGCGGACGACGGAGGACGGAGGCCATTGCCGGGCTGGACAGTCCGGCGCTAGACCTTGATCATGAGCAAGGTTCCCGTCGACCGCCTCGCCATCGCGGTGGCGCAACTCAATCCGATTGTCGGCGATGTCTCCGGCAATCTGGAGCGTGCCCGGATTGCGCGCGCTGACGCCGCCCGCGACGGTGCCGACGTCGTCGCCTTCTCCGAGCTGTTCATTGCCGGTTACCCGCCGGAAGACCTCGTGCTCAAGCCGGCGTTCCAGGCCGCTTGCCGTTCAGCCGTCGAGGCCTTGGCGCGTGCGACCGGCGACGGCGGCCCCGCTGTCCTGATCGGCACGCCCTGGGTCGAGGAGGGCAAGCTCCACAATGCCTATGCGCTCCTTGCCGGAGGGCGGATTGAAGCGATCCGCTTCAAGGTCAACCTGCCGAACTACGGCGTGTTCGACGAGAAGCGCGTCTTTGCGCCCGGGCCGGTACCGGGCCCGGTGAATTTCGGCGGCGTGCGTCTCGGGCTGCCGATCTGCGAAGACACCTGGACCGACTGGGGCGACTACGAGAACGTGGTCGAGTGCCTCGCGGAGACCGGCGCCGAGCTTATCCTCGTACCAAACGGCTCGCCCTATTGGCGCGACAAGGCCGACACACGCCTCAACGTCTCCATCGCTCGCGTCACCGAAGCGGGTTTGCCGCTGATCTATGTGAATCAGGTCGGTGGCCAGGACGAACTGGTATTCGACGGTGCATCGTTCGCGCTCAACGCCGATCGGTCGATCGCCTTTGCGTTGCCGGCGTTTCGCGAATGCGTCGTCACTACTCATTGGACGCGCGCCGGGGGCGTCTGGCGATGCGCCCGCGGGCCAATGACACCGGCCCTCGATTTCGACCAGGCCGACTATACCGCCTGCATGCTCGGCCTGCGCGACTACGTCGACAAGAACCGTTTCCGTGGCGTCGTGCTCGGGCTTTCCGGCGGCATCGATTCGGCGTTGTGCGCGGTCATGGCCACGGACGCGCTCGGCCCTGAGCGGGTCCGCTGCGTGATGCTGCCGTTCCGCTATACCTCGCAAGCCTCGCTCGATGATGCAGCGGCGATCGCGCAAGGGCTCGGCGTAAAATACGACGTCGTACCGATCGAGAGCGCGGTGCGCGGGCTCGAAGAGGCGCTCACCGGTATCTTTGCCGGCGCGTCGCGCGACGTCACCGAGGAGAATTTGCAGGCGCGCGCGCGTGGCACCGTCCTGATGGCGATCTCCAACAAGTTCGGCCTGATGGTGGTGACGACCGGGAACAAGTCGGAAATGTCTGTCGGTTACGCAACGCTCTATGGCGACATGAACGGCGGCTTCAATCCGATCAAGGATCTGTACAAGACCGAAGTGTTCTGCCAAGCGCGGCTGCGCAACGCGTGGAAGCCGGAGGGCGCGCTTGGCCCTGACGGACCGCTCATCCCCGAGAACGTGTTGACGCGCGCGCCAAGCGCCGAGCTGCGCGAGAACCAGACTGACCAGGACACGCTGCCGCCATACGACGTGCTCGACCAAATCCTCGAGCGGCTCGTTGAGCGCGAGGAGCCGCTCGCCAGTATCATCGCCGCCGGCTTCGATCGCGAGACGGTGATGAAGGTCGAGCGCATGCTCGCGCTCGCTGAGTACAAGCGCCGGCAGGCCGCGCCGGGCGTCAAGGTCACGCTAAAGAATTTCGGTCGCGACCGGCGCTATCCGATCACCAGCCGGTTCCACGATCCCGGGACCGCGCCGCCGGCGCCCGACCGCAGCTTGCTCAAGAGCCAAGTCACTGCCAAGGCGGGCGCGGCAGATTTTTGAACGTCGTTTTGCGGCTTGGTCGAGCGTGCAGCAGGAATGACCGCAGGGTTTGTCTGATCGGACTCAATGCGCCGCGACGAATGGCGGTCCGACCGTGCGTACCGGGCCCTTGTGCTGATCGGGAGTCGGCATATCGGTCCCTGGCGTGGTCGCCGTTGTCTCCGGGCTCGGCTGCGGGGCCGCGCCTTTGACCTGCGACTTGCCACCGGCGCCCTTCTGCGGAACTTGCGAAAGTGTCTTTGACGTCTGCTCGGTCACGACGATGTCGCCTTGCTCGAGCGTCGAGCTGTCATCGGAATTCTTCAGCGCGTCGGCCCAACTCTGGCCGGGGCGGCGGCACGAGCAGCCGGGAGTGAATTCGCGCCGATAGCGAAAGGCGTTCGGGAGTTCCGTGTAGGTGCGGCCGCTGACCGACACTGCTTGCGTGATGTCCTCGCCGGGATTGCGATAGGAATAGAGCACGGCTTCCGAGGCCGGGCACATGCGCTGGCAAGAGCGCTGGTCGTCGGCGAAGTGATCGGGGACCGTCGAATAGGAGACCGGGAAGAAATAGCCGTCGCAGGTGCGCACACAGACCGTGCGGTAAGTGCCGGCCGGGCCGCCATCCCCGCCCGGATTGATGATGCCGCCCAAGATCGTCTCAAGGAAATTGCTTGGTCCCGCCTGCGCCGCGGCACGGGTGTATTGTGCGCCGCAATTGTTCTGCGCCAATTGTGCAATGACGCCGCGACGTTGGCCTTCGCGGTCGCTGCCGCCGCTCTTGAGCCGTTCCAGATCGCTCATCATGCGGTCGAGATTGCCGCGGATCTGTTGAATCTGCGCGTTGAGCGGCTGGCAGTGCTGTGACTGGCCAGTGAACAGGGAGAAGAATCCGGCGATCCCCTCACAGCCGGCACGCTGCGATTGCGCCGTCAAGCGGTCGAGGTCCGCCTGCTGCTTGGCGACGGCCTCTTCGGCGTGGCTGATGAGATCGGCGCGCCCCGGGTCGGCGCTGCCGCGGTCGACACTCGCGAGCTGCGCTTCGAGCCGCCCGCACACGGAATTCGAGGGGGGTTGGTCGGGCACGGTCTGCGCCACGGCAACGGCAGCGCAAACGGCAAGCGCACTCGCGCCAAGAATCAGACGGCCGAGGTCGCGCGCGAGCCCGATCATCGTTGCGTCCCGGTCCCCGAATCCATCCAAGGTATGCCTGCGACCCAATGGTGACCAAAGTGTGAAGTGGACGAAAGCCCGCAAGTTCGTCCATCCCCAAGGTTTTGACCGCAAAGGGAGAAAGTCACTCGGCGTCCGGCTGGTTTTCGGGCCGCGCGCGGTCGAAGGCCGGCAGCGCGAGGCAGGCGGCCTCGATGCCGACGATCTTCGGGAAGCTATCGAGCGGCACTTTGAGCCGGCGCGCATTGTACACTTGCGGCACCAGACAGACGTCAGCAAGTGTCACCTGGGAACCGAAGGCGTAAGGCGCCGGCCGCACCAGCGCTTCGAGCGCCTCGAAGCCGGTGCGCACCCAGTGATGGTACCACGCGTCGATCGCGCTCTGCTCCTGGTGCATTTCATTCTTGAGATAGCGCAGCGGCCCGACATTGTTGAGCGGGTGGATATCGCACGCGATGACGTCTGCAAGCGCGCGTATCTGGGCGCGGGCAATCGGGTCCTTGGGCAGCAGCGGCGGATCGGGGTGCGTCTCGTCGAGATATTCGATGATGGCCAGCGACTGGATCAGCACTTCACCACTCGGCGCGACGAAAGTGGGGACGCGCATCTGCGGGTTCACCGCGCGAAATTCCGGCCGTTTGTTATGGCCGCCGTCTTTCACGAGGTGCACCGCTATCGTCTCGTAGGCGAGATTCTTGAGATTAAGCGCAATGCGCACCCGGTAGGCGGCGGAGGAGCGGAAGTAGGAGTACAACTTCATCGTTCGACCTGGCCGTTACTCTGTGGCGCCGCGAAGTGCCAGCCCATAGTCACCGACACTTACGATCCTGAAGTCAACAATAGATGACGCGCTCGACATTGACGGCGGCGACCGCTGGATTGTTTTTGTAACGCGCGCTTCCGCGCTGCGTGTCGCACAACGATGACGCCGCGGCCGGCGCTTCAAGCCTCGTCATTCCCGTCCCTTCCCTGCTGCGCGACCTCGGCGGCAAGCTCAGCGGAGCGGGCGGTAAGCTGCTGGACCGCTCGATTGAACGCTTCGCGGTCTTGGGGCGCCAGAATTTCCGTCAGCCGGCGCGCGAAGTCGAGCGCATGCGGCGCCAGCTCCTCGTACATGGCCCGTCCGGTGGCGGTGAGTGACAGAAAGGCCTCGCGCATGTCCTCGCGGTTGGCGCGCCGCACCAAGAGCCGACGCTTTTCGAGGAGCGCGACCGCGCGCGATACCTTGGTCTTGTGCATATGCGAGTGGGCGCCGACCGCCTTTCCGGTCATCACTCCATACTGACCGAGCGTGACCAGCACCCGCCATTCGGGCACACCAATCCGGTAGCGCCGCGCGTAGACGCGCGAAAGCGCCTGCGAGGTAAGGCTCGCGACCACATTGAGCTGGTACGGGAGGAAATCCTCAAGCTTCAGCACCGCTTGTCTGCCGGGCGCCGGCGCCGCGGATGGATCGGCCCTGAGTTCGCCTTCGATCGACCCGTGACTGCCCATGGCACCTGCTGCGGCACCCTCCCGGCGCGCCTCTGCGCCAGCCCCAATCCGGTCGCGGTGCGACCAGGGGAGGATGGACGAAGTTGCCGTGCTGCGCAACGCGTCCCTTCAACGGCGGCCGCTACGCGCGGCCTGCGGGCGCCGCGCCCAGCGGGCTTGATCGAACTCATCGAATTCCATAGGTGAACAGGTAACTTCAAGCATTGGGGAAAGGAAAACGCCGAGCGGCGGATGTCGATGAGCAAGGATTTTGCCTCCAGTGCGGATCTCGCCGACAAGATCATCACCTTCGATGCGATCGGCCCCGATCTCTACGCCTTTACCGCGGAGGGCGATCCTAATTCCGGGGTGATCGTCGGCGACGATGGTGTGATGGTCGTGGATGCCCAGGCTACGCCGGTGATGGCCCGCCAGGTGATCGACCGCGTCGCCAAGATCACCGACAAGCCGATCAAATATGTTCTGCTGACGCACTATCACGCCGTGCGCGTCCTCGGCGCCTCCGCCTATGCCGGCGCGAAAATCCTCGCCTCCGGCACGACGCGCGAAATGATCGCGGAGCGCGGCAAGCAGGACATGGATTCCGAGATCGGCCGTTTTCCGCGGCTGTTTCGTGCGGTTGAGTCCATTCCCGGCCTCACCTGGCCGTCGATCACCTTCCCCGACCAGATGTCGGTTTGGCTCGGCCGGCGGGAGGTGCGCATCATGCGTATCGGCCGCGGCCATACCGCGGGCGATGTCGTTGCTTTCGTGCCCGACGCCAACGTCGTGTTTTCCGGTGACCTCGTCGAGTACAAGTCGGCCTGCTATTGCGGCGACGCGCATTTTACCGATTGGCCGGCGACGCTCGACCGGCTAGCAGAGTTTTCCGCCCGCGCGCTGGTGCCCGGTCGCGGTGCTGCGCTCAAGACGCCGAACGAGGTTGCTGACGGGATCGCCCTCACCGAAGACTTTCTGACCTCGCTCTATGGTTCGGTCGTTGACAGCGTCGCCAAGGGCCATTCGCTCAAGGAAGCCTATGATGCGGCACGCGAGGTCATGGATCCGCGGTTCGCGAGCTTTGCGATCTACGAGCACTGCATGCCGTTCAACGTCTCGCGCGCCTATGACGAAGCCAACGGCATCGATCATCCGGTGATCTGGACTGCGGAACGCGACCGCGCCATGTGGGCGCAGCTGCGCGGTTGAGGGGAAGTGCTGACGGCAGTTGCCGGCCCGGCGGCGTTGAGCAGTGAGCAACATGCACAAATCCGTCTATCGCTACGACTACCGCCGTTCGCGCGACCAGGAAACGCGATCTCCGGTGCATCATGCAGCCGTCATCGTTGGTGCCGGACCGGTCGGGCTTGCCGCCGCGATTGATCTCGCGCAGCGCGGCGTCTCGGTCGTGCTGCTCGACGACTCCGATCGCATCGGCGAGGGCTCGCGCGGCATCTGCTGGTCGAAACGAACGCTCGAAATCCTCGACCGGCTCGGCGTCGGCGAACGCCTGGTCGCGCGCGGCGTCACCTGGAAGCTCGGCAAGGTGTTTTGCGGCGACGACCTGCTGTTCGCGTTCGACCTGCTGCCTGAGGAAGGGCACAAGATGCCCGCCTTCATCAACCTGCAGCAGTTTTATCTGGAGAAGGCGCTGATCGATCGTGCTTCCGAGATCGCACACATCGATCTGCGCTGGAAAAACCGGTTGGCCGGCCTCGAACGCCGCAATGATGGGGTACGGTTGACGATCGAGACGCCTGATGGTCCTTACCGGCTCGACGCCGATTGGCTCATCGCCGCCGATGGCGCGCGCTCGACGGTCCGCGGTCTGCTTGGCCTCGGCTTTTCCGGCGTCACCTTCGAGGACAAGTTCCTGATCGCCGACGTGCGCATGGCCGCGGATTTTCCGACCGAGCGGCGCTTCTGGTTCGCCCCGAAATTTCATGCCGGCCAGTCGGCGCTCATGCACCGCCAGCCCGACAACGTCTGGCGCGTCGATCTGCAGCTTGGCCCAGACGCCGATCCGATTGCCGAGCAGGAGCCAGAGCGCGTCCGCGCCCGCCTCGCCAAGGTTCTCGCCCCGCACGAGTTCGAGCTGGAATGGGTATCGGTCTACACCTTCAATTGCCGGCGCCTCGACCGTTTCGTGCACGGCCGCGTGGTGTTCATTGGCGATGCCGCGCATCAGGTGTCGCCGTTCGGCGCCCGCGGCGCCAATTCCGGCATCCAGGATGCCGAGAACCTGGCGTGGAAGCTCGCCGCGGTGCTCGAAGGGGAGGGCGGCGAAGCGTTGATCGGGAGCTACGACACCGAGCGGATGCAGGCGGCGGACGAGAATATCGGCCACTCGACGCGCTCGACCGATTTCATGTCGCCGCATTCGCCTGCCGAGCGGCGGCTGCGCGATGCCGTGCTCGCGCTCGCACCGAAAGCCGAATTCGCGCGGCGCATGGTCAATTCCGGGCGCCTGTCGGTGCCGGCGGTCTACGATTCCCCGCTGTCGACGCCCGACGAGACGCCATTCGCCGGCACGGCGCGGCTCGGCGCGCCGCTGCCCGACGCGCCGGTGCAACGGCCCGATGGGACGCCGGGCCACTTGCTGGAGAACCTGCGCGACGGCTTCGAACTCATCTGGGTCAAGGGTGGCGCCGACGACAGTGACCGATGGCAGCGCGTGCCCGACGGCATCCGCCGGACCGTCATTGGTGAAGACCTCTTCGACCGCGTCGGAATTCTTGCGCAGCGCCTCGACGCAACGCCCGGCGCGGCCTATCTCGTTCGTCCCGACCAGCATCTGTGCGCACGCTGGCGCCGCTTTGATGCCGGCAAAGTAGCCGCGGCGCATTTGCGCGCGCTCGGACGCTGAAAGGACCCGAGGAACGAGGGGCCGATGGCAAAGCTCGTCACCGCGTCACGATTTGCCAATCCGGACGCAGCTTATGTCGCGCTCGTCGAGGCCAGGCGAAATCTGTCAGACGCCGATGCCGCCGCGCTCGACACCAAGCTCGTGCTCATACTCGCCAACCACATCGGCGACCTCGATGTTCTTAGCGAAGCGATTGCGCTCGCCAGTGAGCCCGCAGGCTCCCCGCGATGATCGCCAAGAAACCGCCGCGGTTCTACTCGGGATGGCTTCCTTCAGGATGGCTGCTTTCAGGATGGCTTCCTTCGGGTTGGCTTCCTTCTGGACAGGTTCCGTCGCGATGGCTTCGTTCCCGATGGCTTCGTTCGGGACGCCTTCCCTCAGGATGGCTCCGTTCGGGTTGGCTTTCTTCGGGATGGCTGGTCGCAGCGCTTCTTGTCGGCAACGGCGTGCTGTGGGCGGTGATGTTCTTCGGCACGCTCGCGCATCTGCAAGCCTTGGCGGGCGGCGCCGCTCCGTTCGACATCCGGCCGCTCGGCTACAGCTACGAGGAGGCGCGCTCCTTTCTCGAGGCCATCGGCGAGCAGGGCCGCGCCTATTATCTCCATCCGCAGCTTATCCTCGATACGCTCTATCCGCCGTTCTATGCGGTGTCGCGCGGGGTGGCGCTGTGGTGGCTGACCATGGCGGGCCGCCTGTATGACGGTGCCGTGCCGCAGCGCTGGCGCTGGACGGCCGTGGCCATGCCAATCGTCATGGCGATTTGCGACGGCGTGGAAAATGTCTGCATCGCCAAGATGCTGTGGACCTGGCCCGATCTGTCGCCCGGCCTGGTCCAAGTCTCGAGCCTCGCCACGCGGGTGAAATTCCTCGCCGGCGTGTTCACTGAGATTTTGCTGGCGGCGCTTGCCATTCCCGTGCTGCTGCGATGGCGACAGTCGCCGCGATGGAATCCACCGCCGCTGCCTCCGCGACTGCGAGCCCTTCGGGCAGCGCCACGGACAAGCGCGGGCCCGGCCCCGGCAGCTTCCACCGAGGCAACATCAATGAAGTCGGACGAGTCCTAAGGGCGCCTGAGCGTCAGCGCGAACACTCGATGGCGACGAAGTCGTCGCAATCGGTGGCGCGGCAGGCGATGGGAATGATGCCGGTAAGGTCGTCGCGCTCGATCTTGCGATACGACGTCGCCTGCGCGAACTCGCGCGCGCGACAGTAGGAGTTCGCCGCGGCTCTGCCGCAGGATTCGCCGGTCGCAAGGCAACGGTCGATGCCGTAGCCATCGGCGTTGTTGGCAATGATGAAGATGCGCTTGTCCGCCTGCGCGCTCGCAGCAGAAAGGAACAGTGCGGCGAAAGCGGCGGCCGCGATCACGCAACGCATGGAACCCCCAATCCCCCGGCGCCGGAAGGCGCCGCGAAGCCCCGTCAGCTACGGCCGCCAATATTGCGATAGCCGAGTTAAGCTTCCGTTAAGAAATAGTACAGTAATCGCGAGGCTTTG
>Ga0207644_10002865_pt1 | contig 11121 bp, 8 predicted proteins | sample KBSS73metaG_FD_184326 | JGI IMG/M metagenome (GOLD analysis project Ga0207644, IMG submission 184326) | Switchgrass rhizosphere microbial communities from Kellogg Biological Station, Michigan, USA - KBS S7-3 metaG (SPAdes) (version 2) | ecosystem: Host-associated > Plants > Roots > Rhizosphere >... | reverse complement strand
ATTCTCGCGCTGCCCAGTCAGCGTCGGGTTCGTGTGATAGGCCGAAACTAGCGCCTCGCGCAGCGTATCGGCACTGGCCGTTCCCGCCATGAGCGCAGCAACCAGCGATGCGGAAACTAGCTTCGAAACCAAGATGAAGCCCCTTTGCGTTGTCAGAACGTGAAAGCCCGTGGGCGCTGGAAGCCCGGCAGTGCCGGAACGCCCGCGTCGCCAACGGACAGAGTACCGAAAGCGTTGCCGGCCTTGCGCCCCACCGTGAGGCGAGTGATGCCACGGTCACTAATCGCAACGCCGAGCCGTCCACCGTCCGCGAGCTGATCGATGATCGCGTCCGGAATATATTCAACGGCCCCGTCGATCAGGATTTGATCATAAGGCGCTCCCTCGGGCTGTCCCTTTTCCAACGACCCTTCGACGACCTGGATTTTCCTGCCGCGCGCTTCGCCTGCGAGCGCTGCATCGCTCTCCACCGCCGTGACCAGGAGGCCCATGGCGGCGAGCACCGCGGCAGAATAGCCCGTCCCTGCGCCGACCACGAGCGCGCGCTGACCGGCCGCGGGCATCATCTCAGTCAGCAGCTGGCCGAGCACCGCTGGAGCGGCGAGGAAGCGCCCTTCGCCGATCGCGACGGCGCGGTCGACATAGGCAAGCGGTCGGGTGTGGCTGGGCAGAAAGTCTTCGCGGCGGACCGTGCGCATGGCGTCAAGCACCGCAGCATCCGTCACGCCCTGCGGACGTAGCTGGGTTTCAACCATGGCCTCACGGGCGGCGGCAAAATCGGGGATCGGGCGCTGAACCGTCATGACTGTTATATGCCAATAATACACCTAAAGATCAAGCTGGCTCTTATCGGCAGCAGCGGTCCTAGCCAACCGCCATTCATCGAAACGCTGATGCGACCAGCGGGGGGTTGACCGGCGGCGGACGCTCGCGCCAAAGCGCTTCCTCTCCCCGGCCCGATGGCGGAGTGGTTACGCAGAGGACTGCAAATCCTTGCACGCCGGTTCGATTCCGGCTCGGGCCTCCATTTTCATGTGAACGACCCAAGATTAAGGGGAGGCGCGCGGGTACCCGCCGCGCTGCAAATCCCGTCTGCCGGTGGTTGGAGTCCGGTCGAAGCGGTTGCGGTACCAGCTGCTGAACGACGACAAGCTCGAATAGCCGAGCAGGTGTGCGACATCGGTCAAGCGCAGATGGCGGCTCGCGAAATGATGCTCGACCTGCTCGACCCGGACCCGATCGAGAAGGTCGCTGAAAACGATTCCCTCACGCTCCAGGCGACGCTGCAGCGTCCGTACGTTTGTGCCGAGTGAGTGGGCGACCTCCCCAATCGACGCGCGACCCATCGGCAGCAGGATCCGGATGGACTGCTCGACCTCCTCGCCAACCGAGCGATCACCGGGGGCCATCATCCCGCAGATCAACTCGCGTGCATGCGATGCAAGCGCCAAGTCCGACATGGGGTTGCGTCGCTGCATGTCCGAGCGGTCGATCACGATCCCGTCGAAGTCGGCCCCGAACTGCAGCGAGCAATCGAACAGGCGCTCGTAAATTGCCCCGTCGCCCGGAGCCGGGCGCTCGTAGCTGAAGCTGACGCATTGCGGCCGCCACTGCGGCTGCATCACCGAACGGCAGATCTTGTTGAGGACTCCCAGAGCGAGATCGTTGACCTGGCGCGAATAAAGCGGCTGTTGCAGCGAAAAATGCTCGCGCAGGAAGATCGCGTGACCGTGATGCTCGACCTGGAGCGCCAAGTTGGAATTGATGCGCGTTCGATATTCGTTGAGCACCTCGAGTGCATCGCCAAGCGTCGGCTGATGAACGATCAATAAGCTGACCAGGCCTAGGTCCGAGAGCTGCCGATGCTCGGCCATCCGAAGCCCGACAGTCGTGCAACCAGATACGTCGGCCGTGTCCTCCAGCAGATGCACCACCGATCGGGCCGGGAGCATCTGGTCTGGATCACCCATCATCGTGCGTGACAAGCCCGCACGCCGCAGGAGCGGCAGGGTGTTGATCTGCAGCTCAGCAGCGACCGCGAAATAGCCGGTCAGCGACGCTGCCCTGACGAGCTCCATGCCTACCCTCCAAATGTCGCGGTCTATTCAACCGATGTCGTCATCCATGAAAAACCATGCGCGTATTAGTGATAGGTCGCCAGCGAAATTCAATCGGGAAAGCTCAGTTGGCAAAAGCAATTCGCTTCTATGAGGCGGGGGGACCCGAGGTCCTTCGCGTCGAAAACGTTCCGGTCGGTGATCCTGGCGAGAGCGAGGTGCGCATTCGCCACCTCGCGGTCGGCATGAACTTCGCCGATACCTATTTCCGCCAGGGCTATTATCCGGTGCCGCTGCCCAACGGCATGGGTGTCGAAGGTTCAGGCGTAATCGAAGCCGTGGGCCGCAACGTGAACGGCTTTCGAGTCGGCGACCGCGTGACCTACACCGGTAGCCCGCTCGGCGCTTATTCGACCGAACGCGTGATGGGTATCGGGTCGCTCATCAAGCTGCCGGTCGACATCACTCATGAAGTCGCCGCAGCGATGACCATGCGCGGCCTCAGCGCGGCATACTGGCTGCTCAAGACCAACCCGTGGATGAAAAAGGGCGACACGATCCTGTTGCATGCCGCAGCGGGTGGAGTCGGGCTCATCGCCGTCCAATGGGCCAAGCTGCTTGGCCTTCGCGTCATCGGCACCGTGTCGTCGCTCAGCAAGGCCGCGATTGCCCGTGAGCATGGCTGCGACGAGATTATCTTCTATCGCAATGAAGACGTTGCCGAGCGGGTCCGCGACCTGACCGGCGGCGAGGGCGTGACCACCGTCTTCGACACGGTTGGCAAGGACACGTTCGAGGCTTCGCTGAAGTCGCTCAAGCGCCGCGGCGTGCTGGTCGGCTGCGGAACGGCATCAGGTCCGTTTCCGCCAATCGACGCGCTGAAGATGGCAATGCAGGGCTCGGTGTATTTCACGCGCCCCGCGCTCGCCGATTACATCGCGGACCCGGCCGAACGTGCCGAGCTCGCCACGGCCCTGTTCGACCATGTTGCCAGCGGTCGCATCAAAATCGAGATCAACCAGCGGTATGAGCTCGATGACGCAGTCCAGGCGCACAAGGACATCGAGGCAGGGAAGACGACGGGCTCGTCCATCTTCGTGATCTGATGCGTGTCGAGAAGCTCACCACGCACATCGGCGCCGAACTCGGCGGGGTCGACCTCGCGGAAGCGGTGACCAACGATGACCTGTTCGGAGACATCCGGCAGGCGCTGCTGGAGCACAAGGTGCTTTTCCTCCGCGACCAGCAGGTGAGCAAAGCCGATCACGTAGCCTTCGCGCAGCGCTTCGGCACGCTCGAGGACCATCCGGTGGCCGGCAGTGATCCGGATCATCCGGGCCTCGTCTGCATCTACAAGGACAGGGATTCGCCGCCCGACCATTACGAGAATGCCTGGCATTGCGATGCGACCTGGCGCGAAAAGCCGCCGTTCGGCGCTGTCCTGCGTTGCCTGGAATGTCCGCCCGTCGGTGGCGACACCATCTGGGTCAACATGGTCCGCGCCTACGAAGACCTGCCGGACGGCGTGAAGACGCAGATCGCGGGTCTGTTCGCCCGCCATTCAATCGAAGCCAGCTTCGGCGCGCGCATGCCGATCGAGAAGCGGCACGCCCTGAAGGCACAATATCCCGACGCCGAGCATCCGGTCGTACGCACGCATCCGGACACCGGCGAGAAGGTGCTGTTCGTCAACAGCTTCACGACGCATTTCACCAACTTCCACACGTCGGAAAACGTCCGCTACGGCCAGGATTACGCGCCCGGCGGAGCGAACCTGCTCAACTATCTCATCTCGCGCGCTTCGATCCCTGAATATCAGGTGCGCTGGCGCTGGCAGCCTAACAGCATCGCAATCTGGGATAACCGCTCGACCCAGCATTATGCGGTCATGGATTACTGGCCTGCGGTCCGAAAAATGGAACGCGCGGGCATCATTGGCGACAAGCCTTACTAACGGAGAAAAACCATGCAGTTCATGGACGATAGCCTGCTGCCCGAAAACCAAGATCCCCTGGTCATCCAGGTCGCGCCTTATGCGCCGAGCTTCCTGCCGCGCGATTCGAGCGACATTCCGCTGACGATGGCCGAGCAGGTCCAGAAGGCGGTCGATTGCTACAATGCCGGCGCGACCCTGCTCCACGTTCACGTTCGTGACCCGGATACCGGCAAGGGCTCGAAAGAGCTCGATATGTTCAATGAGATGCTCGACCGGCTGCGCACCGCGGTGCCGAAGATGATCCTTCAGGTCGGCGGATCGATCAGTTTCGCGCCGAAGGATGAAGGCGAAGCGGCGAAATGGCTCAGCGACGACACGCGGCACATGCTGGCCGATCTCAATCCGAAGCCCGACCAGGTGACGATCGCGATCAACACCAACCAGATGAACGTGATGGAGTTGATCACCGACGAGGATGCCGCCGGCACCTCGATGGGCGAGCCCGACTACAAGCACGCCTACACCGAGATGTATTATGAGTCCGGACCCGGCTTCGTAAAGGAGCATCTGAAGCGGCTCGTCGGTGCCGGCATCCAGCCGCACTTCATGATCGGTTCGATCAAGGACCTCGAGACGGTCGAGCGCATCGTCCGCCAGGGCCAGTACATGGGTCCATATGTCCTCAATTGGGTGTCAATCGGCGGCGGTCACGACGGCCCCAATCCCCGCAACCTGATGGAATTCATCAACCGGGTTCCACAAAATGCCGTGCTGACGGTCGAGGGCCTGATGCGCCACGTCTATCCGCTCAACACCATGGGTATTGCGATGGGCCTCCACGTCCGCGTCGGCCAGGAGGACAATCTCTACGGTCGCCGCGGCGAGCGCGCGACGTCGGTCCAGCAGATCGAGAAGATGGTGAAGATCAGCGAAGAGCTGTGGCGTCCGATCGCCACCGGCGAGCAGGCGCACGAGATTTACCAAATCGGGACCTTCTACTCGAGCGTCGACGAGACGCTGGCCAAGAACGGTTGGCTTCCAAACCGCAAGCCGGCAGTGATCGCGAGGCGCGAAGCCGCGTGACCCAAACGCCGGCCCGCGGGCCGGACGTCAGTGCGTACGCCTGGCTGGTGTTCGCACTGACCTTCGGCCTGCTGATCTCCGACTACATGGCGCGGCAGGTGCTGAGTGCCGTCTTCCCCTTGCTCAAGGCGGAATGGCACCTCAGCGACGCCCGGCTCGGACTGTTGTCCGGCGTGGTGGCGATCACGGTCGGCATCCTGACTTGCCCGGTCTCGCTCCTTGCGGACCGCGTCGGCCGGGTGCGGAGCATCGCCGCGATGGCGGTCTTGTGGAGTCTCGCGACGTTGCTGTGCGGAGTAGCCGCCAGCTACCAGCAAATGCTCGCTGCGCGCGTGCTCGTTGGAGTTGGCGAGGCGGCCTATGGCAGTGTCGGCATCGCCGTTATCATCAGCGTCTTCCCCGAACGCCTCCGCTCGACTCTTACCGGGGCCTTCATGGCGGGCGGCCTCGCCGGGCAGGTGCTGGGCGTCGCGGTCGGCGGAGCTGTGGCCTCGACGCACGGCTGGCGCATGGCGTTCATGGCCATCGGGGTGGCGGGCCTGGCGCTGGCGCTGATCTATCCGCTCGTCGTGACCGAAGCGCGGCTGCGCGGCGCTGGCGAGGCCGAGCGCCCCACGGTCAGTTTCGCGAACCTCGGCAGCCTGTTTTCCGGTCGTGCACTCAACGGCGCGTATCTTGGCAGCGGCGCACAGCTTTTCGTCGGTGGTGCGCTGCCCGCCTGGCTGCCGACCTACTTCGTCCGCTATTACGGACTGCCGCTGAAGCCGGCCACGACGCTTGCCGCGCTATTCCTCGCGCTCGGCGGCGCCGGAATGATCGTCTGCGGGATGATCAGCGACAAATATGTGAGCGACGCCCGACAGCGCGCCCTGCTGTGCACCTTTTACTGCTTGGGATGCGCCGGGGCTTTGACCGCAGCTTTCGCCATCGGCCCCGGCAGCATCCAGTTGGTATTGCTCGGTGTCGGAATGTTCCTGGCGGCCGCCTCTGCGGGTCCTTCGGGAGCGATTGTCGCGGCGCTGACTCCCGCAGCCCTTCACGGCACGGCCTTCGCGGTGCTCACGCTTGCCAATAATGCCTTCGGACTGGCGCCGGGTCCCATCGTGACCGGCTGGTTAGCCGACCACGTTGGCTTGCTCGGCGCACTGCGGCTTCTGCCCTTCGCAAGCCTTCTCGCTGCGCTGGTCTTCATTCTCAGCACACGCTCGACGCGGACCGCAATCGGAGCGACAAGGCCCGCATGACGGTGCAACAGGGCGAACGCTACGCCCGGATCATCCCCGGGCTAGCCTTGTGCGCTTTTGTCGCCGGCGCGGCATATGTCCTGCAACGGTTTGAACTCGCCGTGTCGGGTCGCGCGTGGATCGAGGCGCTGGTGATCGCGATCCTTGTCGGCGCAGCGATCCGGACGGCGTGGACCCCCGGTGAAAGATGGCGGCCCGGCATCGATTTCAGCGCAAAGCTGGTTCTCGAAATCGCCGTTGTCATGCTCGGGGCATCGGTCAGCGCGGCGACGATCCTATCGGCCGGCTTGCCCCTGCTCGTCTCGATCCTGGCAATAGTGGCCGTCGCGATCTTGCTGAGCTTCGCCATTGGCAGGGCGCTTGGCTTATCCAAGCGGCTGGCGATTCTCGTGGCCTGCGGCAATTCGATTTGCGGAAATTCCGCGATCGCGGCCGTTGCGCCGGTCATTGGCGCAGATGGAGACGATGTCGCGTCCTCGATCGCTTTCACGGCGGTCTTGGGGGTCATCGTTGTACTGGCCTTGCCGTTGATCGGCGCGGTCCTGCACATGACCCAGGTCGGCTACGGAGCCCTGGCTGGTTTGACGGTCTATGCCGTTCCCCAAGTAATAGCGGCCGCAGCGCCCATGGGCGCGAAGTCGGTGCAGATCGGGACGCTGGTCAAGCTTATCCGCGTGCTGATGCTCGGCCCCGTTTGTGTCGCCCTTTCACTGGTAGCAGGAAGCCCGCGCACGAAAATCAATGCGGCAGATCGGCCAAAGCTACGGCTCCCGGCATTTCACCGGCTGGTGCCGTGGTTTATCATCGGCTTCATTGCGATGGTTGTTCTGCGATCGGTGGACGTCATTCCCGCCTGGTTGCTCGCGCCGATCGCAACCGCGGCGACCGTATTGACCGTCATTTCAATGGCTGCGCTGGGGCTCGGCGTCGATGTCCGGACCGTCTCGCGCGCGGGACTTCGAGTCACCATCACCGTAATCCTGTCATTGCTAATGCTGGGGTCGGCGAGCTTCGGCCTGATCCGACTTCTGCATCTCTGATCGGTTTTCGTTGCGTCGCTCAAAGTGGCGCGAAAACGAAAATTCCTAGCACAGAACTGAAAAGTCGGCTGGCCAACATCTCTACTGTCCCGGGCTAATCCGGGAGGGAATAAGTGATTCATCGCAAGCATTTGCTGGCTCGCGCCAGCACCACGTCCATTGCCTTGTTATTGTGCGCCGCACCTGCAGTTGCCCAAGGGCAGCCGGCAGCCACGCAAGCAACAGATTCCACGGCGGCCCAGGCCGCCGCGCAGGCTGCCGCGAACAATGGCGGCGAAATCGTCATCACCGCGCAGAAGCGCGCCGAAAACGTCCAGAAGGTTCCGATCTCCGTCGCCGCCTTCTCCGGTCAGACACTTGCGAAAAACAACGTCCTGAACGTCGAAGGTTTGGCCAAGGTCGTGCCCAACCTCTCGGTCGCCAAGGGCGCGCAGTCTTCCTACGTCCGCCTCGCTATCCGCGGCATCGGCGCAGCCAGCAACACGGCGGTCGAGCCGAGCGTCGCGGTCTTCCTCGACGGAGCCTATGTCCCGCGCGTCGGCGCGGCGATCAGCTCGATGCTCGACATGGACAGCGTCGAAGTCCTGCGTGGGCCGCAGGGCACTTTGTTCGGCCGTAACGCCAGCGTCGGCGCAATCTCTTTCCACACTGCCCAGCCGAAGCTGAAGTCGCTTGGTGGACAGGCCAGCGCCGAAGTCGCGACTGGCAACCGCTACAAGCTTACCGGCATGCTGAACGCGCCGATCGGCGAGCACGCCGCGGTTCGCGTCGCTGGCTCGCAGCAGTGGTTCGGTGGATACTGGGAAAACAAGCTCGATCACCGGCAGGTCGGCGGCACCAATGAGACGGTGCTCCGGGGCAGCTTCCGCTACAATCAGGGACCGATCGACTGGGTGGTCCGGGCGGATTACTCCAAGACGACTGGTGACGGCGCGACCAACATCGATTTCGACCGGTCGAGCGTGACCGACACTCAGTGGAACAGCTTCGTCGCAAAAGTTGGCGCACCGGATACGAACCTCAACGACCGCGTCATGAACCAGTTTCTGACCGCCGATCTCCATGACAAGCAGTGGGGCGTGAACAGCACCCTGTCATGGTCGGCCGGGGATGCGACGATCCGCCTGATCGACAATTACCGCGACTGGAAGAACAACCAGCTCGACGGAGACGTGATCTTCACGCCGACCCCGATCCTGTCGCGCATCGGCGTGTTTGACTCTAAGGGCCAGAACCACGAGCTGCAGTTCATCTCGCCTAAGGACAAGTGGCTGAACGGCCGCCTCGATCTGGTGAGCGGCCTCTATTACTTCCACGAAAAGTACCACCAGGGCGAGCGGCTCAACGAGGGCGCGCAGTTCTGCAACCTGCTGCTCGCCGCGTCGCCGGCTAAGCCACTTTGCAACGCGAACCTGACGACCGTGGGCGGCTCCTTTGGCGGCATCAACGCTGCCGTGCAGGACGTCTATCAGACGACCGACAGCTATGCCGCCTACGCGCAGGCCAATCTGCACTTTACCGATCAGATCTTCGCCACGGCGGGCGGCCGCTATTCGAAGGACCAGAAGTCGGGGTCCTACAAGCAGGTCACCAACGCCTTCCTTCAGGCTCAACGCGCCAATGAATCGGCGACGCTGCCGGATGTCGATGACAGCCGCTTCACCTACCGCGTCGGCCTGAATTACGAGCCGGCCAAGAACCAGCTCTACTTCCTGACCTATTCGACCGGCTACAAGTCGGCAGGCTACAATTCCGGCGCAGGCTCGCCGGTACCCCCGACGCGCGTCTTCGGCCGCGAGACCACTGCGGACTGGGAGCTGGGTGGCAAGACGACCTGGCTCGATCGCAAGCTGACCTTGAACCTCACCTTCTACAGGATGGACATCAAGGGCTTCCAGGACCGTGCATTCGACGGGACCAGCTTCACTGTCCGCAACGCCGGCAACCTCCGCCACCAGGGCTTCGAGTTCGACGGCATTGCTCGGGTGATGCCGAACCTGTCTGTCTTCGCCAACGTCGCCTATCTCGACTCCGAGTTCACCGACTATCCGAAGGCTCCCGGCCTGCCCGGAACGCCGACCATCGCTCAGGACCTGAAGGGCAAGCCCGCGACTTTCGCTCCCAAGTGGAGCGGGCGCCTCGGCGTGGACTGGACCGGCGACCTGAGGGACGGCTGGACCTGGGATCTCAACTCCAACCTGTCGTTCGTTTCCAAGTTCTACGGCGGCCTTCAGAACGACGCGAACCCGCAGACTATCGTCGCCGGCTATTCGCTCCTCGGAGCGCGTGCCAGCGTCACAGGTCCGCATGGCCTGACGTTCGCCGTCTTCGGAGAAAACTTGCTCAACAAGCAATATGAGCTGGGCAACCTGTACCAGTTCCTGGGCGGACCGCTCGGCCTCCTCAACGGCCCGTTCACGGGCAGCACGGCCGTTCGCCGCCTGCACGCGGATCCGCGCACCATCGGAGCGTCGGTCACCGTTCACTACTGATCTCCTCGACAGAGGAAGCGGAAGCCCCGGCGCTGCCCCAAGGCGCCGGGGCTTCCTGCGTCTTGTGAAGGCGCGGCGATAACCTAAGGGGAGGCATGGCAAATCCCGCGATCCTCGCCCTCGGAGCCGAATTCTACGATCCGGTCGAGCCGGCCAAGTTCCCGCAATGCATCCCGCGGTTTGTCAATTCACGATGGGCGGAGCGCGTCGGCCTCGACCTCGACGATGAGGCCTGGGCAAAGCATTTCTGCCGGTTCGAGCCGCTGCCCGGCAACCTCAGCGACCCGTTGGCGCTGCGTTACCACGGTCACCAGTTCCGAGTGTACAACCCAGAGATCGGCGATGGCCGAGGCTTTACTTTCGCTCAGCTTCGCGATGACCGCGGCCGCCTGCTCGACCTGGGCACCAAGGGTTCGGGCCGAACGCCCTACAGCCGCCATGCCGATGGCCGGCTGACGCTGAAGGGCGGCATCCGCGAAGTACTCGCGACCGAAATGCTTGAGGCACTTGGCGTCAACACGTCCAAGACGTTCGCGCTGTTCGAAACCGGCGAGGCATTGGAGCGCGGCGACGAGCCCTCCCCCACACGCTCGGCCGTGCTAACACGGCTCAGCCACGGCCACATCCGCATCGGCACGTTCCAGCGGCTCGCCTTCTTTAGCCAAGTCGACAATCTCAGAAAGCTGACGGCCTATTGCCTAACGAACCTCTACGGCCAGCCTGGCGACGATCCGTTGCAGCTGTTCGATCTCGTCAGTGCAAGCACCGCCACCCTTGCAGGCTCCTACCTCGCAGCCGGCTTCGTCCACGGCGTGCTGAACAGCGACAACATCAACATCACCGGGGAAAGTTTTGATTACGGACCGTGGCGCTTGACGCCTTTCTGGGATCCCGACTTCACCGCGGCCTATTTCGACCATTACGGGCTTTACGCCTTCGGCCGGCAGCCCGAAGCGATCCACTGGGACCTCGCCCAGCTTGCCGGCTGCCTGTCCTTGATCGCTGACGCCCCGGCTCTCTCGGACATGCTCGCCGGCTGGAGCGAGCGGTTCGAGCAGGCGATGATAAGCGCGATGCTGCGGCGCCTGGGCGTCGCTCGAGGTGATGGTGCTCGCGAACTCACCGGGGCGTTGATCCGCGCGCTCGCGACGAGGATCCAGGCAATCGACCGCGTCTTCTTTGACTGGCGCGGCGGGTATGACCCAGGCGAACAAGCCTATCCCGGCGAAGAATTTCGGTCGCTTGCCCAGCTACTGAAGGGCCGGGAAA
>Ga0207644_10002863_pt1 | contig 11126 bp, 15 predicted proteins | sample KBSS73metaG_FD_184326 | JGI IMG/M metagenome (GOLD analysis project Ga0207644, IMG submission 184326) | Switchgrass rhizosphere microbial communities from Kellogg Biological Station, Michigan, USA - KBS S7-3 metaG (SPAdes) (version 2) | ecosystem: Host-associated > Plants > Roots > Rhizosphere... | reverse complement strand
GGACGGCGCGCGAGGGGACGCGCCAGCACGAGCGTGACGGCGATCGCGTGCAGCACTCCGAACCAGATGTACGTGCGCGGGAACATCGCGTAGCTGCCGGCGCTGACCAGCAGCGCGCAGGCGGCGATCGTGCCGACGTGGCGCCAGAAGCGCGCCCGCGGCACGTGCGCGCGATCCGCGAGCACGAGGCTCACGCCGGCGAGCAGCAGGAACGACGCCAGGATCAGCGTGCGGACGACGAGCGCGCGCGGGTCGTGCTCGAAGTCGACGCGCAGGAGGCCGTAGAAGCGGAGGTCGTAGGCGAAGTGATAGCCGATCATCGCGATCACCGCGATGCCACGCGCGACGTCGACCGCCGGGATGCGCGCCGTCGCCGCCGGAAACGCGTGCGCCGGTCCCGTCGCGCTCGCCGTCGCCGTCATCGCCGCCGGCCGCGCCACGCGACGTGGATGCGCCCGTTCGGATCGGCCGGCGCCAGCGCTCCGAGCAGCTGCGCCACGTCGGGCGGCAGCGCCGGAGTGGGCGTGAGCGTCGCGTCGACGACGACCTGCTCGCTCGACGCCACCACTTCGCCCGCCACGCCCAGCGCGCCGCCCGCGCTCGTGATCGTCGCGACGAGATCGCCGCCGCGCGGCGCCACGCGCGCGCTGACGGTGCCGAGATCCACCAGCGCGCCCGCGAGCGCGACCACGCGCGCGCCGTCCCAGCGCAGCGTCAGCGTACCGTCGCCGCTGCGGCCGTCGTAGCGGAACGCCGGCGTGTCGAGCGCGAGCTCGCCGCCGATCGTCACCGCCACGGTCGCCGGCACCGCGGCCGCGAAGGCGCGCGCCGGAAGCTTCGCGTGCACGTCGGCGAGCGCGACGCTGCGCGCGTCCATCGTCACGTGACCCCCGGGGACGAGCTCCACGTCGGCGACGCCGCGCAGCGCGGCGAGCGGCGACAGCCGCCACGCGAGCGGAACGCGCCACGCGCCGGCGGCGTCGGTGAGCGTCCCCGCGCCGCGCCAGACGCTCCCCGACGTGTCCGCGAGCCGGAGGGCACCGTCGGTGGCGGCCGCGACCCACGCGCCGCCTAACGACGCCGGTGCAAACGCCGCGAGCGCCGCGACCAGCAGCGCGAGCGCGATCGGCACCGTGAAGCGAAGTCTCATGCGATGCGCACCGCCAGGCGGTGTGTCGTCAACGCGAAAAGACCAGCTCGGCGCGCACGGTTCCGGGCTCGACGCGCGGCGTGACCGTCGCTTCGACGACGAACGCGCCGGCTTCCTTGCGCACGGCGTCGACCGCCGTGGCGAGCGCCGCGAACGTCGCGACGGGGACGGTGACACGCAGCCGGTCGCCGGTGACCTCGATCGTCGCCGCGGGCGCGCGGAGGCCGTTCGCGGCAAGCGTCCGCTCGACGTCGCTGCGCAGGTCGCCCCGGGCCGGCGGCGTCGCGCGCTCCAGCCCGGCGATGTCGTTGGCGAGGGAGCGCGCCGTCGCGAGCGTCGCCGCGACGCGCGGCGCCTGCTCGCGCAGCGTGGCGAGATCGCGCGTCAACGGCTGCCACGCGAACGCCCACAGCACGGCGCCCGCGACGACGACCCCCGCGGCGACGAGCGCGACGCGCTCGCGCGGCGACGCGCGGTCCCACGCGTCGGGCATGCGCAGCGTGCGGGCCTCGCCGCTCACGGCGCAAGCGTCACGCGGACGCGATGGCCGGCGGTGGTGCGCGCCGACAGCGGGGCGAGGCCGGCGTCGCGCAGACGCCGGTCGAGCGCGGCCTGCGCCGCGTCGTCCTGCGTGTCCAGCTCGAAGGTCCACGCGCCGCTGGCGTAGATCGCGGTCTTCAGCGCGGCGGGCGGCAGCGCGGCGAGCGCCGGCGCGGCGCGCGCGAGCAGCGGAAGCGCGTCGGTCGCCGCATGCGCGGCCGCGCGATGGCGCAGCGCGGCGTCGCGCGCGTACAGCGCAGCGACGGCGGCGTCCGGCGTCGCATCCTCGGGGACCACGGCGCCGCCGCCCGCGCCGCGCGCCAGCGCGACGATCTCGCGGCCCGTGCGCCACGCGTCGTAGCGAAGCCACGACCATTGCGCGAGCGTCGCGACGACGTGCAGCGCGAGCGCGGCGGCCGCCACGACGACGGCGGGCCGGAGCGCGCGCCATGGCCCGACGCGCGGCGCGCTCCCCTCGGCAGCGACGCGACCCAGCAGGTCGGGCGCGGCGGCGAACGCGTCGGACGACGCGGCGTCCCAGCGCCACGGTTCCGCGCGCACGAACGCGATGCCGGTTTCACGTCGCCACGCCGCGAGAGCTTCGTCATCACAGCGCTCGGCGACCCCGACTTCGGTCGGCGCGGAACCGCTCTGCAGCGCCTGCGTCAGCGATGCCGCGAGCTCCGGCGGCAGCGGACCTGCTGCGGACGGCGCGCGCTCGACCGCGAACGCGCCGCCGTCGCCCGTGCGGACGAAGCCGCCGGCCCCGGCGCTGGCGTACCACGTCCAGCGCGTCGGCGAGCCGGGCGGCACGAGCGCGGGCTCGGCGACGGCGCGCGCGAAGCGCGGCGTCACCGCGCCGATCGCGTCGATCGTCGCGCGCGACGCCACGCTCGCCAGCACGCGGCCGTCGGCCGCCGGCGCGGACACGCCGATCGCCGCGGCGTCGCCCGTGGCGGCGAGCCGGTCCTCCAGCGCAAATGCCGCCGCCGCGGCGACGCGCGACGCCGGCATCGGCGGCAGCGCGAGCGCGACGACGCGCACCCGCGACGCCGCCAGCACCGCCTCGCGGCGCGCTGCCGCGGGCCAGCGATCCGGCGCGCCGCGGCCGCGCTCCACGGCGCGGCCGGCATCGTCGAAGAGCGACCACGACGCTTCGCGCGCCGCGGAGGGTGCCGCGTCCAGCAGCACACGCAGCAGGCTCACGACGCGAACTTTGGAAGGGGAGTCGGCATCTCGGGCGCTAGTCTATTCGATCGTTTGCCAGACGACCTGCGGCCAGCCGCCGCCGCCGCGGCGCAGCAGCGCACGCGCCTGCGCCAGCGTGGGTCCCTGCCGCGCGATCACGGTGACGATGAAATAGTCGCTCGCGACGGAGAACGCGGCCTCGTTCTCGATCGTCGTGCTCGCGGGCAGGCGGCTGCGAAAGTCGGGAAGGTCGCGAAACGGCGCCGCCTTGCGCGACGCGACGAGCGTCGCGAGCGCCGCGTCGTCGAGGCCGGGAAGCGCCGCCGCGAGCACCGCGGGCGGCGCGGTGTTGACGTTGAGCTTCGTCTCGCCGGGCAGCGCGGTAACGTACGGCGCCAGGGCGGCCACGGTCTCGGGCGTGAAGCCGCGCACGACGGACAGCTCGGCCATGCGCACCACGGGCGCGTTCGCCGCGAGCGTGGGCGCCGGTTGCTGCCGATACCACGCGTCCTCGGCACCGGACGGGCGGACCTCGGCGTCGCTGTCGACCCAGTCGGCGATCGCGTCGAGCGTCGCGGGCGGCAGGCCCAGCCGCCCGAACAGGCGCTCGAAGCGCGCGCGCTCGAGAATCGACAGCGCGCCCGGCGTGCCGAGCATGTTGACGTTGAGCAGGCCCTGCGCGTCGACGATACGGCCTTCGATCGACCCGTTCTCGATCGGGGTGGCGGGCAGCGTCAGCGCCCACGGCTCGCCGAGATGATCGGTCTGCGTCGTGCGCACGTCCTCGAACATGATCTGCCGCGCCCATTCAACGCCGGCCTGCGCGAGCGTCTGCGCCTCGACCTGGTCAGCGCGCAGCGCGACGCCCGCGTACCACTGCTGCTGGCCCGCGGCGAGCGACACGGCGACCGTCGCGGCGAGCGCGGCGATCAGCATCGCGAGCACCAGCGCGGCGCCACGCGCGCGCGGTCGCGACGCCCGCGCGCTCATCGCAGCGTCATCGTCCGGTCGACCGTCGTGCCGTCGTCGAGCTCGAGCTCGACGTGCACCGCGCGCGGCACGGCGCTGTCGCCGCCGATGGGCCAGCGCGTCTGCCACGCAGGCGCCGCCCCCTGCGCCGCGATGCGCAGGCCGCGGACGCCGTGGACGAGCGGGTACGCGACGGCGCGCTCGTCGTCGACGTTGTCGAGCTGCGGCCAGTACACGACCTCGACGCGCGTTCCTGCGAGCCGGTAGCCGATGCGCTGGCCCGCGGTGCCGGGCTCGACGCTGAAGTCGGGACCGGCGCGGGTGAATACGAGCGTCGAGTTGCCGGCGCTGTCCGCGGCCTGCGCCCACCACGCAGGTTCGACGACGCCCCCGTGGCGCGATCCACGCGGCACCGCCTGCCGCAGATCGGCCTCGACGCGCGCGAAGAAGCGATCGAGCGAGCGCCACCGCGCGCTCTCCGCGGCGAGCCGCGCTTCGCCGTCGGTCATCGCCGCCGTGGCGCGATAGGCGAGCAGCGCGACGACGCCGAGGATCGCGAGCGCGACCACGATCTCGATCAGCGTGAAGCCGCGCGAGGTCGCGGGAACGTGGCGTCGCGTCACGGACGCGCCTCCGGCAGATACCCAACGAGGCGCGCGAGGACGTAGTCGGGCGTCTCCGGCGCCATCACGGTGACCTCGATGCGGCGAAACGCGCCGTTGGGCGTGGCGCTGATCGTCTCGCGCCACCGGAAGCGGCGCCCGGCCTGGACGGCGTCGCCGTCGCGCGTGCCGAGCGACGGCCACGGCGCGGCAAGCTGTGCGACGGCCACCCGGTTCTGCGCGATCCACAGCGCGAGCGTGCGCGCCTTGAGCGACGTCGCGCCGTCGGCCGATTGCGCGAGCGCGCGCATGCCCGCCGCCAGCGCGACGGCGACGATGGCGAGCGCGACCAGGATCTCGACCAGCGTGAAGCCGCGGCCGCGCAACGCGCGCGTCACGGTGCGATCGCCACGGGACCGTCGAGCGTGACCTGCGTCAGCGGATCCGCGAGGATCGCGACGCGCCACGCCGGCGAGGCGACGACGAACGCGAACGGCTCGTTGCGTCCGCTCGCCCGCAGCGGCACGACGACGTCGCCGCGCACGCGCTGTCCTGCGTACGCCACTGCGGCGGCGTCCAGCGGCGCGGGCAGGGCGTGCGGCGCGAGCACGTCGTCGTCGACCGCCTGCCAGCGCGGATCCTGCGCGTCGCGCCGCCAGAAGCGCACCACGCCGCCGGCGGCGCTCACGCCCAGCGTTTCGCCGCGCGACTGCGCGCGTGCCGCGGCGTACTCGACGGCGCCGGCGAAGCGGCGCGCCTCGCGCAGCGTCGCGCTGCGCTCATCGGGCGTCAGCAGGACCGCGGCAATGCCGTTGGCGATCGCGAGGATCGCGAGCACCACCAGGATCTCGACCAGCGTGAAGCCGCGCCGGCGCCCGCGGGCGGGGTGCGTCCGTGCCGCGGTCAGAGGTCCCACGAGCCGATGTCGGCGTCGATGCCGGTGCCCCCCGGCTGGCCGTCGGCGCCGAAGCTGTAGACGTCGACTTCGCTCTTGAGGCCCGGATTGGCGTACTGATAGGCGCGCCCCCACGGATCCTTCGGCAGGCGTTCGAGATAGCCGCCGGGCTTCCAGTTGGGAGGAACCGGCGGCGATTCGGGTTTGGCGACCAGCGCGCCTAGTCCCTGTTCAGTGGTCGGATAGCGCTGGTTGTCGAGGCGATAGAGCTTGAGCGCGCTGACGATCGTCGCCAGGTCGGCGCGCGCCGCGACGGTGCGCGCCTCGTCCGGGCGATCGAGCACACGCGGCACCACCAGCGCCGCCAGCACACCGAGGATCACGATGACGACCATGATCTCGATCAGCGTGAAACCACGTTGTCGCAGGGCGGCAGCGGTCATCGAGTCATTATAATCCGGCGACCCCGTCCGTTCTGCGCGCCGGCCTTGGGCCGCGCGCGCTGCGACGCGCGGTCCTTTCGTCGCATGCGCGTTGCCAAGATCCTTCTCCTTCTCCTCGCAGCCGCGCTCGTGGGCGTCGCCGGCGTCGCGTGGACGTGGTATCGCACGCCGCTGACGCTGCCCGCAACGCCGTACGACTTCGAGGTGCGCAGCGGTGCGACGCTCTCCGCCGTGGCACGGGCGCTCGGCGACGCGGGGGTGCTGCCGCATCCGCTCGCGCTGGTCGCGCTCGCACGCTATCGCGGCGTCGATCGCGCGATGAAGGCGGGCAGCTACGAGATCGACACCGGCATCACACTCCCGGGTCTGCTCGCGAAGCTGACGCAGGGCGACGTCACGCAGAGCGCCGTCACGATCGTCGAGGGTGCGACGTTCGCCGACATGAAGCGTACGCTGCGCGAAACGCCCGACATCGCGTCCACGGTGCTCGATCTTCCAGATGCCGAGCTGCTCGCGAAGCTCGGCCTCGACGAAACGAGCGGCGAGGGCCTGTTCTTTCCCGACACGTACTTTTTCGCGAAGGGCTCGGCGGACGTGGCGGTGCTGAAGCGCGCGCGCCGCGCGATGGCCGACCGGCTCGCGGCCGCCTGGGCGAAGCGCGCGCCGGACCTGCCGCTGGCCACGCCGTACGAGGCGCTGGTGCTGGCGTCCATCGTGGAGAAGGAGACGGGCCGGCCCGCCGACCGGCCGCTGATCGCGTCGGTGTTCGTGAACCGGCTGAAGCGCGGCATGCGGCTGCAGACCGACCCGACCGTGATCTACGGCCTGGGCGACAAGTTCGACGGCAACCTGCGCAAGCGCGATCTCGAAGCCGACACGCCGTTCAACACGTACACGCGCGACGGCCTGCCGCCGACGCCGATCGCGCTGCCGTCGCAGGCGTCGCTCGACGCGGCGACGCGCCCGCCGGCCACGCAATACCTGTACTTCGTGTCGCGCGGCGACGGGACGTCGGAGTTCTCGGCGACGTTGGCCGAGCACAATCGCGCCGTGTCAAAATACCAGAAGGGCGGGCGCTGAAGGCGTGGCGCCATGCCGCTTTCCGCCCACCTGTTCCCGATCCCGTGACCGTTCCCGTGCCCCGTGGCCGCTTCATCACGTTCGAAGGCGTCGACGGCGCGGGCAAGAGCACGCACGTGCCGCCGCTCGCCGCGGCGCTCGAGGCGCGCGGCCATCGCGTCGTAAAAACGCGCGAGCCCGGCGGCACGCCGCTCGGCGAGGCGCTGCGCGCGCTGCTTCTCGGGCGGAGCATGACGCACGAGACGGAGACGCTGCTGATGTTCGCCGCGCGCCGCGAGCACGTGGCGACGGTCATCGCGCCGGCGCTGGCGCAGGGCGCGTGGGTGCTGTGCGACCGCTTCACCGACGCGACGTTCGCGTACCAGGGCGGCGGGCATGGCGTGTCGGCCGACTTCATCGCGGCGCTGGCGGCGCGGGTGCACGGCGAGTGCAATCCCGATCTCACGCTCCTGTTCGACGTGCCGCCGGCGGTGTCGCGCGAGCGTCTCGCACGCGCCGAGCGTGGCGGGCGCACGCTCGACAAGTTCGAGCGCGAGGCGCAGGCGTTCTTCGACCGCGTGCGCGCGACGTATCTCGCGCGGGCGCAGGCCGAGCCGGCGCGATTTCGCGTCGTCGACGCAACCCGCCCCGTCGCCGACGTGAGCGCGGACATCGCCGCGCTCGTCACCGCGCTGTGAGCGACGCCGACGACTCTGCGGTCGTCGGCGCGGCGCCCGTCGCGCCCGCGCCGTTCCCCTGGCAGGCGGGCGTCGTGGCGGCGCTGATGGCCGAGCGTCGCCGCTTTCCGCACGCGCTGCTGCTGACCGGCCCCCGCGGCATCGGCAAGCGCACGCTGGCGCTGTGCGTGGCGCGCGCGCTGCTGTGCGAGACGCCGCGCGCCGACGGCGACGCCTGCGGGACGTGCGCGAGCTGTCGCTACGCCGCCGCCGGCCAGCACCCGGACCTGCGCCTCGTCGAGCCCGTCTCGGTCGACGAGGACGGCGTCGTCACGCCGCAGGAGTGGATCCAAGTCGATGCGATCCGCGGCTTGATCGACTGGGCGCAGCTCACGAGCCACCGCCGGGTGGCGAAAGTCGCGGTGATCGTGCCGGCGGAGCGGATGAACGTCGCCGCAGCGAACGCGCTCCTGAAGACGCTCGAGGAGCCGCCGCCGGACACGTATTTGATCTTGGTCACCGCGGCGCCCGGCCGCCTGCCGGCGACGGTGCGGAGCCGCTGCCGAGTCGTTCCGGCGCCGCGGCCCACCGGCGCCGCCGCGCGCAACTGGCTGGCCGCGCAGGGCATCGCCGCGACGGCCGCGGACGCGCTGCTCGCGCAGGCGGGCGGGGCGCCGCTCGTCGCCCAGACGCTCGCCGATCCCGCGCATCAGACCGAGCGCGCCGCGTGGCTGGCGGGGCTGTCCACGCCGTCGCGCCTGTCGCCGTCGGTGCTGGCCGAGCGCATCGACGCGGCCCCCCGCGAGGAGCGGCGCGAGCGGCTCGCCCACGCGATCGACTGGCTCGCCGGCTGGTGCGCCGACCTTGCCCACCTCCAGGCCGGCGCACCACCGCGGCGCAACGCCGATCACGCCGTGGCCTTGACGCGCCTCGCGGCGTCGGTGGCGCCGATCGCGCTGTTTCGCTATCATCGGGCGCTCCTGCGGCAGCGCGGCCTCGTGGCGCATCCGCTGACCCCGCGGCTCGTGGCCGAGTCGCTCCTGACCGAATACCGGAGCCTGTTTCGCTGACCATGGCCGACAAGACCCCCTCGACGGCGGCCGGCGGCGCCGGCGTCGCACGCCCGGGCGTGCTCTCGCTCAACATCCGCGAGCGCGCGGCGCTGTACGCGGCGTACATGCCGTTCCTGCGCGGCGGCGGCATCTTCATCCCCACGTCGCGCTCGTACGCGCTGGGCGAGGAAGTGTTCATGCTGCTGTCGCTGATGGACGATCCGAACAAGATCGCCGTCCAGGGCAAGGTCGTGTGGATTACGCCGGAAGGCGTCCAGGGCAACCGCACGCAGGGCATTGGCGTCCAGTTCACGCAGGACGAGACGGGCGCCAACGCGAAGTCGACGATCGAGAAGATCCTCGGCGAGTCGCTCGCGTCGACGCGCACGACGCACACGATGTAGCGGTAGTGTTCGTCGATTCGCACTGCCACCTCGATTTTCCCGAGCTTCGCGCCGAACTCCCGCAGCTGCAGGACGCGATGCGCGCGCACGGCGTGACGCACGCGCTGTGCATCGCGGTCGAGATGCCCGCGTGGCCGCAGGTGCACGCGCTCGCGGCGGAGCACGCGAATCTCTACGCCACCGTCGGCGTCCACCCGGACTACGTCGACACGCCGGAGCCGTCCGTCGACCTCCTGGTGGCGAAGTCGCACGAGCCCAAGATCGTCGCGATCGGCGAGACGGGCCTCGACTACTACCGCCTCGAAGGCGACCTCGAGTGGCAGCGCGCGCGCTTTCGCACGCACATCCGCGCCGCCCGCGAGGCGCAGCGACCGCTTGTGATCCACACACGCTCGGCCGCCGACGACACGCTGGCGATCATGCGCGAGGAGCGCGCATCCGAATGCGGCGGCGTCATGCACTGCTTCACCGAGACGTGGGACGTCGCGGCCGCCGCGCTGGACCTGGGCTTCCACATCTCGTTCTCGGGCATCGTCACGTTCAAGAACGCCGTCGCGCTGAAGGACGTCGCGCGCCGCGTGCCGCTCGACCGGATGCTGATCGAGACCGACAGCCCGTACCTCGCGCCGGTGCCGCATCGCGGCAAGCGCAACCAGCCGGCCTGGGTCGCGCACGTCGCCGAGGAGATCGCCCGTCTGCGCGACGTGCCGCTCGCCGACATCGCCGAGGCGACGTCGAACAACTTCTTCCGTCTCTTTGGGATCGACCCCCATGTCCATTGATCGTCGCGGCGCCCTTCGCGCCGCCGTGCTGCTCGCCACGCTTGCGGTCGGGATGCCTGCGCCGCCCGCGTTCGCCCAGCGTCTCTACGAAGACGTCGTCGTTGCGGTGGCGAACGATCGCGCGTCGGAAGTGAAGGCGCTGCTCGCGCGCGGCGTCGATCCGAACACCGTCGACCCGAACGGCGACCCGCTGCTGTACGTCGCCGCGCGCGCCGGTTACGTCGCGACGGTCGACGTGCTGCTCGCGGCGAACGCCAGCGTCGACGCGCGATCGCGTTTCGGCGACACGCCGCTGATGGGCGCGGCGCTCGCGGGCAACCTCGAAATCGCCCGCAAGCTCCGCGCGCGAGGCGCTGCGCTCGACTACAAGGGGTGGACGCCGCTCATCTACGCGGCGACCGGCGGGCACGACGCCCTGGCCGCGTACCTGCTCGACCAGGGCGCCAACGTCAACGCCGAATCCGCCAACGGCACGACCGCGCTGATGATGGCGGTGCGCGAAGGCAAGGGTACGACCGTGGACCTGCTCGTGAAGCGCGGCGCCGACGTGAATCACCGCAACGAGAACAACGTCTCGGCGCTCGACTGGGCGAAGCGCGGCAACGAGGCGGCGATGATCGCCGCGCTGCGCCGCGCCGGCGCCCGGGACTAGCGGCGCGGCGCGCCATGGCCGACGCCCCGGACCACGGCGCGGCGGGCCCGCGGGGGCTGCGACGCGGGCTCGCGCAATACGGCGACGAGGCGTTCTCGCTGTTCCTGCGCAAGGCGTTCATCAAGGCGCTCGGCTACTCGGACGACGCGCTCGCGCGGCCCATCGTCGGCATCGCCAACACCTACAGCGACTTCAACCCGTGCCACGCGACGGTGCCGCAGCTCGTCGCGGCCGTGAAGCGCGGCGTCATGCTCGCCGGCGGGTTGCCGATGGAATTCCCGACGATCTCGATCCACGAGTCGTTCGCGTTCCCGACCAGTATGTACCTGCGCAACCTGATGGCGCGCGCTCCGATCCGCTCGCTGCCGGCGGCAGCCTGGCGGTGCTGCGCGGCAACCTCGCGCCCGGCGGCGCGGTGATCAAGCACGCCGCCGCCACGCGCGGCCTGCTGCAGCACACGGGCCGCGCCGTCGTGTTCGATTCGCTGGCGGATCTCGCTGCGCGAATCGACGACCCCGGGCTCGACGTCGCCGCGGACGACGTGCTGGTCCTGCGCAACGCCGGGCCCCGCGGCGCGCCCGGCATGCCCGAAGCAGGCTACCTGCCGATCCCGCGCAGGCTCGCGCAGCAGGGCGTGAAGGACATGGTCCGGCTCTCGGACGCGCGGATGAGCGGGACGGCGTTCGGGACGATCGTGCTGCACGTGACGCCCG
>Ga0207644_10002862_pt1 | contig 11127 bp, 5 predicted proteins | sample KBSS73metaG_FD_184326 | JGI IMG/M metagenome (GOLD analysis project Ga0207644, IMG submission 184326) | Switchgrass rhizosphere microbial communities from Kellogg Biological Station, Michigan, USA - KBS S7-3 metaG (SPAdes) (version 2) | ecosystem: Host-associated > Plants > Roots > Rhizosphere >... | reverse complement strand
GGCGAGTGTGAGACGAATGTTCAGAGCTCTGATCGGGAGAAGTCTGATCGGAATCGCCGCCATACTCCTGCCAGCGGTGGCGCTGGCACAGGATGGGCAGATCGCGGGCACGGTACGTGACACCTCAGCCGGCGTGATGCCGGGGGTGACCGTGGAAGCCGCGAGCCCTGCCCTCATCGAAAAAGTTCGAACCACGACCACCGACAGCAATGGGCAGTACCGGCTGACGAACCTGCCCGTCGGCACCTACACGGTGACGTTCACGCTGGGAGGGTTCGGGACACAGCGGCACGACAATGTCGAGCTGTCCAGCGGCTTCACGGCACCAGTCAATGCGGTCATGGCGGTCGGTGGGCTGCAGGAGGCTGTCGTCGTCACTGGTGTGACGCCGACCGTTGACGTGCAGAACGCGCGGCAGGCGGTTTCGTTCGAGGGCGAGCAGATCCGCGAGCTGCCCACGGCCCGCAACATCAACAGCCTCCTTCAACTCACGCCCGGCATCAGCAGCAACTACCGCGCGGGGCAGGGGTTCGGCGAACCCGGCATCTGCGTGGGCGGCATCGGCGTGTTCTGCAACCCGAGCCTCAACGGCTTCAACGTCGGTGACAACGACGCGACGATCACCGGCGGCGACCGCACCACCAACCTGCAGCAGGGTCGCGTGCTGGTCGACGGTGTCCCGGTCAACGGCGGCGCGGTCCTTCCGCTCGGCGGCTTGACGAACGGCTACACGGCCGACATCGCGGCCGCGCAAGAGATCAACATTCAGCTCTCGGGCGGGCTGGGCGAGTCGGAAACGGGCGGCGCGGCCATCAACATCGTCCCCCGCACCGGCGGCAACAAGTTCTCAGGCGATTGGAACACCACCTACACGCGCGCCGCGTGGTTCGACCGGAACAACGGCGCGTTCCAGTCCGGCTGCAGTACCGTGCCGATCGGCGTGTGTGTGCCGGATCTGGTGCAGGCGGTCAAGTTCGACTACGACTACGGCGGCGATGTCGGCGGGCCGATCAAGCGCGATCGTGCGTGGTTCTTCGTGCAGGGGCGCAATCAGGGGATTCAGAAGATTCCCGGCGGCGGGAGCTTCTGGCCCAACCTGAACGAAGGCAAGTTCGGCTACAACTACCAGCCCGATCGCTCCAAGCCAAACGTGGAGTACCGGAACCTGTGGAGGAACATCAGCGGCCGCGTCACGCTGCAGGCGACCCAGAAGAACAAGCTCAATATGTACTGGGACGAGCAGGACTTCTGTCAGGACCCCTGCCTTGGCGTCGTGTCGGTGTTCACCTCGCCCGAGTCGTGGTGGTCGGTGGCCATCAAGCCGAACCGGCTGCGGTCGGTGAGCTGGACCAATCCGCTCACCAACCGGATCCTGCTCGAGGCCGGCCTGACGGTGAAGAACGAACACTACGACACCACGCATCATCGTGAGTACCGCAACCCCACCGAGATTCCGCGTGTGGACGAACTCGGCGACACCGCCGGCATGATTACCGACTCGCAGGGCTTCCTCCCGCGCGTCAACCAGTCGGCCGGTAACGTCGGGTTCAACCTGACGTCCGGCTCGCTTGCAAGCGCCATCGCGGGAGGCGGTGCCGAAGCGCGCGACAACGACAGCTGGCGCACGCGCGCGTCGCTGTCCTACATCACGGGCGGTCATCACACGAAGGTCGGGTGGGACGGCGGCTACTACCGGCAGGACCAGACCAACCAGATGAACGACTCGCGGCTGTTCTACCGCTACCAGAAGCCGGCGACGAACTGCGCGACGTCGGCGCCGCTCGAGACCTACCCGTGCGGCAATACCAGCCTGCAGTTCCCGACCGATCCGTTCAACCTGGCGCTGCGGCCGGTTCCGCTGAACGTGCAGTACTTCACCGGCATCGGCACGGTCCGCGATCGGGTCTGGTACGGAGCGTTGTACGCCCAGGATCAGTGGACGCTCAAGCGCTTCACGTTCAGCGGCGCGCTGCGCTACGACCACGCGGCCAGCCGGTATCTGTCCACCTGCATCGGCGGCGCCAACGAGCCGTACATGCCGGTCCAGGCCGACGGGAGCAAGAAGTACTGCACGCCTGATACCGACGGCGTCAGCTACGACGACATCACGCCGCGCTGGGGCGCCGTCTGGGACGTGTTCGGCACCGGCAAGACGTCGGTGAAGTGGAACATGGGCAAGTACAACAACCAGGCGGCGATCAGCGGCATCTATTCCAACGCCAACCCGGCGCGGCGCACCGCCAACGCGTTGCAGCGCGCCTGGAACGACATCGACGGCGACCGCGTCGTCGACTGCGACCTGATGAACTTTGCGCCCAACGCCGAGTGCGGCGCGTTCAACGGCGCGACCACGTCGGACACTGCCCGGTATGGCAAGGATCCGCTCGTGCTCGATCGGGCGGGGAATCCGATCGGGCTCGACACGGTGCAGTGCGGACGCACCGAGTCGGGCGTCTTCCCGCAGGTGCAGGCCTACTGCGCGGCGTCCGGCGACAACCTGATCAGCGGCTGGGGCAAGCGTCGCTACGAGTGGCAGATGGGGATCGGCGTGCAGCACGAGATCCTGCCGCGGCTCTCGGGCGAGGTCACCTACAACCGCCGCCTCTATCGCAACCTGACGGTGCAGGATCAGCTGGGTCTCGGCTGCGACCTCTACAACGGCGCCACGAACCATGACACCTGCGTCGACGCGATGCTGCACTACTCGAACCCGACCTACGACTTCTACACGGTGAAGGCGCCCTCGGATCCGAGGCTTCCCGGTGGCGGTGGCTACACCATCATCGGAAATGCCGACCAGCGGGTGGCGATACCGCCTGCCTGTCTCAGCGGCACGACGCCGATCGCGTGCAACGCGGTGAGCTTCGACGAGACCCTGAATTACTACTGGCACGGCATCGACACCAACTTCGTGTGGCGTGGGCCGTGGGGGCTTCGCGTCAACGGCGGCACGCAGAGCGGTCACACGAGTCGCGAGCAGTGCCAATCGATGGTGGATGCACCGGCGGTGCGAGGCCGGGTGGGCAACGAGTATCAGGCGCAGGCTCCCGCGGTCGGGTCGCAGGGTTGCGCGGCACCCACGATCTGGACGACGAGGTGGAACGGGTCGGCCGCCTATGTGATTCCGAAGGCGGACGTGCTCGTCAGCACCGTATTCCAGTCGGTCCCGGGCTCGCAGATCTCGGCGAGCTTCACCTACAACAAGGCGGACATCACGTGGAACGCCGAGAGCGCGGGCCGCGCGACGGAGCCGTGTTCGCCGCCGACCGCAGGGACGGGATGTCTCGGCACCGCCAGGAACCTGACCACCGTGGCCATTCCGCTGCTCCTCGCCAACGAGGTGATGGGGGAGCGGACGACGATCTTCGACTTGAAGCTGGCGAAGAACCTGCGCTTCAAGAACAAGCGTGCGACCGTCGGTGTCGACATCTACAACTTCCTCAACTCCGACGCGATCAACAGCTACAACGGCACCATCACCGGCAGCTTCGTGAACGGCGTGTGGGCGCCGGCCGTCGACAACCCGGCGACGCCGGCCAACGAGGGGAATCAGTTCATGAACCCGACGACGCTGGTTTCGCCGCGATTCGCCCGCGTGTCGCTGCAGTTCAATTTCTAAGGGTAGATAGGGGTCGCCGTCAGGCGGCCCCTGACTTCGGCACGCCCGCGCGCTCCCGGGAGCGCGCGGGCTTTTTGCTGTACCGTAGAGCGCCATGACTCGTCGCCATCATGCCGGCGTGTTCGCGGCTGCCGCCATGGCGGCATTGCTGGCGCCGGCGCTTCCGCTCGCACAGGACGCACCGTTCTCGTTCGTCATCGCGGTGAGCGACGAGAACGGCCGGCCGGTGCGCGACCTCAAGCGGGACGAGATTGTCGTCAGCGAGAACGGCGTCGAGGCCGAGATCGAGAAAGTCGAGCCGTTCGTGATGCCGGTCGCGCTGACCATCGCGATCGACAACGGTCCGCTGAGCGTCGATGCGCTTGCCCACTATCGCACCGGGTTGACGGGCCTGGTGCACGCGCTGCCCACGGACATGGAGGTGACGCTCATCACGATGTCGCCGCAGCCGTTGATGGTGGTGCAGCCGACCACCGATCGAGTCCGATTGCTTCGCGGCGTCAACGCCTTTGCGCCGCAGGACGACAGCCCCAGATTCACCGATACGCTGGTCGAGTTCTCGCGGCGCTATGAAACCGCCTTGAAGGAGACGCGACGCATCGCCTCCCTTCCGATCCTGCTCATGGTGTCGACGACCGTCACCGAGGCGGTGAGCTACATGCCCGAGGAGATCACGCGCGCGCTGCAGTTTCTCGAGCGGCGAAAAGCCCAGGTGCACGTGGTGATGCTCAACGTCCGACGCGGCGCCTCACCCGGTGCCGCGCTCAACGACGGGCGGCAGACCATGATCGCCATCCCGGCGACGAAGGTGACGAAGGGGCGCTACGAAACGCTCTCCAGCTCGAACAGGCTGACGACGCTCCTTCCCGAGATGGGCACCGAGATCGCCGCGCTGCACCGCCGGCTGGTCAATCAGCTGTTCGTCACCGCACGGCGCCAGTCGGGCCGCCGCGGGCCGCTGCAGAACGGGCAGATCGGCCTCACGCGCAAGGGGCTGACGGGGATTGTTTCGCTCGACGGGCTGCCTTGAACTAGCTGGTAGCTGGTAGCGGGTAGCTCGTAGTAGCGAGTAGCTCCGTAGCGGGTAGCTAGGAGCTGCGTTCAAGCGACGCGATCAGGCCGTTCAGCATCTTGCCCACTTCCTCGGCCTGCTTTTGCAGCGATTGATAGTCCTCCTCCCTCGGCGGTGTCTGCACGCAGACGGCTCGTAGCCGGGAGTCGCAGTTGGCGGTTGGTGGCAACTCTTGCCACCGTCGACACCTCCACGCGACGAGCGACCAGCTACCAGCTACCAGCTACCAGCTACGAGCTTCCACGTGCTGTAGAGTAGCGTCCTGTTGACCATGAGGCAGCTCGTTCATCGCCTGCTGCTGGCCGCCTTGATCACCGCGGCCTTCGTGCATGTGTCATCGCAGCCGCAGACGCCGGCGCGCCCGGACACGGTCTCGTTCCGCATCATCGTCGTGGAGTCGCAGGAGGCGGCGATCAAGGTGATCGACGCGCTGAAGAGCGGCGAGAACGTCGTGGCGCTCGCCGCCCGGGTGTCGATCGACTCGAGCGCCGCGAACGGCGGGCTGATGGGCCCCGTGCCCGTCATGGAACTGCGCCCGGAGATCCGCAACGCGCTGGCGGCACTCCGAGTGGGAGAGGTCAGCGGCGTCGTTCGTCTGCCCACCGGGTTCGGGGTCCTGAAGCGGGTCCCGGACGTCGAGGCCGTCGCCGGCGACGTGCCGCCCGCAGCCGGTGCCGCCACGGTGATGGCCAGCGGCGCAACACCGGCGCTGGGGTCGGCTGGCAGTGTCAAGTACGTCTATGACCTGTCCGGCTACGTGGAAACGGTGCTCAGCCTGCGACAGGCCGCCCTGCCTCCCGACGCGATCGATGATCTCGGCACGCTTTGCCAGGTGCGCGGGCAGATCGTCTCGAGAGCCCAGACGCTGGTCGCGGACGCATTGACGCCGGCGCGCGCGGCAGGGATGGCGCCGATCGACCGCGCGCAGGCCCGCGTGCTGGAGGGGCAGCTTCACGCCTTCCGCGGCGAGATGGCGCCCGCGATCCGGGCGCTCGAGGACGCACGCCGGATCGCCGTCGCGGAAGTCCCGGACCTCAAGCTGCAACTGCTCGAGGCGCTGGGCACCGCCCACCTGCACAAGGCGGAGATCGACAACGGGGTCTACGAGCATCCGGGCGATCGCTGCCTGCTGCCGGCCAAGGCTGGGTCCCGGCTGGCGAACGTCACGGACGTGGCCAAGGCCATCCAGTACTTCTCCAGCTACCTGGCCGAGCAGCCCGACGAGCTCGAGGTCCGGTGGCTGCTCAACCTCGCGCACATGTACGCCGGCTCCTATCCGGGCGGCGTGCCTCGCGCGCAGGTGATTCCGCCGGGCGCGTTCGAATCCAGCGAGGACGTCGGGCGCTTCGTGGACGTCGCGCCGCGCGCGGGATTGCAATCGGTGTCGCTGTCCGGCGGCGTCATCGTCGACGACTTCGACCGGGATGGCCGGCTCGATATCGTGACCTCGAGCATCGACAGCTGCGCGCCGCTGCGGCTGTTCCACCGGAACGAGGACGGCACGTTCACCGATCGGGCGGCGCAGGCGGGGCTGATCGCGCAGCTTGGCGGGCTGAACATCGTTCAGACCGACTACAACAACGACGGCCAGCTCGACATCCTGGTGCTGCGCGGCGGCTGGGAAACCGCGCAGCGGAAGTCGCTGTTGCGCAACAACGGCGACGGCACCTTCACCGACGTCACCGTGGCCAGCGGCCTGGCGAAAACGCCGACCGGCACGCAGGCGGCGGTGTGGACCGACGTCGACAACGACGGGTTCCTGGACCTGTTCGTCGGCAACGAGAACGGCCCGGCGCAGCTCTTTCACAACAACCGCAACGGCACCTTCGACGACATCGCCGGGAAAGCGGGCGTCGCCCGGCGCGGATTCAACAAAGGCGTCACGGCGGGCGACTACGACAACGACGGTTGGCCCGATCTCTACGTCTCGAACCTGGGCGGCACGAACTTCCTGTACCGGAACAACCGGAACGGGACCTTCTCGGAGTTCGGGCGCGGCGCCGGCGTCCCAGGGCCCGGGCAGGGCTTTCCAACCTGGTTCTTCGACTACGACAACGACGGCTTCGAGGACCTGTTCATCGGATCCTTCGTCACGTCCGTCGATGAAGCCGCCCGCCCCTATCTGCGCCTGCCGCGCAACGGCAACACGCTCAAGCTGTACCACAACCTCGGCGACGGCAGCTTCGAGGACGTGACGCGGCAGGCCGGGCTCGACAAGGTGCTGATGGTGATGGGCGCCAACTTCGGCGACATCGACAACGACGGGTTCCTCGACATGTATCTGGGCACCGGCAACCCGTCGTATGCCTCGCTGGTGCCCAGCCTGCTGCTGCGCAACAAGGGCGGGAAGTCGTTCGTCGACGTCACCGCGTCGTCAGGTACCGGCGAGCTCCACAAGGGGCACGGCGTCGCGTTCGCCGATCTCGATCGCGACGGCGATCAGGACATCGTCTTCGAGGTCGGCGGCGCCACGCCCGGCGACGCGCACGCCTTGCGGCTCTTCGAGAACCCCGGGCATGGGCGCGACTGGATTGCGCTCGATCTGGTCGGGGTGAAAACCAACCGGGCGGCGATCGGCGCTCGGATCACGGTCACGGTCGAAGGCAACGGTGGACGTCGCGTGCTGCACCGCAGCGTCGGGAGCGGCGGCTCCTTCGGTGCGTCACCGCTCCAGCAGCAGATCGGGCTGGGCGAGGGGGCGCAGCGTGTCGACCTCGAGATCTGGTGGCCGACCAGCAACACGCGCCAGCATTTCACGAACGTCGGCAAGAACCGGTTTCTCGAGATCACCGAGTTCGCGCCGGCGGCAAAAACGCTCGAGCGGCCCCTGCTGCGACTGGGGCGGCCATGAGACACGCGGTCCCCGCGGTGGCGTTCGTGCTGGGATTGGTGGCCGTGGTGTCGAGCCACCCTTTCGCTCAGGGTACGCCCGCGCGTCATGCGATGCGCGGCATGGTGCTCAGCGTGGACGCGGTGCGAAAAACCGTCGTCATCTCGCACGACAGCGTCCCGAACGTCATGCCGGCGATGACGATGCCGTTCGAGGTCGAGAGCCAGCGGGAATTGGACGGGCTCGTGCCGGGCGCCATCGTGTCGTTCACGCTGGTGGTCTCGAAGGAGTCGGCGTATGCCGAGGGGCTGCGCGTCGTTCGCTACGAGAGCGTGGAGCAGGATCCGCTCACGGCGCGCCGGTTGCGCCTGCTCCAGAAGATGACCGGCGCGAGTACGTCGCCGCTGGCGGTGGGCCAGACGGTGCCGGACTTCACCCTGACGGACCAGGCGCGCGCACTCGTGTCGCTCTCGCAGTTCCGCGGCAAGGTGGTGGCGCTCAACTTCATCTACACCAGCTGCGTGCTGCCGCAGTTCTGCTATCGGCTGGCCAACCAGTTCAGCGTCGTGCGGCGGCGCTTCCCGGACAAGATGGGCCGCGATCTGGTGCTGCTCACGGTGACCTTCGACCCGGCGCGCGACACGCCGGAGCGACTGGCCGAGTACGCGCGTGAATGGAGCGCCGACCGATCCAGCTGGCGCTTTCTGACCGGCGGCGTGGACGAAGTGCGGCACGTCTGCCAGCTGTTCGGCCTGGACGCGTTCCCCGATGAAGGGTTGATCAGCCACTCGACGCGCACCGTCGTCATCGATCGGCGCGGCGCGCTGGCGGCGAGTATCGAGGGGAACCAGCACACCGCCGCCCAGCTCGGGGATCTCCTGGCGGCCGTCATGCGCCGGTGACCTGGCACCGGACTCACCGGTCAGGTCACGATCGACGGCTTCCTGCCGTAGCGACCAGCGTCGGATACAGCAGCGTCAGCACGCCGGCGGCTGCAGGCGGCAGTCCGGCAATCGTGGCGTCGCGGCCTGCCCCCAGGACTTCGGTGAGGATGGTCTTGGAAATGGCCACCCATCCGTCGGGCGCCTGATAGCTCAGAAGGCACCGCCCCTCCCGCCGATCGCTCAGGAGCGACGCCTGGTCATACGCCACCGCCCTGTGGGCCTGCGGATCATCGCCGGGCACGATGACCAGCCGCCCGGTCTGAACTCCCGCGTTCGCCTCGCCATCAGAAACGCGTCGACGCAGCGCCCGCTCGATGCGGTCGAAGATGTCGTCGGCAAACTGTTGCGGGTAGTCGAACTGCCTGGTCACCTCGCGTGTCAGATGCGGCAGCTGCCGCCAGCCGTTCACCCACGCGAGCGTGTCGCCGTCACCCGCCACGAAGACATCTTCCAGCCCGAAGCGCGTCACGGCATCGGGCTGCAACATCTTGAACGCCATGTGCTCCACGAGATCGGATGAGAACCCGTAGAGCACCCCGTAGGGAGAATAGGTGCCGGCCACCGGCCTGAAGCGCAAACAATCCTCGGCCAACGGCTTCGACACGCGACCGAGCGCGGCTTCGTATTCCTGAAGCAGCGTGACGTGGCGCCGTCCCATCGGCGTGTAGACCGCCAGCCCATCGCCATCGGCGGTGACGAACAGCGGCTCGATCATGCTGTAGGCGCCCAGCAGCTCGACCCGGTTCAGAAACAGCTCTGGATCCGGAGAGATCCCCTGGCAGATGGCGTCGGCCAGTTCGAGCCGCGTCCGCTCGTCACCCCCGCGCCACGCGCGTTCATACGCCTCGAGCAGCGGCACGAGATCCTGAACCAGCAGGGCGAAATCAAGGGCGTTGGAGCTGCGGGTGTTCAGGACCAGACGGCTCTCGTCGAGCGGCACGGCGTTCTTGGTGGAGTAGTAGCGAATCTGCGACCGCAAATGCCCGGCGGCCATTCGCACGCCGGCCGCGTGGATCGCTATCCGGTCCTCTTCCGACAGGCTCTCCGCGATCTGTCCGGCGACGGTGAAATACGCGCCGAGGTCGTCGGTCGCGGGGCTCTGTGCCAGCGGGATCAACCAGCGCGCGTCTCGCACGATCACCGGCTGATCAGCCGGTGTCGTCGCCCAGAGGCGGTCGAGCACGCCTTGCACCTGCGCCAGCCGCTCGCTGGCGCGGCTCGCGCCGTCGTCCCACAGGCCCATGCTCAACAGCTCGAGGCACCGGATCACATACAGGTTGAAGAGCGTGTGGGCGTAGCGGAGCCGGCCGTTGCGACCCGGCCAACGCGTCTGCTGCCATTGATGAAAGCCGCGGACCATCATCTCCGCGGGGTCCACCAGGCCGTTGTGGAGTCCAGGAAGCGCACGAGGCTTGAAGCCGCGTGCCCAATGCGCTTCTTCGAGCTGCCCTCTCAGGCGCGTCTGGCTGTGGGCGACTCCGGCGAGCGCAAAAAAGCAGTCCTCGAAGTGATCGGACAGCAGGGATGCGTCCCGCAGGACTTCGACCGGCTGTCGCTGCGCGTTCAGCAGCCCCTGGATGCGCTCGACGATCTCGCCGCGATGGGCGAGGAAGAACCCGAGGAGTTCGACATGCGCCTCAAACGGCGCCGCGGCCACCCCGGCCTCCGCGCCCGCGGCCGCCGCCGCCCCCGCCGAAACTGGGATACGGCTTCGGATTCACGATCAGGCGGTCGAGGAACAGGTCGATCGACGCGGCCATGACCTCGACGGCGTCGGGCGCGTTGTTGTCGAAGGCGTGATCGGCGCCTTGGATGAGCGTCATCGTGGTCGGGACGCCGAGCGCCTGGAGCTTGGTCCAGAAGTCGATGCTCGACTGCACCGGCACGGTGCCGTCCTTGGTGCCGTGCACGAAGATGGTCGGCGCGAAGTCCTTGGTGATGTAGGAGGTGGGTGACGCTGCCGCGATGTTCTCGGGCGTCGCCTGCCCCTGCGGGAAGAGGCCGGTGGCAATCTGCGCGCTGGCGAGCGGGTAGACGCCGATGCAGGCGTTGACGTCCGAGCTGACGCCGGCGTTGCCGCCGTCGCCGTCGAACTCCTTGCGCCCGTTCGTGCCGGCCGCCATCAGCGCCAGCATCCCGCCGGCCGAATAGCCGGCGATGACAATCCGGTTGGGATCGATGCCCAGGCGATCGGCGTTGGCACGGGTCCAGCGGATGGCCGCCTTGGTGTCGTTGATCTGCGCCGGCCACGGGCTCTCCTGCTGGAGCCGGTAGTTCGCCGAGATGTTGGTGTAGCCTCTGGCGCCGAGCGGCTTGATGTCGTTGAGGATATAGCCGGCGTTCTTGTTGCCGACGAAGAAGCCGCCGCCGAAGAGGTGCACGATGGCCATGCGCTTCGACGTCACGCTCGTCGGGGGCCGGTAGACGTCGAGCGTCAGCTCCTTGGCGCCGCCCTTGCCGAACACGACGTCCTTCTCGATGCGCAGATTCCCCATGTCGGGCACCGGTGGTGGCCCCTGGGCTTGCAGCGAGAGTGCGGTGAGGGCTGGTGCCGCGGCCAGTGCTCCCGACGCCTTGACGAATCCCCGTCTCGTGAGTCGCGCCATGATCGATCGTCCCCCTTCTGAGGGCCGTATCTTACTGTCGTTCCGCCCGCGCGGGA
>Ga0207644_10002861_pt1 | contig 11131 bp, 8 predicted proteins | sample KBSS73metaG_FD_184326 | JGI IMG/M metagenome (GOLD analysis project Ga0207644, IMG submission 184326) | Switchgrass rhizosphere microbial communities from Kellogg Biological Station, Michigan, USA - KBS S7-3 metaG (SPAdes) (version 2) | ecosystem: Host-associated > Plants > Roots > Rhizosphere >... | reverse complement strand
TCGCCGCGGCGAGGCTGCTTTCTCCCGTGAACAGGGTCATGCCCAGCCGCTGGTCTGACGGGTTCATGTAGATTCCTGCTGGTGCCAGCCGACAGCCCGCGCATGTCTCCAGCGCCAGAAGCGGCGTGGCTTGGGAACGTCCTGCGGAGGACTGATTGACACGCTTGGCCTACGCGATCGGTGCGGCCACCGGCATCGCGTTGCTCGTGCTCGCCTTCTATGTGTGGCAGAGAGACACGGGGCCCGCGCTCGTGCCCGTCGTGGAGGGGCCGGTCGCGGTCGCTCCCCCGGCCGCGATTCCATCGATGCCCGACGCGCAGGTCCACTACCCGATCGACGCCAGGATGGCGGCAGCACCATCCGGGAAGGAATTCGATCTGCAGAAGGCACTCGAGGATCTGTTCGGCCTCAAGACCGTCCAGTCGATGTTCCGCCTCGACGACTTTCCCCGCCGCCTGGCGGCGACCATCGACAACCTGGGCCGGTCTCACGCCTCGGCAGCGCTTTGGCCGGTCAATCCGGTGGGCGGCCGATTCATCGTCGAAGAGCACGATGGCGCGACCTTTGTCGGCGCGGACAACGGACTGCGCTACACGCCCTACGTGCTCCTGCTCGAGACCGTGGACCTGCGCCAGGCGGTGGGCGTCTACACGCGAATCTATCCGTCTCTTCAGCGGGCCTACGAAGAGCTCGGCTACCCGGGGAGCTACCTGAACGACCGTCTTGTCCAGGTGATCGATCGGCTGCTGGCGACGCCCGAGATCGACGCACCCATCGAAGTGCGTCTGCCTCCCATCGAGGGACCGGTGCAGCCGGAGCGTCCCTGGGTGCTCTACGAGTTCGCCGACCCGAATCTGCAGTCCCTGACTTCCGGCCAGAAGGTGCTCCTTCGCATGGGGTCGATCAACGAGCGTCGGATCAAGACCCGGCTCGCGGAAATCCGGCGTCTCGTGACGGCAGCTCCCAAGAAGCGTTGAATTCCCTCTGGCCGATGCGCCGGGCTTTCCGGCGCTCAGGACCCCGCGCCGCGGTGCTTGCCCACGACCAGCGTCAATATCCGCTCCAGCAGGCTCGCGACCTCGTCGAGGTCGTCCAGGTAGTACATCGCCAGAGAGACGGGACGGTCGCGTCCCACCTTGACCGTCAGCCATTCGGGCACGGCGCGCGCGAACACCGGCTCGTCATTGACGTCGTCGCCCAGGAAGATCGCCCCCCCCGCGCCGCTGCGCTCGACCAGGCGCACCACTGCGGCCGCCTTGTCGGGCGCTCCGTCGACGACGATGTTCATCACCAGCTTGCCGCCGAACGCCCGCAGCCCCGCGGGCAGGGTCTCGGCCAGCCGCGTGACCCACTCGAGAGCCCGTGCCGGCCGCCGCGAGAGGCGGTAATGGAGAGCGATCGACTGCTGCTTGTCCTCCACCGTGATGCCGGCCTCCCGCAGCGACTCGGCTTCCGCTGCGAGACGGTCCCGCATGCCATCGAGCAGCGAGATCAAGCCGGTTTCCGGCAGCCATGGATCTTCGGCGCCATGATTGCCGACGATGTACGTCGGCGTGAAAGACAGCCGGGTGCGGACGTCGTCGACGCGGCGGCCGCTGACGATCGCCAGCGGCAGCGCCCGGTTCAGTCGTTCGAGCCGATGCTCGACGGCCACCGGAACGCGAGCGTCGTCCGGCCGCGCGACGATGGGGGCGAGCGTTCCGTCGAAGTCGAAGGCGAGCAAGGGGCGCCGGGCCATCGTGGCGACCAGCGCCGCCTCGCCCTCGGCCGAGAACAGATGGCGCATCTTCAGGCGACCCGATGGCTTTGGACGCGCGCCTCGATGCGCTCGCGCAGGCGCGACCGCCCGGCATCGATCAGCATGTGCCCGGCCCAGCGGAAGACGTTGTTCTCGCGCACCGTCATGCGCAGGCTCGCCATGCGCTCGCGCTGCTCGGCCGGCGGCATCGTCGCCGCGCGATGCAAGGCATCGGCGGTTTCCTCGACGTGATAGGGATTGACGATCAGGGCTTCCGTCATTTCGCGCGCCGCCCCGGCGAAGCGGCTGAGGATCAGCGCGCCCTGCTCGTCGTCGCGGGCGGCGACGAATTCCTTGCAAACGAGGTTCATGCCATCGTGCAGGCTGGTCACCACGCAGACGTCGCAGGCGCGGAAGAGCTCGGTGACGGCGTCGTGCTCGTGGTGCTGGGCGAGCAGGTGAATCGGAAGATAGTCCGGCCGCCCGAAGCGCTTGTTGATCCGCTCGGTGACGCGGGCGATGCGTTCCTGGAAGGTCTGGTACTCCTCGAGAAGGGTTCGCGAGGGTGCCGCGACCTGGAGGAAGACGAAGCGGCCGATCCATTCCGGGCGCTTTTCGAGGAGCCGCTCGACGGCATGCAGGCGTTCGAGGATGCCCTTGGTGTAGTCGAACCGGTCGACGCCGAGCGCGAGGCAGGTGCCGGCAGGAAGCGCCATCCGCTCGAAGACCCGCCGGCGGCACTCGGCCACCGATGGCCAGGACGCCCGTTCCTGTTCCGAGGGCCACTCGATCGAGATCGGGTAGCTCTCGATGAGCGTCTCGTCTCCCTTGAAGGAGATGGTCGAATGCTCATGCTCGATGCGGGCCTCGAGGAAGCGATCGACCGTCTCGATGAAATTCTTGCAGTGGAAACGCGTATGAAAGCCGAGGATGGTGCTGCCGAGCATGCCCTCGAGGATCTCGCGACGCCAGGGGCAGATGCCGAAGGATTCGGGATTCGGCCAGGGAATGTGCCAGAAGGTCAGGATGGTCGCCCGCGGCAGGCGGGCGCGAATCATGGCCGGGACCAGCGCGAAGTGGTAGTCCTGCACCAGGACGACGGGATCCTCGCCTCGCGCCTCGGCGACGACGGCATCGGCGAAGCGCTGGTTGACGATCTGGTATTGCTCCCAGTCGGATTCCCGGAACACCGGGCGCACGTGGGCGACATGGCACAGCGGCCACATGCCTTCGTTGGCGAAGCCGTAGTAGTAGCCTTGCTCCTCCTCGGGACTGAGCCAGATGCGCCGCAGGACGTACTCGTTGCGCCCGGGCGGCACGCCCACCCGGTCGTGCCGGTCGACCACCGTCCGGTCGGCGCTGCCGCTGCCATGCGCGATCCAGGTGCCCGAGCAGGCGCGCATCACCGGCTCGACGGCCGTCACCAGGCCGCTGGCGGGCCGCCGGATCACGACGCCGCCCGGACCGCTTTCGTGGATGTAGGGCTCGCGGTTCGAGACGACGATGACCTGGTCGCCCTGCAGCTGGGTTCGCAGGAGCGCGCGCAGTCGTTCCGGATCCCAGCTGGTCTGCGGTCCCTGGGCTCGGCGATATTCGTCTTCCAGATCGCGCATGCGGGCACGGATCTCGGCGGCCAGGGGCGCCATTTCGGGCGTGGCCGTCATCGGCCGCAGCAGGCCTTCGCCGCGCAGCAGGCCGCGAACGCCGGACACCCAGCCACGCCAGCTGAGCTGCGCGACGACCACCGTGGTCAGCGCGATGACCAGCCCGAGTCCGCTGATGAACAGCAGCAGGTAGCGCCGCGTGTCCTGGCTGCGCCGGTCGATGAAGCTCATGTCGTGCAGCAGCACCAGCTTGGCGATCGCCCCGGCGTCGCTGTCGACCGTGTGCACGCCGACGTGGACGGCTCCCCCCGCCAGTCGAAGGCGCGGCTCGCGCAACTCGGCCACGGCTTGCGCCTGCTGGCAGTCCAGGGTACGCGGAAAGCTGGCGCTGCTACGGATCATCGTTCCATCGAGCGAACACAGGCCGATGGCGAACAGGCGCTCGTCCTGCACCGCACGATCGAAAAGGATCTGCAGGCGGGCGCCCTTGGCGTCGCTGATCGCGCCTGCGATCGCGTCAGACAGGGTATTGGTCACGAGGGCTCCGCGCGCGTTCAGGTCGCGGGCGAACCAGCGCAGCGTGAGCCGATCCATCACGGGCAGCGCGAAATACGCGGCCGCGACCAGCGTCACGAGCAGCGGCGCAAGGAAACGGAGCTGGAGGTTGAGCGACTTCACGGGATCACCCTGGTCGCCCTTCGCGAGTTCGCCATAATCGCATATCCGTCTGAATGTTCCACGCCCGTGAAGCCATGGCTGGAGAAGAGGACATGAACCCTTCTGCCGCCGCGCCTTCCGGTGCCGAATCGAACCTCGATTTGGCGCTCATCGGCAACTGTGCGATCGGCGCCCTCGTCGACCGGCGCGGCGCCGTCGTCTGGTGCTGCATGCCCCGGTTCGACGGCGATCCGGTGTTCCACGCCCTGCTTGCCGAGAGCGCGCCCGATGGAAGGATGAGCGTCGAGCTCGAAGGCTTGAGCAGGGTCGAGCAGAGCTACGACCACGGCACCGCAATCGTCCGTACCCGCCTGCTCGACGACGCGGGGCGAGGCGTGGAGATCACGGACTTCGCGCCGCGGTTCTTCCATCGCGACCGGATGTTCCGCCCGGCGCAGCTGGTTCGCCGGATCCGTCCGCTGGCGGGGCACCCGCGCATCCGCATCAGCGTCAGGCCCCTCGGCGAGTGGGCCCGCGAGAGGCCGGTGATCACACGCGGCAGCAACCATCTGCGCTACGTGCTTCCGAGCGGCACGCTGAGGCTGACGACGAGCGCGCCGCCCACCTACGTCGTCGAAGGCACCTGGTTCTCGCTGCACTCTCCCGTGAGCCTGCTGCTCGGTCCCGACGAGACGCTCACGGGAGGCATCGACGAGACCGCCCGGGAATTCGAGGAGCAGACCGCTCTCTACTGGCGCTCCTGGACGCGCCGTCTCGCCCTTCCCCTGGAGTGGCAGGAAGCGGTGATTCGCGCTGCCATCACCCTGAAGCTTTGTCAGTTCGAGGAGACGGGCGCCATCGTCGCCGCCATGACGACAAGCATTCCGGAAGCGGCGCACAGCGGGCGCAACTGGGACTATCGGTTTTGCTGGCTGCGGGACGCGTTCTTCGTCGTCCGCGCGCTGAACAGCCTGTCCGAGGTCGGAACCATGGAGGACTACCTTCGCTGGCTCTACGACGTGCTGCGCGGCGCGGAGACGGGTCACGTCCAGCCGCTCTACGGCATCGGCCTGGAGCAGGCCCTGCCCGAGTCGATCGTGCCCCACCTGCCGGGATACCGGGGCATGGGTCCGGTGCGCGTCGGCAACCAGGCGCACGAGCACTTCCAGCACGACGTCTACGGCAACATCGTCCTCGGCGCGGCACAGGCTTTCCACGACCACCGTCTCTTTCGCCGTGCCGACGCGTCGGACTTCATGGCGCTCGAAACGATGGGCGAGCAGGCCTGGCTGCTGCACGATCAGCCCGACGCCGGGATGTGGGAGTTGCGCACGCGCGCCCGCGTGCACACCTCCTCGGCCCTGATGTGCTGGGCGGCGTGCGACCGCCTGGCCAAGATCGCCGGCCGCGCCCTCGGCAATCGCGAGCGGGCGGCCCACTGGCATTCGCGCGCCGAGACGATCCGCACGCGCATCGTCGAGCAGTCCTGGAACGAGAAGCGGCAATCGTTCGTCGAAAGCTTCGGCGGCAGCGAGCTCGACGCCAGCGTGCTGCTCATGGCCGAAGTCGGCTTTCTGCCGCCCGCGGATCCACGCTTCCGCAGCACGGTGCTGGCGCTGGAGGAGGCGCTGTGCGACGGACCCTACATGCGGCGCTACGAGGCCGCCGACGATTTCGGCCGGCCCGAAAGCTCGTTCAACGTGTGCTCGTTCTGGCGCGTCGATGCCCTGGCCCGGATCGGCCAGCAGGATCGGGCGCGCGAGCTGTTCGAGGCGCTGCTGGCGCGGCGCAACCACGTCGGCCTGCTGTCCGAGGACATGAGCACGACGACCGGGGAGCTCTGGGGGAACTTCCCGCAGACGTATTCGATGGTCGGAATCATCAACGGCGCTGTCCGCCTCTCGGCACGCTGGGAGGACACGGTGTAGGGATCCGGGCTCGCCGAGGATCTCCTCCATCCGGGCGTTCGGGCAGGGACTCCCGGGCCAGGAACCGCCCGTTCCTTCCCGGCTCGGTGTCGCCGCCGCGATAGGCGACCTTGCCGTTCACCAGCACGCAGTCCACGCCTACCGCCTGCGCCTTCGGCAATTCGAAGGTCGCGGCATCGCGGATCGTCGCCGCATCGAACACGGCGATGTCGGCGTACCCACCGACCCGGATCTCGCCGCGGCCCGTGAGCCGGAACTGGCGCGCCGACAGGCCGGTCATCTTGTGGACGGCGGCTTCGAGCGGAAACAAGCCGAGATCCCGGCTGTAGTGGCCGAGCACGCGTGGAAATGTCCCCCAGAGACGCGGATGCGGGTGCTGGTCGTGCGGCAGGCCGTCCGAGCCGATCATGGTGGCCGGATGGCGCAGGACGCGCTGGACGTCGTCCTCGCGCATCTGGAAGTAGCACGCGCCGCCGGGCTGCAGGCGCTCGCAGGCCTCCACCTGGCTGCAGCCCCATTCCTCGGCGATGCTGGCGAGCGTCCGCGCCGTCATTTCCGGGTGCGGCGTCGACCAGGTGATGAGGATGTCGATGATCCCGTCGACCATCTCGCTGCGCAGCACCGTCGAGCCGGCGATGTACGGATAGCAGTCCAGAGCGATCGACTGGCCTCGGCGCGCGGCATCGATGTGGGCCAGCGTCTCCACCGTGCGTCCCCAGTTGCGCGGGCCGGCGCACTTGTGATGCGAGACGACCAGCGCAACCCGGCCGCGCCTGGCCGTCGCGAAGGCCTCGTCGAGCGATTCCAGGACCTTGTCCATTTCCTGGCGGATGTGCGTCGTGTAGACACCGCCGGCGTCGCCGGCGATGCCGGCCAGCAGCGCCAGCTCGTCGATGTCGGCGGCGGCGCCGGTGGCGTAGAACACGCCGGAGCTGAGTCCTGCCGCACCGGCAGCGAGTCCCTCGCGCAGCAGCTCGCCCATCCGCGACTGCTCGGCCGGCGTCGCCGGGCGATAGGGATCGTCCATGGTCGCGACCCGCAAGGTCGAGTGCCCGACCAGTGCGGCGACGTTGACCGCGGGACGGGCCGCGGCGATCGCCGCGACGTAGGCGGCCATCGTCGGATAGACGTACTTGTCGGCGCCGCCCAGCAGGTTCAAGGGCGGCGGCACGCTGGAATGCACCAGCGGCGCCAGGCTGATGCCGCAGTTGCCAACGACGACGGTGGTGACGCCCTGGCTGATCTTCGGCAGCATCTGCGGCGCCGACAGGACGATCTGGTCGTCGTGGGTGTGCACGTCGATGAATCCCGGCGCGACGATCCGGCCGCGGACGTCGAGCACGTCGGCACCGTCGGCCGCCAGGTTCGCGCCGACCGCGACAATGCGCTCGCCCTCGATGCGCACGTCGGCATCGAAGCGCGGCGCGCCGCTGCCGTCGATGATGGTGCCGCCGCGCAGCAGGAAGGCAGTTGGATCCGCGCTGGTTCCGGATGGCATGGCAGTCTCCTTCGTCGGGCCGGTCATGCCGAGGGCATCACCGGATGCGGCTCGCTCTCGGAACCGCGTTCCTTCAGGACCTGGCGCACGCGCTTGAGCTTCCTGAAAGCGGCCGGTCCGCGGCGCAGGCCGACGCCCACCATCAGGATCTCGAGATAGGTCAGTTGCGCCAGATAGGCTTCGGTGCCGACGCGCATCGCGCGGTCGACCGGGACGATGACCGGCAGCACCACGTCGGCCATCGCGGCGAGCGGCGTGTGCGGCTGGGTGATCGCGACGACCATCGCGCCCTGCTCGCGGGCGACCGCCACCGCCTGCAGGAGGCTGCGCATCCGGCCGACGTAGGAGATTGCGAGGACGACGTCGCGCCGGGTCATGGTCGCCGCCGAAATGAGCTGCAGATGGGCATCGAAGTACGCGCCGCCGCTCATCCCCAGGCGCGCGAACCGTGCCTGGGCGTCGCTGGCCATGAACATCGACACGTTGCCGACGCCGTAGCAGTCGACCCGGCGCGCCCGGGCGATGCGGGTCGCGGCACGCTCCAGGTCTTCCGGCACGACATGGCGCTCGAGGTTGGACAGGGCGCTGACCGCGTCCTGCAGGACCTTGTGCGTCACCGCCTGCATGTCGTCGCCGCCCTTGACCGCGCGGTGCAGCGTCGACTTGCCGACCGCAAGCGTGTGCGCCAGGCGCAGCTTGAACTCGCGCAGCCCGGAATAGCCGAGGGCGCGGCAGAAGCGGGTGATCGTCGGCGGACTCACCTCGGCCCGCCGCGCCAGCGCGTCGACGTTGGCGTGCAGCGCGAACTCCGGATCGTCGAGCATCGCCGCGGCGACCTGCCGCTGGGCCTGCGAGAGCGACGCCGACTGCTCGCGCATCGCGGCCAGCAGGTCGCCCACCGGGGGGCGCGCAGGGGAGCGAGGACGGCGCGGCACGCGAGCTCGAAGGCGGTCAGAAGTAGGTGCGGATGGCACCGGTGACCCGATAGCCGTCGTCGACCATGAACAGCACGCGCCACTTGTCGAAGGTCGTGCACGGATGCGAGATGCCGCAGCCGATCAGGTCGCCCACCTGCGGCGGGTGGGCCTCGTCGCCGGGGCAGCGCAGGTAGGCGTGCTGATCGTTCATGGCAGAGATCGTCCAGCCTGCCGGCACCGGTCGCGGAGCCGCGTCCGCCCCCGGGCGAAAGCGTTTGAGGGTGATCGGCATCTCGATGTCGTACGAGGCGTCGCGCTTGCCCAGGGTCAGGATCGCCAGTCCGGGCTCGGGGACCGACTGCACGCGCGACCAGACCTCGAGTGCCGGCTGCAGGCCCGGGCGCGTCTGCCAGACCCCGCCGCTGCGCGACTTGACGCCGGCAAGCAGGCGCTCGTAGGTGCCGGAATCGTGGGTGACGTAGCAGCCGCTGCGCAGGATGGTCAGGACCGGCCTGGACAGGCGCGTCGGCAGCTCGCGCGCGACGATGTCGAAGGCGGCCGAGCCGCCGGCCGTCAGGATGATCGACGGGCCGGCGAACAGGTCTTCGCGATCGCATGCGATCGCCAGCTCCTTCACGCGCTGCATCAGCCGGCCGACCGTCAGCGCATCCTGTGCCGCGTCGCCGCTGATCTGCAGTCCTTCGTAGCACTCGATGCCCGAGAGCGCGACGAAGCGGCTCGCCGCGACCTGGCGCGCCAATGCGAGCGCCGCGTCGTGCGCGCGCAGGCCGGTTCGGCCGCCCGGCACGCCGAGCTCGATCAACGCGGCGAGCTTGCGCGGCGGCGGGTCGGTCGCCGCGACCGCCTCGATCGCGGCGAGCTGCGCGAGCGAATCGACCAGGAAGTGGAACTCGAGATCCGGGTGCCGGCGCAGGAGGTCGATGACCGTGCGCACTTCGAGCGCGCCGAGCAGCTGGTTCGCCATCAGGACCCGGCGCACGCCGAAGCGGGCGCAGATGCCGAGCTGCTGCACGTTGGCCACCGTCATGCCCCAGGCGCCGGCGGCGAGCTGCTGGGCGAAGATCTGCGGCGCCATCGTCGTCTTGCCGTGCGGCGCCAGCAGGACATCGGTCGCGACGGTGAAGTCGCGCATCCAGGCGTGGTTGTGCGCCAGCGCCGAATCGCGAATCACCGCCAGCGGCAGCGGCAGGTCGCCGGCGAGAAGGCTCCAGCCCTGCGCGCCGATGGCCGAGAGCGGCAGCGGCGCGGCAGACAACGGATAGCCCTTGGTCGTCGAGTCGAGGATCTCGGCAAGGATCGGGCTCAGATCGATGGCGTTCATGGCGTCGCTCCGCCGTTCGGGAACAGGTCGTCGCGCAGGCACGCCTTGAAGCGGCCGGGCGCCACTTCGCGCAAGGGCGGCACCGTCGTTGCGCAGGCTTCGACCGCATGGGGGCAGCGGGTGCGGAAAACGCAGCCCGACGGCGGATCGACCGGGCTCGGGATATCGCCCTGCAGCAGCCGACGCGAGCGCCGTGCCTCGGGATCGGGCCGTGGCGAGGCGTCGAGCAGGGCCCGGGTGTAGGGATGCTGCGGCGTCCGGTACAGCTCCTCGGCCGGCGCCACCTCCATGATCTTGCCGAGATAGAGCACGACGATGCGGTCGCAAAGGTATTCGACGACGTCGAGATCGTGCGAGATGAACAGCATCGTCAGGCCGAAGCGCTCGCGCAGATCGCTCAGCAGGTTGAGCACTTGCGCCTGGATCGATACGTCGAGCGCCGATACCGGCTCGTCGGCGACGATGAACCGCGGCTCGACCGCCAGGGCGCGGGCGATGCCGATGCGCTGGCGCTGGCCGCCCGAGAACTCGTGCGGGTAGCGGCGCGCGTGCTCGGGCGCGAGGCCGACGAGGGCCAGCAACTCGGCGATCCGTGCGGCGCGCGCCGGTCCCGGGTGCAGGCCGTGCGTCGCCAGCGCCTCGGCAAGCGTGTCGCCGACCCGCCGACGCGGATTGAGACTCGCGTACGGGTCCTGGAAGATGATCTGCAGGCGCCGCCGGTAGGGGCGCATCGCCCGCGCCGACAAGGGCACGAGGTCGGTGCCTTCGAAGCGGATCGCACCGGCGCTCGGCTCGATCAGCTTCAGCACCGCACGGCCGATCGTGCTCTTGCCCGATCCCGATTCGCCGACCAGCCCGAGCACCTCGCCCGCCGCGATGTCGAAGCTGACATCGTCGACCGCGCGGACCGGCCGGTCGCGCCGGCCGAAATACTTCTTCAGGCCCTGCACGCGCAGCATCGGCTCGCTCACAGCTCGCTCCAGCGCAGGCAGCGCGAACGACGATCGGCAGTGATGTCGGCCAGCGGCGGCATCGCGGCCGAGCACTCGGGCACGGCCAGGGTGCAGCGCGGCGCGAAGGCGCAGCCGGGCAGCGGATCGAGCGGGCTCGCGACCTGACCGGCGATCGCATTCAGGCGTCGCTTCGGCCGGCGCCCCGCGCCGTCGAGGGCACGGCGCGGCAGGCAGGCGAGAAGCCCCTGCGTGTACGGATGACGCGGCGCCCGGAAAAGGGCTCGCACGTCGGCCTCCTCGACCACCCTGCCGGCGTACATGACGACCACGCGGTCGGCGATCTCGGCGACGACGCCGAGGTTGTGGGTGATGAACAGGACCGCCATGCCGATGTCGCGCCGCAGCTTGTCGAGCAGCGCCAGGATCTGCGCCTGGATGGTGACGTCGAGGGCGGTCGTCGGCTCGTCGGCGATCAGGAGCAAGGGGTCGCAGGC
>Ga0207644_10002859_pt1 | contig 11132 bp, 10 predicted proteins | sample KBSS73metaG_FD_184326 | JGI IMG/M metagenome (GOLD analysis project Ga0207644, IMG submission 184326) | Switchgrass rhizosphere microbial communities from Kellogg Biological Station, Michigan, USA - KBS S7-3 metaG (SPAdes) (version 2) | ecosystem: Host-associated > Plants > Roots > Rhizosphere... | reverse complement strand
TTGAAGGTTTGTGCGGAAATTTTTAATGACACGACAGCTAAGCCAATAAAAAACAACGTCCTTTTCATAGGTAATTCGGTTAATAAGATGAAAATAGCTATATCAGCTTGTTTAAGCAACTTCAGTACTTGCGGCTTTCCCGATCATTCTTTCCCCTTCGATCTTCTTCTGCAATTCCAGAATCGCACCGATCAAAGCCTCGGGGCGTGGAGGGCAGCCTTGTACATATATATCCACCGGAATAACCCTGTCCACACCTTTTACCACATGATAGCCATGCTGCCAATACGGGCCGCCGCAATTGGAGCATGAACCCATCGAGATCACATATTTAGGTTCGGGCATTTGCTCATAAAGACGTTTGATGCGCTCAGCCATTTTAAAAGTCACGGTACCTGCTATGATGATCACATCTGCCTGGCGTGCTGAAGGGCGTGGGAACACGCCAAAACGGTCCATATCATAGGTCGAGGCGAAAGAACCCATCATTTCAATAGCGCAGCAGGCGATACCAAAACTCAATGGCCAGATGGACGACAGGCGTGCCCAGTTGAGCAGGTCGTTCATTTTGGTCACCACCACACCACCGCTTTCGTTCATGCTTTCAGGATTCATTGCCGGGCTTTTTAAAAGTTGGTTTAAACATGGGTTTTCTTATCGGCTGTGGAGCGTCAATAGTAGTGGCAGGAGCAGTTGCAGTAACAGGTTGGATGTTCGCAGTTTCAAGGCTGAATTCTTTCACTTTATAAGCGTTTTGCTGTTGGTTCAGCTTTTCATATAATGAAACAGGAACTTGTGTATCCACAATTGGTTTAACGGGTTTCGGTTTTATCCAGTCGAGGTCGCCTTTAACCCAAACGTACGCCAATCCCAATAGCAATATGCCTAAAAAGATAAACATTTCAGTAAGCGACAGCCATCCCCAGCGCGAATCGACCTTTGCAGCCTCGTGGTTGCCAAATACTGTCGCCCATGGTAATATGAAGATCATTTCTACGTCGAACAACAAGAAGATCAGCGCTATAACATAAAACCGTGAGTTAAAAGGCACCCAGGCACTCCCAACCGTTTCTTCGCCACATTCGTAGGAAGTCAGCTTCTCGGGAGTGGGATTTTTAGGTGCAATCATTCTTGAGACAAAAAAAGCCCCTACCACCATCAAAATTCCTGTAATTAAAAAGATGAGTATCTTTCCAAATTCTGATATTTGCGAAACCCCTTGCATGACTACAAATTTAGCAAAACAAACAGACTTTGACGCAATAATAATCGGTGCCGGCGCCTGCGGGCTGATGTGCGCCGTACAGGCAGGTTACCTTGGTAAGCGTGTACTATTGCTTGAAAAGAATGACCGCCCCGGTGCCAAAATACTCATTAGCGGAGGAGGAAGATGCAATTACACCAACCTCTATGCATCACCTCAGCAGTTTATTTCGCAGAATGAGCATTTCTGCAAATCGGCCTTTGCGCAATGGTCGGTTGAGGATACTGTCACTTTTTTTGAGACCTATGACATTATCGGCAAGGAAAAAACCTTAGGGCAGCTTTTCCCGGTAAGTGATAAGGCAAAAGATGTAGTGAATGTATTTACCAATCTTTGTGATGATTTTGGGCAGGAGCTATGGTGTGATGCGGAGGTTGTAAGTGTTGAAAAGGTTGGAGAAGGTTTTTCTGTTAATGTCGTCCGAAATGGCAAAGAACAAAGTTTGCTCGTTCCCAAAGTGGTTATGGCGGCGGGCGGATTACCTATACCCAAAATGGGCGCTACCGATTTGGGATTGAAAACTGCGCGAAAGCTTGGGATGAAAGTAACCGAGACCGCGCCCGCATTAGTACCGCTCACTATAACCGGGAAAGACCAGGACTGGTATGCGCAACTATCTGGCAACAGCCTTTTCTGCAGGGTTTGGAATGATAAAGCCAGTTTTGAGGAGAATATTTTGTTTACTCATTGGGGACTAAGCGGTCCGGCGATATTGCAGATTTCGTCCTATTGGCGGCCAGGCGAATGGATTTATATTGATCTGCTGCCAAATCAGAACATCACAGAGCTGATACAACAGGAGCGGGAAGCTAACGGCAAAAAGATGCTTCTGGCTTATTTATCCGGATTGTTTACCCGCAAATTTGCTGAAGCCATAAGCGATAAATTACCTGCCGACAAAAACTTAGCTTCATTAAGTAATGCCGACCTGGAAAATATATCCGGACTTATACACGAGTTCAAAGTAAAACCAGCCGGGGATAAAGGTTACGATAAAGCCGAGGTAATGCGCGGCGGAGTATCGACAGATGAACTATCATCCAAAACACTGGAGGCCAAAAAAGTACCCGGTTTATTTTTCGGCGGCGAATGCGTAGACGTAACCGGTTGGCTGGGCGGTTATAATTTCCAATGGGCTTGGGCAAGCGGATTTGTTATAGCACAGAATCTTTAGGAAAGCTAAGCTGGAGAGATATGCGCAGTTGTCGTGCCGAACTTGTTTCGGCATCCCATCGGAAAGGTATACAACATATAAGTCTGCTATTGGTAAATCGCAGACCAAGCAAGCCTGAACGTCCTGTGGGGTGCCGAAACAAGTTCGGCATGACGTTGGGGTAATTGTTAACCTGCACTAAATATTTTACTACTTTTGGTCTTACCTTGCTCTATGACAAAAAAATTCCTCGGGTTAACAGGCTATCAATGGACATGCATTTTATATGTAGCAGTCGCTATTTTTACCTGGCAGCTCAAATACTTCAGGCATATTGATAACAATTATCTCATCTTCAGGGATTCGTGGTATCATGCCCGTGCGCATCTGAATTTGTATGCCGCCTACCCCAAAGAGTATGGCGATATCTATTATTACGGACCACTATTTACCTTGTTTGTTGCCCCGTTTGCTGTACCGCCTGAAGCAGTTGGATTTTTTTTGTGGGAGGTAGCCAATGCGCTTGCGGTAATCCTCGCCGTAAACATGTTGCCATTGGACAATAAACGAAAGACAGCCATGTTGCTGCTGTGCGCCATCGAGTTTGCCAATTCGGTATTTTACATGCAGTTCAATCCGATGATAACGGCGGTGATTATCATCAGTTTTATGCTGATCGAAAAGGAAAAGGAACGGTGGGCAACGCTTCTCATCGTTGCGGGTACTTTGGTAAAGTTGTACCCGGTAGTCGGGCTAGCATTTTTTCTGTTTTCAAAGAATAAGCCGAAATTTATTATCTGGTCGGTTATTTGGGCCGTCGTGCTATTCTTCGCGCCGATGATCGTTTCCAGTCCTTCATTTGTCATTCAGTCCTACCATCAATGGTTTGAAGCATTGAGTGCCAAAAGCGCTTTAAATACTGGCTTAAATACCTCGCAGGATATGTGCGTAATGGGTGTAGTGAGGCGATTAACCGGAAACGTGAATGTTCCTAACTTGCCATTTCTGGTAGCCGGAGCTGCTATTTTTGTTTTGCCGTTATTCCGCTTTAAACAGTTTCAATCTTACAAATTCAGGCTGCAGATATTGGCTACATCGCTCATTATGGTGGTGATCTTCAGTACCGGCGCCGAGCACCCTACCTTTATTATCGCCGTAGCCGGAGCGATGTTATGGATGCTGATACAGGAAAAACCATTTACAGCCACCAATATTATACTCATCGTTTTATTGCTTGTTGTAACCGGTCTTGGATTGACAGATGCCATGCCGAAGCCCATTCGCCAGGATATTATCGCCAAATATTCCATCAAAGCGTGGCCATGTATTGTGGTGTGGCTGATGATCTCGTGGGAGTTGCTGTTTAAGGATTTTGCTGCTAAAGAATATTTAAAGGAAGAGCAGTTGGTTTTGTCTGATGCGCATGCGAAACCGTAAATATTTAGAAGATGACAATGGAGCAGATATTTATAAAATATATCAACACTTTCTTTAATAGCCTCATCGATGTATTTGGTTTCACGGTGAAAGATGAATTTGATGACGGTCAATCGTACCTTATTGAGTATAGTTCTAAGACTTTTGTGATTAAGATTGAGAAATATTTCCGAGAATTTTATGCAGCACTATATAGGTTAGATGATTCCCAAGAGGAGATTAATCTTTTAAATTTGTTAGATTATTTAAATCAGGATAATGAAATTAAATTAGTATCAGAATCCTTTCATCAAGAAAAAAACATCGAGGAGTGTTATAAAAAGCAATTAAATCAAATATCAACATTAATTTATGACAACTTTCCAGCAATTAATGATTTTTTTAAGAGTGATGATTATAAATCAAAGGTTATTAGTTTAAAGAATTACATCATAAATAAACATCCTGAATTATTTAAAAGAGGCTGATTAACTAAGCCGTCTGTTCACTAGTCCGGATTTATAATGCGGACTAAAATAACCAGAAACTTATAATCTCCGAAACAACTCAATCACTGCTGCTTATGTGCAGCCTTTACCTGCTTAAAATAAGCAATCAGCTTATCCACATTGTAAATATTAAACTGCCCGGATTGTATCTTATCCACCACATCGGGCTCGTCGCCCATGATGTCGCTCATCACATCTTTAAAATTGATGGGGGTTAATTGCTGCATCACTGCTGTATTGGCGCCATAGTAAAATGTGGTTATCACCTTGCCCTTTCCGCCACCACCGCCGCCGAGATTGATACCCACGCCGCCGCCAAAACCACCATAACCTCCAGTGCCGATACCTCCGCCAAATTCCGGTGTAACCCGGGAGCCAAGCCCGCCGCCGCCACCACCTGTGGCCACATTGGCAACATATAGTTTGGTTTCTTCATCCAGTGCAACCTGTACAAAATCAAGTTCCTTTTTACTCCAATTGGAATTGCCGGGTGCATGGGCCACCACAAAACTATCACGACCGATCATAAATGATTTCAGGTCGCTGGCGCTGAGCTTATAAGGATTAGCTTTGCTGTCGTCCTTAAACTCAATAAAGCCTTCGTCTTTTATCGGTCCTTTGTTGGATGGATTTTCCCTAATCAGCCCGGTTATTTTGTTGCCTTTTATATCGGTAAAAGAGCCGGCTTGCCATTTTTGTGATTTTGCTGAGACAGCGATCAGCATGCAGAATAAAATGATTAAAATTGAGCGCATAATCGATTTAATACAAAATAACGTAATTTTTACCTATATCATATGATTGTTGACCTAAGAAGCGATACTGTTACAAAACCTACTCCCGGCATGCTGGAGGCCATGTGGAACGCAAAGGTAGGTGACGACGTTTTTGGCGAAGATGAAACTGTAAATGCACTGGAAGAAAAAACCGCCAAAATGTTCGGGATGGAAGCGGCATTGTTTTGCCCTTCGGGAACAATGACCAACCAGATCGCTATCAAATGTTTTACACAACCATTGGACGAACTGATTGCCGATCAAACCTCGCACGTATACCGTTACGAGGGTGGGGGAATCGCTTTTAATTCGGCTGTGTCAACACGTTTACTGAACGGCGATCGCGGTAGGATCACTGCTGAAATGATTGAACCGGAGGTTAACGCTGAAAATATACATTATCCACATACAAGTTTGGTGGTGTTAGAGAATACAGTAAACAAAGGTGGAGGCAGCTGCTATACATTAAATGACATTAAACCGATTGCCGCTTTGTGCCGGGAAAAGGGCTTAAAGCTGCACCTGGATGGCGCCCGAATCTTCAATGCCCTGATCCATACCGGTGATAAGACTGCTGACTACGGAAAATATTTTGATGGTATATCTGTTTGCCTTTCTAAAGGCCTGGGGGCTCCCGTGGGTTCTGTTTTATTAGCAGATAAAGACACCATCAAATATGCACGCCGCTTACGTAAAGTATTTGGCGGTGGCATGCGCCAGGCCGGCTTTTTAGCAGCCGCGGGTATTTATGCGCTCGATCATCATGTACAACGGTTGAAAACAGACCATACCCATGCACGTATATTGGCTGATGAATTGTGGAAAAGCAGTTGGGTAAAAAATGTACTGCCTGCTGATACTAACATCGTATTGTTTGATACAGTTGAACCCGCTGATGTAATTTTAAAGAAATTATCGGATAAAGGCATCCAAGCAAACAGCACCGACACGCACCGCATCCGTTTTGTAACACATCTGGACGTTCATCCCGATCAGGTGGAGTATGTGGTGAAAGTCTTAAGTCAGGGGTTTTAAAGTCCTTAGTCTTGAGTCGAAAGTCTTAAGTCGGATTATCCATCATTTTGAACTTTACGACTCAAGACTTACGACTTCTAACTTCCTATTTCAACTCCCGGTCTGCCGACTGCCTTTCTACCATCCAGCCCGGATATTCTCGTGGCAATGCGCTTATTTCGTTTATCTTATTCAAGTCGTCTTCTGACAACACTAATTCAACCGATTTTACATTATCCAGTAGCTGATCCGGGTTTTTAGCGCCGATGATAGTGCTGGTTATTCCTTTTTGCAAACGCACCCAGGCCAAAGCTACCTGTGCGGCAGAAACGTTGTACTGTTTGCCCACTTCGGTAATCACATCGATAATGTCATAAGCCTTTTCTTTATTCACGGGAGGGAAGTCGAAGGTATCCCGGCGTGAGTCGCCGGCTTTTTCGTTATTGCGGTTGTATTTTCCTGATAAGAACCCACCTGCCAGCGGGCTCCAGGGCATTATTCCTAAGTTTTGGTCTAACGCCACCGGAACAACTTCTCGCTCAATGTCGCGACTGGTTAGCGAATAGTAATACTGCAAGCCTATAAATTTGTTCCAGCCATGTTTGTCGGCTATACCAAGTGCTTTCATCACCATCCAGGCTGGCCAGTTGCACACAGCGATGTAGCGCACCTTGCCGGTGAGAACGATATCATTCAAAGCTCTCATGGTTTCTTCAACCGGCGTTTTCGGGTCGACCCCGTGTACATACAGAACGTCGATATGATCCATTTGCAAGCGCTGCAAGCTTTCATCTACCGACTGAAAGATATGGTAGCGCGAAAGGCCTACATAATTTTTGCCTTCACCCATGCGCCCCCGCACTTTGGTGGCTATTACTAAGTCGTTCCTGTTAATTCGCAGATCAATAATGGATTGTCCCAGCAACCTTTCCGATTCGCCATACGAATAAACATTCGCCGTATCAATAAAGTTAATGCCCGAATCGACTGCCGTTTTCATCAGTTCATTAACAGCGTCCCGCTGAAGTTTACCGATGTTTTCCCAAATGCCACCGCTGCCGCCAAAAGTCATTGTACCAAAGCAAAGTTCGGACACCACCAGACCGGTGTTCCCTAAAAAGTTGTATTTCATAAGTGTTGGATTGATTTAGCGTAAAATTGAGCTTTTTGTCAGAATACAACAGTCAGAGGAGGGTAAAAGTTCGGGGTTAGAGATTAGTTAAATAAAGATTAGAGATTAGTGATTGTAATTAGCATTTGTAAATAATATGTACCAGACAACCAATTTCTAATTATCTAATTTCTATCCCCACTGTATCATTGCCGCACAAAATTTGTTCGATTACGCACATGTATTTAATTTATCCGTTGATCTATTTTATTGATTATCAGTATATTTTAAAGTTGGCATTGATTTTATGTTGATAGGGCATAACCTGGAACAGTCATGCTCAAAAGTTACCTTAAAATTCTTGTCCGCAGCTTACAACGCAATCGCTTGCTTGCTTTTATCAATATCATTGGTTTATCTATCGGCATCAGTGCCGCACTGGTAATCTATCTCATCGTTCACTATGATTTTACTTTTGATAAATTTCATAAAGAGGGTGACCGTATTTACCGTGTAGTATCCAATTTTACTTACGAGGGACAACCTGGTTACAACAGTGGTGTGAGCGGACCTATACCAAACGCTGTCAAAACACAGGTGACGGGTGTTCAGGCGTCGGCGCCGCTTTTCAGTTTGCTTCAAACCGATACTTATGTGCCCGGTAAAAGCGGCCGGGTAAAATATAAGGAACAGAATGATATCATTGTAACGGATAAAGCTTATTTTGATATTTTTGAATATAAATGGCTGGCCGGTTCGGCGTCTTCTTCGTTGAATGAACCTAACCAGGTGGTATTAACCTCCGATAGGGCCAAAAAGTATTTTCCGGGACTCAACTATGATCAAATAATCGGACGGACAGTAACCTATGATACAATCAGGACAACCGTAACGGGAATAATTGAAAGCATTAAAGAACACACAGACTTTCCTTATAACGATTTTATCTCTTTTGCGACAATTTCTACTAATAACGATCTAAAAAAACGATTGAGTTTAAATAACTGGGGTGGAACAAGCCCAGAGCGGCAGCTATTTGTCAAACTGATGCCGCAAACTCAGCCTGGTGCTATTGAGCAACAACTCAATAATTTATTGAAGAAGAACGAGCAAAAACGGGACGACAATAAAGGCAATACGCATACCCTGCATCTACAATCTTTGGCCGACATCCATTTCAATGCCAATTACGGCACGTTCAGTGGTCGCGTAGCTAGCACCACTACTTTGTATCAATTGTTCGCCATCGCCGGTTTTATATTGTTACTGGGCTGTATAAATTTTATCAACCTCACTACAGCGCAAGGGTCGCGACGGGCCAAAGAGATCGGGATACGTAAAACCATGGGTAGCAGCCGCAAGCAGTTGATCGGACAGTTCCTTACAGAAACGTTTGCTATCACTACAATATCAGTTCTTATTTCAGTAGCAATAGCGCCGTTCATATTGAAACTGTTCAGCAATTTTGTTCCAGCTGATGTAGATGCTAACGTTTTCCATCAATCATCGGTAATAGGGTTTTTGTTGATTCTTACCATCATTGTGAGCCTGGCTTCCGGATTTTATCCGGCGCTGGTACTATCGGGTTACAAACCTGTTTCGGTGCTCAAAAGCCAGTCGCAGGTAAGCGATGGACAAACCAAAGGCACCTGGCTGCGTAAGTCATTAACAGTAACTCAATTCGGTATAGCGCAGTTTTTTATAATAGCTACGCTGTTTGTAAGCAAGCAGATTTATTACGCAGTGCATAAAGATTTAGGCTTTAAGAAAGATGCGATCATTATTATCAATTCACCCTGGAAGAACCGCACAGCCGGTCTCAATAAAGTATTCCTGAACAAGCTGAACACCATGCCGCAGGTTGAAATGGTGAGTGAGGGCAGGGATGCACCGACATCAAATGATGGACATTCTACCCAGGCTACTTATCGCGACGGCAAGAAGGAGATAAAAGGGGAGCTCGGTCTTAAGTTTGGTGATGAGAATTATATCAAGGTTTATCACATCAAACTGCTGGCTGGCCGCAACCTGCTGCCTTGCGATACGTCAAAGGCATTCCTGATTAATGAAACTTATGCGCGTATGATCGGTTTCAAAGACCCTCACCACGCGATAGGCAAACAGATAGATGATTTTAATGGCGATACACCCATGAAGATAGCCGGGGTGGTTGCCGATTTTCATCAGGAATCATTGCACGCGCCTATTGCGCCATTAGCTATAGTCACCAGCACGAACAAATATTTTAATGGCACATTCCATATCGCCCTAAAACCTGAAGCAACCGGAGGGGATTGGCATGAAGCTATTACTTCGATACAAAAGATATATAAATCGCTGTACCCCGATGACGACTTCGAATATCATTTTTTTGATGAAAGCATTGCGCATTTATATGACCAGGAGCAACATACCTCAATGCTGCTGAGCTGGGCCACGGGATTATCCATATTCATCAGCTGCATGGGCTTGTTTGGCCTGGCAATCTATACCATCGGCAGACGCACCAAAGAAATCGGTGTACGTAAAGTGCTGGGAGCAACCGTAATGCAAATCATCGCGTTGCTTTCGACAGAAATGGTGGCGCTGGTTGTTTTAGCTTTTGCTATTGTAACGCCTTTAGTATGGTACGTAATGAACAAATGGATGCAGAATTTTGCTGAACATACTTCGCTAAGCTGGTGGGTGTTTGGTTTAAGCTGTGGTGGAATGCTATTTATCGCCTTACTAACCCTCAGCTACCAAACGATCAAAGCGGCTGTTGCAAACCCGGTGAAGAGTTTGAGGAATGAATGAGTTGGAGATTAGTTAATCAGAGATCAGAGATTAGTTAGCCAAAGATTAGAGATTAATTATTCTACGATTATAAAACTAATTATTCTACGATTATAAAACTAATCTCTAATCAACTAATCTCCAATCAACTAAAGTACTCCCATTCCCACACTTCGCCTTCGTCCTCATCAATAGCTGTTCCTATCAATTTGAAGTTGTTTTTGCGGAGAATGCGGACGGAGTAATTCTCTTCTTTTAAGGTTTGCGCTGTTATCCTGACGGATGGATCGGTTTTCAAGGATAGTTGTATCAGTGTTTGGGCTATTTGCGTACCGATGCCCTTTTGCTGGTATTGAGGGAAGGTGCCGTAAGCAATTTCCACTTTACCGTTTGTTGGTTTGCCTTTAAACGCGGCAGCAGCTACCAAATTTCCACCCATCTGCACGTAATAGCATATCCAGGGTGGATTGTAGCCGACCTTTTTATAAAAATCGACGCACATATAAATACTTTCCTGGCAATCGGGGTGATTGGCAAATTCCGGGTTTTCTTCCAGGCGTTCTCTTATGGGTATCAATTGCATGCTTCTCAAATATACTACAATATGCCTGTATGCTCACGTTATCAAAACTTAAAGTTTATCAGTCATGTTTTACTATCAATGAAAAGAATTTTAAAGAAACTGGAAAAAATAGGGCGCGACCCGAAGATCACTGCCAAAGCCGCCGGTTTACGATATGTAGCTGACTCGATGCCGGGATACACCCGTAAAAAATCGGGCAAAGGCTTTAGTTTTTATGACGCCGATGGCAAGCTGGTTAAAGATGAAGAATTGATCGATCGTTTTAATAGGTTAGTTATCCCGCCGGCATATACCAATGTGTGGATATCACCTTATGAGAACGGTCATTTGCAGTTTACGGCGGTGGATGCCGCCGGACGGAAGCAATACCGCTATCATCCCGAATGGAATAAACTACGCAATCAATCCAAATACTATCATTTACGCTTGTTTGCGGAATACTTGCCTTGGATCCGCAAACAGGTGGATAAAGATCTGACCCGTCAAAACCTCGACCACGACAAAGTAGTGGCTCTTGTCATCCGCATTATG
>Ga0207644_10002858_pt1 | contig 11132 bp, 10 predicted proteins | sample KBSS73metaG_FD_184326 | JGI IMG/M metagenome (GOLD analysis project Ga0207644, IMG submission 184326) | Switchgrass rhizosphere microbial communities from Kellogg Biological Station, Michigan, USA - KBS S7-3 metaG (SPAdes) (version 2) | ecosystem: Host-associated > Plants > Roots > Rhizosphere... | reverse complement strand
AGGCGGCTACAATTTGTCCAACCTAATAAACGCCACCCGAGATTTACCGTGGCAGGAGAAACCAAGGTAAATGCCGGAGGCCGACGACGTAACCCAACTACTTGCTGCATGGAGTGAAGGCGACAGTTCAGCATTGGATAAACTGTTGCCCCTGGTCGATGAGGAACTTCATCAACTCGCACATCGCTACATGAGACGCGAGCGCAACAATCACACACTGCAAACTACGGCCCTCGTGAATGAGGCTTACATCAAGCTAGTCGATCAGAAGGTGCGCTGGCAGAATCGCGCGCACTTTTTTGGCATCGCGGCTCAGATCATGCGGCGAATCCTGGTTGACCACGCGAGAAAGCATCTCGGGCCGAAGCGGGGAGGTGGTAACGTCGTGTCATTTGACGATGCAGCGCTGGTTTTTAGTGATGAACGTGCGGCCGAGTTAGTCGCCCTTGATGAAGCGCTGGCTGTTCTGGAGCGTTTAGATAAGCGCAAGGGCCAGGTGGTTGAAATGCGATACTTCGGCGGACTGAGCGTCGATGAAATCGCAAGCGTACTCTCCGTCTCGCCTGACACAATCACTCGAGATTGGCGACGTGCAAAGGCCTTCTTACGACGAGAACTGAGCGCGAGTTGAGAATGACGCCAGAGCGTTGGCAGGAAATTGATCGAGTTCTTAGCGAGGCGCTTGATCGCGAGCCCGCCGAACGTGCGTCATTTTTGGGTGTGGCCTGCGGCGACGATTTGGAATTGCGACGTGAAGTTGAGTCTCTCCTTGCTAACGATCTGCCAAACACAATTGTTGGCAACAAAGCGGCGGAAGAAGCAACCCAACTACTACAGACTCACGGACTCAAAAATGAAATTGGACCTTACCAGGTAATTCGATCGCTCGGGGTTGGTGGCATGGGCAGCGTTTTCCTTGCCCACGACAATCGTCTGAATCGCCCGGTCGCCGTCAAACTAATCTCTTATTACACAGCTGCCGAAGAAGAGCGAGTCCTGCGTTTCCGTCAGGAAGCACTCGCTGCATCCGCGTTGAATCATCCAAACATCCTTACGATTTACGAGGTTGGAGAAGTCGATGGAAACAGTTTCATTGCGACGGAATTTGTTGATGGATTAACTCTTCGAGAACTGATCGATCGTGGTTCTTTACCGGTAGAAAAGTGTATCGACATTGCGAAGCAAGTGGCCACTGCCCTGTCAGCAGCTCACGCGGCCGGAATAGTTCATCGAGACATTAAACCGCCAAACGTCATGGTGCGTACCGATGGCCTGGTGAAGATTTTAGATTTCGGAGTAGCGAAATTCACTCAACCGTCAAATGAAGCGCTGGCGAACGCCGCAGTCGAAACAACCCCTGGTACGGTCATAGGCACGGCTGCATATATGTCGCCCGAGCAAGCGCGTGGCACTTCCATCGATCATCGCTCAGACATATGGAGCCTCGGCGTAATCATTTATGAGATGCTCACTGGTCGGCGACCTTTTGGTGGCAAAACTGCTTTGGATCAAATGTCGGCTGTCATCGAGCGGCAACCAACGGCTATCGCTCAATATCGGAGCGATGTTCCAGTAGTTTTAGAAAATATCGTTTTCAAAGCGCTCGAGAAAGATCGCGAGCGTCGGTATCAAAGCGCAACCGAAATTCTTGCTGAGCTCCAGGAGTGCTCCAAGTTGCTCGGAAGCGAAGGCACTCAAGTCTCTCACTCAAAGTCAGGATTAATTCGGAGCTCTAGACCGTTAAGCGATTCCTCAATCGCAGTACTGCCTTTTGTGAACGTCAATAAAGATCCGGACAACGAATATTTTTGCGATGGTTTGTCGGAAGAGCTGCTAAACGCTCTTGCCAGGATCAAAGACTTGAGAGTTGCGGCGAGGACATCCGCATTTTCATTCAAAGGCAAAGAGACTACGGTCAGGGAAATTGGTAGGGCCTTGAACGTCAACTCAGTTTTGGAAGGCAGCGTTCGCAGGTCCGGCAATCGATTACGGATCAGCGTTCAATTGATTAATTGCGAGAACGGTTATCAACATTGGGCTGAACGATACGACCGCGAGATTCAAGATATTTTCGACGTACAGGACGAGATCACCCTGGCAATTGTCGATGCGCTCAAGGTTAAGCTTCTGCGCAAAGAGAAGGACGCCCTTCTTAAGCGTTACACAGATAACGTTGAGGCTTATCAACTCTACTTGAAAGGCCGTTATTACTGGTGGAACCCTGCGCCTGATTATTTTAGAAGAAGTCGTGAATACTTTGAGCGTGCGGTTGATGCTGATCCAACGTATGCATTGAGCTATGCCGGTGTGAGTAGTTATTACGGATTCGGTTCCGCCTGGGGAATGGTGCCACCGGACATGGGTTGGCCCAAAGCGACTGAAGCGAACGCTAAGGCGCTTGCTCTCGACAACACTCTCGCAGAGGTGCACGCAAACGAGGGTGGCATCAACATGGTTCTTCGGCGTGACTTTGCCGCTGCCGAACAAAACTTCGATCGAGCCCTCGAAATTAATCCTGGTTTTCAAGAGGCTCATTACATCTACTCGTTTTACCTCACGATTCGTGGTCGTTTCGATGAAGCTATTGCCGAAGCACAGGAAGCACTCGACCTGGATCCGTTCTCAGTCCGACTTAATCATCACCTTGGTCAAACATTTTTTCTTGCCCGACGGTACGCTGAAGCTATCAATCAGTATCAGCAGGCGATTGAACTAGATACAAGCAATCCTCAGCTTCATGAGTCGCTCGCAGAAGCTTATGAGCAACAAGGTCTACACGACGAGGCGATTGGTGAATGGCAGAACATACTAAGGCTGGAGGGAGATTCTTCAGGAGCCGACAGTCTCCGCACGATTTATGCAAACCAGGGCTTCGAGGCTGGAATTAAGTCGATTGCAAAAATCAAAACCGGCCAGTTGGAACGGAAAGCGGTGTCAGGTGAGTACGTTCCGGCTATTCATTTAGCAAGAGCCCACCTCAAGCTGGGAAATAACGACAAAGCTCTCGACCTATTGACGAAAGCCTGCGACGAACGAAATGTCTTTCCGCTCTTGATTGAGGCGGATCCAACCTACGATCGGTTGAGATCTGACGAACGTTTCGCGAACCTGATGCGAGCTGCCAACCTCGCAGGCAAAGCCGCGGTTACAGACAGCAAAGGTACGCAGCTGCCGATAACGCAAACCTCCGTCGATGACAATCGCACCGCGCAAACGGAAACGAACAATGTCAGCAAAAGACGTATAACTTTTCTGCTCGTCGGTGTGGTCTTGGCGTTACTTGCTGCGGTAGGAGCGATTGCTTACTGGCAGTGGACCAAACGTCTCTCGCCAATCGAGTCGCTTGCAGTGCTCCCTTTCAGAAATGAAACGAATAACACCGATCTCGATTGGTTGTCGGAAGGAATGCCTGACTCTCTAATCAACAGCCTTTCGCAGATTCCACACTTATCGGTAAAGTCCAGGAGTTCCGTTTTCCGTTATAAGGGACGAGATGTCGACGCAGAGAAAGTTGCATCCGAACTATCGGTGCAAGCAGTACTTGAGGGGCGGGTACTTCAACATGGTAGTGACCTGACAATTTCGTTGTCCCTCGTTGACGGAGGAAGCGGTAATCAGATTTGGGGCGAACAATATGATCGAAACATTTCGCAAATCGTAACTCTGCAAAATGAAATTGCTCGGGATGTTTCCTCCAAACTCCGCGTGCGCTTGTCAGGCGCTGACCAACAAAAACTACTCAAAGACTACACTGCAAATTCCGAGGCGTACGAACTGTACCTCAGGGGCCGTGTGCATGTTTTTAAGTTGATACCGACCGAAATCCGACAAGGGATTTCGGATTTTGAGCACGCAATTCAGTTAGATCCTAACTATGCGTTGGCCTACGTCGGCCTCTCGGAGGCGAATCGTTCGTTGGCAATTGGCAGTGAAGAAAACCCAAACGAGTTTCTTTTGCGAGCTAAGGAAGCCTCGGAGAAAGCATTAGCGCTCGATGATTCTTTGTCGGAAGCGCACACCGATTGGGCTGCTACTGTCTTCTGGTATGACAGAAATTGGAGCGCCGCTGAAGAACAATACAAACGTGCGCTGCAGCTCAATCCCAGATCTGTCGATGCTCATATTTTCTACGCTCACTTATTATCGAACACGGGACGACATGATGAGGCGCTCTCTGAAATACGACGCGCGCGTGAGCTCGACCCCGTCAATCCATTTGTTGGTTCGCTTGAAGGACAGTTCCTGCTACATGCGGGTCGGTTTGATGAGGCACTCAACAAGTTGAAAGAAACCTCAGCGCTGGCGCCTGGTTTCTGGTTCCCCCATGTTTTTGCGAGCAGCGCCTACATTGAAAAAGGTATGTATGCTGAAGCTGTCGCTGAAGCGCACCGCGCCACTGAACTGTCGAATTCGCAAACTGTGTCGCTGAGCTTCGAGGCCGTGGCGTTAGCGAGGTGGGGCAAGAAGACGGAAGCCCAGACAATTCTAGAAAAGATGCTCAAAATGGGAGACGGCAAAGATCGATGGGTTCCTCCATCCCACATTGCATTGATATACGCTGCTCTCGGCAACAATGATGAAGCCTTTACCTGGTTAGATAAAGCCTTCGAGCAACACGACCCAAAGCTCGCTTTCCTAAAGGTCGAACGGAAGTGGGATCCCATTCGCAGCGACCCGCGATTTGCGGTTGTCATGAAACGAGCAAACTTTTGAAAGTAGCTGAAGCGTAAGACCCACGCACAATCAAATGATTTCGCAAACATCGTCTACTCAAATCCGTGTAGCCGTTGAAGAGGAGGCACAGGCAATAACGGATCTCATCAACGTTGCTTTTAGAGGAGCCGAGCAATTCTTCATCGACGAAGACCGAATCAATCTGTCCACGACTCTCGAACTGTTTGAGTCAGGAGAGTTCCTGGTCGCCTTCCACAGAGATGTGATGGTGGGTTCGGTGTATCTTGAGCCACGGGGTGATCATACTTACCTGGGTTTGTTGTCGGTGGATCCATCAAGTCAACAATCAGGTTTAGGCTCGCAACTCATGACGGCGGCTGAAGCACACGCGCGAGCTCAGCAGAGTCGCTTCATCGACATTCTGATCGTCAATCTTCGCGAAGAACTTCCCGATTTCTATCGAAGGCGCGGATACATTGAAACAGGAACATCGCCATTTCCACCTGAGGTGCAAACTAAAGTACCTTGTCATTTCATCAACATGTCAAAGTCTCTTGTTGATTAGTCATCAATAGTCAACTTTGGCTAAGCTCGCGGCTCAGTAACTCATAACCAACAGATCTGAGAGGAGTTCAATATGCCCGTCTACATGGTCGAACGAAGTTTACCCGGCATCAAAATGGATCAACTTGCGGCTGCGCAAAAGGCTGCGATTGAAACCAGTGATAAGTTCACGGCTGAAGGAAAAGACGTCCGCTACATCCGGACCACATTTGTTCCGGGCGAAGCACACTGCATGTGCTTGTTTGAAGCAGCCAATCCGGAGGTTGTGAAGGAAGTGAATGAGGCGGCGCAGATTCCTTTTACGAGAATCATTGAAGCGCTCGACCTAACACCGCAGTAAGCAGGGCGCTAATTCTCGGCGGGCTGAGTCGAGTTGAGTTTCCTCGAAGCACAACTAAGGATTTAGCACGCTGTAAAGCTGTTGCGCGAGTTGCGCATTCAGCGGTTTAAGAATTTCATACTCGTCCATTGCTTGTTTCTTGTCATTAATGGCGAAGTATGTCAAAGCAAGATTAAAGTGTGCCTGGGCAAGTGTTGGTCTCAACTTGATCACTTGTTTGTAAGCTTCGATTGCCTCTGAATATCTGCGAGCATTGAAAAGCGTCAGTCCGAGATTGAAATGCGCTGAAGCATTGCCCGGCTCTATTGCCGCAGCTCGCTTCAATGCGTTTGCCGCATCCTCATAACGTTCCAACCCGTTGTAGGCATTTCCGAGATTCTTGTAAGCATACGAGAGGATCTCGTTTCGTTCCTGGAAACCTTGCGCGTAAGCCTGACCAGTATCACCGAGTAACCGAATCGCATTCTGACTCGCCTCAATTCCCTCCTGGAAGCGATTGGTGTGGTTGTATGCAAAACTCAGGTTGTTAAAGATCTCCGGATTTGAACCATCTGTTTTTAATGCTTGCTGATATGTTTCGATCGCTTCTGGATAACGATCCATGCGCGCCAAAGAAAATGCGAGTGGCAACAGAGCAGCGTTGTAATCGGGTTTCACCTTTAGGGCTTGCTGGTACGAAGTCACAGCCTCCGCAAATCGACCCTGATCGACAAAAACATTTCCAAGACCCGCAAATGCCCGAGCGTCATCTGGAGCTATTGTGGCGGCCAATCGATATTGTTCCTCAGCTTCTGCATATCTTGGCTTCGATGCACTGCGCGCCGCATTCGCACGCGCGAGGATTGGATCTTGTTTGCGAGCAGGTTGCGGCGGTGCCTCTTTCGGTTTGCGAGTATCTTTTATCTTGCCACCGCCCAAATTTCCCGCAGTAGTATTACCCGCGTGGACCACTGGATCTTTTGGAGCGCGGAAGATAATCGCAGCGCCACCAGTGATGTCGCGTATCAAACTTCCACCGCCGGTGGGTTCCTGGGAAAATGCTGGCGGCGCCGGCAGGGCAAAACCCACCAGAAGCAATAAAAACACTCTAAATAGACTGCTCTTCATTACAGCCACCCTTCTCAGACACATTATTAGCAAACGCGCGAAACTGCAGCTCGATGCGCTATTCAACGGCAACAAGCTTAGCAGATCAACACCAGTGCGAATTATGAATTTGGTTCAGAGGCAGTCAGAATTGTCTAGGGTATCGTGTATGCGGCTACGTGAGATGGCAAACGAAACATCGGTGATTCTCGTGATTGCGTCAGTTGAGATCGTCGAGTTGCAAGCCAATGGGATCGGCTCCCGTTGCTTTGAGGCCATCAATGACTCGCACAATTAGACCATATGACATGGCCCTTGGCGCCTTAATAAAGATTGTTTTTTCAATTCTTCTCGCATCAGGTAAGTCAGATCGGGTGGCCATGTCTGGACGATAAGCGTGGTTACTGGCTCGTTCGTCGAAGAGCGATATCAATCTCTGATTTAGTTTAGACATATCCTCAACAGTGCCCATGTCGGTTAGACCGTTGAGCTTTAGCGAGCGATCAGGATTGATCGTAACTACGAGCGTCTTAGGATTTGGAGGTAAGACGCGGTCATCGGGCGGTGACGGAAGGGTTGCAGTAAACCGATGCTGTCGCAAAGGCACAGCAACCATGAAGATGATGAGCAACACGAGAAGAACATCAATTAAAGGCGTAACGTTGATCGAGGGTGTGGGAGTGTTTACGCGACGATTGTTGCTCATGTTGTCCTCCGATTTTGATCAGACGGTTAGACAAGCATGAACGAGAAAAGTTCCCGTAAAAGCATCTTGAGTTTTGAAAGATTTACTTCTCGTGCAGCGCTGCAGGATCAAATAACAACGGGAAGAACTGCCCATCCATCTTTTGCCCTTTTGATATCACGGGCACACCTTCAAGCAGTGGCTCGTTCGAAGCCGACTCGACACCATCAGCAAAGACGTTTATCACGATCGCTCGCCGCGGCTTATCAGTTTTATTTTCAAAGGATCCATGAACCATCAACGGATGATGAAAGGACGCCTCGCCTTTTTGCAGCTCAATGGCTACAGGCCGAAATTCCTGCCGTTGGGCTTCGTTCAGGACCGATTGAATTGCATTCATGTCATCGGCAAGACCAGTCCTCGGAAGGAGATCCCAGCGATGACTGCGCGGGACGTAGTGAACGCAACCATTTTTAACCTTCGAATCATCAAGCCCAATCCAACATGATAGATGGGTCATCGGTTTAGTTCTGGTCCAGTAAGAGTAGTCCTGATGCCACGCAACGACGCCGCCGTGTCGAGCTGGTTTATAAAAAATTTGATCGTGCCAGAAACGTACTGGCGCATTTAGTAGTTGGGACGCAGGCACGACAAAGCGCGAATTCCATAACACGTCATGAAGTGCGGGCGAAACGCGCCAGGCTCCGAGCGCATGAAAGAGTATGGTGTTTGGATTGGTAGATTCGTTTGCGTTGTACTCGTAGAACAAACTTCGTCCTGGATGGTTGGGGCTGGTCAGCTCGTCAATGGCAATACGAATCTGTTCAATCTGATCGTCATTCAGCAAGCGAATACCAGCCAGGTATCCGTTTTCACGGTAGAACTGAATCTGTTCATCCGAAAGACGAAGAGCGGAAACTTCAGCAGCCGTGTTGGGCGAGCTGAAAAGTTTTGTAATGAGATGATGTTGCGTTGACAGATCCTGCATAACAAGAAATGCGGAATTGCGACAGTGCGGATTGTCGCGAAACTCTAGATGCGATTCCGCAACCGCACTCTTCCGCAATCGTCACCTCTTTTTCAAACTATCAATCACTAACCTAGCGACAGTTGGAATAATGTCGCGCTCGTTTGAATGATCGGTGGTAAACGTGACGAGTACGAACTTAGAACCGTCAGGCATTTCAAGGTAGGCTGCGTCGTGGCGCGTGGTGCTGGTCCAACCTGCTTTAGACCAAAGCCGCACGCCTTCGATGCCTTGTAATGCGATGCCAGTAAAACCGTGCCCCTGGTCATCGTTATCAGTACTCTTGCCAGTATAGTCGCGCTTGAGTAAGTCCATCATCAGCTTTGTTCGAGTTGGAGATCCAGCCCGTCCCGTTACGATTTCCATCAAAAGTCGCGCCGTCGCATCAGTAGTTAGCTTGTTTCGGTTCTCACCGTTAGGCCCACGTGACGCGCGTTCACGGCCATAGGCGTCCTCGCAAAAAGTCTTCTGGTTAACGTTGATGTTGGTGTAACCCAGTGATGTATAAAACCGGTTCACGGCATTTCGTTCGTATTGCCACTGTTCCATTTCCTTTGCTGGCAGCTCATATCCGGCCGTGGTATGCGTGATCACGTCAACGACGTACTGTGTTGCTTCATTGGATGAGTCGACGATCATGTCGTGGATCGCTCGCGACAATTCCGCTGATTCAGGAATCTTTTTTTCTTCCAGCCAACGTTCTGCTGCTGCCAGGTAGAAGAGTTTAACTACGCTGGCCGGATAGACTCGCTCGTTGCCACGAAAACTCGCGGTCGCCGGGTGTTTAGCGTCGCGCAAATCAATCAAGGTGATCGAGAGCTGATTCTCGTTAAGCTTTTTGTCGGCAAAGCGCTCAAGTGTGGTTTTCGCCGCTTGGTTGACCAACTCCTGAAGCGTTGCGCTTGGTGCAACCGCCTGCCCCTCGATAATCCCAAAACTGAACACGAGCGGTAAGCAAATACAAAAAAGTCGATTCATTGACATGTTCACAGTTTCAATTGTCTCCGTTTATTTTTGGAAACTCGCGCCTCAGCCTATTACGCTTCAACAATCGAGGGCAAGCACCACGATCCTCTTTTGCTATTAAAAATAGAAGTGGATCGCTCTTGGAAAACTTCTTTGCGCAACATACTAATTTTGCTATAAGCCTAACACGTGAAAAACAACCCAAAGGATGGATTGATCCGCGGAATTCGCCGATGGGATCTGGTAGCCATCACAATCAATGCAACCATCGGCGCTGGAATTTTCGGACTACCATCCAAGGTCTTTTCGCTCATAGGTACTTACAGCCTGCTCGCATTTGTCGCCTGCGCACTAGTCGTTGCCTTAATCATTCTTTGCTTTGCTGAGGTGGGAAGCCGTTTTGAAGAAACAGGTGGACCATATCTTTATGCGCGTGAGGCCTTCGGGTCCACAATCGGATTTGAAATCGGTTGGTTGATGTGGCTTGCGCGGCTCACTGCCTTTGCCGCGAATTGCAACCTTTTAGTCAACTACCTCGGCTACTTCTGGCCTTCTGCCACTTCTTCAATTTGGAAGCCCACCATCATCGTGCTGATGGTATGCGCACTTACGATAATCAATTTGATTGGTATAAGGCAGGCGACAATCGTCAATAACGGTTTCACAGTTGGCAAGCTGATTCCGATGTTGATCTTTATCGCTGCTGGCCTATTTTTTCTAAGACCAGCGGCTTTCAATTTTGGAGTCGCACCCTCAACCGGAGCTTTCTCCCAGTCGGTCCTGTTATTAATTTATGCATTCACTGGATTTGAAATGGCTTCAATTCCTGTGGGCGAGGTACATAACCCGCAAAGAAATCTTCCCAGAGCTCTGCTGATCGCGATCGCTATCGTCGCAACTGTCTACATCCTCATCCAGGTAGTTTGTGTAGGTACTCTTCCCGAGTTAGCTGCATCGACTAAGCCATTAGCGGACGCAGGTACCAGGTTTCTTGGAACTGCAGGCGGCGCGATCATTTCAGCTGGTGCAATAATTTCAATTACCGGCAACTTAAATATCTTAGTTCTTTCGGGTTCACGTATTCCATTTGCCATGGCTGAGCACAAGGAGCTGCCTTCACTCATTGGAAGACTGCATCCAAGATTCGCAACTCCTTACGCTGCGATCTTGATCACTTCAGCCGTGATGCTCTTCATGACATTGAAGAGCTCATTCGTAGCAGCTCTAACAATCAGCGCGATTGCGCGCCTGGTAACCTATGCGGCAACTTGCGTTGCGTTACCAGTTCTTAGACGCCGAGCTGACGTTCCACTCGCGCATTTCAAACTAGCCGGTGGACCCTTAATCGCAGGACTATCTTTGCTACTAATTATTTTTCTCTTAGCGAACAGCACCTGGCAGGAGGCAAAAATTGCTGCGATCGTGGCTGTAATTGGACTGTTGATTTATTTCGGATATCGAACTTATTCACGAGCTTCGTAAACGACGCGACCGTCAACTATAGTCATTTGTACCTTCACACTTTCAATTTCTTTTGGATCAATCTTGAAAATGTCGCGCGATAAGATCACAACGTCGGCTAACTTGCCGAAGCTAATACTTCCCTTCCTTGTTTCCTGAAACTCTGCGTACGCCGAACCAAGTGTGTACGCGCGAACAGCTTCCTCGACCGTAATTTTTTGGTCCGGAACCCAACCTTTAGGATTCTTCCCGTCCAACGTTCTGCGAGTGACTGCCGCATAAACGCTCAATATCGGATTGAGCGTTTATGCGGCAGTCACTCGCAGAAC